>VFQP010003238.1_pt1 | contig 16870 bp, 17 predicted proteins | sample 3512351 | NCBI WGS metagenome assembly VFQP01 (sample SAMN10412372, study PRJNA504923) | tailings metagenome | isolation source: Relicate 1 Philex TSF1 revegetated site | place: Philippines: Tuba, Benguet | collected 2017-08-29
AGCCCAGGCCGCCGCCATCACAGCCACCCATGGCGAGTTGATGGCCGCATACGGTGATCTCTAATCTAAACGGAACTCGGCCGCACGACCGAGGAAATCGAGGCGGTGCCGGGCACCACACGGGCGACGGCGCGCCACGACAGCAAAGGGCGCGATAGTAAGCGCACGGCCGCGCGCCCAATCGACCGCTTGAAACGCCAAAAGAACGGATTTTGGAAAACCGCAAGCGACAAGCCTGGAAAACAAGGCCAATGACCCTGCCGCGCTATTCCGAATTGTCGAAGGAAATCAGTGGTGCCCGGGGTCCGGCACCACCGAAGCCATCATTGGCCGGAGATCAAGATTCGCGTCTAACCGGGGAGTCTGGTGAACCAATGCATTGTTATCGGAACCGCTAAATCATAATCCCTTGGTCGGGAGTTCAAATCCCTCCTCCGCTACCAATTTGAATACCCTTAGTTCAGGAGCGTCGTCCCGAGCACCTTCGGCGCAATCAAGGTGATCAGGGAAGGGCCGGGTTTTCCCCTTCAAGAACTCCAGCAGTCTGGTCCTCGACCTGGGCGTCAAGAACAACATCAGATGACACGGTACGATCCTGAAGCGGCGCGAGCGCAGCAGGAGAGCCCTCAAATCGAATTGGGACATCCGTTCAGATTTAGCCTGCGAACTCCCGTCACAGGTGCGGTCCTAGGCTTGGAATGGGTGCGGGGCAGATGGTGGCCAATACCTCTTGGCATCAATTCACACATCGGTAGCGTCGAGCAAAGAGACCAGTACCTGCCGCCGCCCCACGGCACGCCAAGAAGTCGTGGTCTCGTCGAGGAGCATGAAGCGGGGCTTCATCGGGTTGTCATTCTCGTCTGGCCGGAGCAGTCGGCCCGCTCGTTTGTGCAGCGGCTAACCCATCACGACACAATCGCCATGACCGTCCTTGATGACATCGCAAAGGCTCTACTCGCGCTTGATGCAGATGAATGGAGAGTGTTTCGTCTGAACCTGATGTTCGTACCTCCGACGCTTGCTGGAAGCAGAAAGAATGGCGCTTCGCGCTCACTGCAAGATGTGTGCGGTCCTACCGCACCATCTTGGCAAGTGAGGCCCGCTGCGCGCCTCCCGTTGCATCCCTCCCGGCAGGTGACGCTCCTTCGGCATTGAACCCCGTCGCGCCATTGAACCGTTTCGCCGGTTCATCACTCGCAGAGAGATTTCGTCTCTCCCTGCACCCATCGAAATCAAGGGCGTATCGCCGCCCCTCATGGCTCCCACTCGCCGGACCTGGAGCCTTCCCGCTCCACCGGCACCGGACCATGGAGGAACGTCCGCCGTTCCAGCGCGCTCAGGTAGCCTCCAAGCTCCCCGAGTCCCCATGGCCAACCGTGCGCCGGTTGGATGCCGCCAACGTCTTGCCGCTGGACCGCGCTTGGCGATTTCGCACGCTCCCCCGACACCAGATCAGTGAAGTCTGAATTGAGGCGATGCACCACTTTGGTGTAGTGTGGTGTGGGATCGATTCGTGGAGGAAGCATGTCTTTGTCGCGCCCGGTGGAGTCCGCTGACAAGGCGGCTCATCGCCTGTCTGTAAGCTTTGATGACGAACAATACACCCAGATCGCAGAGATCGCGCGCCGCAATCGGGTATCGATTGCATGGGTAGTTCGCGAGGCGGTCGAACGCATGCTGACCGAAAACCAACCGCGGCTCACGCAGAGGGGGCGACGAGCATGAACGGCGCGCGTTCGGCAACCGGTAAAGTGAGCAAAGCGCGCACTCAAGGCGGACGCTTTACCGATCTTGACGCCGACAAGCTACGCGGCGGCTACTACACATCATCGGAGTTGGCCAAATGGCTTTGCTCATGGGCCATTCGGAAGCGGTCGGACCGCGTCCTAGAGACGAGTTGCGGTAACGGTTCTTTCTTGGCTGCTGCCGCCAAGCGGATGTCCAAGATCGGCGCGGATGAAGCAGCCGTCGGAGAGCAGCTGCGCGGCGTCGAGATTGTTGCGGAAGAGGCGGCGATTGCACGCAAGATGCTGCGCACGACGCTCGGCGTTCATGCTGCCGATATCGTCGCGACCGGAGATTTCTTTTCATGGTGGAACAGTCAATCCATGCCGGAATTTGACGCCGTCATCGGCAATCCGCCCTTTATCCGGTACCAGACATTCCCCGAACCACATCGCAGCCGTGCGATGGATATCATGGGGCGGCTGGGACTCACGCCGAACAAGCTGACAAACATCTGGGTTCCGTTTGTCGTCGCCGCAGCCGCAAGCCTTCGGCCCAGCGGGCGCCTCGCGCTCGTGCTCCCGGCGGAGTTGTTGCAAGTCACCTATGCTGCGCAGTTACGGTCCTTTTTGAATGACCGTTTCGCACGTATCGACATTGTCGCGTGCAATGAACTGTTCTTCGAAAATGCCGAGCAGGAAGTTGTCCTTCTGCTCGCAGATGGCGCGCTGGCCATGCCATCTGAAGACAATGTCTGCCGCGTGGCGCTGACTGAAATGGCGAGCGTTGCCGAGATCGTCAAGCAATCGCCGAAGACAATCGTAGCGAAAGCGGAGCATAAAACACTCCGCCACGAAAACGAGAAGTGGCTAAAATACTTCCTGACAGTCAGGGAAATTGAATTCATGCGCGCCCTCCGCGCCTCGGACCATGTAACCACTCTCTCTACCCACGCCAGCATCGACGTTGGTGTTGTCACTGGTAAGAACGAATTTTTCGTTTTGTCCGCCGAGCAGGTGAAGGAGCTGGATCTCGAGGGTTTCACAATCCCACTTGTGTCGCGCTCGGCACAACTTAAAGGCGCCCGCATTAGCCAGAAAGACTGGGTCGAACTCGCTGCCGCAGGCGACCGCGTGCATCTTCTAGACCTCAAGCCGTTAAATGGATCGCGCGTAACGGGCGCACTTGCCCGTTATATCCGATCCGGAGAGAGTAAGGAGATGCATACCGGGTACAAATGCTCCATCCGGACGCCCTGGTATGCAGTGCCGTCGATATGGACTCCGGATGCTTTCACCTTCCGGCAGATTTACGACTTCCCGCGCATGGTATTGAACGAGTCGGGGGCCACCTCGACCGATACCATTCATCGTCTGAAATCTCGTGGCCCGAAGCCAGAACGTCTGATCGCCAATACCTACACATGGCTGACCGCAGCCTCTGCCGAAATCGAAGGCCGTAGCTATGGTGGCGGTGTCCTTGAACTGGAGCCTACGGAAGCCGAGCGCCTAATGGTCCCGGCAAAACTAAATGGAGCGATGCCGCTGGCAGAAAGCGACCGGCTGACGCGGAAAGGTCGGCTTGATGATGTTTTGGAGGAAAACGCGCGAGTGGTCCTACAAGGCCATATGGGCCTGTCAAAACGCGATTGCCAAACTCTTGAGGCCATCTGGAAAAAAATGCGCGACCGCCGCATGGCCCGTCGGCGACAGGGCAAATCGTCTGCCGCAACCCGCTCGTCGTGATGGCATGACAACCCCGGAAGAAAAAGCGGCGGCTAGGGCCCGCGTTGCCGAACTGGTCGCCAATTTCAGGCGCAACGAAGCTGACTATCTAAGTTCGCGCTACAACGAGACCCAGGCACGTACAGATTTTATTACGCCGCTGCTCGAAGCCTTCGGATGGGATGTTTACAACCGGGCGGGGCTGCCAAACGCTCTCCGCGAGGTCATCGAGGAAGCCACCGTAGAAGTAGGGGAGAAGCTTTCCAAAAAGCCTGACTATGAGTTGCGCCTTGCGCGCCAGCGGAAATTCTTCGTGGAGGCGAAAAAGCCGAGCGTGCCGATTGATCGGGACAGAGAAGCCGCATTTCAAACACGACGGTACGGCTATTCGGCTAGTATGCCGATTTCTGTGTTGACGAATTTTCACCAGCTTATCGTCTATGACTGTAATCCTGTGGCCGATCCCGCCCACGATGCGGTGGTTGCACGGCTGCATGTATTTCCGTACGCGGACTTTGAAGACCGCTTCGACGAACTGTGGGACCTCATATCTCGCGATGCGGTCTACTCTGGCGCTTTTGACGCCCGCTACGCCATTGACGCGACCCGGCGAGGCGCGGAGCAGTTCGATGACCTGTTCCTGCGTCAGGTGAAAGCATGGCGTCATCGCCTGGCGATTGACATTTATGCCAATAACCCCGCGCTTGGTCCAGCTGAGCTGACCTATGCGGTCCAGCTCTTTCTTTCGCGCATCGTTTTTCTGCGCATCTGCGAGGACCGCGATATCGAGCGTTATGAAACGCTCAAGAACCTGCCCACAGCGAACACGTTCGACGCGCTTGTTGCCGAGTTGCGGCGTGCCGACACCTTTTACGATTCTGGCTTGTTCAGGCTGATCGATGACGCAAGGCTCGGAGTACGCATCAGCGATGATGTGCTACACGGCATTATCGAAGAGCTGTACTATCCACAAAGCCCCTACACCTTTGCTGTCGTCGAAACGGAAGTGCTCGGCGAGATTTATGAGCAGTTTCTCGGCGAAGTCATCGTTATGGACGCTGGCAACGTCAACATTGTCAGCAAGCCTGAAGTCAGGGAGAGCGGTGGCGTCGTACCGACACCGCGTTACATCGTAGACGCGATTCTTGAGCGTACTTTAACGCCAGCTCTTGCCGGACAATCACCAGCGGCTCTCACCGGCTTCACTGTTGCCGACATTTGCTGTGGATCCGGCATCTTTCTGCTGTCTGTTTATGAATTTTTGCTCGACCACTATCTCGAATGGTACTGCAACAACCATCCGACCTCTCATCGAGGCAGCCGCATTTACGAGGTCGCGGGGGGGCGATGGCGCCTGACTTTCGAGGAGAGGCGACGCATTCTGATCGAGCACCTGCGCGGCGTAGATATTGATCCAAATGCGGTCGAGGTTGCTCGGTTCAGCCTGCTCCTAAAGTTAATCGAAGACGAAAACGAAGCCGGGCTTCGTGACTATGTTGCCCGGCAACGGCAACCCGCCCTGCCGGAACTCGACGCCACGATCCGCTGTGGCAACAGCCTGGTCACCGTTGCGGAATGGACAGCGGCGGGCGCTGCGATGCCGGCTGCTTTGCGGAAGCAAGTCAATCCTTTTGACTGGCAAGAAGAATTCCCTGCTGAGTTTGCCCGCGGCGGATTCGATATCATTGTTGCAAATCCGCCCTACACCCGAATCCAGCATATGCAGACCTACATGCCGGAGGAGTTGGGCTTCTATCGCTCGGCTCGTTCGCCTTACACAACCGCGCGCGAGCACAACTTCGACAAGTATGCCCTATTTATCGAGCGCGCTCTGACGCTTCTTCGGCCCGAAGGTCTGATGGGCGTGATTGTACAACACAAGTTTATGACGACGCGGGCAGGGAGAGCGCTGCGACAACTCATCGCTGGACCGCGTTTATTGGCCAGCGTTGTCCATTTCGGTGCGAAGCGCGTCTTCGGTCGGAGCATCGACAACTATACCTGTATCCTCGTCCTCGACCACAGCGGCTGTGACATTGTTCATGTCGAGATGCCCGGAAACCTAGAGTCGTGGCGGTACGGAGCGCCAGCAGTAGTCCGCAATATCCCCGCGGCCGATCTGACAGCCGACCCGTGGCGCTTTGCGAGTGAGGAAACACAAGCGCTGTTCCGACGCATCCGTGCCGCTTTCCCCATCACGCTTGGCCAGGTCGCCGAGGTCAGTGTTGGTGTGCAGACGAGCGCCGATGCAATCTATATGTTTCCGTCCGTCAGAGAGACTGCGGAGGAGGTCTTTCTTCGGTGGGATGGCCGCGACTGGCCCATCGAGCGCGGTATCGTCAAGCCATGCCTTCAGGATGTGGTCATTCACCAATACGAGCGGCCAGCACCTAACCAGTGGATGATCTTTCCCTATGAGTTTGTGCCACATAACGGGGCCGTCAGGGCGCGCCTGATCCAGCCCGATGAAATGCAGCGCGCCTTTCCTGGGTGCTGGGAATACCTACGCGCGCGCCGCGCGGAGTTGGAGGCGCGGAATATCGTCGGCGGCACAGCAGGTGAGCGGCAGTTCTATCAATTTGGGCGTTCGCAGAGTCTGACCAAGATTCGCGGTGAGAAAATTATCGTTCGTACCCTCGCACTAGAGGCTCGATATGCTTTCGATGATCTCGATACGCTCATTACCGGTGGCGGAAATGGACCTTATTACATGATCCGGCCACAGGACGGCGCGGATGTAAGCAACCTTTATCTGCTCGCGGTGCTTCATCATCCTCTGAGCGAGGCATTTATCCGCACGGAAACCAGCGTATTCCAAGGCGGTTATTATTCACATGGCAAGCAGTACATTGAAGGTCTGCCCATGCCTCTCCCCGAGCCCAACCTGCGCACCGAAATAGAGCGGCTGGTGCGCGAGCTACTCGACGCGCTGGAAGCAGCGCACGCCTTGGCTACACCGCATCAAAGGCAGGTCAACGAGCGCCATGTAAGTGATCTCAAGGCACAGATCGAAGCTCGCATGAGCGGCGTGTTCGGATTGACCGATGCGGATATGGATATCGTGCGTGCAGTTCCCGTCCCGATGTAGGGGCGTAAACGTGGCGTCATTTGGCAACTGACGTAGTGTCGATCCCGGCCAACTCGATAACCTGATAAAAGCCAACACTAACCGATGTCTGATCTCCGAGGCGCCCCAAGCGCACCTTAAGGTTCGAAAATCTTGGTCCTCCGTGAAGCAGCCTCAAAACCTCGGCAATCGCGAGGCACGCTGCCGTCATTCCCACGAAGGGCACAGCGACTGACTTGCCCGCAAGGCGCGCGCGCCCGCAGATATCGCCTCCAAGACCTTTGTAGGCCTTATTCGTTGCCGCTATGCGTTCAGCGCGTGCGATTTCTTGGCTTGCGGTACCGACAGGCCAGATCTCCTCGGGTGCTCGCGAGTTCGGAAGGGTGTTGGCACCGATGGCATCGAAGTTGTTGGCCGTACCGCCAAGACCGGTGCTTACGACGAAACGGAAACCAGCACTCGGCAGATCGCGTCGCGAGTTGTTGTTATCGAATCCACAAAGTGCGAATACTGGGTCGCCGTCTTGCAATCGGAAATGCTCATCGAAACGGCGTTCGATAAGGCGCGTCTGAAAACCTCGCGCCTCTAGCCACTGCGCGGCCACCCGCGACTTGAGCTGGCCAGCGTCCCGAGCACGGAACAGGATGCCTGTCTCGGCGTTCGCCGCTTCCACCTTATCAAAGTCATTCAGGAAAAAGGAAATCGCGCTCGGATCTTCGTAGGGAAGGGCCGTCAGCGCCCACAGATACGCGTTGCCGAGATGCCCAAGCCCAAGGACCCAGGCATTGGCAGGAAGATACTCCACGGCCACACCTGCCGCTTCCGGCAGCATCGGATCCAAATCCGGGCGCCACAAAGACAGTCCGACTGTCCGGCGCCCGGCCGTGACATCAACGTGGGCGAAACGCAAAAACACTTCCGACACGGCAACCGCCGCCGCCAAGATCGGCGCGAGCGCGCAGTACGGGCGCTCCTGAAGCCGCGGCATGGTCCTTGACGGTCCCACCATCGCTACCCAACCATCGAAGGTAGCACGCAACGCATCCGGTATGTCCGGGGCGTCGCCCAAGACGATGTGCGCGCTTTCCGTCCCTGGTGCTGCGGCAAAAACGTTGTCGCCGCCTGCTTGCGTCAGCGCATCAGCAAGTGTTTCTGCGCGCAAGTGGCGGATAAGTACAGGCGACTTCAGAGCATCATCTGGCGCCTTCACGCGCACGGCGCCGGGAAAGCACCGGCCAGCCAGCTCCACCGCCGTCAGAAGCAGAAGCTGTTGTTCATGGGAGGACGAGAGCGACGGTCCGGCACAAACCGTCACCGAAAACGCGCGGCGGCTGGCCATCACCTGCGCGGGATCGGCCTCTTCCCGGTCAACAAGCAGCTTCGAAATGCGTGAGAGGTCTATACCCTTCATATCCATCTTCACCACCAAGTCAGTTTGAGGCGGGCAGCAGCAGAAGCCTCCCGATGATGCTTCCACCGGAAGCTGCCAAGATATTCATGAACGCCAACGCCGCGCATCGACCAGATCGGCATGTCCGCGAAGCGGGGCAGGATCAGTGCGGTATGGCCGACGATCGGAATAATCGGATGGCGCTGGTCAATCTGACTCTGGCGCGTGTCCGAACCGGGATGGGTATGGACATCTGCGATGACATCTTGGCCCGTCTTACGACAATGCGCCCACAGCGCCGCAAACCCCGAGGCATGAAACGCGATGGCGCCACGCTGATAGGCGTTGGCGTCCACATCGTCGTAACAGATGAAGCCGCGAACTTTCCCCTTGCCCTTCTCGATGGTGCCAAGGAGGAACGCGCCACTCTCGCGCACGCCGCCGCCACGGCGACGAAGTGCGAGGACAAGGCGAGCCCAGGTAAGGCGCGAAATTAAAACCGTTTGGGGGCGGTGGTTATCGTCCAAGGTAATCCTCCGACATCAACAGGTTCTGAAATTCTTCTAAGAAATCCACGATGGTGTGGTCGCACGACCAGACCAGGCCCGGCATGGCGGTCTTCCAATCACCATGGCTGTCGGCAGCAACGCGGTCATAGGGATGGTAGAAGGCGCGGCCGTTCTCCCAGTCGGTCCGAAAGACACGCGCAAAACGGCTGTCCGGCTTCCCTTTCGGCCGAAGGGTTGCCTCAAGCTGGGTGTTGGTTTCGGGGTTCCAAAATGTCCCCGTCGGCGGTGACGTCCGATAGCCCGTCAGGTCGGTCATCACGCAGTACCCCGACGGCGCATTGTCACGCGGCGCGGCCTTCAACCAGAAGAGCACTTGCGGCCAGGCGACGGCGGGCATTGTAGAAGGAGTGGCGATGTCCCACAGGCCCTTGAGGACGCCAGCCCGGTAGCTGGCGCTCTCGAGGTCCAGTTGAAACAGACGCTGTGCGGGGCTGCTCATGTGCACCCCTGCGGCGTCACTTCCTTGACGAGATCGAAACCGATGGCGCAGGTCGGCGCCTTGGTCAGCTCGCCCAGCTGCGTATCGGGGCGCGGCTGTTCGCTCGTCCCGGCAATCTGCAAAACGTACTCGCTCGCCACTGCGGGGTCGATCCGGAACACGCGCCGGGCCCAGCGGGCGATTGCGCCGACGGTCCGCTTCGGTGCGGCCTTCCGCTTCTTGGTCTTTCCCAGATAGTGCACCTCGACGGCGATACGCTTGCAGCGGCCGACATGCACATGGCGATGACGGCTCAGGTCAACTTGCTTCACCGTTGCTCCCGGATCGACCGGCGAATCATCATCCTCGCCTTCGTCATCGGCAATGTCGTCCTCCCCATCCCCGATGAAGATGACATCATCCTTATCGAAGAGCCCCGCCGCCGCCAGGACCTCGGACAGGACGTCGTCCTCGCCCACTTTCAGAACTACCGATTTGCGGCCGTTCCCGTGCACAAAAATCTCTATTTCCATTTCCGTTCTCCTATTGGGGTTCATCCCCAACGACTCAACGGCAATCAAAAATAGACATAATTGCAAACATTCTTATTGTGATTATTACAAACATTTGTTTGTGGTTTTGACACCGGACCCGTGATCAGTTAGAACAAATTATGGACGAACGCGCTCTATACGAAAGAATCGGCGGACTGGTAGCGCAGCGCCGCAAGGCGTTGGAGCATTCGCAGGAAACACTCGCCCCATTGGTCGGGATATCCCGCGCGTCGTTGGCCAACATTGAGAAAGGCAGACAGCGGATTCTGCTTCATCAGCTGTACGCTCTGGCGAATGCGCTGAAGCTTCAGCCGAGCGACTTGCTGCCACCACCGGAGCGGCGCGTTCCCGCACCAACTGGTCTCAAGTTGCCCGACGATCTCAACGCCAAGCAGCGTGCCGACATCGCGAAGCTGATTGGCGCGTCCGAAGTTCAACCCAAGCAGGAGGAAAAAGCAGGTGGCGGAAAAAACAGGCGTTGAACTCGCGCGGGAAGCGCGAGCCCTTCTCGCCGAACACGGTCTCGACAAGTCCGCGCCCATACAAGTGGAAAAACTCGCGAAGGCGATGGGCGCTAAGCTTAGATATTCGCCTCTGGACAACGAATTGTCCGGCATGATCTTCATCAAGGATGGCATTCCCATCATCGGGGTCAACGCGCTGCACAATCAAAATCGCCAGCGCTTTACCATCGCGCACGAATGCGCCCATCTCGCCCTTCACCGGGATCGCCTTTCCGAAGCCGTACATGTCGATAAGCAATATCCCGTATCGCTGAACCGCGATTCCACCTCGGCTGAGGGCAGTAACCGCCTTGAAATTGAAGCCAACAGGTTCGCGGCAGAATTGCTGATGCCAGAACCGCTTCTCGAAAAGGCTCTGGCGGATGCGCCAGCTGATTTGGTGGACTCTCAGCCGTTGGAAGAAATTGCGCGCAAGTTCAAAGTGAGCAAGCAGACGCTCGAATTCCGCCTGAAAAACTACTATCTCGGGAAATAGGATCGGCGCGCATGGCACTGGTGTTCTACGATACAGAAACGACCGGCAAGGCCTTTGCGTTCGACCAGATCGTACAGTTCGCTGGAATCCGGACGGACCATGATCTCAACGAGGTCGCGCGCTTCGAAACGAGATCGCGGCTTATGCCGCACGTGGTTCCAAGCCTTGAAGCGATCATCAAGAATCGGCTTAGCCCAACCCAGCTAACGGACATCGCCGCGCCGTCACATTATGCTATGTCGCAAGAGATCTATCGAACGCTGCTGGCATGGTCGCCGGCGATGTTCATTGGATTCAATAACGTTGGCTTTGACGAGCATATGCTCCGCCACATGCTCTACAAAACCCTCCTTCCACCTTACCTGACCAACACAAATAAAAACAACCGGACGGATGTTTTGAAGATGGCTCGGGCGACAACCATCTTTGAGCCGGGGGCCCTGACGATCCCTACGGACGCACAAGGGCGGTACGTGTTCGATCTTGTTTCGCTGGCACGAGCAAACGGGTTCTACTCTCATCGTCCCCACGATGCGGTGAGCGACGCGGAAGCGACGCTTCATCTCGCACGGATAATCATGAATGAAGCGCCGTCGGTGTGGTCCACATTTATGCGCTTCTCTCAAAAATCGGCCGTCATCGCGTTCGTAAATGAAGAAGTGATTTTCAACCTGACCGACTTCTACTCTGGGAGAGCTTACTCTTGGCTGGTGACCTGCCTTGGACCATCGCCCAGTGTGTCGAGCGACCTGATCGTGTTCGACCTACAAGTTGACCCCGATGATCTCATAGGGCTTGACGAAGAAGACTTGGTTGAGCGCCTCCAGGATATGCCTAAGCCTCTCAAGAGGCTAAAGGCCAATGCCTGTCCAATCATCGGACATGCAGACGAAGCGCCTGAGATCGCATCCGCAGGTTATCTCGATCAGGACGAGCGGGAGCGGCGTGTCAGGCTCATTCGGGAGACACCCGGATTTCGCAAGCGACTCATTTCCGCCTTTGAAACACTTCAGCCGACTTGGCCCGAGCCTGTACATGTCGAGCAACGCATTTATCAAAGCTTTACGAGCGATGCAGACCACGCAATCTTAAAAACATTCCACAACGCAGCGTGGGCCGACCGACCGGCAATTCTTGCGAAAATTTCGGATACAAGATTGAGGGCGTTGGGACTCGAGCTCATCTATTTGGAGGCGCCGTATGTCTTGCCGGACGATATCCGTCAACAACACCAACAATCCCATTATCGCCGAGTGCTCGATCATGATCGTGCACCTGGGTACACGACGCTATTCTCTGCCCTGTCGGCGCTGGAGTCACACCTACCGAGCTGCGATCCGGAAGATCTTGCTCTCCTTACTGAACACCAAGAATTCCTGAGAAACCTGCAACAGCAAATGCAAGATCGAGCTGCTTGAAGAGTGCATGAGATGGGCGCACCGCTTCGCGGCCGGGCCATCGTGAACGGAGCCGCCTTCGGCGTCTGCCGCCATCCGGCTTCTATCCCTCGCGCATGGTGGTGACAGCCTTCAGCTGACTTTCTCCTCTTGTTTGGGGCGTGCCGCCCCTAGGCCGTCAAGGCTGAACCCTCCGCTTTGGCTTTGGGCGGAAACCGCCGGGCCGTGTAGTTCGCCTTCACTTCGTTCGGCTTCCGGCTGGCCTGACCGAGTTTTTGAACCAAGCCGAATGAGAGATTACTGCATCAAGGCGATCGGTTCGAGTGGCTGGATCTGACCAACCGTCACCGGAGCCGGCGGCCGATATCCAAGCGATGAGTGGGGCCGTTTCTCGTTGTAGTGCTTACGCCATTTCTCGATGACGGTCTTTGCCTCCTTCAGGCTGTAGAAGATCTCCCCGTTGAGCAGCTCGTCCCTGAGCTTGGCGTTGAAGCTCTCGCAGTAGCCGTTTTCCCAGGGGCTCCCCGGCTCGATAAACAGCGTTTTCGAGCCGATCTGGGCAAGCCAGTCCCGGACGACCTTGGCCGTCATCTCAGGACCGTTGTCTGATCGTATATGGGCAGGGATGCCGTGTCTCAGCATCGCATCGGCGAACGTCTCGATGACGCCGAAACTGTTGATCCGCCGAGCCACCCGGATCGCAAGGCACTCTCGGGTGTACTCGTCGATCAGCGTCAGCAGACGGATTGATCGACCATCGTGGGTCTGGGCCGAGACGAAGTCGTAGCTCCAGACGTGCTTTGGACGTTCCGGCCGTAGCCGAACGCACAAGCCATCGATCAGCCACAGACGTCCCCTTGGGCGCTGCTTCTTCGGTACTTTGAGGCCCTCACGGCGCCAGATGCGCTGAACCCGATCCTTGCCCACCTGCCAGCCACCGGACTACAGCAGCGCGGTGATCCGGCGATAGCCGTAGCGCCCGTACTCAGACGCCAGGGCGACAACGGCTTTCGTCAGCACATCCTCGTCAGCACGGACCGTGGGGATGTAGCGCTGGGTTCCCCGCGGTTGGCTGACGATCCGGCAAGCATGGCGCTCTGACACGCGATATTTCCGTCGGATCGCCTCGACCGCCTGCCGGCGCCGATCGGGCGCTACAAGTTTCCCTCCGCAACATCCTTTAGAATCTGCTTCTCCAGCGACAGGTCGGCGACCAGACGCTTCAGACGGGTGTTCTCCCGCTCGAGCTCCTTGAACCGCTTCGCCTGTTCGATCTCGAGACCGCCGTACTCGTTGCGCCAGCGGTAGTAGCTCTGCTCGGTGAGCTCAGCCTCTTTACAGGCTTGGCCGATCGTCCGGCCTTGCGCCACCAGCACGTCGATCTGCCGCAACTTCGTGACGATCTGTTCAGCGCTATGTCGCTTTCTCGGCATATTCAGGCTTCCTTTCCAAACTGATTATCTCAATCAGCCTGGCTCAAGAAAACCCGGTCTGGTCACACAAAACTGACGCTGAATTGTGGGCTTCGTGCGGTCTGCTCGGCGATCAATGGTTCGTCCAAACGCGCAAGCCCCAGTCGATACTCTCCCGAGGTAGAACGCACGGCAATATCCGCTCCAGTAATCGTCAATTCGTGAATCTTGCCCTCCGCCGGCAAGAGAGTGATCTCGAACTGAAACACCAGCTCATAAGCGCCCAGTAACCGCTGAATGTATTGCGATGCCGGCGAAACACGCGCGATGATCCGGCCACTTACCGAGATGTCCATCGGTCAAATCTTCCTACTTGTGATCGTAGTCCCAACGAGAACGCTCGATTGCATCGAAATATTCCGTCGATCGAGTGGGGCTGGCCTGAGTCCGTCCCCGGGCAGCAATTAAGGTCCGCCCCAACGGTCAAGTAGGAGCTTGATCCGAGCGAATGAGTTCACAAACTCAGACTCCGTCCTTACATGCTTCTAATTCGATGATTTCCCTGAGTGCCGAAGCATAAGATCCGTATGCCAAGGTCTCCTGCGCCAAAAACTCCGCCTTGATTACTTCAGCAACGGCGGCGATGCGCTTAGCGGATGAATTCTTTCTCAGACCATACTGCCGCATAACGCTGCGCGGAGATTCTTCGTGAAAGATGCCAAGCAAATGCTCTGTCACTGTCAAAACTGTATCGGAGGTAGAATAAGGTTCAAAGTCAACGAGCGACTGCCAATTATCTATTGATTGCATCGCTTCTTCGTCCAATTCGCCAATCTCTTCTTGACGGTCATCGTCCCAATCCAATGTACGCCCGAGTTCAATTTGATACATATGTTCCGCGAGCTCGCCTCCCTTGGACAACCCAGCCCTAAGTCGCTCAAGATCAAGGCGACAAGCGAATTTGGTTGAATCCAATACTGGTAAAACAATCGTCCGCTTATGAAGCATGTCAAAAGTCTGATTGTTATAGCCCTGAATAATCTCATGCTTTTCAAGTGACCAATCATCTTCGTCGTCGAGAACCAGCGCAAACATCTGCGCCGATTCCCAAGGGCAATTTGGCTGATTACCTGGCCATCTCTCCAGAATCAGAATTTCAGGGAGACCATCCAACACATCAGAGTAATCTCCATCCATTGGCATCGCTCCATAACCTGGAAAAGTTGTCCGCAGTCGCCAGCGGCAGCTTTAGGCTCCGATCGATACAAATAAGAACACTACTTAGGCGACTATTTTCATTTCCAAGAGTACAGGAATTTTCGGCCCGTAGATTTTCGTTTATTGCATTAACCATTTCCAATCATGTCATACAAATAACTATATAATCATGTTTTATATGGATTTTTATCCATGCCAAACTTCTGTGAAAAATGCGGAATATCCGAAAATATTCGTATGGATTTTGTTTTTATAAGTTGTTTTATTATTAATTGATAAAACTGGAGAAGAAAATGCGGGGTGCCTTTTCGTCAATTTGGTGCCAGTAAGCCCTCGATTCGCTCGAGTCGACTGCCTTTCGCCACTACCCGCGAATCATTTTCTAAAAAAATCGAAATCGGCAGCGATCTTTGAAACACGCCGCTCTATGCTACGGCCTCAGCCGCTACTTCTTGCCACCGTGTGAATTGGGCTTATCGATGAGCAGCTCGTGCATCGGCACTTTGAGCGCGGTGGCAATCTTGCCGATCGCATCGACCGTCGCAGAATATCGCTCGGTCTCGATATGACTGATCGACGTCATCGAGATCTTCGCTTCAAACCCAAGCTTCTCCTGCGATAGCCCGCGTTCGGCGCGCAGCCGACGGACATTTCGAGCCAGGATTTCGCGCGCCTTCATAGCGCGAGAGAAACCCGTTGGCGGGTTCCTTTCTATTAAGTATACTTAATATTGCGTATGCTTAAAGACCGTTTCCCATGGGTAGCCGCATGAGACGTGCAGACCTGGAGTACTGGGACAAACGTGGCCTCCACTTCAATGAAGGCGCCCCGCCCCCAGAGCCGACGCTGATTCGTGTGGCGCCCTATCCTGCCCCGTTGGTTTTGGGTGAACGGCAACACGACGGCGAACGGCTCGTTTACGAGTCCTTTTTGTCCAGCGCTCCTGAACTCGCCGGGTTTGCCGCTTACTCGATGCCATTGCCCCATACAGGCAATCGTCGGATCGAAGCGGATTTCGTCGCCTTGATGCCGAGGGGCGTCGCCTTGGTTGAGGTGAAGGGCGGCATCGTCCAGGTCAATAGCCGGCCTGGCCCTGGCGTCCGATGGGCGCACTACACTCGATCTGGCAATCCGACCGGTGGGCATGTCACGCCATCCCAGCTCTACCGTGTCACAGACTCCTTCTCGATCATGGCCCAGGCCATGGCCGGCGTCGCGCTAGGCACCGCGATCGCACAATTGATGGTCTTTCCGCACACATCACGAGACCATGTCTCGCCCGATGTCTTGGCGCGGCTAGATTCTCCCAACCGCGACTTCCTGCGGATCGTCTTTGCCGAAGATCTGGCACAGTTCGGGATGTGGCGATTGATCGACGACGAACTCCACCGGCCAGGGCGACGACGCGATCTTGCCGTACCCGAAGTCTCAAGTCTCGCCCGATGGATCATGAACGAGTTGGATGTCCAACCGGGTCCAGCGCCGGCTCCAGCCGAAGGCCATCGATTTAACTTTTCAAACGAAATCCCAATTCAGCCCAGCAGCCATATCCCGCGAAACGATCCCACGGACATCGCTCGCTCACCCGCATCGCGCGCCCAATCGGAGCAGTTATTCACGGGAATCGACAACTTCCTCGAACGCACAAGAAATGCGGAGCCTTATTCCAGTTCCCCCACGTCACAGCCAAAGCCGGCCGAACGATCCAAACGGCGATCGTCGTTCAGAAAAATCGCCATCGCGCTCGCACTCCTGATCGCAGCCGGGATATGGCTGGGACGCTCGAATGTGCCAGCGCCGGTATCGGCTCCAGCTTTGGCTCCACCAGCCCCGCCGTCTACGGCCTCTTCTCCGTCACCGGCCTCGAGCGCTCCGGCACGTCCGATACCGACGCCGGATCCTTTTCAATCGGCACTGACCAAAGCCGTCGGGGAGCCAGAAAAACGCATTGCTGCCGGCGGCAACGACTGGGTCCGTGTTCTTGGTCCCGTCACTGGACGCCCCGGTTGCCAACTCGCAGAAATTTCATATTCGGGAACCATAACCGTTGCCATTGCATGCCGAGACGGCGAACGGAGAGTCTGGCGCTACTGAGCTTTCTCGGACTTTTCCATTCCGATACGCTGTTCACCGACGACATGTTTGCGCGCTCGGAAAACCATCCGTCTATAGGAGTGCCTTCAGCGATGTCCCAAAAGCCGAATTCGATGCCTGAGAACGCGCCCGGCACAGCGGACGATATGCGGCTTGGGCGGCCGATCAGGGATCCTCTGGAGCGCTTGCCCGTGGCGCCGCCGGGTATGAAGAATCTCGGAACCGCAATCGTCATGGCCGCGACTAGGCCGGAAACCCGGGCATTGATCGAGAAGGCGATCGCGACGCGGCGCCGGAATCTCA
>VFQP010003239.1_pt1 | contig 16868 bp, 12 predicted proteins | sample 3512351 | NCBI WGS metagenome assembly VFQP01 (sample SAMN10412372, study PRJNA504923) | tailings metagenome | isolation source: Relicate 1 Philex TSF1 revegetated site | place: Philippines: Tuba, Benguet | collected 2017-08-29
TCAGCGTCTGGCGGTTGTTGCCGCCGGCGACGCCCGGACCGATCTTCGCCATCTCCATCAGCGAATCCCAGAGGCGATCCGCGTTGATGCGAAGGTTTTCTCCCGGCGCCGCCATGCAGTTCCTTCCCTAATCAACCATTCGCAGCACCTCGCGGACATGATCGACCAGTTCGTCGATCTGTCCCTTGGTGATGATGAGCGGCGGCGACAGCGCGATGATGTCGCCGGTGGTGCGGATGAGCGCGCCGCGCTCGAAGGCCTTCACGAAGGCGGAGAAGGCTCGCTTGGTCGGGCTGCCGGCGATCGGCTGCAGCTCGATCGCGCCGATCAGGCCGATGTTGCGCACGTCGATGACATGCGGCTCGCCCTTCAGCGAATGCAGCGCATCCTCCCAGTAGGGCGCGAGCTCGGCGCCGCGCGTCAGCAGGCCCTCTTCCCTGTAGGTATCGAGCGTACCCAGCGCCGCGGCGCAGGCGATCGGGTTCCCGGAATAGGTATAGCCGTGGAAGAACTCGATCATGTGCTCCGGGCCGGTCATGAAGGCGTCGTGGATCGCCTTGGTCACGAACACCGCGCCCATCGGGATGACGCCGTTGGTGACGCCCTTGGCCGTCGTCATGATGTCGGGAACGACGTCGAAATAGTCGGCCGCGAAGGGCGTGCCGAGGCGGCCGAAGCCGGTGATGACCTCGTCGAAGATCAGCAGGATACCGTGCTTGGTGCAGATTTCGCGCAGCCGCTTGAGATAGCCCTTCGGCGGGATAAGCACGCCGGTTGAGCCGGCGACCGGTTCGACGATGACCGCGGCGATGGTCGAGGCGTCGTGGAGCGTCACGATACGCTCGAGCTCGTTGGCGAGTTCCCAGCCGTGCTCCGGCTCGCCGCGCGTCCAGGCGTTCTTCTCGGGCAGGTGCGTATGCGGCATATGGTCGACGCCACCGAGCAGCGTGCCGAACATCTTGCGGTTGTTGACAATGCCGCCGACCGAGATGCCGCCGAAATTGACGCCGTGATAGCCGCGCTCGCGGCCGATCAGGCGCGTGCGCGCGCCCTCGCCCCGGGCGCGGTGATAGGCGATCGCCATCTTCAGCGCAGTGTCGACCGATTCCGAACCGGAGTTGGTGAAGAACACATGGTCCATGCCCTCCGGCGCGACGTCGACCAGCCGGTTCGCCAGCTCGAAGACGATCGGATGGCCCATCTGGAAGGCCGGGGCGTAGTCGAGCTCCGCGGCCTGGGTCTGGATGGCTTCGGTGATCTTCGGCCGGCAGTGGCCGGCGTTCACGCACCAGAGGCCGGCGGTGCCATCGAGGATCTTGCGGCCGTCGCTGGAGGTGTAGTGCATGTCGCTGGCGCCGACGAGCATGCGCGGCGACTGCTTGAACTGCCGGTTCGAGGTGAACGGCATCCAGAATGCCGAGAGGTCGTTCGGGGTGACCTTCAATCGGTTGGACATGACCAGGCGTTCCTTTCAGTCGTTTCGGTGCGCCAACGCTTGGTCACGGCTGCGTTTTCGTGATACGCAAAATTTTGACCGAATGGACAAACGTTAGCACCGCCAGACCGGCGGTCAAGGGACACTTATCGGAAATGGCCGACCCGAAGCGCGCTCCACGGAAACGGAAAAACTGGTCCAGCGGATTGGGCCAGATCACGGATGACGCAGCCCTATCCCGAAGGTCTTCCTGAACGTGGACGCCGCGTCCAAGCGCAAGCCGACACGCATCCAGACGGAGAAGCGCGAGCGCATCCTCGAAGCGGCGCTCGAAGTATTCTCGCAGCATGGCTTCAGGGGCGCGACGATCGACCAGATCGCCGACGCGGCGGGCATGTCGAAACCCAACCTGCTCTATTATTTCCGCAGCAAGGAAGCGATCCACGAGACGCTGATCAAGCGGCTTCTCGAGACGTGGCTGGACCCGCTGCGCGCGCTCGACGACATCGGCGACCCGCTGACCGAGCTGCGAAGCTACATACGGCGCAAGCTGGAGATGGCGCGCGACTTCCCGCGTGAAAGCCGCCTGTTCGCCAACGAGATCATTCAGGGCGCGCCGCGCATTCGCGCGATCCTCGAGACCGAACTGAAGGCGCTGGTTGACGAGAAGGCTGAGGTCGTGCGCGGCTGGATGCGGGCCGGCCGTATCGCCCGGACCGACCCCTGGCATCTGATCTTCTCGATCTGGGCTACGACCCAGCATTATGCCGATTTCGACGTGCAGGTGCGCGCGGTGCTCGGCCCGGACCGCGGCGGCGAAGGCCGTTTCGAGGACGCCGCGCGATACCTCGAGCAACTCTTCCTGGACGGGCTGAGGCCGAGGACCGGCCAGAGCTGATCAGGCGGCAGTCTCGAACCAGCTCGATTGCGACGGTTCGTCGGCGAAGCGCCAGTTGCCCCTCCCCGCGGACTTCGCTCGATAAAGCGCGGTGTCGGCACCGAGCTGGAGGACGCGAGCGTTGATCGCCCCGGTCTCCGCGAACGCGATGCCGGCGGAGGCCCCGACCTCGGCGCGCTTGCCGGCGCCGATGTCGTACTGATCGTCAAGCGTCGTGACGATCCTGCGCGCATACCGCGCGAAGTCGCGCCCGTCGTCGGGGAGAACCAGCGCGAACTCGTCGCCGCCCAGCCGGAATGCCGCATCGGCCTGCCCGCACAGGATACGCAACCTCGCCGCGACGCCCCGCAGGACCGCGTCGCCCGCCGCGTGCCCGTGACGGTCGTTCACCGTCTTGAAGCCGTCGAGATCGATGCAGGCGAGTGCGAAACGTTCGCCACGCTCGAGTCGTTCGGCGAGCCACTCGTCAAAGGCAAGGCGATTGCCAAGCGACGTCAGCATATCCTGACGCGCCGTGCGACGGGCATCGAGCCGTTCGGCGTCGATGATGCGTGCGAGGCTGCTGAGCTTCACGAGGAGGAGCGCGACGACGGCGACGAGGCCGAGGATGAAGGGCAGCCGCGTCGGCGCATACTTGCTTCTGATGTCGCTGCCGACGCCCGGCACGCGCCAGACCAGGCTCGCCTCGCTGTCCGGGATGCGGACAGCCAGTTCGCGTCCCGGCGTCGGCCCGCTGAAGGATGTCCGCGCGTCAGGCAGATCAAGTCGGGATGCGAGGTCAAGCGCTTCCGGTCCGGTCGGGCCAGAGCCGCCTTGCGGGTCCAGCGCTTCGGCGACTGCCCGCATCTGGAACGCGCCGAACGTCTCATCGATGGAATTCGTGACGTCAGCGACCGTGGCAAGAAGACCCCCGGCAGCGAAGACCAAAGCGGCGACGCTGATGGCGATCAGGCGCCTCGCTTTCCCCAGCTCGTTTCCGGCAGACGGCATCCATCGCGCCCCAACCCTCCGCGACGTTACGTGATACGTCTTTGCGAAGGGTTAGCGGCAGCGATGGGCGACGGTCAGCGCGCGATCTGGAGGACGGTGCGCCCTGCCTGGTCGAGGAACGCGATCTGGCCCTCGCGGAACTCCCAGCCTCGCACGGCCTGGAAAGCGATCGACATGCCGCGCTCGTAGCCGTCGAGTTCATTGCCGCAAAGCCGCTTTGTCTGCACCACGCCGGCAAAGCGGGCACGCTGGCCGTCGACCGTGAGACGCGTGTTGAGCCTGTTGCAGCCCATCGTGGTGCTGACCGACATGTCGCGGCCGACCGAGAACTGCGCCCGCGCGCTCGCTGGCGGCCGGTGCAGGTTGCCGTTCGGGCTGGCGATCCAGATCTGGCTCCAGTTGCCTTCCCAGCGCACCTGCGGGGGGCGGTTGCCGCCGTCCCGCGCTGCATTGTCTCGCGGCGCGCCGGGCATGTTGAATTCGGTGCTGGCGCCGCGCGTCCGCCCGGTTGCGCTGAGGCGGCCGGTCCTGCCATCAACGGTCACGAACTTGCCGTTCTGCACGGAGCGAAGCGACACGCCCCGATTGCCCGGCACCATCTCGAACGTCTCCCAGCCGCGGATATGCGGGCTGCCGGCGGCCAGGAGGGTCTGTTGGCCAACGCCGGCGCGAACATATGAACCGTCGCGAGACCGGAAGGCGACCTTCGAGCCTTGCAAGCGTACCAGTTCCAGACGCACGGCGTTGTCGGCATGGCCGCTGGCGGTAAGCGTGCCGCCCTGAATCCGGACGAATTGCCCGGTCATCGCGAACTGAAGCAGCACCTCGGCCGCGCGCGCCTGGCCGGCCGCGGCGGTCACGACGAATAGCGCGGCGACAACGAGCTTCTGTAACAGTCGGGTCATTGGTTCCTCTCCTCAAAAGGTCCTGATGCCGACATGATGCCGCCATGAGCATGTATCGCCGCTGAAACCTCCGTTCAGCAAGCGTTCAACCGGTAAGATTTGATTGATTGGGCGCCGTACCCGTCGCACGCGAAGGGCGCCGGCAGCATGCCGGCACCTTCAGGACACGGCACGAGCGTTCTAGCGGGCGATCTGCATGACGACCTGCCCGGCGTCGTCGAGGAACGCGATCTGACCCTCACGCACCTCGTAGGACTTGGTCGCACGGAAAGCCGCGCTGCCGCGCTTCTCGTACTCGTTCAATTCGCTGCTGCAACCCATCTTGGTCGACATCGTGCGACTGAAGGCGGCGTCCTGTCCCTCGACGGTGAGCCGCGTGTTGAACTGGTTGCATCCGAACTTGGCGCGCACGGCGAGCTTGTCCGAGACGACGAAGCTCGCCGTCGCGCCGCCGGGCGGCGGCTCCAGTTCGCCACCTGGGCCCGGCAGGAAGACCTGAGACCACTCGCCCTGAAGGTCTTCGCCGCCCTGAGCGGCGGCAACCGGCACAGCCAGCGCGAGAGCGCCGGCAAGAACCGCGGCAACCGTCAGCCCGTTCATGAAATCAGCCATGGCATGCCTCCTCAAAGAGTACATTCCTGACTGATCATGTAGGTCGCATTGCGACCAAGTCCACCGGTTGCGCGCCGATGTCGCGGCAAGTTGATGCCGCGATATGCCTATTCCGCCGCCACCTTGGCCATCGGGTTGTTCGGATGCTGCGTCCAGTTGGCATAGGTCGGCGACACCGGCTTGCCGGTCCGCTGGTCCAACGTGCCGGCGGCGAGCGGAACCATGGTGATGCAGTTCTCGACAGGGCAGACGTTGACGCACAGATTGCAGCCGACGCACTCGTCTTCCATCACCTCGAAATGACGCTTGCCGTCGACCATCTGCGTGATCGCCTGGTGCGAGGTATCCTCGCAGGCGATGTGGCAGCGACCGCACTTGATGCAGGCGTCCTGGTCGATGCGCGCCTTGGCGATGTAGTTGAGGTTGAGGAACTGCCAGTCCGTGACGTTCGGCGTGGCGCGGCCGATGATGTCGTCGAGCGAGCGGTGGCCCTTCTCGTCCATCCAGTTCTCGAGACCGGCGATCATCTCCTGCACAATCTTGAAGCCGTAGGTCATCGCCGCCGTGCAGACCTGCACGTTGCCGGCGCCGAGCGCCAGGAACTCGGCCGCGTCGCGCCAGGTGGTGACGCCGCCGATCCCGGAAATCGGCAAGCCGGCCGTCTGCGGGTCACGCGCAATCTCTGCCACCATGTTGAGCGCGATCGGCTTCACGGCCGGTCCGCAATAGCCGCCATGGCTGCCCTTGCCGTCGATCGAGGGCTCAGGCGAGAATGAGTCGAGGTTGACCGACGTGATCGACGAGATTGTGTTGATCAGCGACACCGCGTCGGCCCCCCCCTTCTTGGCAGCGCGCGCGGGATAGCGGATATCCGTGATGTTGGGCGTCAGCTTCACGATCACCGGCATGCGCGTGTACTGCTTGCACCAGCGCGCAACCATCTCGATGTACTCTGGCACCTGGCCGACTGCCGAGCCCATGCCCCGCTCGCTCATGCCATGTGGGCAGCCGAAATTGAGCTCGATGCCATCGCACTCTGTCTCCTCGACGGCCGGCAGGATCGCCTTCCAGGACGCTTCCTCGCAAGGCACCATGATCGAGGCCACAAGAGCGCGGTCCGGCCAGTCCTTCTTGACCTGCTTGATCTCCTGAAGGTTGAGCTGCAGCTGGCGATCGGTGATGAGTTCGATGTTGTTGAGGCCGAGCAGGCGGCGGTCGGCGCCCCAGATCGCGCCGTAGCGCGGGCCGTTGACGTTGACCACCGGCGGGCCTTCCTCGCCCAGCGTCTTCCAGACCACGCCGCCCCAGCCCGCCTGGAAGGCGCGCACCACGTTGTAGGCCTTGTCGGTCGGCGGCGCCGAGGCCAGCCAGAACGGGTTGGGAGACTTGATGCCGACGAAGTTGTTGCGGATGTCTGCCATGCTCATGCCCTCCCGTTAGAGGTCAGCGACCGGTGGATGCTCTCGGCCGCGTCGCGACCCTGCGCGACGGCCGAGACAGTAAGGTCGTCACCGCCGAGAATGCAGTCGCCGCCGGCCCAGACCTTGCCCATCGAGGTGCGGCCCTCGGCGTCGACCTTGATGCGCCCGCCTTCCATGGCGATACCCGGGCCGCTGCCGTTCAGCGCGTCGCCGACCAGCGTCTGGCCGATCGCCTTGAACACCTGGTCGGCGGGAAGAACGACGGTCTGGCCGAGGCCGACCAGTTTCCCGTTCTTGACGGAGGTGTACTCGAGCTCGATGCCGGCAACCTTGCCATGCTGGACAACGACCTTCTTCGGCTGCAGCGAGTGGCGCACAACGACGCCGTGCTGTGCGGCGAGGTCCTGCTCGAACTCGGAAGCGTTCATGTGTTCCTTCGAGCGGCGGTAGGCGATCGTCACCTCCTCCGCGCCGAGCAGCTTGGACTGGATCGCCGCGTCGACCGCGGTCATGCCGCCGCCGATGACGACGACGCGGCGACCGACCGGGAGACTGGAAAGATCGTCGGCCTGGCGCAGTTCCGCGATGAAGTCGACGGCATTGGCGACACCGTCGGCCTCCTCGCCTTCCGCGCGCAGCGCATTGACGCCGCCGAGCCCCATGCCGAGGAAAACCGCGTCGTAGCTCGACAGCAGGTCGGCAAGCTGCACGTCGCGGCCGAGCGCCCGACCATGCTCGATCGTGATGCCACCGATGGCGGTCACGTAGTCGACCTCGGCCTGCGCGAAATCGTCGACGCTCTTGTAGGCTGCGATGCCGTACTCGTTGAGGCCGCCGGCCTTGGGCCGCGCCTCGAAGATGACGACGTCGTGGCCCTTCACGGCCAGCCGGTGCGCAGCGGCCAGGCCGGCCGGCCCGGCGCCGATGACCGCGACCTTGCGGCCCGTGGGTTCAGCCCGGGTGTAGAACTGCTTGCCGGCCCTCATCGCGGCGTCGGTGGCGAAGCGCTGCAGGCGGCCGATCTGCACCGGCTTGCCCTCGGCCGTCTCGCGCACGCACGCTTCCTCGCAGAGCGTTTCGGTCGGGCAGACACGGGCGCACATGCCGCCGAGAATGTTCTGGTCGAAGATGGTCTTGGCGGAGCCTAGCGGATTGCCGGTCGATATCTGGCGGATGAACAGGGGGATGTCGATCGACGTCGGGCAGGCCTGCATGCAGGGTGCGTCGTAGCAGAAGTAGCAGCGGTCGGACTCGACCAGCGCTTCATGCGAATCCAGCGGCGGATGCAGGTCCGTGAAGTTGTCCGCATACTCCGCCGGCGCGAGCCGGCCGGGGGCGATCCCCTCCTTGAGCTGACCTTCGGCCATCAGCATTCCCCATTGTTGTTTTGGGAAAAGCTAGCACAGCTCAAAATTTTATCAATCGGTCAAATTTCAGCATCCGGACGGAAGCAATTGAATAAGTTGAGTATTATAGTCATGAATAAGGAGACCGGTTGCGCAGCTTGACTTGGGTCGCGCACGAAGCGAGCGTCATCGCACCCTGAGCGGGAGTGGTGGTGCGCAGACGCTGGTACAATCCGAACCCGACCACCGATCGGATTTTGCGGGCGGTACGCACGTTCCTGTGCAAGCCACTCGTCTGGCGTGCGCAAATGCGTGAACGGCATTGGGCCGACAAGGCGCCCCATACCCTCGCCGCCTGCGCGATCTTCCGCAACGAAGCGCCGTTCCTGAAGGAATGGATCGAATTCCATGCGGGCGCCGGCTTCACCCATTTCTATCTCTACAACAACTTTTCGACCGACGACTTCAGGGAAGTGCTGGAACCTTTCATCCAGCGCGGTCTCGTGACGCTCGTCGACTGGCCGGTGCCGGCGGGGCAGGTCGCGGCCTACCGGCACTGCATCCGGCGCCACTGGCGCGACGCGCGATGGATCGCCTTCTTCGATCTCGACGAGTTCCTCTTTTCGCCCGAGCGGATCGACATCCGGCAGCTTCTTGAAGAGCGTGGCGAGGTGCCGGGCATTCATGTCTGGCAGCATTTCTTCGGTTCGTCAGGTCATTCGGTGACGCCTCCCGGGCCGCTGGTCGATGCCTTCACGCGCCGGGCCGCACTTTCGACGCACACGACAGTGAAGACCATCGCCAATCCGCGCGCGGTCCGCCTTGTCGGCATCCACCAGTTCGGCTTCTGGTGGGGCCAGAGCGTCGACGTTGTCGGCAAGGCGTTTACGCCGTCGACCGCGCCGATCGTCGAGGTGCTGCGCATCAACCACTACTGGTCGCGATCATTGGATGACCTCGACCGGAAAATCCGTCGTGGAGATGCGGCGCTGCGTGTCACCCGCGACCGCGACTGGCATTTCGCGTTCGAGCGCCGGCTCGACGAGGAGGACGATACCAGCATCGTCCCGGTCGCGCGGGCCATTCGCGAAGGCCGCACGACACTCGGTTAGCGCGGGCGCAGACCAGCCGGCATGTCCACGCACCGCTTCGCACACGACGATCAGCGGCAACGATCCGATGCTCGACGAGCTTTCGGGATGCTACGAACAGAAACAGGAGTACGAACTGACACCGCGAATTGGAGGGCAATCTCAGCGGGGCCGACCACCTGCAGCGATCCTCGATCGCACTTGCGTGCCTGAGCGCCCTTGGACGGCGTCAACATCAGTTCGAGTCTGAACCGCATCTTACCAGCTTCATTCCGGCTCGAATGTACGTCACGAGATGCGCAAAGGAGCGTACCCGGTTGTACATCCATCACCCTTCGCAAAGAGTGGCCGTCACCTGGCAGCGCAGGTTGCAGGGCGTTGTGTCCGCCCTGCTCTGGAGGTCAGGCTACCGGTTCTATGTCGGTTTTTGAGAAGTCGTCGCCCTTAAATAGCAGAGGAACTCCCAGTCGCTTTGCGAATGCATAGGAGAAACAATCGCCGAAATTGAGCTGCGCGCGGTGTCCGGTGCCTTTACCGAAGCGCACATAGGCTCGAAGGACATCGTCGACTATGTCTGCCGGCACGCCGACAACCTTGATCTCTGCGCGATCGATAAAGTCCGACACCTGATCTATCCCGAACTGATAGTCACGGTCGTGATATCTCCCGATCGAGAGTGCGGTTTCCACCTGAGTAACGACTGAAACCGTTGGACTCGTCGCTCTAGCAAGCTTGGCCGCAATTTCTTCGCTGCCCGGTTCATCGACAATGATCGAAACCAGCGCGGAACTGTCAACGAACATCAGTCTTCGCCCCACATCTCGTCCATGAATCGCTTGTCATCGACGGCTTTGCCAGCCTCGCCGACAGGCTTCCTCTCCCGCGCGCGGTCGATGACCGGTTTGATCCTGGCAAGGAACGTACTGACGCGATCGCCTTCGTGCTCACTCGCTTCCCGCACGGCGACTTTGATCGCAGCGGTAAGCCCCAAGCCACGGCGTCGGGCAAACTCCCTCAGGAGCCAATCAGCCTCTTCATCCTGGACGTGTATTGCCATCGTTATTCACAACCGAAAGCAGCAATGTACATAGTGATCTGGTACTATGTACAAATATCGCCACACGCTTCGATCGGCAAGACGACACGTATGTTCACTATTTGTTCTATATCATGAGCGCAACCATGGGTCCAGTGGCAACCGAGGCGCCATCGCACGTTCAACAAAGAGACGATTGGTGCCGAAGAACCGCGGCTACCCTCTCAGCCGTTCGTAATTCGCATCGAACAGCGGCGTACGCTGGAGCCTCGCCCTGAGGCGCTTGCCGAGCAGTTCGATCTCGAAATCATCGGCGTCGGCAATCTCCTTCGGTACGTAGCCCAGCGCGACCGACTTGCCCGAGTGATGCGCGTAGCCGCCCGAGGTGACCCAGCCGCGCACTTTTCCATCGTGCCAGATCGCCTCGTCGCCGATCACGTCGGCGTCGGTCGCATCCATGATGAAGGTGCGCAGGCGAAGCTTGCCGCCACTCTCACGCTCCTTCAGCGCGGCAGCCTTGCCGATGAAGTCGGCAGGCTTCGCATAGGCGACGAAGCGGTCGAGCCCGGCTTCCAGCGGTCCATAGATCGGCCTGTATTCGCGGCCCCACGACCCGTAGTTCTTTTCGAGCCTCAGCGCGTTCAGCGCCCGCGATCCGAACAGGCCTATGCCGAATTCTTCGCCCGCGGCCAGGAGCGTCTGCAGGACATGCCGCTGATGCTCCGGAGCCATCCAGATCTCGTAGCCGAGATCGCCGGTGTAGCTGACGCGACCGACGAGGCACGGCGCCATGCCGATATCGATCGTCGCGATCGCCATGAACGGGAACGCCTTGTTGGAGACGTCCGCCCGCGTGACCTTTTCCAGCACCTTGCGCACATCCGGACCGGCGATGGACAGGCCGACCTTGGAGAGCGCAAGCGCCTCGATCGACACCGATCCATCGGCCGGCAGGTGCTGCTCGAACCAGCGCATGTGATACTGCTCGGCGATGCCCGAACCGGCCATGAACCACTCGCCGGCCGGTAGCCGGGCGATCGTGAAGTCGCCGATCAGGCGCCCGTCTTCCTTGAGCATCGGCGCCAGCGTCATGCGCCCTTCAGCCGGCAGCTTGCAGGCGAGCATGCGGTCCAGCCAAGTCTCGGCGCCCTGCCCCGTCACGCGATACTTCGCGAAGCTGGAAATCTCCGACAGCCCGACCTTTTCGCGCACGGCCTTCACCTCGCCGGCCACATGCGGGAAGTCGGTCGAGCGCCGCCAGGAGAAGGCGTCGCTGACGCCGTCAGGCGCGTACCAGAGCGGCACTTCGAGTCCGTACGCGACGCCGAACTGCGCGCCCTTCGCGGCGAGTAGATCGTAGACCGGCGTCGTGCGCAGGCCGCGACCGGCCGGCAGTTCCTCGTTGGGGAAGCGGATCGAGAAGCGCCGCGAATAGTTCTCCCGCACCTTGGCGTTGGTGTAGGCCATTGACGTCCAGTCGCCGTAGCGCGCCACGTCCATTGCCCAGATGTCGAAGCCGGGATCGCCGTCGATCATCCAGTTGGAGAGCGCCAGCCCGACGCCGCCGCCTTGGCTGAAGCCGGCCATCACACCACAGGCGACCCACATGCCCGGCATCCCGCGCACCGGCCCTACCAGAGGATTGCCATCGGGCGCGAAGGTGAAGGGCCCATTGATGATCTGCTTGATGCCGGTCTTCTGGAAGGCAGGGAAGTGGCGGAAACCGACCTCCAGCGACGGGGCGATGCGGTCGATGTCGGGCTCGAGCAGCTCGTGGCCGAAGTTCCACGGCGTCGTCACCTCCGACCACGGCTTGTTGGCCTTCTCGTAGGTGCCCATCAGCATGCCTCCCCGTTCCTGGCGGAGGTAGAGTTCACCGTCGAAGTCGACCGCGTGGATGACTTCCTTGCCGGTCGACGCGTTGATCTCGGCGACCTCCGGCATGTCCTCGGTGATCAGGTACATGTGCTCCATGGCGAGGATGGGCAGTTCCAGACCGACCATGCGTCCGACCTCGCGCGCCCACAGCCCGCCGGCATTGACGACGTGCTCGGCCACTACCTCGCCCTTGTTGGTGATGACACGCCACAGCCCGTCCGGGCGGCGCACGATGTCCTCTACCTTGGTGAAGCGTTCGACTTCCGCGCCGAGCTTGCGCGCCGCCCTGGCATACGCATGCGTGACTCCGGACGGGTCGAGGTGTCCGTCTTCGGAATTGCGCACCGCGCCGACGAACTGTTTCGGGTCGATAAGTGGCATCAGCCGATGCGCTTCCTCGACCGAGACTTCCTCCAGGTCGAGGCCGAGATAACGGCCCTTGGCGACGACGCCGCGCAGCCAGTCCATGCGCGCTTCGGTCGCGGCGAGCAGCACGCCGCCGGTGATGTGCACGCCGGTGGCCTGACCCGACAGCTCCTCGATCTCCTTGTAGAGCTCGATCGTGTACTTCTGCAGCTTGGCGACGTTCGGGTCGCCGTTGATCGTGTGCATGCCGCCGGCAGCGTGCCAGGTCGAGCCCGACGTCAGCTCGTCGCGCTCCAGAAGGACGACATCTTTCCAGCCGTGGCGGGCCAGGTGATAGAGAACCGAACAGCCCACGACGCCGCCGCCGATGACCACGACCTTTGCATGAGACTTCATGGATAGTTCCGCTTTTTCAATGGGTTGGGCGACGAACGAGAATCGGTGCGGCAAGCTCGTGATTCGAGCCGTTAAGGAGTTGAATCAGGACTTGAGGACGACGGTCACTCACGGCTCGCCGTCCCCGATCTCCTCGCGACGCTTCGCGACATAGTCTTCCAGCGCCTCGCGGATGCCTTCGTCCATGGGAGGCTGCTGGTATTCCTCCAGCGCCTTCTTCCAGACGCGCGTCGCCCTCTGCGTGGCGTCCAGGCTGCCGGCCTCGGCCCACGCTTCGTAATTCTGCCAGTTGGACACCAGCGGCTGGTAGAAGGCGGTCGAGTAGCGCTCCAGCGTATGCGGGTCGCCGAAGAAGTGGCCACCGGTCGGCACGCGACCGAGCGCATCGAGCGCGAGCTCGCCCTCGTTCACCTCGATGGGCCTCAGGAACTCGATCATGTGCTGGATCATCTCGACGTCCAACACCAGCTTCTCGAACGAAGCGGTCAGGCCGCCCTCCTGCCAGCCCGCCGCGTGGTAGACGAGGTTGCCGTGGCCGAGTATCGCACCCCACAGCGCCATCATCGTCTCGTAGGCGCCCTGCGCGTCGGCCGCATTCGAGGCGGAGCCCGGCGTCGTGCGATACGGCAGTTTGTAGCGCCGTGCGAGCTGGCCCGAAGCGACGTTGGCCTTGGTGTTCTCCGGCGTGCCGAAGGCCGGGGCACCAGAGCGCATGTCGACGTTGGACGTGAACGCGCCGTAGAGAACCGGAGCACCAGGCCGCACAAGCTGCGTCAGAACGATGCCGAACAGCGCCTCGGCGTTCTGCTGGGCGAGCGCACCGGCAAGCGTCACCGGGCTCATCGCACCCATCAGCGTGAACGGTGTGATGCAGGTCGACTGCCCGTGCTCCGCCATGGTGATGAGGCCATCGGCCATCGCGTCGTCGAAGCGGCGCGGCGAGTTGACCGAGATGATGGTGGTGATCGCCGGATCGTCGGCGATCTCCTCGATGGACTTGCCGCGCGCGATCGCCGCCATGGCGATGCCGTCCATCGCCCTGCCCCGCCCGATCGCCGAAACATGGAACGACTTGTCGGTCAGCGTCAGGTTGGCGAAATAGGTATCGAGGTGGCGTGAATTGGCAGGCAGTTCGACCGGCGCGCACACCTGATTGCCGATCATGTGGATGGCGTTGAAGTGCTGGGCCAGCCTGACGAGATCGCAATAGTCGCGATAGTTCCCGGCGCGGCGCCCGCGCTCGAAATCGTGGACGTTGGGAGGCCCGGCCACCAGCGTGAAGCTGATCGCGTCGCCGCCGAGCGGGATCGCGTTGTCAGGGTTGCGTGGGGTCAGCCGATAGGACGGCCGCGTCGTCTTCAGGCACTCGGCAACGAGACCGCGGTCGAGCCGGACTGTCTGGGTAGCGTGGTCGACACTCGCACCGGCCTTGTCAAACAGGTCCAGCGCGCGCGGACTCATCACCTCGATGCCCATCTCCTCGAGGATGCGCATCGACGCGTCATGGATCGCCTCGACCTGGTCGTCGGAGAGGAGGCGCATCGGCGGATATGGATTGCGCACCTGGCGGCGCGACAACTGGGGCAAGGATGCCCCACCTCGTGCGAGGGAGCGGTCGGCGCTGCGGCGGCGGCGTTCGGCGGTCATGCCGAATTGATAGGCCAGCTGCGAAAAGCTTCTGTCAGAAAACCGCCAATCCGGGGCGCGATTTTAGCCAGAGCGGCACTTCTGCGACAGTCGCTGTCGTCATCCCGATGATGCGCGTCGCTTTTGTGACGGGAGCCTTTTGGCCCTTTACGCCGCCGTCGGTGTGGTTACGATCGGCATGTCCAAAGCCACGGAGCCGCCGATGCGTCGTCTCTTAGCCATGGCCCTGATCGCCGGCCTTGCCGCCGCTCCTGCCATCTTCATCCAGCCCTTGTTTGCCGCCGAGGGGTGCACGGGCGACAATTGCTCCAAGCCCGCTGACGGATCGTCCGGCGGGCACGAATGCGAGCGTAGCAAGAAAGACCAGGCGGTTTCCTGAGCGGAAGCCGGATCCCGTTCCCGCGGCGGGACGGGCTCTCCCCGAAGAGGGGAGAGCAAGGGCGATTGCGCAAGGCGTCAGTCGCTGCTCGGCTTTTTCTTGCTACCGCCGAATGCCGACGGCGCCTTCGCATCGTCACCCTGGCTGCCCCAGCCTACCTGCACGTTGCGGGCCCTGGGCTTGCGACCGGCGCCTTCGCTACGCCCCATTCGGGCATCGCCGTCGGCTTCCTCGACGGCATCGGCATCGTCCGAGAGATCGTCGGATGCAACCTTGCCGCGCGGCCGCTTCGGCGGACTGCCCGCAAAGCCTGGACCTGCGCCGGGCGGCGTCCCATCCGCTTCAATCTCGTCCGGAAGCTTGGCGCTCTTGTCGAAGCTGATGACCGGCTCCATCGTCGCCAGCACGTCGTCCGGCAACCAGCAGAGGCTTCTGTGGCCGTTGCCGAGTTCGCGCAGCGGCGGCAGTTCGGTCTCGCACTTGTTGCCAGGTACTTGCTTCTTCCAGCGGCAGCGCGTCTGGAAAGGGCAACCGGGCGGCGGGTTCATCGCCGACGGAATGTCGCCCTCAAGGACGATATGCTTCTTGATGACGCTGGTGTCGGCGATCGGGATCGCCGACAGGAGCGCCTCCGTATAGGGATGATAGGGCGGCGAGAATATCTGGTCCGTCGATCCCTGCTCGACGATATGGCCGAGATACATGACGACGACGCGGTCGGCGATGTAGCGCACGACCGACAGATCGTGGCTGATGAACAGCATGGTCGTCTTGTTCTTGCGCTGGATGTCCATCAGCAGCTCGGTCACCGCCGCCTGCACGGACACGTCGAGCGCCGACACAGGCTCGTCCGCGACCACTACCTTGGCGTTGCCGGCGAAGGCGCGCGCAATGCCGATGCGCTGCTTCTGGCCGCCGGAAAGCTGGCGCGGCATGCGCTCGGCGAAGGCCCGCGGCAGCTTCACGAGGTCGAGCAGTTGCAGCATCCGTTCGCGACGTTCAGCCGGCGTGTCGCCGACACCGAACTTCTCCAGCGAGCGGATGATCTGCGAGCCGACAGTGTGGCTGGGATTCAGCGTGTCGAACGGGTTCTGGAAGACCATCTGGATCGACGAGATGGTCTGCACGTCGCGCACTTCGATGGCGCTGCCCTGGATCTCGCTGTTGCCGAGTTTGACCGAGCCGGAGCTCGCCGTCTCGAGGCCGAGAAGCACCTTCGCCAGCGTCGACTTCCCGCAGCCGGACTCGCCCACAATCGCCACGGTCTCGCTTTCGCGGGCCATGAAGCTGATCGCCTCGTTGGCCTTGACGACCCTGGGCTCGGCACCGCCGAAAATCTCGTTGGCCGCGACGCGATAGTACTTCTTCAGATCGTCGATCTGCAGCACCGGCGCGCCCGGCTTCACCGGCTCCTGCTTCTTCTTCGTCGCCTCGGGCGGCAGCGCGTTCCAGTCGATCTCGTTGAAGCGGATACAGCGGCTGTAGTGATTGTCGTGACCGGCGACCGGGACCATCGGGATCTCGTCGGCGTCGCAGAGGCCCTTCACGAAGTGCTGGCAGCGCGGTCCGAAATTGCAGCCTTTCGGTCGCTCGTGCGGAAGTGGCAGCTGACCGGGAATGGCGATCAGCGGCTTGGAATTCTTGTCGGCGCCCGGCAGCGGGATCGACCGGAAAAGGCCCTGCGTGTACGGGTGACGCATCCGGTCGAAAACGTCCTTGACGGTGCCCGTCTCGACGGCCTCGCCCGAGTACATGACGGTGATGCGGTCGCAGGTCTCCAGGATCAGGCCGAGGTTGTGCGACACGAAGATCATCGACGTGCCGAACTTCTCGCCGAGGCCCCGCACCAGTTCCACTATGCCTGCCTCGACAGTCACGTCGAGCGCCGTCGTCGGTTCGTCGAGCAGCAGAAGTGCCGGCTTGGACAGCAGCGCCATGGCGATGACGATGCGCTGCTGCTGACCGCCCGAAAGCTGGTGCGGATAGGAACGCATCATGCGCTCGGGATCCGGCAGGCGCACCGCGCGGACCATCTCCAGCGCGCGCTTGTAGGCTTCGTCCTTCGACACCTTGTCGTGGAGGATCGGCACCTCCATCAACTGCTGGCCGATCTTCATCGCCGGGTTCAGGCTGGCCATGGGCTCCTGGTAGATCATGGCGATCTCGTTGCCGCGCAGCGAACGCAGCTCGGCGTCGGACATCTCCCCCATGTCCTTGCCCTTGAAGCGGATAGTGCCGCCGACGATCTTTCCGCGGTTGCCCATGTCGCGCATGATGCCGAGCGACACCGTCGACTTGCCGCAACCGGACTCGCCGACGATGCCCATCGCCTCGCCGGGCATGACGGATGCCGAGAAGTCCATCACGGCGGGGATTTCGCCCCGCTTGGTGAAGAAGGAAATCGACAGGTTCGCGATATCGAGGATCGGCTGGGCTTCGGCGGTGTTCGTGGCTTTCACAGCTTCGTT
>VFQP010003240.1_pt1 | contig 16866 bp, 25 predicted proteins | sample 3512351 | NCBI WGS metagenome assembly VFQP01 (sample SAMN10412372, study PRJNA504923) | tailings metagenome | isolation source: Relicate 1 Philex TSF1 revegetated site | place: Philippines: Tuba, Benguet | collected 2017-08-29
GTGTGTGTGTGTGTGTGTGTGTGTGTGTGTGTGTGTGTGAGAGAGAGAGAGAGATAGAAAGAGAGAGAGAGAAAAGTGTGTACAGTGTATATATGTGTATACAGTGTGTGTACGTGTGTGAAGGGGGGGGCATTATGGGTGCAGCCAAACACATACACACACAAACCCTCATACACATGCCACAATATCCACAGTCTATTATATATATACACAACCTGTTCAGGTGGCATGGTGGGAAACGCTGCAAGGTGTAGTGGTGTGGCGTTGTTTTTCCAAAAGCACGTGTCCTCATGTGCATTCGATAACATGGCATGGAATGTTTCTGCTGCCTGTGCGTGTAGGTGTGTGTGTATGTACGCAGGTCAGAATATACATATGCTATGTAAACATACAACGTAATATATACATGATCACAGCGCATATTGAGATCATTCCCCCATCCTCACTTACTCACAATACACCACTCACATACTACACCACCATACTTTGCTGAGTTCAGTAGGCGATGGTGTTTGCAGTGCAGGAAAGCCAATCCTGGCCAGGCAAAACTCACACTGCAACTTGTCAATGTCGGTGTTGATCCACCCATGCTTGGCACACTCGACAGCGTTGACGGCATCTGGCTTGCAAAACCATGTTGAAGATTTAAACGTGCGGGCCCTGCGAAAGAGATCTGCACGACTCCATGGCTGTGCTTGCACTGGTTGGTCAGTTGGATGGCCAGGCTCGCCACAGATGATCGCCCTGGGATTCTTTACTGCCTGCTTTTGTCGTTCTTTGAGCGTGGTCACGTATACCAAGTTGTCTAGGGCCTTGTTTAGACGCTTTTGGGCAGCAGAAGCGTCCATGACGTGCGTGTGTTTGTTGTGTACACGACCACTACACGATGGGTATGTGGGGTCGTTGTATGTGGTGTGTATGCTTGTGGTGGTGGTGTCAACACTGGCACTTTTCAAGGCGTGCAAGTTGTATTTTGTCCGTGTATTTTGTCAAGTGGATGCCCAAAATATTTTTGTACATAATGATACCATGATGCATGCACCACAATCATCATGACCACCCCCCAATGATACGTCATGCCTGGCAAGCAAATGCATTAAGTTGCGTTATTGGGATAGTTTGGGGTTGTTGCAACGGCATCAACAAGCACTGCAGCACAGCATCACCATCGCCACACGATCACCCTTTTTGGCTGGTGCAGCTCTTCTCCAACCCCCTATTCTACCTAGCACAAGGTGTCAACGCCCTTGCAAGTGCCTGCTTTGTGTGGCTCACAGGACAGCATGCATGTAGCCTGGCGATTGCAGTGGCATGCGCCAATGGCACCAGTCTGGCTGTCACCGCATGCATAGACGTACTGAGTCACCATCGCAGCGTGTCCTCATTGAAAGGACAGCATCAAGTAATCGACATACGCTTGGTGACTGTTGGCTTGTTGCTGACATTGTGCGGCGTCACGCTGTGTGCACTGGGGTGAGCTCGGGTGAGCATACAGATTTGGCACAGCATAATGGACATGCAAGCCAGCGACAACATGCATGGTGTATTCATGTTGCAGGACTTGTGTGGTCAGCTGCTGCATGCACGACATGATAGTCACATGCTTGTGGATGTGTTGAGGTGCGTGATAGTGGTGCGTGACAATAGTGGCGATGCGAGGGGGGTGGTATGTGGTGGGTTTGCATCCCTCCCCGACCCTCCATGCACCCCACCTCTACACACCCCACCCTCTATACACCCCACCCTCTATACACCCCACCTCCATACCTCCCACCTCTACACCCCACCTCTATACACCCCCACCTCTATACACCCCACCTCAGGCAACTGCAGCATCTCTGCGGTCAACTCCCACAACCAGATTTCCTAGATTCCATTGACTTTGTGTTATTCCCAGTGCTGGTGCTTGTAGACGCTGCCCTTGTGACTCGCATGCCCTCTTCTCACCACCCAGTGACTCACATGCCCTCTTCTGACCACACACCCTCGGCTTCTGCTTCTTCTGGTGGTGGTGCTCCTTCCCCTTTTGTTTCTCCCAGTGCTGTTTCTCCTACAGGACAACAATCTTCTATTAAACAACAAGTACAAGGTCAACAAGTACAAGGTCAACAACATGCACAAGCAAGTTTTGCACCAGCCGTGCGTACTGATCGTGCGACAGAAGCACTGCTCTCAACACTGTGCACACTTGTACAGCGATGTGCAAGCATTGTGGGGGGGGGGGTAGGGGGTGCAGTGAGAGCAGGGGGTGTGGGGAGTGGAGGTGTGCATACTGGTCCCCCAGCATTGCCACTCCTGCAGCGTGTGGCGCCTCTGGTGCAATTGCCATGTACAGCAACAACAGAAGAGGTATGAGGGAGGGTATGAGGGATCCCTTGCTCTCCCAGTTGTGGGGGTGAAATGTTGTTTTTGTGATTGTGATATTGTGATGTTTTTGTGATGTTTCCATTCCCTCTCTCCCCCCCACATACATCACCTCAACTCTCTTCTCCTCCGCCCCCTATACACTCAGATGCGTATTTCCTCCCTGCAGTGCATCACAGCAGTCATACACATGGTAGCAGCACAGCCCCAACAGGTGACACAGCTGTGTGCACCACAGGCAGCACCACTGCTGGGGGGGTTGATATCAGGGGTGCTCAGGTACTGTTTTTTTTTGTGTGTGTGAGTGTGTGTGTTTGCGTGTGTGTGTTTGCGTGTGTGTGTTTGCGTGTGTGTGTTTGCGTGTGTGTGTGTGTGTGTGTGTGTGGTGGGTATGTGTTGTGTCCTCCCCTCACGTTGTTCTCCCCTCATGTTTTTCTTCCCCTCATGTTTCCTCCCCTCATGTGTTCCCTCCCGTGTATACCCCCCCCCCCCACCTTGCACTTGATATCCCCCCCCCCTCCAATTCCCCCCCCCCCCCCCCCCCTCTTCCCCCCCCCCCGCCTATCTTTTCCCCCCACCCCCCACCCCTCTTTTCCTCACAGTATATCAGAGCAGGAGGCCTCAGCAGGCACACAGGGTAACAAGCGTGTCAGACGCCTTGCCCTTGCTACCCTGGAGCACCTGGTGCACTGCTGTACTAGTAGTAGTAGCAGTAGTAGTAGTAGTATGTCTATAACAAAGGGAGATACTACAACACCACTAACATCAACAACAAAGGGTGATACTGCAACCACCACCACCACCACAATAACAACAGCAAACGGAGATACTGCAACACAAAGCACACATGCAGCAACAGCACGGGAGGATGAAAAACCAAGATTGAATAGAAAAACAGAGGGGGGAGATGCACTGGCATTTTTTGTACCGGGGTTGGTGACTGGGTTGGGAAAGGAATTGGTTCGTGCAGGTGTGGATGATGTGTAGGGTGTGTAGGGTGGTGTGTTGTGGTGTGGCGTGTATGCTGGATTGGGTGTGTGGAATGTGTGTAAGGTTTGTGCAGTGTGTGTATTGTGTTTACCTGTCTGTTGTAGACCATGTGTATGTGGGCTCATGCATACAGCATTCATCTACTGACCTCAACTACTATACATACCCATACCCATACACGTCCATCCTCAGCACCCATGCACCCTTAACAACACCCACGTACTCCCCACTCCCCCCCTTTCAGGTCAAAGTTATGGACCTCAAAGTACATCAGGGGCCACCACAGATTCCCAGGCAACAATACACGCCCTCAATACCCTCAGCGCCACCCTCACTGCAGTGCTGGGGGATGATTCAGGGGCCCCCTTGGGGGCCCCTGGGCCCCCCTCGCCCACACTGGATGCTGCAGCAACACTTGACGCACTCCGTGCACTTGCTCTACAAACACCATCAGCAACACATAATGGTGATGGTGATGGTGGTGCAAGGAATGGTGCGCATGCTGATGGTACCATGGCGGTCAACAATTTGAAGAACAGCATGGTCAACAAAGGGTCAACGGTCAACAAAAAGTCAATGCATGGATCGAGGGATTTCGCAGCACCTGGGGAGCTTCGGGTGGTTCGTAGCACAGCATGGCGCACAGCAACAGCAGCACAGGTGTGTGGTATGTTGCCGACCATGTTCCTGCCGTTGTCGTGGTACCCTAGGTCATCTGTGCGCCTTGCATTGACTACAGGTGCGTGAGTGTTGGGGGATGGGTGTTGTTGTTTTTGTGGTTGTGGTGTTGTGTTGTTGTTGTGACTGTGGTATGGGTTTTGTTGCTTGGTTCATTATGGTTGCTGTTCATTATGGTTGCTGTTCATGCAAGTAAACATAACACTCATACACACCCTCATGCACACCCCTACACACATGTTCATGTTCACCCAGACACACACCTAAACACACCCATGTACACACCTCTATACACACACACCTATACACACCCATGTACACACCTCTATACACCCACCCCTATACACACCCAGTTGCTGCCACGCTGCTGCAACAATGTGGTGGTGTACTGGGTGATGCAGTACCATTGCTGACTCAGCTGCTGATGTCAGCAGCACAGGATACAGTACACAGCGTGCGCAGCGCAGGGTTGCATGCTTTGCAACAGGGGCTTGCATCATGTGATGGGGTGTGTATGTGTGTGTGTATGTGTGTGTGTATGTGTGTGTTGTGTGAAATGCCTGTATTACATATTGTTGACCTTTGTAGTCAATATCCCCATGCCCAATTCCCCCAACTATTGTTGACCATCATCACGGTCAATATCATGGTCAATATCCCACCATTGCCCAATGTCCACCACTCCCCCCACACTCCCCTCCACCCACCTCACACAGGGCGCCCCACCCCCCACCCCCCTGCTTTCCATCATAACCCAACAAGCCCTCGATGCCATCCACACCCTCCCCGACACCCTCCACACCAGCGAAACCACCCTCACCACCACCCTCCAACACCTCACCACCGCGTTGCAAGTGCTCCCGCCAGCACACTGCACAGCAGTGTTGTTGCAGCATCCAAGCACCACACCAGCACTGCTGAGGGTGCTGGTGGAGGTGTGTGAGTTTAGCTCAGGGACTGTCTCGGCGTTGTTGGTGCAGGCTACCACATCCTCGTTGCAGGACAGTAGCAAGGGGTTGGGTGGAGGTGGAGGTGGTTTGGGGAAAAGGGTGGGTGGTGGAGGTGGTGGATATGAGGGGCAAGTAGGCGACGCAGCATCAGCAGCACCCAGTGCCACAGACAAACCAACAGCACCCAATGTCACTGACAAGCCAATGAAAGCAGATGAAAAGAAAACAACAGGTGCTGTGTTGGAAAATACAGGGGACGCTGTGTTGGAAAACAAAGGGGACACAACAGGTGCTGTGTTGGAAAATACAGGGGACGCTGTGTTGGAAAATACAGGGGACACTGTGTTGGAAAATACAGGGGACGCTGTGTTGGAAAATGGGGACACAGCAGGAGTATCTGCATTGCTGGTGGAGCATGATGGAGTGCCCTTTGGTGATGATGGAACCCCCTTTGGTGATGATGGAGTGCCCTTTGGTGATGGGGCTGATGGGTATAGGTTGGATGATGTGAATGTGGAGGACGTGGTTGTGGGCATACCTCTCGTGGACCCCACCCTACACCCACCCACCCTACACCCACCCACCCTACACCCACCCACCATACAACCACCACCATCAACTTCCGGTGTATCACCACCACCAACCACCACATCACCACCACCACCACTCGACAATGCACACACATCCCCCGCACCCCTCCCCCCACCCCCACCAACGCTCCCCCGCCTACCACTGGGCTTGCTCTACATACACACACCTTCCACATACGCTGTGTTTTCGGCATTGCTACATGCTGTAGGGAGGGTGTGTGTGATGGCAGACATGGGTGGGGAGAGGGGGGTGGTGGATGGTGTGGTTGGTGGGCTGATGGAGCGCATGCATGGTGTGCTGAGGGAACATCAACAGGTGTGTGCGTAAGGGTGTGTGTATGTGTGTGTGTGTATATTTGTGTATGTGTACGTATGTATATTGGTGCACATGTGTATGTTTCCTGTCAGTAACACCACACCTACCATCACGACACCTACATACACGCATATACACCCCCCCCCCCCCACTCCTCCCCCCCCGGAAAGCCCCACTCATCCTCCCCCCCCCCACACACTACACTAGGACACGTGGCAGCTCACATGTGCCTCCATCATCACTGTCATGACACACATACTATTGGGAGCTGCGCAGTTCCTACACAGCACCATCCCACCCGACACCATACCACTCGATGAAACACCAGCAGTACCACCAGCATCATCATCTTCAGCAGCAGCACCACCAACATCACAACCAACAGCATCATCAGCAGGAACACACCCACAACACCCACCACACGTATCATCACTACACAAGTCACTGCATGCATGGGCAGCGAGAGTAGCAGATGTGTGTACGACCCCAACAGCGCTTGCTCCACTCGGTGCGACCTACACACACACCACCACACACCGAGCCACACCCATGCATGCTGCCGATGCCGTGCTCCTGCGAGTGGTGGTGGAGGGGCTGGGGGTGGTGTGTCGGTGTGTTGGGGTGGGGTTGCGGCATGATGGTAATATGTTGAGATCAACATTGCTACCCTTGTTACAACATACTGGTATGTGTTGTTGTTGATGATGATGTTGTTGTTGTGTGCAAAGCAAGCATGTATGTTGGGTTGGGCATTCAACACATAATGCAATCCATCCCCATACACCCACCCACCTATATACACACCTACACCCCACACCCACCCCACCAAAAACACAGCCAACCCCAGCCTATTCATCTCCTCAGCAGCACACGATGCCCTCAGTGTTCTCTGCAGTGCAGCACAATACAACGCCCTCTCGGATGCAGTCACCAGCAATGCTGACATCATCACGGATGAATTGTGCCGGCAGCTTCGGGCATTGGGGGTCCACCCGGGGGCCCCTGCGGCCATGGCAGCGGTCATGCAGGTGACAGGGGCCCCTCGTGCGTTGTTGCCGTTGATGGCTGACCCTGTGCATCATGCACTGCAGGTGTGTGTTGAGGTGTACAGATGTGGGTGTAGCTGGAGGTGTAGGGGTGTGCAGGTGTAGGGGTGAAGGTGAAGGTGTAGGTGTGAGTAGGTGTAGGTGTGTGGAGGTGTTGGTGTGTAGATGTGTTTTTGTACTCATGTATCAGTTGGTATGTAGAACATCAACTCAACAAGGTGTATTGAATTCATGTGAATATCCTCAACCAAGCCCTGCATGCATATGCATGTTGGGATGCATATGAACATAATGTTCTACCCCCATTGACCAGGCATTGACCATCACAGCACGTGCAGCACGCCCTATGTTTCTCAAAAACTTTCTTCACCTGCTGTCAAGTGTATTGGTAGGTGCGTTGGAAGATGCGGTGGATGTTGCTGGGCAGTGGGAGACCCTCTCTGAGCAGGTTGTGTCCATGTATAATCGATTGAATGAAGGGGATCAAGGGGAAGAAGAAGGAGAAGGACAGGGGGGGGATGGTGGACATGGTGGTCATGGTGATGGTGGTCATGATGATGGTGGTAATGAGAGTGGTAGTGATTGTGACATAGTGGGGCTGCTGGATGGAGAGGGGCAAGAGGGAGTATCTATACAAGAGGTATGTTTTGAGTATGACGTGGGTGTGTATGTTTGTTGCATGGATGTGTGTGTGTATGTATGCGTATGTATGTAGTAAGAGCTGCATGAAACAACGGTATTATGAAACAACCGCTGTATGAAACAACAGCATGCACATAATCACACATGGTAACCCCACACCAATCATACTGCCACACAACCTCATTCTCCACCTCATACAACCTCATTCTACTCCTCATTCTCCCTCATTCTCCACCCCACACAACCTCATGCTCCACCCCACACAACCTCATGCTCCTCCCCACACAACCTCATGCTCCACCTCATACAACCTCATGCTCCACCTCATACAACCTCATGCTCCACCTCATGCTCCCTCACAGGTGCGAGCATTCTTTGACAAGCACAACAAACACAAGGCAAAGCAATCACATGCACGTAGCACAACAACACCTGCTGCTAATGCTCCCCAACCAAATGTATGTTGACCTGCTGTTGAGGTGATGTTGACTTGCTGTTGACCTGCATGTAGATTGTTGTGGTAGTACATGGTGGGGTGTCGCCTGCAGATGACACATGACACATGAACTGCACACATATAGTATACACACATACACATACTCACCTCATATCACAAGAATCTCATTTCCCAATCCTCCTCTTTTCACAACCCACCACCTACCCCAACCCACCACCTACCCCAACCCACCACCTACCCCAACCCACCACCTACCCCAATCCTCCTCTTTTCACAACCCACCACCTACCCCAACCCACCACCTACCCCTTCTCTCTTCACAGCGTGTGGTATGGCAAGAGGCACAACATCATCATGCAGACATGTTGAGGCAGAGGGTTCATGCATGTGCACTGCTGGCATCATCATCAGCTCGGGCAGCAGCACCATTGCTTGTGTGTAAAAATGCCAAGGTAATCTTTTTGTGTGTGTGTGTACTGTGTGCGGGGGGGGGTAATTTGTGCTTGTCATTGCTTGTGTGTGAAAATGTCAAGGTACCACACATGTGTGTATGTGTAGATGTGTATTATACATAATAACAACAATAAAACACATCATGTACCACACCCACCCACCCATCTCACACACACCTCACACACACCTCACACACACCTCACACACACCTCACACACACCTCACACCACCAACATCACCAACACAGGTAGTCCTACTCGCACTGCATGTGCTACGCAAAGCCCTGGATGTGCTCTCACACACCACCCCTGTTGTGGATGGGTGGCAGCATGTTGTGGAAGAATGTGTGGCCCCACGTACAGCAGGGCATGTTGCACCTGTGCCCCCCAACACCCCAAAGTTGCTGCCTGTGGTGCATGTGACTTGGTTGTACTTGATCCCTGCTATACAGGTGTGTTGTTGTTGTTTCTTGTGTTTGCTGGTACTGGTTTTGTTTTTGTTGTTGTGGTGGTGGTTGTTTTTGTTGTTTGTATATTCCACGGCATACACCCACCTATACACCCTCGTCAACACACCCCCACCTGTACACAGGCCCCCTCTCTTGCAGTGGCAGAAGGGGCCCTCCTCCTGCTTCCCCCTCTCATTCATGTGGCTGGTGGTCAGTTTGTGTCGAGGCGTATGCAGCAGGAGGGGTGGCCGGTGATGCATCGATTGCTCAAGGGTGGTGCTGCACAGCGGTGTGTGGGGTTTTTGTTGTGTTTGGGGTTTTTGTTGTGTGTGGGGTTTTTGTTGTGTGCATACATTGTGTGTAGTATAGGTGTGCATTGTGTGGGGAGGTGGTGCGTTCTGTGTAAATATTGTGTGTATACATTGTGTAGGTGGTTTGCATCGCGTGTATCTATGCATCCAAAAACAACAACAACAACCTGTCCTCAATAAATAACCTGTTTTCAATATAAAAACAAATGAAAAACCGACCCAGGTTGGAAATTGGTGATCCCACCCCCCGTGCACTTGACGCACCCACCGCCACCACCACCACCGCCCCCGCTGCCCTTGCTCGCATACGTCGTGCTGTGCTGCATTGCATTACAGCACTTGCACTAGAACCTGCATCTTGTAGTGCATTGCGAGGGAGCACACGCGCCATGGTGCAGGCGGGGGTTGGATTGATGGGGGATGGGGATGTGGGTGCTGATGCGGTCGAGGTAGGATGTGTGAGGATGGTGACGTGGTGTTGTTTGTTGCTGTGCTTGCTGTGCAATGTGCAATGCGTTTGTCTCAATTCAGCCCGCAAAATCACCACTTGCAAAACTACCACCTGCAACTACCACCCACAAACCACCACAGATGCTTCGTGCGCTGTGCAATGTCGACCCTGACATTGTGTGGTTGGAACTCACAGTCGCTATGCACGACATGGGGGCCCCTGCTTGTGACATGGCGTGGCAGGCCCCTCCTCAGGACACCAACCATGTGCACTTTGCAGATTGGAATGAACTGGTTGGTACTGGTATGAGCGGTACTGCCACAAGCACCATGCACAGAGACACACAAAAATGCGTGGAAAACAACAAGGAGAAGGAACAGAACAACAAGGAGGAGGAAAACAACATGCCCATGTGGAGCAAGGATGCATATGCGATACTCAAGAGTGCCGCGTCCAGCACCGTGCCATGGCATGCAGCGTTGCTCAGAGTGTCGTGAGTGAGATGGGCGTGCTGTGAGTATATGCATCGCGTATCAACCTCATCATACTGTGACTGATTGATTGCTGTACATGTAATAACGAGCAGGAATGGCATGTGTTACCCGTGTCTGGACGACAACATGTGACATGAAAAAACACACATGCTGGCTGTTGCCAGCTGCTGCGGCTCACACACGCACTCCAATGGCCTGGAAGATCAGAGTGTCTAGTTTACATCAAGGTAACATGAGCCTACTCTGCTTTTTTCCTGAATGAGCAGCCTGTGATGTGTGGATCGGGTGATTGTTGCTGATGGGCACCACCGGTCAACACTGCTTCCCCAAACCTCCCCCCTTTTCAATCACTGCCAACTGCTGCCATACCCCCACCATAATCATCACGCACAACAACACAGCAGCCACAGCAGCCAACCCATCATACCCTCTGTGAGTTTTGCCTTGCCACCAGTTGGTGTGCAGAGCACTGTGTGGCAACTAGGGCACTCGACGACTGTCTGCGAATGGCTAAACACCGTGGTGCTGTGGGAACGAGGCAAAGCAGGTGATTGCGAGAGATGCTTTGCAAACCACGACTGCACGGCCAACATAATCACCATAACAACCACACATCCTCCTCAAACAACAATCCACCTACATGTTGAAGCAGCCCTGGCATTTGACGTCCATAAAGTACGAGTTGGGAGATTGTACCAAGCGCTTGAGCTTGTGCTTGCGCTTCTCTTGCTCGGGAGAAGGGTTGAGGAGATCAATATCGCATGCGAGCACCTGTGACGTGATTAGGTGCACATTTGATGGCAACTCGGCTGGTGATTGCATGGAAGCATGTTGGCGGCGTGGCCGCACACGACACTCGAGCATGCTCAACATACCATGATTGCTGCTCTGCTCTGCGCTGTGTGTATTGCAATGCACGTTGCTGAGAAAAAGGAGGAGATGGTAGCTGTGTGCAGAGTTATATAATGTTTTTCACAGACGCCACGGGCACAGTGACTTCCTGTCTGGAAGGTTTGATGGATCCTCCTTCCTTCGAGATTGGGCACGGGAAACCCACGCTGAAGGTGGCAGGAGCCTCGTTGGTGCCTGTGTGACTATACATTGCATCCTGGGGCCCTCGGTGATGGTTGCTGCACATGTCGTTACACGTGTATAGTAGTAGTAAACACAAATATTCATCATGACAACAGTGCTTCACGAACAAGACATGATAACAGTGCTTCATGAACAAAAGTTCCAACAACCCAATGGGGTCGGTAGTAGTTGTACAGGAAAAGTAGTTGAGCAGATCATCGTCGCTGGTGCTTGATGAAGGCCAGCGCGGCCCAGCAGCCCACAAAGCACACCACAATAAAGGCAAACTCAATGGCCAGCCATGCATATTCATTGATGCCTGTGTGTGTATGGTGTATGTACGTGTGTATGGTGTGTTTGTACATGTGTATGATGATGGTATCATGAGGATTGACGACATATGCCCCCTTAAACCAATAAACCCCTCTTCAATCAACCCCCAACAACACGCACCTGCAACATCATAATACTCCAAAACAGTGACGCCATTCAAAAACGGTGCCGTGCAGCACCCGCCAAATTGATTCTTCATCAGCACACCCCAAGGATAGCGCAGGGGTGTGATGTAGCTAAACCAGCGCCAGTACTCTGGAATTGCGTTGTGGGGGATGAAGAGACCCACAAAAAACAGCTGGACGGTGACATAGGCGGGGAGAGCGGTGTTGGCCACATCGATGTTGGGCGACAGGGCTGCAATACAGTATGCAAGCACTGTGTGTGAGAGAGATTGTGAGTGTGTGGGAGTCTGTGCAATCACTGTATGTACACCAAAAAACACCATACCTATGCCGTAGATTAATGTTGTGAGGTACGCCAGCCAGAAGACCACCCACTGCCCTTGCAACTCCAGTGCAAACCACACGATGGTCGAAGTAATAAGACTGACGATAAACGCAATGACCCCCTCCCCAATCACGCGAAAGCAGAGGTAGGTGATGGGCCTGTACAGCCCGTCGTTGCGCTCTCGGATGTACAGTGGGCGTTCTAGCACCAGTGCAGGCACGTAGGAAGCAGCACCATATGCAGGCAGAATGGCCCTGTGGGTGATGATGAAGAGGCAAGGGTGTTGTGTACTCGATAATGCACATGATAAGGACATGACCACTCAAAGAGACACCCCAACTCAAAAACATACCACATGAACAGCACGGCGCTGATATTGGCCCAGTCACCTGTGGTGTCCCCACTGCCTAAGTGCCAAAATCTGTGTGGAAGCAATGATCAATGGTGTGTAATGATCAATGGTGTGGACATACACACTTTGCTATACACCAACCAGTGTGTGGCAACCAGCAGCACCACAAAAAACAACAACACATACATGGTGAAGATGATGAAACAGAAAATGATCTTGTCCGACAGACGCGGCATCAGGTAGGCCGGGTTGGCCCAATCACGCAGCGTGCGGTATCGAAACAGCACCCACAGTGCCCACCATGATGGGGTGGTGGTGGCGCGAGTGACCTGCAGGGCCTTTTGGGATTCGGCATCGAGCAGGGATTGCTTGGTGCTCAGTTGCTGTGTGACCTCGAGGTTTTCAGCAGCCAGGGGGGAGGCTGTGTATGCCTCGGCAAACTCTCCCCCACGATTGTCACGATCAGCCTGAGGGGGGGCAGGGTGTTGTTGTTGGTGATGATGTGTGGCTATATATGCATATACAAAAGGAGTTGCCAAAAGAAACAACAACAACAACCCTCACACAACAACGACCAAGCCCCCCCCCCCCAAAACTACATACCCGGGTGGTGACGTCGACAATCCACTCGGCTGGGTTGCCACCCTCGGGAATACCTTCCAATTCAGGAAAGCGCTTTTGGAAGAAATCAATGGCCGGGGTGCCATTGGGCCCAAAATACACCACCTTGCCACTCAGCAGCAACATGAGTCGATCAAACAGGCCAAAGGTGTAGGCAGTGGGGGAATGGATGGTGGCGCAAATGGTGATACCCGTGGTGGTGAGTGCCTTGACATAGGTCATGACCTCATTGCTGGTAAACGAGTCCAGGCCACTTGATGGCTCATCCAAAAACAGCACACGGGGGTTGGTCACCAGTGCAATGCCAATGTTGACACGCTTGGCCTGGCCACCGGAAATGCCTCGGTGTAGGGAGTCGCCGATGAGGCGGTTGCGGCAGGATTCCAGTGCCAATGCCTTGATGACCTCCTCCACTGCCTGACGCTTGACTGACATGGGCTCATCACGAGGACGCTTGAGTTCTGTTGGGGTGAGTGGTGTGTGTGGGTGTGTGTGGTGTGTGCATATGGTGTGTGCATGTGCACATCTCCCACCACCACCTACCTGCAGTGTAGAGCAACATCTGCTCCACCGTGAGTGTGGGGATGAGTGTGTCAAATTGCTCCACATAACCGGTGTAGCGGCGGTAAAATGCGACGGTGGGCTTCATGCCCCCAAAACGAATGTCGCCCTCAATCTTGCCAGCTGTTTTGCGGCCAGAGAGGATGTCCAAGCAGGTGGTCTTGCCAGAGCCTGGGGGAGAGAGTGTGGGGAATGTGTGGAGGATATGGATGACTGTGTGGATGACTGTGCATACAACACACACGCGCACACTCCACCCCTTGCACTCAACAACAGCGTACCGCTTGGTCCCATCAGGGCTGCGAGCTCTCCAGGCTTGAAAAAACCATTGACGTTGTCCAGCAGTGCCAACTTTTCCTTTTTGTTTGCCATGTTGACCACCGTGTATGTCAGGTTCTGTGGTGCAATGGTGGAGTGCAATGGTGGGGTGCAAGGGCTGCGATGGTGGGGAACATGGGACATATTGCAACAGACTTTCACAACGCACCTGAAATGTGATGGGCAGACCCATGCGTCGCTTTCCACCAGACATGCTTGCTTCAAGCTGCTTCTTCAGGGCGGCATTGGCTTCCATCGGATCAAGAACAATGGAGTCCGTGCTTGAAGACGACGAGGAAACACCCACTGTCATGGCTAGTACGTACTAAGCACAATGTGGGTCTCAAAGGCGGAAATGAGGGAGACTGCTTAACCCAGCGCGATGATGCGACAGCAGCCGAGGTCGGGCAGCAACTTTGAACGCGTACTATGCTTTGGTTTTGTTTGATGTGGTTGATGTTGGTGTATTCGGTGCGTTATGATTTGTATTTGCGTGCAACGCCTCCATTATATACATGCAATTCATGCGCATGTCAATGGTAGGTGAAGGTGACGGGTGCATCAGCTCATCCAAAACAAAGCTCTTTGCACACCAATAGTCACTACATCACAATCCCTGGGCAACGCGCTCCCTGGGTAAAGTGCCCCCTCTTTCTATGAAAAAGGACCTTGAATGCTGCACGCGCATACCATAGGGGTGCTTGTTGAGAGGGGTGCCTGCTGCTGCGCAAGTGTGAGGCGTCCACATGGCGGGCGACCTCCACACGGTGACCTCCACAGGGTGACCAGGTGGGACCTGTTGAGCACACCTGTTGCCATGACAGTGCACTGTTGCATGACTGTGTATTGTTTGCTGACTGCTGATGTTGGTGCAGGGCTGCACGCTGTACCGTGTACAACTTTTGTAAATCCACAGTTGCTTATTCACTTGTAACAACGTTGTAGGTAATCATGTGTATATAGAATGATGGTTGTAAGTACAGTGCACACAGAAAAAAGTCACATTGCACCATTCCCCAGCCATCCACCTCACAGCAAAGCATAACACAGCACACTCAACGATGTACAACAATCAATATCAACAGGTAGGCTGCTTTCTCCCCCCTTGCACAGCCAAAACAAGAACAAAGCATGTCATCAACGCAACGCAACACGACAACTGTCGCACATCCTCCACAGTATCAAGCATACCAAGGCCAATACGACTGGTCGGCGTATGCTGCCCAACAGCATGCTGTGCCCCCTGCAGCAACACCAGGTACCGATGCCAATGCTAGTACTGCGACTAGTACTGCTCCTGCCGCTGCTGCTGCAACCCCTGCTGCACCTCAGGTACTATACGTGCTGATTACGACCAAAAATGGCACCACAAAACACTTGACCAACACATGCCACCACATCTTTCACAGCACCAATACGGAGGGTGGGCAGCACCTCAACCCGCAGCATATGCATACGCAGCACAGCCGTATCCAGCACATCAGTATGCAGCACACCAGTATCACACTCCCTATCCAGCAGGGTACCAGGGCGCCCCATATACGGCACCGACACAGCAACCGAAACCGCAACAAACAAAACCAGCCAACAAAAAGCAAGCAGCCTCCAAACCCGCATTTGTCAAGGTACTATTTTGTGGGTACTGTTTTGCCGTAGCACCAGCTGTGTCGTACCATGTGTGTTTGTGTACACATGCACCACACATACCACCCTCAGGTACCACCCACAACCAGCAGCACACAACCAGCAACCAGTGAGCACCCACCTGCACTGCGCAACTTTGTCATGCGCTTTTTCGCACGTGGCAATGTCACTGAAGCTGAAAAGGATGCCCTGAAGAAGCTCATCTCTGATGCCAAGGACAAGGGGGAGTTGTGGACCCGTGACTGGGACAACACCCCCTTGCCAACAGTCAACAACATACCAAAAGGCACGCACATACCCACAGTGACTGCCATGCCCACCACGCGACCCCAGGTGACGCTCCGTGCCCAGGGCCCCAAGGGGGGGCCCCTCGGTGGCGCGGGGAGCATTGGCGTTGTGGCCAACGTCGGCGTTGCAGCCAAGGTGCAAGGTAGCAAGGCACCAGTGGCAGCAGCCAAGCAGCGAGCCCAGCAGATTGCGGCATCGTTGTCAGCACAGGTTGCACGCAAGCGACAGCATCTTGATCTTGGCGAGGAGGGATTACAGAAAAAGCAACAGAAACGCAACAAAAAGCATAAGCAACCGCAACTGCGTGTGCAGCTTACCAGTAGTAGTGATGATGATGAACAACAGGTGGAGGAGACGCTCGATCCTAAGGAGTTGGAGAGAAGGAGGCGACGTGCTGGTCGCTTTGGTGATGGGGCCACAGAAGATTTTGCCACCAACAAGGCCAAGGTGAAGCGTGCTGCGGTCGTCGATCAAGCACGGTATGGTATTTGTGTTGTGTATCATCAAACTTTTGTATGTATGTATGTCACCCTTCTATACCATATGATGTGCTTTTTTCCAATGTGATACCTCTTGTCATTGCTCATGGACATCATTATTCATGGACATCATTATTCATGTACATCATCCCATTCACATTCTCTCTCATACATCATCACTCCTCCATAACCCCCCTCCCCCTCCACCCTCCCACCCCCCTCCCACAGTCGTCGTAAAGCAGCAGAGGTACTCGCAGAACAGGAAGCAGACCAGGTTGACTGGGACTCCCTCGTCATCCGAGGCATCTGCAAAAACCTGGAAAAAAGCTACTTTCGCCTCACTAGTGCCCCTGACCCAGCCACGGTGCGACCTGAAGAGGTGGTGCGCAAGGCGTATCATCGGTTGGTGGGCATGTTGATGGGAGGGGAGGCGAATTATTTTTACGCACTGGATCAGTTCAAGGTACATGTATGGGGTGGGTGTGTTGTGTTGTGTTGTGTGGGATGGTTGTGTTGTATGGGGTGGGGGTGTTACACACACCCCACATACCCAAAC
>VFQP010003242.1_pt1 | contig 16862 bp, 15 predicted proteins | sample 3512351 | NCBI WGS metagenome assembly VFQP01 (sample SAMN10412372, study PRJNA504923) | tailings metagenome | isolation source: Relicate 1 Philex TSF1 revegetated site | place: Philippines: Tuba, Benguet | collected 2017-08-29
GCTCGTCGCCATGATCCTCAAGTGAGAAGCGGGGCGGGGGGAGGCAGCGCGTGGGGAGGAGAAGGGGCCCTCTCAGAACACAAGTGCGAGCGTGCCGCTGTGCGTTGCGGCGCAGGCACCTGCGCGTGCCGGTGGCCGTGTGCGTGGGCGGCTGGGCGGCGTTTGCCGGCGTGAGCGGCGTGCTGCTGTGGCCCGGGCTGGTGCCGCTCAGCGTGCTGGCGGGGCTGCAGCTCTCCACGCTGGTGGTCATGGCGCTGGGCTCGCGCGTGCCCCAGCTCTACCTCAACTGGCGGCGCGGCAACGCAGGTGAGCCCTCACCTGGGTGTTCTCGTGTGTTTGGAGATTTGGTGCGACAATTGCACGCCCGTGTGGGATGGACCTCGCATCACGTCGATGGCGCCACAGGCGTGCTGTCCATGACGACGTGCACGCTCAACGTGCTGGGCAACTGCGTGCGCATCTTCACCACCATGGTGCTCACGCACGACGCGCTGCTGCTGGCCGGCAACGTGACCCAGGGCGCCCTCAACGGGGGGCTGCTCTGGCAGGTGTGGCAGACGCGCTTCGGCGGCCACCGCCACGCGGCACCAGCGGCGGCACAAGCAGGCCCCAAGCAGCCGCCGCACCAGGTGCAGCAGCAGGAGCGCAGCGGCAGCAGCAGCCTCCGGGCGGGCGGCGGCGACCCCAACCCCTTTTCTGCGCTGGGCGTGGAGCGGGTGGCGCCCTCCGCCGCACCCGCCGCCGGATGATGCTGTGTACTTGTGCATATGTGTGTAGCTTGCCGAATCATCGCTTTGCTGCCGTTGTACTGCTACGTTCTTCTTCTTGATGCAAGCTCATGTGCAAGCCCACCACGCCGCCCCTGGACGACGGGCGTGGGAGCAACCTCTGCACAGCGCTCTGCAGAGCGAGCAAAGCGCCCATGGCCAAGCCGGGCGGCCTCAGCGCTGCCGGCCCGCCGCAGGCGAACCGCGAGGCCACGGAGCGCGGCACCACCATCGCGAGCCGCATCGCGCACTTCCTCAACGCGCCTCCGGCCCCAAAGGAGAAGCGGTGAGCGAGTGCAGGCAGCTGTGAGGAAGAGTTGCGCTCTCTGAGAAATCTCACACCAGGGCTCCTTGTTGGTGTGGCGTGCGATTGTGTGCGCGCTCCGCAGGGCGCTCACGCACGAAAGCGGCAGCGCGCCGAAAGGCGCGAGCTTCTGGTGGCAGCAGCAGCCGTCATCGTCGTCCTCGGCCGCGGCATCAGCTTCACCACCGGCTCTGGTGCAGGCCGGCTCGTCTCTGGCAGGAGCGCGGGCGGACAAGGACGCTCCCCCGAGCCGCAGGGCCGCGCCAGATGCTGGCCAGCACCACGACCAGGGCGAGTGCAGCTGCAGCGGGGTGCAATGCGGGCACCCGAGTTCTGGAGCGGGCGTTGAGCGTGATGTGTGCGGTCGTGTGTGCGCGCCCGCCGCATGCGTGTTCGCAGGTCCCCGGCTCTTCTCCGGCCACGCCCAGGCGGCCACCGCCGGCAGCACGCCTGAGGCGCTTCACCTGCTGCAGGAGCTGGCGGGCGCCAACCCCGCGCTGTTTGCCGTGCTGAGCCAGGGGCTGGAGCGCGACGCGTCGGGGCGCCTGTCCTCCGGCACGCTGCAGCGCATCAACCAGGTGCTGGCCACAGGGGGCGGGGCGGGGGGAGGCGCCTCACAACAGCAGCAGCAGCAGCGCAGGGGCACCACCTCCTCATCGCTGGACGCCGAGGACTCGTCGGGCAGCCTGCCGGACGCGCTGGCACGCTACCGGCAGCAGCAGCAGCAGCAGCACGCCGCTGGAGGTGGTGGTGGCGGGGGGCCACACCTGGCGCCCGCTACCGCTCCTCCTCCAGCCGCCGCCGCTGCGCTCCCGCCTGCCCCGCCCGCTGCCGCGCCCACACGCACCGGCCCCTCCCCAGCCGCGGCGGCGGGCAGCAGCACGGCGCCCGCACCACCGGTCGCGTCCGGCAGGGGACCCACCACAGCGGAGCAGGGCGGCTTCACGTTTGCGCCTCCGCCTCCCGCGCCCGCGGCCGCCACGGTCGTCGCGCTGCCGGCAGCGCAGGCGCCTGCCGCAGCAGCAGCCCCCCTGCCGCCCGCCCCCGTGGTCCTGCAGCCGCCCCGCCCGGGGTCCCCCGACCTGGTGGCAGAGGCCTCGTTCCAGTCCCAGGCCGCCAGGACCCCTCCGGCCCAAACAGCTGCTCCGCCTCCCACAGCCGCAGCAGCACCAAGCAGCGGCGGCGGCGACACCGCGCTCCTCGCTCCAGCGCCACCACCGGCAGCGCCGGCAGCAGCCCCCGCCCAGCCGCCTGCGCCTCCGGCCGCCCAGGCAGGTGCCTCACCCCCTCCGCAGCCGGCCTCCGCACCAGCCGCACCCCCCACAGCACCGCCGCAGCCGGCACCTGCACCCGCTGAGCAGCCCGCGCCCAGCGGCGGCGCAGGAGGGCGCACCGGCAGCGGGGCGGCACCCGCCCCAGCAGCAGCTCCCCCCGCTCCAGGCCCCCCTGCCGCACCCGACGCAGGCGACGGCTCCCCCCAACGCAGCAAGCAGCAGCAGCAGCAGCAGGGCGAGGCCCTGCCCGCTCAGCTCAAGCGCACCTCCTCCGTCTCGCGCCCCAGCTCCCCCTCGGGGCGCCTGCGCTCGGCCGGCTCCATCTCCAGCGCCAACGCTGCAAGCGCGGGCGCGAGCGGAGCGGCAGGAGGGGCGGGCGGCGCTCCAGGCGGGGTGGCGACACGAACCGGCTCAGAGGTGCTGCCGCCACCTCCTCAGCACCTGGAGAAGATCTACCAGCTGGCCGTGGGCGTGGGGGCGGGGGGCGCAGCGGGAAGCGCGCCGCCGTCCCCAGGGGGAGCGGGCGCCCCCTCGCCCCAGGCCGGGCAAGCACCCCAGGCAGTCACCGCCGCCCCGCCCCCCACAGGGCCGCCTCAAGCAGCGCCGCCGCCCGCTGCACCCGCACCATCAAGCAGCTCGGCTGCGGCCACGCCCGCACCCGCAGCGGCGCCGTCAGCGCCCGGCGGCAAGCCGCAAGCCTCAGAGGCGGCGGCCTGCCAGGCGGCGCTCGGCCCGGCAGGCGTGGCCGCGGCCGCAGTGGTGTCGGGCCCCAGCTCATCGCCCTCGCCTCCCGTGCCGGTGGCGCCCGCCGCAGGGCAGCAAGCGGCTGCAGCGCCGTCTGGCCCCGCCGCACCCATCCCTGCCAGCCCATTCGTGCCCGCGCAACCGCAGCAGGCCGCCCCTCCTCCCTCTGCGGTGGCTGCCGCCACAACCACGGCGCCGACCGGAGCTGCAGGCGCCCGCACCTCCTCCTCCCCTGAGGCTGCCGTGCCGCCACCGCCTGCACAAGGCTCCAGCACGGCGGCAGCCGGCAAAGCTGCGCCACCGCCAGCAGCGCAGCCGCAGCAGCCCCCAGCAGCCCCCCCACCGGGGGCGCAGGCGACAGCACAGCAGCCGCAAGGCGCGCCACCCGCTGCCACCGCACCCGCGCCCCTACCCACGCCTCCCCAAGCTGCTCCCTCTTCCGCCGCGGCAAGCACAGCAGCCGCGCCACCGGCCGCCGCGCCGCCCCGCATCCAGGAGCAGGCATCGCTCTCCTTCCCCACGCCCCTGGTGCCGCCAGCGGCGCCCAAGCAGCAGCAGCTGTCCGCACCTACTGCTTCCGCCCCCTCGGCCCCGCCAGCCGCGTCGCCTGCCGCGCCAGGCGGCAGCCCCCGCCCCGCGCCGGAGCCCACCCCCACGGCGGGGGCGCTGGACGTGTCCAAGGGCTGGCCGGCGCACGTGCCCCACGGCGTGCCCATCATCCTGCCGGGTGCGTGCCCTCTCGTGCTTCTCGTGCGAGGCGTGTGCGTCCCTGCTGCGTTGTCCTCCACTTCTGTTCCCACCTCTGCTGCCACCTCAGGGACGGCGGGCGTGCGGCCGCCCATGATGTTTGTGCCGGCGACCTCCCCGCCCCGCTCCCCCCGAGGCCTGGGCGCCTCCCCCGACCCGCTCTTCAGCCCCACGCACGTCTTTGTGCCCACCACGCCGGGCATGCCGCCCCAGCTGCTCTCCCTGCCAGGGTGAGCTGGGCGCAAGAGAGCTGCGCATCGCCCTCCTTTCCCTGCGTCGCCCTGCGTCGAACGCACGCGCACCAGCACCCCTCCTCCTCGCCCGCAGGCACCCCAGCTTCCCCTTCCCCACCGAGCTGCTGGCCAGCGGCAGCGGCCGCAGCAGCAGGCAGCAGGCGTCCCCGCCCCGCTCGCCACCGCCCCCAACAGCCGCCGCACCCAGCACCACCTCCAGCGGCGCGCCGGCCGCCGCGCCCACCGGCTTCAAGCCGCCGTCCCCCACCCAGGCCCCCGCAGCCGGCGCCGCTCCAGACGCCGCCGCGCGCCCGCCTGCCCCCACCGCAGCCAGCGCTGCGCAGCCCCCCACCCCCAGCGCGGCCGCAGCGGCGAGCAGCAGCACACCCGCGCCCGCCGCGCCCGCCTCGCAGCAGTCCCCACCAGCAGCGGTACCTCCTGCCGCGACAGCACCCGCCTCGTCTGCGTCCCCGGCGGCGGCGGCCCCAGCGGCCAAGGCGCCCGCCGCACCGCCCGTTGAGATCAGCCCGGCCCCCGCGCCCCAGCAGCCGCCCCCGCTCTTCCCGCCGCAGCAGCCCAAGCCGGCCGCGCCAGCGCCGCCCAGCAGCACACCTGCTGGCCCCCCGCCCCCAGCGCCCGCCCCGCCAGCTGCCACGCCCCCCGCCGCCCCTGCCGCTCCGCCAGCTGCCACCGCTGCTACTGCAGCTCCGGCACCCAGCGCTGCTGCTGGTGGCGCGCCGCCCGCGGCTGGCACCAGCAGCAAGCCCGCGCCTCAGGCTGCCGCCACCGCCAGCAGCGCCGCCGCCAAGGAGGACAGCGGCAGCGGCGCCGCCAAGGAGACCGAGGCGCAGCGCAGGGCGCGCGACGCGGTGAGAGCTGCGCTTGATGGCGCTTGATGTGCTTGGGGTGCGCGTGTGGCGGGCGTGTGCTCTCCCACCCGTCTCCCCAGGGAGCCCCCAAGTCCAAGCGTGCGCACGCCTGTGCGTGCAGTTGGAGCTGGAGGGTCGCGCGCCGCCCCAGACGCGCATCAACCGCCTGGTGGCCGAGGTGGAGGCGGTGCGCCGGCGCGTGCGAGAGGACAACATCCGCCGCGAGGAGAAGGCCAAGCTGCAAAAGATGAAGTGCGCCCTAACGGGACGAGTTGACCTCCCACAGGTGGCAGCCCTGGCGCTGGCTGCTCCTGGCGGCACGCCACGCCAACGCATGTGCTCGTGCGCCCCACACACAGGTGGGACGAGCTGGAGGGCTACCTGGGCGTGCAGGCCACGGCCGTGCAGGACGTGCGCAAGCTGCGCTGGGACGTCACGTCGGCGCAGCGCGAGCTCGGTGCGCCGCTCGCGTGCGGTTGAGCGCTGGGGAGGGTGTGGGCTTGAAGGTGATGAGGCAGCGCGGCCACCCGTGCGCCCCTTCCACCCTGTTCGCCCGTCTCCGCAGGCGCCGTGCCGCCCAAGAAGCTGGCGGCCCAGTTCCTGGAGAAGGCCGAGGCCATGCGGGCGGCGGCCATCGCGGCGGCGGTGGAGCAGCGCGTGGAGCAGGAGCGGCACCGCGAGGAGCTGGCCGAGCGCGACGCGGCGCTGCTGCACACGGCGCTGGACGTGCAGCACGCGCTGGGCCTGGCCGCGCACCAGCACGCGCTGGACAAGGCGCAGACGCTGGCAGAGGCGGCGCGCACGCTCATCCACGCGCGCCAGCAACCGCAACACCCCCCGCACCCCGCCTCGTGCGTGGGTTAGGGAGGGAGGCGAGGGTCAGGGGCGCAATCCAAGGGGCGCACGCCTGCGGTCGGCTGGTTCTCAACGGTCACTTCTTGCACGCATGTGCCGCAGGTTGCTGACGGGCACGCTGTGGTCGTCCGGCACCACGGCCACAGTCGGCGGTTCCCTCTCCCCGGCACACGCCACCCACGCGCAGCCGATGCCGCCTTCCTCGCTGGGGTCACCGCACTGGTGCGACAGCCTGCTGCGCCACAGCAACGCGCACTCGCCAGCCGCTGCAGCTGCGCACTTGCGGCAGCAGCAGCACCAGCACAAGGGCGGCGACAGCTCCTCCTCCTCCTCCTCCTCCTCTTCGTCCTCGTCTTCGTCTTCCTCCGCTTCGCCGGCGCCGCAGTCGGCGGAGGCAGGCCCAGCAGCGCGCCACGCAGACAAGGCGCACGGTCAGAAGAAGAGCCGCAAGGGCAAGGAGGGCGCCGCCACGGCGGCGGCGGCGGCGGCGGCGGCGGGCAGCAGCATCGCTGACGCGGCGCGCCACATCTCCCAGCAGGTGCGAGGAAGCCGTTGGTGGGAGGCTCCGACCCAAAAGAGACCTGATGCGCACCCCACTCCGCCCTCGCCCTTGCGCCCTTGCACCCTCCCACCTGTCCGCAGCTGGACACGGCCCTGGGCGCCTTTCTGCGCAACACGGCCGGCCTCCACCACGGCAGCCCCCACGTCCACCTGTCCACGCACCCGCCGGCGCACCCCCACCTCCACCACGCCACGCTGTCCGTGCACCCCGGCACGGCCCCGCTGGCCACAGGGGGCCTCCTCCTCGCCGGCGCGCCCGCACCGGCGGGCACGGGCGCCGCGCTGGTGGCCCAGCACCAGGCGCAGGCGGCCCGGCAGGCGGCGCTGGCGGCGCAGCAGGCCGTGGTGGACGGCCAGCAGCAGCTGCTGCTCCTGCAGCAGGAGCAGCAGCAGCAGCGCCTGCAGCAGCAGGAGCGGGAGCTGGCCGCCGCCCTGGCCGCCGCCAAGGAGCAGGAGCGCGGCAGCAGCAGGCGCGCGCAACGCAGCCGCAGCCGCTCGCCCTCGCCCACCAAGCACCGACAACAGCTGCCGCCGCAGCAGCCAGCCCCCGTTGAGCCCGTGCTTGCCGCAGCGCCTGCGCCGCAAGCCGCGCCGGCCTCTCCTCCTCCGCCGATGGCACCTCTGGCCCCTGCCGGCGTGTACCTGGCCCCGGCGGCGGGGCAGCAGCCGCTCGCACAGCAGGTGGTGCTGGTCCCAGTCACGGCGCCCTCGGGGGCAGCGCCCACCACCACCACGGCAATGCTGGCGCCCCTCACTGCGCATGCGGCGGGGGGCCTGACAGCGGCGGCTGGCGCCGCTCCGCAGCACAGCGTGCTCTTTGCCCTGGCGCCCACGGGCGTCGGCAGCAGCACCAACCCGCAGCTCTGGGCGAGCGCGCCGGCGGCCTCCTCGGCGCAGCCCCCTGCGGTGGTGGTCCTCCAACCGGTGCCGGACACGGGACCCGGGGCGGCGCAGCAGCTGCAGCAGTGGGTCGCCGCCACGCAGCACACGGCGCCGCCGGAGCCCACCGGAGCCGCCTCATCCCTGCTGCCGCCGCCTACCGGCCCCACGACATCCCCTCCACCACCTCCACCGCCACCGCCACTGCCAGCACCCACCACCGCGGTCAACTCACAGCCACAGCGCGAGGTGGCGCACGCCGCCACCAGCACCCACGTCGACAGCCCGCCTCCCGGGCCGCACACGACCAGTCGGGCCACCTCCCCCATCCCCCCGCCCAGCCCGCAGCACGTGGTCTACACCCACGTCCCCCAGGCCACCGCACCCGCCGCCGCGGGGCCCTGGCACGCACCGCCGGCGCCTCAGCAGCACCAGCAGCCCGCCCCGTGGCAGCCCGCCGCAGCGTCCAGCGTCTCGGCGTGGGCGCCCATGCCCCCCAGCGCCCCACCACTGCCACCCGCGCTCGCGCCCCCTCTGGCGCCGCAGTTTGCCCACCACCCCCAGGGCCTCGGCGCCGCTGCCGCTCCCTCTCTGGCAGTGCAGCACCTGGGGGCCAGCGCGGTCCCAGGGGCGTGGCCGACCCCGCCACTGGGGGCACACCTGGCCGCTGCACCTACGCCTGTGTGGGGCGCGCCGCCCGTCACCCTGCTGAGCAGCAAGGTGACCTGGGCGCCAGCCCACCACCACCCGCCGCCCACGCCGCCAGGGTTCGGCGGCGCGGCGACGGTCCCGCTGGTCAGCACGGCGCCCCTGCTCGCGACGGAGCACCACCTGGAGCAGCAGCAGCAACACCTGGAGCAGCAGGCGCGCGCCTGGGCCGCCGGGCACGGCGTGAGCCTGCCCAGCCCACCGCACCACCACGCGCCCGGCGCGCTGGGCACCTGGCGCCAGGTGGTGGACCCCGTCACGCTGCAGCAGCTCAGCGCCGTGTACCGCGGCCAGGGCATCCCCCCGCCGCATGCGGCGGGGGGATGCCTGCTCTTCGACTGATCGCTTTTTCGCTTGCGCTGAGCCCTCATGCAAACCTCCCTCGCTGGGACGCGAAGAGCAGCGCCGGAGCGCATCGTCCAGCTTCGCCCTCGCGGTTCGCTCCTCCCACACTACCAGCGCCGGGGCGACTGAGGAGGCAGCCGGGCTCCCGGCACCTGCGCGAAGGGGAAGCAGCCCTGCGACAGGATGGTGAACTGGCTCAAGCGCAGCGGCGCAGGAGCACGCGGCGCGGGTGCAGGCGCTTCCGCTGCTGCGGGCGTGGGCGCGCGTCCGGCCTCGGTGCTGCTGCAGGCAGCGGAGCAGGTGCTGCAGGGGACCGATGCCGGAGAGGAGGACGCCTTCCAGGAGCGGCCGCGCATCCGCCTGACCGACGAAGAGGAGCAGCTCAAGGCGGAGCTGCAGAGGTGCGGGGCGCATGCGCAGCACGCGGGGCGGGCAGGGGCCGCCTGCGTGCTCACGCGCACACCTCTCAAGCCTGCCCGCGCGCTCACACACATACAACTCTTGCGCAGGTTCCAGTCGGTCAACTCGAGGGACGGCGCGCTCAACTGGGTGGCCTTCTTCCAGTCGGTGGGGCCGCTGCTGGCGCAGCACCCCGACCACGCCGCAAAGACCATCCTGGCGCTGGCCGACGAGCAGCAGTACTACGCGGCAGGCTCCAAGTCGGCCGGCGGGGCGGGCGGCTCTGGCGGCGGAGGCGCCCTGCTGCGCTCCACCACGTCCACCTCTGCCGCCGGTGCCGCCTCCTCCTCCTCGCGCGCCGCCGGCGGGCCGCACGGGCGCGTGCTGTCCAGCTCCCAGTCGGCGCACGACCGCCCCTCTAGCAGCGCCGGCCGCACCTCGCTGGGCCTGGTGCGCAAGGTGGCCAAGTTTGCCAGCGCCAAGGGACTCGAGATCAGGACCAGCTTTGGCGGCGGGGGCGGCGCGGTGGGCGGCGCGGTGGGCGGCGCGGGCGGCGTCACCAAGCAGCAGCAGCAGCAGCAGAGGCACCCGCTCACGTCCTCCTCCAAGAAGCTGGGGGGCACCAGCAGCAGCGCCAGCAGCAGGTTGGCGGCGGCGACGTCCGCGCTGGGTGCTGCGGCGCCCCAGCCACAGCTGCCGCCACAGCCCAGTTTCGTGTCTGCTGCCGCTCCCCCCTCGCCCCTGCCCTCGCCCGGCACCGCCCCCGCGCCCGTCTCGTGGCCACGCTCCACCTCCTCCGCGGCGCTGGCCAGGGTGCCGGAGCACGGGCCGCCACCCCCGCAAGACGAGGAGGGCGGCTTGGCGACGGACGCAGCGCCTGCGCTGGGCGGCCTGGAGAGCAGCACAGAGGCGGCGCCGGTGCAAGCGCTTCGCGCGCGCAGGAGCCAGCAGGGAGCGCCTGCCTTGGAGCCCGCAGCGGATGACGAGGAGGGCGGCACGGCGGCGGCCCTGCCCCCCGCAGCAGCGCCCATCGTGCTCCTGCCGCCCGCGCCCGCGCCCCTCACAGCCACGCAGCTGGCCTTTGGCGGCGTGCCGCCCGCTGCAGCCGCAGAGGAGCCGCCGCAGTGGGACCAGAGCCCGTTTGACTCCCTGCAGCCTCCCTCTCCTCCCCCTGGCGTGTCCCTGGCGGCTGCAGCGGCGGCCCCGGCGCAAGAGCCCGAGGTGGTCAAAGAGGCCGTCCAGCAGCAGCAGAAGCAGCAGCACCGGGAGGAGCAGCACAAGGAGAAGAAGAAGAAGAAAAAGGCCGCCGAGGCGCCCAAGGAGGAGCTGGAGGAGCCCGCCGCCGCCGCCGCCGCCGCACCTCCCGTCCCCTCTGCTGCGCAGCACGCCCCCGCCGCCGCGGCGCCCCCTCCCTCTCTGGCCGCCGCCGTCGCTCCGCAGGCGCCTGCAGGCAAGCGGAAGAAGGCGGCCGTCGCAACCCCAGCGGCGCCGGCGCGTGGCGCCCCGCCCCAACCCACCGCCAGCAGCAGCAGCGCTCAGAGCGTGGGCCGGGCGGTGGACGCGGCGCTGAGGGGCGTCAGGCGCCTGCTCACCAGCACCAGCACCAGCGCCCGCAAGGCCGCCGCCGCCCCCAGCGACGGCACCGTGGCCGGAGTGGCCCCGGGGCCGCCACGCAGCTCGGCGGGGCCGGCGCTGGCGCTCCCTGGCGGGGGCGGGCCCGTCGCGCAGGCCGTCGTGGCGTTTGGCGGCGAGCTGCAGGCGGCTCCCGCGCGACGGCAGGAGGCGGCGCAGGAGGTGGCGCAGGAGGTGGACGGCTTGTTGTTGCGGCGGCGGTCGCAGCCCGCGGCCGCTGAGGAGGCGACGGCCAAGGAGGAGGAGGACGAGGAGGAGGAGGGGCTGGCAGTGGAGGAGGACGAGGAGGAGGCGGAGGCGTCTTCACCTCGGGCCGCCCAGCCCGTGGCCGACCTCTTTGCGCCCGTGGAGCTGCAGCCCCCTGCCGCCCCATCCGCCTTGCCGCCCCCGCCACCAGGCGCCGCGCCAGCCATGGTTGCGGCGCCAGCGCCCCTCGTCCCACCTGCAGCGCCCGCCATGGCCCTCGCCCCGCCAGGCGCCCCCGCCCCGCCAGGCGCCCCCGCCCCGCCAGGCGCCCCCGCCCCCCTCCTCGCAGCCGCGGCGGCCACGCCTTCCGTCCCCCGTCCCCTGCCCCCTCCACCCCCTGCAGGCCTCCCACCGCCCAGCGTGGGAGGAGGACTGAGCGGCCCGCTGCCGCCCGCAGCGCCTGCCCCCGCGCCCACCACCTCCTCCCAGCAGCACCAGCAGCAGCACCAGCAGTACACGGCGTTCCAGGCGTCTGCCTCCGCAGCCGCAGCCGCTGCCGCTGCACCGCATCCGCACGCGCAGCAGCAGCCCCCCTTCCCCCTGGCTGCGCCCTCCCTGGCCGCCGCCACCACCACCGCCACCGTCACCACTACCACCGCGCCGCAGCTGCAGTCGCACATGCTGCTGGGCGCCCCCAGCATGCTCAGCACGGTGGGCAGCAGCACCGGCGTCGCCTCCTCCAGCCTGGCGCTGGGCGCCCCCTCCCTGCGCGCCAGCTCAGTGTTCCAGTGCCTGGACAATGAGGAGCTGCTGGCCCTGCTGGCGGCCGCGGCGCCCACGGGACCCGCGCCGCCCCTCTCCTCCTCAACGTCCTCGGCCTCGGCCGCCAACCACCACCACCACGCCACCCCGCCGCCCTCCCATGCCCACCATCACCGCTCCCCCCCACACCACCACCACCACCACCACCACCACCAGCAGCCGGCGCCCTCCTCAGCCCCAGGCGCGCCCGTGTCCCACCACGCCACCAGCGGCGGAGGGGGTGGTGGCGGCGGCAGCTCCGCCCCCCCTGCCGCACCAGGCGCCGTGCTGCAGGTGGCGGCAAAGGTGCTGCTGGTCGGCGCGGTGGAGGTGGTGGCCGAGGGGCAGCCGCCAGCGGCGCCACCCCCGCCGTCCCCACCAGGCACGGCCACCACCAAGGGAGCCAAGGGGGGCTGGGTGCCCCCCGCCGCCCTGCAGGGCGTGGGCAGCGACGCGGCGCCTCCTCCGCCCCCACAAGTGGCGGAGCACCCGTCCCCCCAGCAGCAGCAGCAACTGCCCACTGTCTACTCGCTGTCCCCCACGGGGCAGGCCGTGCCTTGCGAGCACCCAGAAGCAGCAGCAGCGGCGGGGGATGGCGGCGCGGCGCACGAGGGGCGACTCGCGGCCGCGTCCCGCTTCGCGCAGCCACAGCCGCCTGAGCCACTGGCCCCCGCTGCCCTGGGGACGCAGGCGCCGCACAGGCAGCCCGGCACCTTGGCCGACCTGCCCAGGGCGGGAAGCAGCGACGCCCCTGGAGCCGCCGCCGCCGCCGCCGTGGGGCCGGGCACGGGCGTGAGCGCCTCGTCTTCCTCTCGCCAGTCCTCGGCGGCCGCCGGCAGCCCCTTCCTGGCGGCGGTGCAGGGCGGCTTTGCACCCACCATGAGCATGATGCTCTCCTCCTCCACCTCTGCCTCCCTGCACCCGCCCGCAGCGCAGCCCCCCAGCGCGGCCACCGTCACCACCACCACCACCACCACGACCACCGCCACGACGGCCACGGCCACCAACCACGCCTACCTGGCGGCGCTGGCTAGCGCGGCCACCAGCGCGGCCGAGGACACAGCGCTGGCCCTGGCCGCCGACCAGGCAGCGGCGGCGGCGCTGGCGGCGGGGTCCACACCGCAGCAGCAGCAGGGCGCAGGAGCGGGAGGGCGCACCGCAGCAGCAGCAGGGCGGCGGGAGGGCGGCTCGTCGGCGCTCGCGTCTGTGAGCAGCGCCGCGCCCAGCACTGTCGGCGCGCACCCCGCCAGCGGCAGCAGCGGCAGCGCCACCACCACCACCACCACCACGCCCGCCACCAGCGGCGGCCACAGCGGCGCGGGCGCCCTGCACGCGCCCAGCGCCGCCAACAGCAACAAGCAGCTGCTGGCCGTCAAGCAGCAGCAGCAGCAGCAGCAGCAGCCCAGGTCGGCGCCTGGCGGGGGCAGCGGCCCCTTGCTGCAGGCGGTGCGAGGTGGCGGCGGTGGTGGCGGCTTGCTCCAGGGGCCCCCCGCGCGTCCGTGGGCGCACGAGCCGTCCTACTGGGCCATCCCGCACCACGACATCACGCTGGCGCGCCGCTTGGGCCACGGCTCGTACGGCGAGGTGAGAGGAGCGAGGGCTGAGTGGGTGCGTGGGGAGGGGGGGAGGAATGAGGAGTGCGTGGCCGCGCCTGCGTTGAGCACCTGTTTGCTCGCATGAGGGGGCGTCGCGTGTCCCGCAGCAAGCAGAAGCACCAGCACGCGCAGCAACCAGAGGCGTGCCCTCACGCGTTCGTGCGCGCCCCCCTGAGTCAGGTGTGGCTGGCCACGTACCAGTTTGTGGACGTGGCGGTCAAGCTGGTGCCCTGGCGCTGGAACACCTCGTCGCTGGGCCAGCCCCTGGTGGTCAACCCGATGGGCGCGGCCCCCGCCGCGCCCGAGGACCCCGAGGAGCGGCAGAGGCAGCTCGAGGCGGCAGAGCTCTTTGCGGCAGAGCTGGCGCGCTTCAGGCAGGAGGTGAGGCGCTGCGTCTGGAGAGGGGGGAAAGGGAGGCTTTTGCGTGCGCGGCGGTCGAGTGGCGTGCCGTAATGCCCACGCACACATGCACACCACCCCTGTACACCACACGGCTGCGCGCGCAGGTGGACTTCCAGCGGCGCCTGTCCCTGCACCCCAACATCGTCCCCTTCATCGGCGCGTGCGAGCCGGCCATTGAGGACGCCAGCGCGCCGCTGCCCGGGTCGTCCAGCCAGCACACGAGCCTGGACCACGGGCAGCTGGGCGTGTCGGGCGCCTCGCCCTCGCCAGAGCAGCTGGCCATCGTCATGGGGTGCGTGGCAGTGCGTGCCAGTGCGTGTGCGCGCGCACTGCGCAGGGTGTGGAGCGTCCGTGCCGCCCGGCGTGAGAGCTGAGCCGCGTGCTTTGTTCGTGGGTGCTTCCGCGCAGGTACTGCCGGAACGGCGACCTGTTCAACATGCTGCGCAAGGTGCGTGGCGGTCTCTCTCTCTCTCTCCTAGGCAGCATGCATCCCCTGAGGGTCCGCGCGCCCCGCCACCTCTTACCCCCTCTCGCCTCACCCTTCTCTCCACCCACCACACTGCAGGCGCGCATGGTGAGCCGGCTGCTGGCCAGCCAGCGGCGCGCCGAGGCGGCGGCGCCCTCGCTGGCGCAGGCGGCCGTCTTTTACCACAACTGGGAGCGGCGGCTGGACGTGGCGGCCGGCACCGCCGCCGGGCTGTTCCACATGCACAGCAAGGGCGTGGTGCACCGCGACCTGACCAGCTACAACGTGCTGCTGGACGCCGGCTTCTCGGCGCGCGTGTGCGACTTCAACCTCAGCAGGGTGCGTGCGGGGTGCTGTGTGTGTGTGTAGGGGGGCGCGCCCGCGCACGCGTGCACCGCTGAGCGCCTTTGCTTTGTGTGCGTGCGCGTGCGCAGGTGGTCCCGCGCGGCACCAACCTGATGCTGGCCAACTCGGGCGCGCTCAACTCCCCCCTGTGGCAGCCGCCAGAGATGCTCGAGGGCAAGTCGTACGACGGCGAGCGGCTCGACGTCTTTAGCTTTGGCATCATCCTCAGCGAGGTGTGATGTAGGGTTAGGGTTAGGGTGGTGGAGGGTGGAACGTTTGCGGTGGCTCACGGCCAGGCGCCTGTGCGTTTACACGTGTACGCAGATCATCACGCTGTGGGTGCCCTACACGTCGGGGTCCGAGGAGGAGGCCACGCTGCTCATGAGCGACTTTCGCAGCATCCTGTGCGTGCATCCGTCCTGATTTGGCTGGCTGGCTGGCTTCTTTTCTCCTCCCACCTCGTGCGGCGGTCTGACCAACCCTCACAACCCCCACCCCGTGTGCGCAGGGGGTTGATCGGCAAGATTGTGACGGGCCGGCGGCCGCACCTGCCCCGTTCGCGCGCCGAGCTGGTGCCGCCGCTGCCGGGCAGCCTGAGGCCCGAGCAGGCCGACGACGTGTTCCACCGCCTCGTCAACCTCACCCTGGTGAGGCGGCGGCGTGCTGTGCTTGCGTTGGGAACGGTGCCCTCGCGCTCACAGACCACCAACGAGATGGGTGTGTGTGGCGCGTGGGACGCAGGCGTGCTGGCACGCGTCGCCCGCCAGCCGGCCCAGCATGCGCGAGGTGGCGGGGGAGCTCAGGGCGCTGGTCAACGTGCTGCGCTCGGCGCGCGCGGCTGCGGCCATGGCGGCGGCCAGCGGCGGCCAGCAGCAGCAGCAGCAGCAGCAGCAGCAGCAGCAGCAGCAGCAGCAGAGGCAGCCGCACGCCAGCGGCAACTGGGGCGGCGGCGGCGCGCACCACGGCGTGTACTAGTCGTACTGTTTGGCAACGATCCAAGGACCGAAACGGACGTTCTTTCATATGGCGACCGCTGCGCTGCGAGCCTGGTTGCGCGTTCCTTTTCTCCATGATCCTCTCTATTGCAGCCGCTTACTTGAGCGCGCACACCTCGGCTGTTTTGGGCTGTGCCTTGGGTTCGGGCCCTTGCGTGCGCACGCTGGAGTGCAGTTGCAACGGCGTCAAGAGCTTCTTCAAGTGAGCAGCCCGGGGATGTCGAGAAAGGTGCCGTCCTCGCCTCTGAGCACGGGAAGCTCCTGCGTGACGGCCTCGTAGTCAATGGTGCCGTACCTGCGCGCGGTGGAACGTCGCCAGCGTGAGCGCAGTGCTGAGTCCCTCTTCTTCTTCCCCTCTCACCCCCCCCCCCCACAAGGGGAGTCAGGCCCTCACAGGTGCGGGAAGAGGACGGGGGGCGCCGCCGCTCTAGCAGCAGCAGGGTCGGCCTTGAAGCTGGGCGTGTCGCCCACGGGCGCGGCCGGCTCAAAGACCACCTGCGGCGCGTGGGCGGTGTGGGTGGCCGAGGTGCTCGCCGCGGCATGTGGCGGCAGCGCACACAAGAGTACACGCCCCATCGCGCGCAAAAGCACCTTGGCCTTGAGCTTGGAGGCGTCCAGCACGAGCAGCAGCCACTGCTGGTCGGAGGACTTGTAGAACTGGTTGCCCACCTTGAGCAGGAACTGAGCACGGTGGCGGAGGACGAAAGGACACGCAAGTGGGCTCCGACCCGACGCGTGGCAGGCGCAGGTTGCGCTGCGCAAGCAGGTGCGCACCAACCTGTGGGTCCGCAGTCAGGTGGATAAAGCCGTCTTGCGCGTAGGTTGGGGGGAAGTACGGGGTGCCCGACGCGCGGGCGGCGGACCACAGGGGAGCTGCCGCCAGGTGGTAGAGCGGCCCGGGCTGCTCATCGTGAGGCACGTCTTGAGCTCCCGCCATCGCGGTTCCCCCCAAAAGGCCTGGGAGGCCAAGGGGCGGAGGGGGCGCGAACGTGTGGTGGGCGCCTCCGGCAGGGAAGCTGCCGCCGCTGCTGCTGCTGGCTGGAAAGCAAGAGAGCGAGTGTGCAGAACTCTCGCGCTGTTGCTGGCGCTACCTGGAGCTCTGACAGCGTTTTGGTGTGCGCGACTAGCCATGCGCTCGCAGACCCTCGTCCCGCACTTGCCGCTCACCCGTGAGAAGGAAGGACCACACGCGCTCCGGGCGCAGGCTGCACCTGTGAGGGCTAAAGGGCTGGTTGGTGGGTGGGGCAGTGGAGGCGCACGCTTGCTCACACGCACTTGCCGCACTTCCGCCCGTGAGAGGGAAGGGCCGCACGCGCTCCGGGCGCAGGCTGCACCTGTGAGGGCTAAAGGGCAGGTTGGTGGGTGGGGCTGTGGAGGCGCACGCACGCTCACACGTTTGCTGGACGGAGCTCCTTTCCCCTCCATGGCTCGAGAGGCTTGCCTGCCTGCCTGCCTGCCTGCTTGCGTGTGCGTGCCTGCTTGCGTGTGCGTGTGCGTGCACGGCCAAAAGGCTTAGGTTGCCTGCCTGCCTGCCTGCCTGCTTGTGTGCGTGTGCGTGTGCGTGCACGGCCAAAAGGCTTAGGTTGCCCCACAGCGTGTGGCTCAGCCGGCCCAACAGGACCAGAGGCGCACCCAAGCGTGTGTTGCCGGGCGCTCGGGCTAGGGTTAGCTAGGGCCAGGCGTGCTGCGAACACGCGCTCGCGAGCGCACGAGCTGGGTGTGGCTCAGCTGGCCCAACAGGACCAGAGGCGCACC
>VFQP010003243.1_pt1 | contig 16861 bp, 12 predicted proteins | sample 3512351 | NCBI WGS metagenome assembly VFQP01 (sample SAMN10412372, study PRJNA504923) | tailings metagenome | isolation source: Relicate 1 Philex TSF1 revegetated site | place: Philippines: Tuba, Benguet | collected 2017-08-29
GAAACTCGTTTAAAATATTATCATAATAATATAAAAGACTGCATCACCCAGAGTGATGCAGTCTTTTTTTTATAAAAATAATAATTCACTCCTGTTTTTTCGTACCTGATCTGCCTGAAAGCAATAAAAGTCAGAAGGTGATTTTTTTTTGATTATTTTCATAAATAATTATTTATGTGTATTGATTTGTGAATTTTTACCACTTAATTTTATAATTTATTTGTTGATTTATGTAATTCATTATTTTTGTTAAGCAATGATGATGGTGTTTTTTTAATCCATAACATTTTTTATAATCATATTTAAGCCAAATCAATGACAAAATTTTTATCAGTTTTTTGTTTGTTTTTTGCTGTTTTATATTTTGCTCAAGCTCCTATTGCTGTAAAAGTAACAGATGCTTCAGGAAACGAAAACTTTAATGTAACCTGTATAAATAATCTGGATGCAAATGGCTGTTTTACACTTGGGGTAGAATATCCAGTGATAAAACAGACAACTTCTTATGAAACAAGTACAGAAAATTTTTTTCCCTTGATTCCTTTTAATCAGGGGACACCAATCAATGCAAATTATGATGACCTTTTTGCAGTAAAGCTTAATCTACCCTTTAAATTCTGCTTTTTCAATCAATATTTCGAATCTGTTGTAGTGGGTTCCAACGGCATGATTACATTTGATGAAAGCCAGCTGGGAAACATCAATTATCCAAATGTTGCGTGGCAAAATCCAAGTACGAGCTTGCCTAAAAATTCAATTTTCGGAGCTTATCATGATATGGTTTTTTCTTCATCGGATGCCTCAGAGATCTATTATTCTGTAACCGGAAGCTATCCTAACAGAAAATTTATTATTAATTTTTTTGAAGGCAGAATTGCAGGATGTACAGAAAGATCTTCTTCTCAGATTGTTTTGCATGAAACAACCAATATAGTGGATGTTTTTATAGGAGCTAAGCCACAGCCATGTGCGACAAGGAAATTTGAGAATGCGCTTATAGGTATAATAAATAATGATGGCAGCCTAGGATATTCTCCGGCAGCAAGAAACACAGGAAATTGGCAGGCTTCACAGGAAGCATGGCGGTTTTCGCCATCAGGAGCCAATATCCAGCCACAGGTAAACTGGCTGGATTCTTCAGGGCAAATTGTAGCAACAGGTATTACTGCAACTCTCTGTCCTACACAGAATGAAGTTTACACAGCCAATGTAAATTTTAATATCTGCGGAAACAGTATTCTGACATTAACTGATGATTTTAATCTTAGTTTTGATCCTGCTTATCCTTCGTCTAAAAATTATAGTCAGGATTTTTGCGGAAACTCTCCCATTACGCTGAACCTGAACGATTTCAGACCCAACCTTACTTTTCAGAATCCTTCTAATTTTGTTTTTACATTCTATAATACCATTCAGGATGCGCAAAATAATACTAACAGTATCTCAACAAATTATACTCTCAATTCCAGTTCGGTTTTATATGTAAGAATCCAGAATCCATCAATCCCTGATTGTTACAGAATAGCTGTTCTTACATTAAATTTTAAAACATATAATCTTATAACCGATATTATTTCTGTCTGTGATACCAATAACGATGGAATTGAAGCAAACTATGACTTAAATCTTATTAATAATGAAATTTTTCCTGTAGGAACTACCGGATTTTCATATTTTCTTTCACAAAATGATGCTCAAAATAATACTGGAGCTGTTACATCTGTAAATATTTCGTCAGGAACAAAAATTTGGGTTCGTGTGCAGTCTTTGGGTTGTACTTATATTCTGGGACCTGTGAATTTTGTTTTAAAAACAGGGGTCAATGTCAACTCCCCGGTTTCATTTGTTTTGACTATGTGCGACATTAATGCAGATAATTTTGAAGAATTTGATTTTGCGGTTAATCTGGGCCCGCTTATATCAAACCAGCCCGGAGCTTCTTTTACGGCTTACGAGACTGCAGCAGCAGCTTTTCAGGATGGCGGAACTCCTTTAGGAAGTATTAAAAAAGGAATTTATACAATTTTTATCAGGGTGCAGATTCCGGGAGGGTGCTTTGCCGTTGTTCCTGTTAATATGAATATTACGTTTACCGAAATTTTGGCTAATGATAAAAATGAATATATTTGTTTTAACGGTTCGGAAGATATTACAGTTAATCTGCTTACGCTATCTTCCAATATGCTTACGCAGCCTCTAACGGTACCTGTTACAGAATTTTATAATAATTATCTGGATGCTATGGAGGGTCTTACGCCCATTTCTCAGAATCAGGTGATTACAGACAATGGGAATTTAGTTACCAAGACGTTTTTCGTTAGGTTTGAGCAGGATGATGACTGTTATACGATAAGAGCACTCAATGTAAATCTTGTGCATCCAGTCATCGTGCAATCAAATTTTACCATTTGTGATTTTAATAATGACAACTCTGAAAATGTTCCATTGAATCAGTTTTCAGGTCAAATCATTGGCAATCAAAACGCAACAGTAACTTTTTTTCTCACTCAGGCTAATGCACAAAACAACACAAATCCCATCAGTGCTATAAATCTCAACGGAAATCAGCAGATTTTTGTTAGAATAAATTCGTATAACTGTATTCAGGTATATCCTATAACAGTTAGTCTTACTCCGACACCCAATGTGAATCCAAATGTGACAATTTCACTTACTAATATTTGCGACAATAATAATGACGGTGTTGAAGTTTACAATCTTTTGCAGGCTCAGACACAAATCTACACAGGTTCCGGGGTAACTTTTACTTACTACACTTCTTATAATGCTGCAACGCAAACATTTTCAGGACAGATTTCAGATCCTTCTCAGTTTCCGGTTCCTGGAAATGCCACCGTTTTTGTTAAGACTAAATTTAATGGCAGTGAATGTTTTTCTGTTACCCAACTTACTGTCCAGATGACTTTTCTACCGGCGATCGTATTGAATAATGCCGTGCTTAATCAATGTGATGAAGATTTTAATCTGAATGAAACTTTTCAGTTGAATGATGCTCTTTCCCAGTTGTTTTTGACATCTCAAAATTCTCAGCCTTTGTCTGATATGGATATTTCATTCTATCTGAATTCAGCTGACGCCAATTCCGGAAATTCGTCATCGCAGATCGGAAACACTATAACAACAAGTATTTCTACAGTACAGATCTGGGCAAGATTTCAATCAAAAACAACTGGCTGCTATTCTGTTGCGCCTATTCAGCTCAATACTTATTTTCCGCCTAAAGCGATTAATTCAACAGTTATTATATGCGATGATAATTTAGATGGCATTTTTGAAGTTAATCTCAATAATTTTACTCAGTTATATGTTGATATTCCCAATTCGATCAATACCTTTTCCTATTATCTTACTCAACAGGATGCTTTAAATGGAACAAACCCAATAGCAAACCCCCAAAACTTTTCTGCACAACCATTTCCGCAGCAGATATGGGTAAAGGTTACCAATATTCCAGGCTGTGATGATGTGGCAAGTATTAATTTTACGCCTGGAACTAAAATTACACTTCAGAATTCAGGACCTTTCTTGATAAATAATATTTGTGATAACGGAAATGACGGCATAGAGAATGTAAATCTTACCCAATTTGAAAATCAGATATTTAATGGTGGTAATGCTGTATTTACTTATTATTTATCGCTTTCAGACCTTAATTCGGGAATCAATGCAGTTTCCAATCCTTCAAATTTTACTTTTAATCAAAATACGATGCCTGATACTGTTTTTGTAAAAGTAAGTGTACCTGGTTTTTGCCCCGATATTGCATCAATAAATATTATATTAAAATCTGTTCCTTCTTTTGTAATTCCTACGCAGTTTTTTTGTCCGGAGCAAAGCTTCAGCTTTACATTAAATGTTGAAGGACATACTATTATAAGTTATACATGGATCAGTCCTGCGGGAGAAGTCTTATCAACAGGAAATACGCTTTCTAATGCTGTTTTACAGGGGATTTATTCTGTAACTGTGGTTTCTGATAATGGCTGCTCTTTTACTGCAACATTCGAAGCTAAATATTATGACGTTCCCGTAATACAACAGCTCACAGCAAATGGTAATACTTTTACGGTGATTGCTACGGGTTCACAGCCTATATTATATTCTATAGATGGTTTCAACTGGCAAGACAGCAATATTTTCTATAATCTTCCAACCGGAATTACAACATTTTATGTAAAATATGCAGAAGGGAAATGTATTGTAAAAAAAGACGGAGTAATTTTAGATATTAAAAATACCATTACGCCGAATGGTGATGGTTTTAATGATAAGTGGATTGTAAAAAATCTTCAGGTATTCGGAAAGGAAATGACTAACGTAAAGGTATTTGACCGATATAGTTATCTTATTTTTGAACAGAATACCAATACAGAGATTGTTTGGGATGGTACCATTGCAGGCAGACCTATTCCTACATCAAGCTATTGGTACGTTATTACGCTCCCGGATGGAAGGACATTTACGGGCTGGATTCTTGTTAAGAATAATAACTGATTTTTATATATTTGACAATTAATAGACCTTACATTCTGTAAGGTTTTTTTCGTGATAAATAATAAATATGTTGTATTAAAAAGACATTTCTTTTATCATATCTTTCCCTATCTTTACCACACAATTAAATGCAACGTGAAAAAATACCCTTGGTGGAAAGCAATGATGGATTTCGGACTGAGTCTTACATCAATTATTGTTCTGCTGCCTTTATTTTTGTTATTGATTATAATTTCATCTTTCGATACTGGCTTTCCGGGAATATTTACACAGAAAAGAGTAGGGCGATACGGTAAGACTTTTGTTATTTATAAATTAAGAACTTATCATGCCAAAACCTCTAAAAAGTCTTCTGTTGGAAAATGGATGCGGAAAACAAAACTTGATGAGCTGCCTCAGTTATTTAATATTTTGAAAGGCGATATGTCTTTTGTTGGTCCAAGACCAGACATTACCGGATATTACGACGCATTAGAAGGTGAAAATCAATTGATTTTAAATTTAAAGCCAGGTCTTACCAGTGAAGCTGGTATAAAGTTCAGAGACGAAGAGGAAATCCTTAAACAGCAGAAAAATCCTTTGGAGTATAATGATACTGTTCTTTTTCCTGAAAAGGTGAAAATGAACCTGGATTACTATTATCAGCTTTCGTTTAAAAAAGATGCACAGATTTTGCTGAAGACCTTTTTTCTTATTTTAAAATAAATTAATGTTTTTAAAAATCTGTATTTTAAGACTGTTGCAAAAAATATGTGCAGCGCTTTTATTATTTTCTGTTTTATCTGTAAAAGCCCAAACAGAGGTTAAAATTAATGCGCCATTTGTTCCTTTCGGAATTTTTAATGCTTCAGCAGAGCGATCCTTAAATAAAAAAATGTCTGTGCAGGCTGAAGTTTTTGTTTCCCCCTGGAAATCATTTAGCGGAAAAAATCTCCAGATTTATATGGGTACTCTGGAAGGGAGATATTATTTTGGTGAAGTCATGAAGAAATGGTATCTTGGGATTTACGGATCTGTTGGTGCTTTTAATTTACAAAAATGGAATTACTTCAATCCTGCTCCTGTAGTTGATGAAAACGGATTTCCGGAATTATTACCCGATGGAACCGTCCGTATAACAGATCGTTATCAGAAAGGACTGGCTTTTATATTGGGAATTAGTGGCGGATATCACTTTATTATTAATGATAAACTGGGAATTGATGTTTATGGTGGTATCGGGCTTACTCAATCATTGTATAAAGGATATTTTAAAGACAACGGAGAACGATATGATGGTGCAGAGAACTGGAATAAAAGCGGAGAAATAATTCCTACAAGAGGCGGAGTAATGATTACTTATAAATTATAGATTAATATATTGATCTAATTTTTGTTTAAGTTTTTTTTTGTATTATTATGCAACATTAAATTTTTTAATGTTAAGCAAAGATTATGGATAAATTATCCTTCGTCAATACTGCTTTTTATAGTAAATAATGGATATATTTGCAATCGTTTATAAAAAATAATATTTAAGCATTAATCCAAGAAAATGGATAGTAATAATAAGAAAGAAATTAATATAAAAGAGCTCTTAGTACCATATTTAAGAAACTGGAAGTATTTTTTTGCCACAGTTTTTCTGGCATTACTTGCGGCAATTTATTATATTAAATCAAAATCACCCGTCTATAAAGCCCAGACCTCTGTACTTATTAAAGATGCAAAAAAAATGTCTGCTGCTTCTGGGGATATGGGGGTTCTTCAAAGTCTAGGCGGAATTGGTGGTATGGGAACCAATAGTATAGAAAATGAGGTAGGTGTATTTGAATCTAAATCAATTGTAGAAGATGCTCTAAAAGGTCTGAATTTTCAAACCAGATTGTATGCGAAACAAAGTTTTAAAAATGTAGAGTTGTACGGTAAAACCAACCCTTATATTATTAACATTATTCAGGAAAAGGAGAATGTTGAATTACCCAAGAAACCAATCTTTATTAAAACTAAGGGTAATGAAATAACTTTATCTTCCGCTGAATTCGATAAAGATATAGTAACATCCTTTGGTAGAACTACAAATTTGCCGTTTGCTTTAATAATCATAACCAAAAATATTGACTATAAAGCTCCTCATAAAGTAGATATGTCTGATCTTTTTTTCTACTATTCCAATTTTGATGATACTGTAAATGATTATCAGGAAGCACTAAAAGTTGATCTTCTTGATAAAGATGGAACGATCATCAATCTCTCAGTAGATTTTGAAAATAAAGATAAAGCAAAAGATTTTCTCAATAAAATAGTCAGACAATATAACAGTTATGCAATTAGCGATAAAAATATTGAATCTAAAAAAACGAAAGATTTTATTGATCAAAGAATTGTAATTATTTCAAAAGAGCTTGGAGATGTAGAATCCCAGAAAGAAGGTTTCAAATCGGGCAATAATATTGTGGATTTGCCTACCGAAGCAAGAATAAATCTTCAGATGAAGGAGCAAAGTAAGGCGCAAATTCTGGAGATTGGAACGCAGATGGAGATTACAAAATTTTTGAGAAGCTCTCTTAATAGTAAAGGCAATGGAGATGTACTTCCACTAAATGTAGGATTGGAAAACGAGGCTGCATTAAATGCCATTCAGGAATACAATGCTTTAGTTGTAAGAAGAAATAAATATTTGCAGGAAGCAACTCCGGATAATCCACTGGTAAGAGATGCCAATAAACAGATTGAGCAAATGAAATCATCTCTTGCAGAATCTTTGCAAAGAAACATGAAGACTCTTGATCTTGCACGAAGAAAGGTTGAAACGCAGCTGGGAGGCTCTGAAAATATGATTAGTAAAATACCAGGGCAGGAAAAGCTTTTCAGAAATATTGAGAGACAGCAGCAAATAAAAGAAAGTCTTTATCTATTGTTACTACAAAAGAGGGAGGAAGCTGCCATCAGTATGGAAATTACTGCTGAAAAAGCAAGAGTTATAGACAGAGCTTTTATTCAGAAAAAACCTGTAGCACCAAGAAAAATGATTATTTTAGGAATAAGTCTTTTTATTGGTTTTTTAATTCCCTTCGCTGTAATTTATATAAAAAGCTTATTGCAAAGCACTATTTTGAGTAGAGCAGATATTTCAAAATTGACGGATTTGCCTGTCTTAGCAGAGATTCCCAAACTCAAAAGAAAAGACAATGCTCTTTTATCCTTTAATGATGTTTCTCCAATGGCAGAAGCATTTAGGATTTTTGTTACCAATCTGAAGTTTTTGCTTCCAAATAAAGATTCCGGCAAAGTAATTATGGTAACATCTTCCGTAAAAGGAGAGGGTAAAACATTTGTATCTACTAATCTTTCCATTATTCTGGCTTCGTCACGAGACAGAGTATTGATTATAGGTGCTGATGTCAGAAATCCTCAGTTACAACGCTACAACACCGCTATGAAATCTGCTAAAGGGTTAACTGAATTTTTGGGAGGTGAAAATCTGAATATTGAAGAAATTATTCATCCAAGCGGTTATAATCAAAATTGTGATTTTATTTATTCCGGTGCAATACCTCCAAATCCGACAGATCTATTGCAAAATGGTAAGTTGGATGAGCTTTTATCTCTTATTAAAGCAAAAAATAAATATAAATATATTGTATTGGACACAGCACCGCTTTTACTCGTAACAGATTCCCTGCTTATTGCAGATAAATCTGATGCAATTGTTTATGTTACCAGATCGGAGGTTACCGAGAAAAGTTATTTCGAATTCCTGAATAATTCGGTAAAAGAGGAAAAGCTCAAGAATGTTGGAATCGTTCTTAATAGTGTTAAAGAATCAAACTTTGGTTACGGTAACAAATATGGATATGGCTATAGTGCTGACGAAAAAAAATGGTGGCAAAAATTTAGATAATGCAAAATAATAAGGTTATCGCTATTTTTAGAAATAAAATAGGAATAGATACTGCAATTATTTATACCGCATTCAGCCGAATTATACAAGGAGGTAGTGGGTTTTTAAGTATGCTTTTTGTTATTAAATTTTTAGATAAATTTGAACAAGGCTACTTTTATACTTTTGGAAGTATTATAGCTCTTCAGGTTTTTTTTGAATTAGGCTTAACAAGTATCATAACCCAATTTACGGCACATGAATTTGCAAACCTGAAATTTATCAATAAATACACTTTAGATGGAGACTTGAAAAATCTTTCCAGAGTTAGTTCCTTACTACATCTTTCTGTGAAATGGTTTTCAGTTTTAAGTATACTTTTGTTTGTTTTTTTAACCATCATAGGTTTTATCTTTTTTCAAAATTATGGTAATAATAGTGTAGACTGGTTTTATCCTTGGCTTATTCTTGTGTTGACCAGTAGTTTGAATTTACTAGTGATTCCAATACTATCTTTTTTGGAAGGATTGGGTAAAGTAAAGGAGGTGGCTATGATTAGATTAGTACAATATTCTATACAGGCAATATTTGTATTACTGTTGCTGTCAAACGGATTTCATTTATATTCGAGTGCTATAGCTAATTTTTTTGCTTTTATAGTTATTCCTTTCTTTTTATATTTTAGCTACAGGAAGAAACTAATTATTAATATTTGGAAAAATAATATTACAGAACGAGTTAATTATATTAAAGAAATTCTACCTTTTCAGTGGAAAATATCTATTAGCTGGATTAGCGGTTATTTCATTTATCAACTTATAAACCCTATAGTTTTTGCGACAGAAGGGGCTATAATAGCTGGACAAATAGGTTTGTCTTTGGCTGTTCTTAATGGTATTCAAAGTATTTCTTTGAGTTGGCTGAATACTAAAATACCATTTTTTTCAACAGCTATAGCACAAAGAAAATTTGATACATTGGATTTGGTATTTAAAAAAACAATGATACAATCAACTGCTGTTTCTTTTGTGGGTATTTTGTTTTTTCTTTTCGTACTAAACGCAATAAACTTGTATATTGAAAATTTTTCTCAAAGATTTCTAGAACCAAAACTTTTGTATGTCTTAGCATTTTCTGTCATTACAAATCAGTTTGTTTCTGGTTTGGCGATTTATTTAAGATGCCATAAAAGAGAACCATTTCTTTATTTTTCAATATTAATAGCGGTAACAATTGTAGCTGGAATTTTTCTGTTGGGGAAACTTTATGGAATTTGGGGAATAATTCTATTTTATAGTTTTGTAATAAGCTGCATTAGTCTGCCTATAGCCTCATGGATATTTTATACAAAAAGAAAATTGTGGCATTATGATGAAAAATGATACTCTTTCTATTTTATCCATTGTAATTCCTACTTATAACAGAGCAGAAATTTTAAAAGAAAATCTTGATAATATTTTAGAAGATCTTATCAAATATGATATTCCTATTTTTGTTTCTGATGATAGTACTAATGATGATACTAAAATTGTTATAAACGATTTAAAAAAGAAGCATAATAAAATTTATTATTTCAAAAACACCCCATCTTTAGGACATGACAAAAATTGCATTGCTTCATTAAAACTTAGTAGTTCAAATTATATATGGTATTTAGGAGATTCCATGATGATTAAGAAAGGTAGTATTTTAAAAATACTATCCATTATTGAGTCTGAGGATCCAGATTTTATATCTTTTAAAGATGAGAACAGAAATATTCATATTAATACTGTCATTATTAATAAATCCAAAATTATTTTTAATGATTTTTCCTGGCATCTTACGATGTCCGGAGCAACAATTTATAAGAGAAGTAATTTGAAATTAAATGATTTTTCTTCTGAAAAATTTAAAAACTTTCCACAGTTAGGCTTGATATTTTGTAATTTTAAAGATAACATAACTAAATTTTACTGGTTAAATGAGGATTTAATTGTTGCTAACAATAAGAAGATAAGTTATTGGAAAAATGATGTTTTTCAGGTTTTTTTTAGAGACTTGGAGCAATCACTTTTACACTTTCCTCAAAAGTTCAGCACTTCTGAAGTGGAAAAAGTAATTAATAAACATAGTGTTTATTCTGAAATTTTTGGGGTTAATAATTTGATAAAACTAAGAATTTCTGGTATATTTAATTTTTATTCATTTAGAAATTATTACAGATATTTTTATAGAAATACCAGTTGCAATGTTTTGTTTTTATTCATATTATCAGTATATCCGAAAATTCTATTGAGGACTATTTATAATGCTATAAAAAATATAAAGTAATGCTCAGAATATTAAATTTAAATATAATAATTTTACTATGAAACTTGTCATAATCTTAGATTCTAATTTTATGATTAAATAATTATCAAAGATGTTATATTATCTTTTATTCTTCTTTTCTTCAATTTTTGCTTTTATAGCAAATTTTAAGTTTAAAAATATTGTCGTTATCGTACTGACTATATTTTTGGCTCTTTTTGCAGGCAGCAGGCTAGATGTAGATAATGATTACATGTTTTATTTAAAACTTTTCAAATATGTTCCAAATAATGTAAAAGATTTTTTGAATGATGAGAAAAAAATAGAATGGTGTATGTATGTTATTCCAAATATATTGAAATTTTTTGTAAATTCTAAATTGGAAATGATAAGAGGATCATTTCTAGTTTTTGCTTTCTTGGGTGTAAGTATAAAGTTATTTGCCATAAAAAAATATTCGCCATTTTTCTTTTTAAGTATTATCATTTATCTAAGTTATCTTTTTATTATGCAAGAGATGACAACTATAAGAGCTGGTGTTGCTTCTGCAATCTTCTTACTGTCTTTAGATAATATTGATAATAGAGACTATAAGGCGTTCTTTTTAAAAATTTTATTATGTTTATTCTTTCATTCATCTAGTTTGGTATTTATAATAGCTTTTCTTGTTATTTACTGTAAAATAAGTATAAAATATTTATATATAGGATTGTGTATTTGTTTTTTATTGGCTGTTTCAAAAGTAAATTTTTTAACACTTTTATATCTTGATCGTATTTTTCCGAAAGTACAAGTATATTTAGAGATGATGGAGTGGATGAAAGAAAAAGAAACCAATATATTTAATTTTAGAATTTTATTTGCTCTATTTTTTACAGGTATATTTGGTTTTTATTATTCTAAATTAAAGGATGTAAAATTTTTTAAGTCCATTTTTAAATTGCACATAATATCTCTTTGTTTCTTTTTTATTTTAAGCCCCTCTGCACAGGTTTTTTCTCTAAGGACATTTGAATTGTTTTCGGTAATCCAAATTATTTTGTATCCTATGATTGTGTTTTTATTTGAGCCTAGATCAAAATTTATTGGTTGGGTTCTTATTATATTTTTTTCAATAGTACAAATTGTATATTTAATTGATGTAGTTGATATTTATAAACCATATAAGTCATGGTTGTTCTATTAATAATTTATTTTTATGCATTTCGGTAATAAATTGTCATTGGTCTTTGGAATTGTTTGTTTTCGGGAGAAATTTTGGGAGACAGAATCATTTATTAGTTTAATTGAATCTTTCAAGCAATCAGCTTCTTATAATAGTATTACAATTTATATCTACGATAATACAGATTTTGAATATTGGAATATCTCAAATGTATTTGAAGTAGCTGAAAATATTAAAATTTTTTATTTTTGGGACTCTAAAAATTCAGGAATATCAGCAGCATATAATCATATTGCAAAATTTGCAAATGTCAATGGAATAGAATGGATTGTTTTCTTAGATCAAGATACTATTTTACCTCTTGATTTCGTTAAAAAATACTTTGAACGAAGTGAAAAAGCATCAAAAAGAATATTATTTCCTAAAGTTTATTCAAATGATATTTTATTATCTCCTTCTATTTACCGATTTTACCGAACTTTCAAAATTAAAAAGCTTGGAAATGAAATTATGCTTAAACATATTACTGCTATAAATTCAGGATTAATGATACAAACCAATTTTTTTTTACAATATAATGGCTATAACTCAAATTTGAAAATTGATTTTTGTGACCATGAATTTATTGAAAGATTAAATAATAAAAATATTACAGCTGAAATTATTAATATTCATTTAGAACAAAATTTTTCAGGTAATTCAAATAATTTGCAAAAATCATTAGAGAGATATAAAATATATTTAAAGGATTTAAAAAATTATAGTAAAAATAAAAATAGAATAATGATATTTTTTATGTTGGATTTTCCTCACCTAATAAAGGAAATACTAAGAAATAAAAGTTTAAAATTCTTAAAAATCCGCTATTATTTTAGTAAATATGCTAATTAAGTTATATTATAAAAATTGTAAATGGAGTAATTAAATGAGAGAACCTATTTCAGTCTGTATGGCATCCTTTAATGGTTCTAGCTATATAAGAACCCAAATAAAGTCTATTTTGGAAGAATTGTCTGTAGATGGAGATGAATTAATTATTGTAGATGATTGTTCAACAGATGACACCATCAAGATAATAAGAAGCTTTAATACAGATTTAATAAAACTACATTGTAATGAGAAAAATTTAGGATATGTAAAAACATTTGAAAGAGCTATTTATAAAGCCCGAAACAGTTACATATGTCTATCTGATCAGGATGATGTCTGGATTAATGGACGGTTAAATAAAATGTATAAGGCCGCTAAAAAAAATAATGTATGTCTTGTAGCTTCAAATTTTGAAATAAATAATCAATCTAAAAGAGAAGTGAGTTTCTATAATCTTAAAAATGAAAATTCAGCTAAATATTTAGGGAATATTAGAAGAATTTTTTCAGGAAGATCAGCTTACTATGGCTGTACAATGATGATAAATAGGGATTTATTAAAATTTGTTTTACCTTTTCCACATTATATCGAGGCTCATGATTTATATATTGCAATGACTGCAAATCTTTTAAAATCTGTTTATCACATTTCAGATAAAACACTTGTTTATAATATTCATCAAAATAATTCAAGTCTTAAAAAAAGAAGTTTGCAAAAAAAAATAAAAGCTAGATATTATTTCTTTAAAAGCATATTACACTTTGTAAGAATCAGAAAGAATAGAACTTAAAGTAATAAAATATTGTCACTTAATTAAAATATATGAATTTTATCTTGCATTAATGTAATAATATCGAATTAGTTATGAAAGTTAGCATAATTACCGTTTGCTGGAATAGCGAAAAATACATACAGACAGCTTTGGAATCTGTGCTTAATCAGACCTATGGAAATATTGAATATATTATTGTAGATGGGGGATCTACAGATCATACTTTGGAAATTATTAAAAGCTATGAGAAAACTTTTAATGGAAGGTTAATTTTAATAAGCGAAAGAGATCAAGGAATATATGATGCAATGAATAAAGGAATTGCACTTTCATCAGGGGATATTATAGGAATCTTAAATTCTGATGATTTATATACATCTACAAATGTTATTGAGAATATTGTTAACAAGTTTAAGCATAAAAATGTAGATTCATTATTTTCTAATCTTTACTATGTAAATCAAGATGATACAAATAACATTCAAAGAAGATGGGAAACTGGTACACAAAAACTTTTCAAAGAAGGATGGCATCCTGCACATCCCACACTTTTCGTGAAAAAGGAAATTTATGATCGTTTAGGTGTATTTGATTTAAAGTATCGTATAGCTGCTGATTTTGAGTTAATGTTAAGATTCTTTGAAAAAGGTGAAATTTCCTCATATTATTACAATGCGTATATTTTAAAAATGAGGTTAGGGGGAACCTCTAATAATAGGCTGAGCAATATTTTAAAAGGAAATAAGGAAATTTTGGATGCATTCAAAAAACACGGCATAAAGATCCCTTTCTTTTATACTTATAAAAGATGGTTTTCAAAAGTTATGCAGTATTTTTAATTTATTTATATTTGTAGCAAATTGTTGCAAGACTGATTTTATTATTGAGAAATAAATAGGCATGAAGAATTATCTAAATCTTTCCAAATATAGCGAAAGATATCTTTTTATAAATATAAGCAATATAACATTGAAAATTTTAGAAGAAGATAATTTCAAAAAATATCACAAGTCTTATTTTTATAACTCAGAAAATAGTAAAAGAAACATTTTTAGCTATATTAAAAAATTAAATATCAAAACTATTGTTATAGAAACCTCAGAATTAAATCATCTTCCAGAAAGTGTAACCAATGAAATCGTAGATGCTAAACTACAAGGAATAAAGGTATTTGAAGTACATGAGTTTTACGAGAAAATAAATAAAAGAATACCTCTGGTAAAATTAAAAGAGAATGAATACTTAGCAGATGATATTTTTTCGATAGGTTTAAGAAGAAGGGATTTTATATTTAAAAGATCTATTGATCTTGTTTTTTCTATTATTTTATTACCATTTGCACTTCCTATAATTTTGATAGGATGTATATTAGTTTTTATTAATTCACCTGGAAAAGTTTTATTTTCACAAGAAAGAGTTGGGAAAAATTTACAGACGTTTAAAATTTATAAATTAAGAACGATGACCTTGAAACATAACGGTGAATTTACAAAAAGTAATGATAACAGACTTTTAGCTGTGGGCAAGTTTCTCAGAACAACCAAAATTGATGAGTTGCCACAATTATTTAATGTCCTTAATGGGAGTATGAGTCTTATTGGACCTCGTCCTGAACAACAAAAATATGTTGCGTTATCTGTTGCTGAAAATTCATATTTTGATTTAAGACATTTGGTAAAACCTGGTATTACAGGCTGGGCTCAGGTCAATCTACCTAAAGCGACACCTAAAGATAATCTTAAAAAGTTAGAATATGATTTATTTTATATTAAAAATTATTCAATGTTTTTAGACTTAAAGATTCTATTAAAAACAATTAAAGTAGTTTTTACTTTAAATAGTAATTAACTAATATGTGGCTGATCAATAGAAGTATAATCTTAGTATATATTTTACTTTTTGGAATACTTTTTTCCCAAAACAAAACTATTCCAATTTTGGCTTTCCATGGAGTTCCTCCAGAGTACTCTAGTAGAAAACATTTTTTAAACATGAAAAATGCTGGAATAGACATTTGCTATACTGCATACAATAATAATACAGAGGTACTCAAAGCTTTAGAGGCTGCACATCAAGCAGGAGTAAAGATTATTATAAGAGTACCAGAATTACTTACTGATACAGAAAATACTGTCAAACTATTCAAAGATCATCCTGCTCTTTTTGGATACTATATTTTTGACGAGCCTACTCCAAATGAATTTGAAAGGTTGAAATATTTAATTGATACTATAACTAGATATGATTCTAAGCATATTTTTTATGTGAATTTATTTCCAAATTATGTTGGACGAGATGTTATTAAAAACTATTCTTACAAACAATATTTAGATACATTTATAAATAGAGTAAAACCAAATTATATTTCTTTTGATTATTATCCTATTGTAAATAACAGTGTCCGTAAAGGCTGGTATTCTAACCTTGAGGATATAAGGGATGTATCTAAAGTAAATAACATACCTTTTTGGGCGTTTGCTTGCTCTACAATTCATTTTAATTATTTAGCTCCTACAACTGAAGGTATAAAACTACAACAGTTCAGTAATTTATTATATGGAGCACAAAGTCTTCAATATTTTACATATTGGACGAATACATTTGAATATATTTGGATTAAAGATAAGTATGGTAATGGAATTGTTGATGATAGAGGAGGTATTACTCCCGCTTATGATATTGTTAAAAATGTCAATCAGCAAATACAAAGATTAGCTTGGGTTTTTGCAGGTGCAAAGTCAGATCAGGTTTTTCATATAGGAGATCAAATTCCCGAAGACACATTTAAATTAGCTTCTTTACCAAGAGGTTTTAGTTTTTTTTCTACTAATGGTAAAGATGCGCTAATTTCTTATATGTCAAATGGAAAAAATAATTTTGTAATTGTTCAGAATAAATCTCTAAAAGAAAAACTGAGGTTAGAATATAAGCTACAGTTAAAAATGAAAAGAGTAAATAATAATACAGGGAAAACCGAAAATCTAATGGGTGGTAAAAAAAACACTGAACATATTTTGCCCGGTGATATTCTTATTTTTCTACACAGTAATTTACAGTAAGCATATGAAAATAAAACAAACTCCATTAAAAGACTGTTATATTATCGAACCAACAATTTTTGAGGACGATAGAGGTTACTTTTTTGAAAAATTTAATGAAAGAAAATTTGAGGAACTTACAGGGATGAATGGACATTTTGTACAGGATAATATATCAAAGTCATCTTATGGTGTTTTAAGAGGCTTACATTTACAAAAAGGTGACCATGCACAGGCAAAACTGGTTTCATGTCTTGAAGGCAGTGTTTGGGATGTAGCGGTTGATCTTCGGAAAGATTCTTCTACATTCGGACAATGGTTCGGAATTGAGCTATCTGCCGAAAACA
>VFQP010003245.1_pt1 | contig 16855 bp, 16 predicted proteins | sample 3512351 | NCBI WGS metagenome assembly VFQP01 (sample SAMN10412372, study PRJNA504923) | tailings metagenome | isolation source: Relicate 1 Philex TSF1 revegetated site | place: Philippines: Tuba, Benguet | collected 2017-08-29
CCAGGAAGTGCAGCACCGCGTTGGTGGAGCCGCCGGTGGCCATGATCACCGCCACGGCGTTTTCGATCGCCTCGCGGGTCACGATGTCGCGCGGCTTGATGTCCTTGCGGATGGCTTCGATCAGCACCTTGGCCGACTCCTTGGCCGAGTTCATCTTCTCGTCGTGCGGGTTGGCCATGGTGCTGGAGTAGGGCAGCGAGATGCCCAGCGCCTCGAAGGCCGACGACATGGTGTTGGCGGTGTACATGCCGCCGCACGAACCGGTGCCGGGGATGGCGTGCATCTCGATCTCGCGCAGGTCGGCGTCGCTCAGGTTGCCGGCGGCGTTCTGGCCCACGGCCTCGAACACGCTGACGATGTTGAGGTCCTGGTCCTTCCAGCGGCCCGGCAGGATGGTGCCGCCGTACACGTAGATGGCCGGCACGTTGGCGCGCAGCATGCCCATCAGGCCGCCGGGCATGTTCTTGTCGCAACCGCCAACCACCAGGACGCCGTCCATCCACTGGCCGCCGACGCAGGTCTCGATGCAGTCGGAAATCACCTCTCGGCTGACCAGCGAATACTTCATACCTTCCGTGCCCATGGCCATGCCGTCCGAAATGGTGGGCGTGCCGAACACCTGGGCGTTGCCGCCGGCTTCCTCGATGCCGGCAATCGCCGCATCGGCCAGTTTCTGCAGGCCGGAGTTGCACGGCGTGATGGTGCTGTGGCCATTGGCCACGCCCACCATGGGCTTGTTGAAGTCGCCCTCCTGGTAGCCCATGGCGTAGTACATGGAGCGGTTGGGCGCGCGGGACTTGCCCTGCGTGATGTTGGCGCTGCGGTGGTTGATGGGCTGGATGGGGATGGTTTTCTTGTCGGCCATGGTGTCTCTCTTCGTGGGGCATCAAAAGGGGGCCGGGCGCTCCTCGGCCCGTGCCAGCCGCGAGTATGCGTGACGAGCGCCGGGGATTCCAATTGGTTTGGCGGTCTGGATTAATATGCCATGCATATGAAAGAGGCAAAAAACCCGTTGCGCATTGAATTGCGGCAGTGGCGCCAGTTCGTCGCGCTGGCGGAAGAGTTGCACTTCGGCCGTGCGGCCCTTCGGCTGCACATGACCCAGCCGCCGCTCACCCAGGCCATTGCCGGGCTGGAACAGGCGCTGGCGGTGCGCCTGTTCGATCGGACCAAGCGCAGCGTGGTGCTCACGCCTGCGGGTGCGGCCCTGCTGCCCGAGGCGCGCGAACTGCTGGCCCGTGCGCAAACCCTGCCCGAACTGGCGCGCGCCGCGGCGGCCGGCGAACGGGGCCGGCTGCGCCTGGCCTTTGTGTCCACCGTGGGCTATGAGCTGCTGCCGCGCTGGGTGCGCGCCTTCCGGCAGCGCTGGCCGCAGGTGGCGCTGGAGCTCACGGAGGCCACGGGCGATGTGCAACTGGAGCTGATCGCGCGCGGTGAAGCGGACGCGGGCCTGATGCTGCACTCCCCTGGCTTTGCCCTGGCCGGGCTGTCGCACCGGCGCATCGCGAGCGAGCCGCTGGTGGTGGCGATGCCCGAATCGCACCCGCTGGCTGCGCAGCAGGCGCCGAAACTGGCGGCGCTGCTGGGCGAGCCGATGGTGATCTTCCCGCGCCGCATCCTGCCTTCCGTGCACGACGCGGTGTTCAAGCTCTATCACGCGGCAGGGCGCGTGCCGCAAGTGGCGCAGGAAGCGATCCAGATGCAGACCATCGTCAATCTGGTCTCGGCCGGGCTCGGCATCGCCTGGGTGCCGCAGAGCGTGCGGCAGTTCCAGCGAACCGGTGTGGTCTACCGCAGCCCGGCGCTGCCGCGCGGTCGCTCGCTGCCGGCATGCGAAACCAGCCTGGTCTGGCGGGCGGATGCGGTGAGCCCCGCGCTCTCGCACCTCATCGACTTCGCCAGAAGCCCCCTGCCACAATAAGCCCATGCTGCAACATCCCCAGATCGATCCCGTGGCCCTTCAGATCGGGCCGCTCGCCATCCACTGGTATGGCCTGACCTACCTGGCCGCCTTCGGCCTGTTCCTGCTGCTCGGCCGCCTGCGCCTGAACCACCAGCCCTTCGCCGGGGTGACCCAGCCTTTACCGTGGACGAAGCGCGACGTCGAGGACATCCTCTTTCTCGGCGTGCTCGGCGTGGTGGCGGGTGGGCGCATCGGCTACTGCCTGTTCTACAAACCCGCGTACTACCTTGCGAACCCGCTGGAGATCTTTGCCGTGTGGCAGGGGGGCATGAGTTTCCATGGCGGCCTGCTGGGCGTGATGGTGGCCATGGTCTGGTACGCGCGCACCCGCCAGCGCCCCTTCATGCAGGTCATGGACTTTGTGGCACCCTGCGTGCCCACCGGGCTGGCCGCAGGGCGGGTGGGCAACTTCATCAATGGCGAGCTGTGGGGCCGCGTGGCCGATCCTTCGCTGCCCTGGGGCATGGTGTTCCGTGGGGCGGGCGACCTGCCGCGCCATCCTTCGCAGGTCTACCAGTTCCTGCTGGAAGGACTGTTGCTCTTCGTGCTGCTCTGGCTGTATGCGCGCAAGCCGCGCGCGCAAGGTCAGGTCTCGGCCGTCTTCCTGTTCGGCTATGGCGTGTTCCGCTTCATCGCCGAATACTTCCGCGAGCCCGACGCCCACCTGGGCCTGCTCGCGCTGGGCATGAGCATGGGCCAGTGGCTCTGCGTGCCCATGATCGCGGCTGGCGCATTCATGTGGTGGTGGTTCGGCAGGAAGGTTTGAACACGCCCCCCGCGCCGCTTTGCGGCTTCAGTCTGCTCAATACACGAGGTGCGCGCGGGCCTGGCAGCTGAGGGTTTGCAGGTTCACGTCGATCTCGCCCAGGCGCAGCCCGAGCACGTCGCGCAGGAGCGGGGTGAGCACGCTGGTCCCCAACGCATCCAGCACGGGACGCAGCAACTGCAGCAGGTAGCCGGTGAGCGCCGTGATGGCGTTGGGTACGGCATCGCCGCCCGCCGATGACTGGCCATCCAGGCTGCTGGCGATCCCACTGACACAGGCCGCGTCGTTCGAGCCGATGACGGCGGTGCAGCCACCGATCAGCCCGCCGAGCACGGCCCCCAGCACATCGCCCAGGCCTGTCAGCAGCCCGCCCACCAGGTTGCCCGCGCCGGTGAGGATGCCCTGCACGTTCAGCGCCAGCGTGCTGTTGAGCAGCGAGCGCACCTCGGCGGTCAACCCGCCGAGGAAACCGCCCAGGCCCGAGGCGTTGCTTTCCATGGCGGCCTTGATGGTGGTCAGCCGGCTCACGCGGCACGCACGTGTCGTGCACGCAGCGCCCTGCGCATTCCACAGGTTCTGCGCCATCGTCTGGCGCTGCGCCAGCGTGAGGGTGGGACCACGGTCCAGGGTTTCGACCAGCAGCGTGGCCAGCAAGGCATTCGTGATGTTGCTGACGGTGGTGCCCAGCAACAGGTCGTTGCCCACGGTGACGGTTTCGTCCTCGGCCAGGACGACGCTGCTTTGCAACGGCAGCGCATCCAGATCGAGGTGGGTGCGAAGGTTCACCAGGTTCACGCCGAGCAGGCCCACACGCAGCAGGTCTTCGTCGGCCAGGTTCTGGTCGCAACTCGCGGACGTGGAGAAGATCTGGTTCTCGTTGGCCGGATTGGCGCCAGGCCGGCCCACGCACACCTTGACGATGGAGGCGCTCACGGCGATGGACGCACGCTCCGTGCCGTCGGGCTGGCGCAGCGCGGGCGTGCACATCTCGGTGAGCGTGCCGCGGCCGTTGACCACGTCCACCATGATGGGCAGCCGCACGCGCGCGATGTGGCCGACCACCGGGAGGTTGCCGGTGTCGATCTCGGCCCAGGTGCGCAACTGGGCGGTGTAGGCGGTGGCGCCCACGCCGCCGATGGCGATTGACGGCGGTTCGATCAGCACGGTCCTGGCGCTGAGCAGGCCGGCCATGCTCAGGCCATTGACCGCCACCGCGTGTTTCTGCGTGGCCACGCCGATGGAGGAATACAACAGGTCCAGCGCGCTCACGTCCATGTTGAGGGCCGAGTTGGCGCTGGCGCCCGGCGCCACGATCTCGGCGAACAGGCCCGCCGGTCCGCCGGCGACGCTGCCGAGACGAACCAGAAGGTCGGGCACGCCGACGCGCGTGGCCACCGCGTTGAGCAGCGAGGCGTTGGCGCCCAGCAGCGCGTTCTGCCCACCGAGGGTGACGATGGCGTCCAGCAGCGGTCCCAGTTGCACCGTCTGCGCCGCGAGCAGGGTGTTGAGTTCGCCCACGCCGATGTCGCTGGCCACCGGAATGCCGAGCGCCTGGAGCAGGCCACCGGGCGTGATCCGCGCTTGCGCGAGGCCGTCGTAGCCCACCAGCGATGTGCCGGTGAGATCGAGCCCGATGCCCTTGAGCAGGTCACCCAGCACCGAGCCGCCGGTGCGCAGCAGCGTGCTGCCCACGGAGAACGATGCCAGCGGGTCGGTGGCGGCGGCGACGGCTTCGGCCTGCAAACTGCGCTGACCAGGGAAGAAGGCGAGCAGCGGAGGCGGCGTGCCGGCGATGACGACATGCACCGCGTTGTAGGCGGTCTGGTCAGCGGCGAAATGGCGCTCGGTGGGCAGGGCAGGGTCCCAGCGCCCACAGGTGGCCGTGGGCGTGAACCCGGTGAGGTTCTGCGCGACGTTCGTGAGCGCGGCGGCGCGGGCAGCGGTGCAGTCGCCGGGTTGCACCGCCGAAGCACCCGCGATGGCCGCGAGGTCGGCGGTTTTCTGGAGTTCGCGCTTGATGAAGAACAGGTAGCCCAATTCCGTGCCGATGAGCGAGATCACGATCAGGCTCAGTGCAATCGCCGTATTGATGACGATCGATCCTGACTGGCGGCTGCGCGCGGCGGACATGGGTCGGTTCCTAGAGCGCAGCGGTGGCGCGGCTGGTGAGCGTGGTGGGCATCCACTGGCTCGTGTCGAACCCCGGCACCCAGGGCAGCAGGCGGCCGGCTGCATAGGGGTAAGTCACCGTGACGGTGAGCGTGGTGTTGGGTGTCGCGATGTCCACGTCCATGGTCTGCGCGAGCCAGGCGCGGCGGTTGGCGGGGGTGTCGCTGTGGGCCAGCGGCACGATGATGGAGCCGGCCAGCGAGTCCCACACCACGGCCTCGATATGGGTCCTGGCGTTGGCGAGTTCGGTGCCCGTGGCCGTGCGCAACTGCGGGAACATCTGCACCGCGCGTGCACCGTCCGCCGCGGCGCGCGCCAGCACCTGCTGGGTATAGAGCACCAGGCCGAAGCTGGCGATGCCGTAGAGCGCGAGCAGCAGTCCCATCAGCACGAAGGCGAATTCGATCGCCGCCACACCGCGTTGGCCGCGTTTCACAGCGAGCTCCCGTCGAGGAGCACATCGGCCACTCCGACCAGTTCGTCTGGCAGCGCGAAGGCGGGGAACGGTGGCAGCACCTGGTGCAGGTCGCTCAGCCTCACGGTGACGGTGACATGGCAACGCTGCGCCCAGGTGGTGTTGCAGGGCAGCGTGCCAGCGGGCTGCAGGCAGTCGCCGGTACCGGAATGACAGACCGACGGCAGCGGGATCGTGAGCACGGCGGCGGCGGGCTTCCATCCCAGCGACCGCTCCCGGGCCACCTGCTGCGCCATGAGCTGCCGCGCGGCCAGGCTGCTCTGGTGCCGCAATGCCGCACGCGCACCGTCTTCGGCCGCGTTCTGCAGACCAAAGCGGAAGGCGAACACGATGCTGTAGCAGATGATCGCGTAGACAAGACCGAAGAAAAGCAGGAAGGCCATGGCGTACTCGATGGCGTAGACGCCGCGCTGTGCGCGTCGATCACGGTACCGATGGCGCGGAGACATGGCCGCGGGCGCTTTATTTCTTGTGGTCCAGCCGCGAGCCGAACCAGGCCGGCACGGGCTGCTCGAAGCTCTTCAGGTAGCGCTGGTGGCTGAGTTCGGCCACGCGCCCGTCGATCGGCCGCGGCGCGGTGGAAGCCTCGCGGCCTTCGCGCTGGCGCTGCAGCAGGCTGTGGGTGGCGTCGCCCACGGAAGCCGCCGGCGGCGGGCTGGCCTCCGGGGCCTGGGTGGATTGGGCCCACAGCGCTGGGGCCGCGGCGAGCGCCGCCAGCACGGTCAGGCACGGGAGCTGGCGCTTGATGAGCGTTTTCATGGAGACTCCTTGGGGTGTGACAGATCAGGGTGTGGCCCGCGCCGGCGGGCTGGTGAGCGTGGCGCTGAGCCGCAGGCCGGTTTGCAGTGCCGGGGCGGCTGGCACCTGGCGTTGCGGCGCGAGTTCCCGGGCCAGCTGCTCGATGGCCTGGCGCGTGGCGGGGCTGAAGCGGGCCTCATCCATCACCTGGCGGGCCTGATCGGCCTCGCCCTGGGTGAGGAGGTACAGCGCGAGGTTGCTGTGAACCCGGGGGTTGCGCGGCTGCAGTTGCGCGGCCTGCAGCACGGGCAGGCGCGCGGCATCGAAGCGGTGTGCGCGCAGCAGGGCATAGCCCAGGTCGCTGAGCAGCCCGCCATCGGCCGGCAGCACCTGCCGCGCCTTTTCGAACATCTCGGCGGCGCGCGCGTAGTCGTTGCTGGCGCCGGCGAGCAGGCCCAGCCCGCGGTAGGCTGCGGCGCGCTCGGGCGTGTCGAGCAGCTTTTCGTAGATCGCGGCGCTGGGCGCCTGTTGTCCGGTCTGGCGCAGCGCATCGGCCCGCAGCAGGCGTGTTTCGGTGGTCGCGCCCCAACGCTGCTCCAGCGCATCGATGTGGGCCAGCGATGCAAACCACATGCCGTTCCCCTGCATCTGCCGCACCAACGCGAGGTAGGTGGGCTGGTTGTCCAGGCTGGGCTCGCGGGCGGCGGTCTGCGCGGCCTCGGCCTGGGCGGCATCGGGCAGAGCCGCACAGGCCCCGAGCAACAGGACGCTGGCGGCGATCAACAGCATGCCGCAGAAGCGGCGCGGCGAGGGGAGCAGGGCAAGGTTGTTCATGATCCGGTCATGCTCCCGACGGAGCGGATGATGGCGAGAAAGCCGGGACCCGCGGTGACGATCACCAGGGCGGGCAGAAGGGTGGTGACCATCACGACGGTCATCTTCACGGTGATCTTTCCGATGCGCGCTTTCATGCCCGCCTTGCGGTGCACGCGCAGCCGCTCACTGAACTGGCGGATGGGTTCCTGCACGGCGCCACCGTGCCGGTCCACCTGGTTGACCAGCGCGATGAAGTCCATCAGGTGCTGGTTGCCATGCAGGGTGGCCAGGCGCTGGCAGGCCTGCTCGCGCGTGCGGCCCTGGCTGTACTGCCGGTTCGCGCGGGCCACCTCGGCCCCGATCACGGGCATGACGTGCTGGAAATCGCTGGCGATCACTTGCAGGCTCTGGTCCAGGCTCAGGCCCACGCTCTGCAGCAGGCCCAGCATGTCCACAAACAGCGGCAGCTCGTTCGCCACGCGCTCGCACTGCTGGCTGGCGCGGTGCTTGAGCCACCATTTGGGGGCCATGAAGCCGACCGCAAACCCCATGGCGGACCACAGAAAACCATGGGCCGTGTGGCCCCAGGCCAAGTGAAGCAGCACCGGCAGGCCCAGCGCCAGCACGGCGCGTGAGACCAGCAGCCCCAGCTGGGCGCGAATGGCCGGCAGGCCGCATTGCTGGATGAGCTGGCGGTCTTCGTCGGCCACAAGCAGGCGTCCCACGCGGCTTTCCAGCCAGTGGTTGGCCCGTTGGTTGTCCCGGGCAAAGACGAGTTCATCAGGCAAGGCGTGGGCCGGCCCGGCATCGTGGCCCAGCGCGCGCTGGATGACCTGGGTCGCTGCGTGCCGTTGCCCATGGCGGTGCAGCAGCAGGCCGGCCGCCAGGCCCAGCGCCAGGGCCAGCAGAAGCAGAGCCAGGATGGAGAGCTGCAGGGTGTTCATGGCCATTGCTCCCTGCTCAGGACAGCCGCGCCAGCCGGTACAGCAGCAGCCCGCCGACCGTCTGCAGGACCAGTGCGCCCACCACCATGAACTGACCCGTCGGGTCGGTCCACATGCGGGCGAAATAGGCACCGTTGGTGGTGATGATCGAGCCGCCGACCACAATCGGCAGCAGCCCGAGGATCCAGGCCGAGAGACGCGTCTCGGCCGACATGGCCACCAGCTCCTGCTCGGCTTCCTCGTGGTCTCGCATGAAATTCGCCACGCGTTCGAGCAACAGGTCGGAGCGGCCGCCGTAGCGCACGCCCAGGCCAAGAATGGACGCGAGCAGGAACAGTTCGTCGATGCGCACCTTGCGCGCCACCTGCAGCAGCGCCTGGTCGATGTCCAGCCCCGCGCTGACCAGGCCCATGGCGTTGTCCATGTGAGCGCGCAGCGGTTGCTTGGCGCCGGTCACGGCGGTCTGGAAGGCGGCCTGGGTGGAATGGCCCATCACGATCAGGCGGACGATGACGTCGAGAAAACCCGGCAGCTGGCGAATGATCTTGCGCCGCATGGCCTGCACCCGCAGCCAGACCAGGAACGCACCGCCGATCAGCAGCATGGCCAGCAGGCCGAGGGCGCTCACGGGGCCGGAAAGCCATGCGGCAGCGCCCACGGCGGATGCCACCACCACACACCCGCCGAGCAGGGCGCCTGGCGTGACCGCGCCCAGCAGCCAGCCGGGCAGGCGGATGGCGGGTTTGCGCGCGGCCTGGCCCGATGGCACCGGGTCCGTCGGCGCGCCAAAACGCATCGTGCCCTGCGGCAAGGGGCTGGTTTGGGGGTCGATCTTCTCCACCAGCTGGCGCTGGGCCTGCAGGCGACGCTGGCGGCGCACCGAAGCGTCCCACAGCAGGACGCCGGCCGCGGCGAGCAGCAAGGCCACCGCGAGGGAAACGAACGTGCCTTCAGACATCGAGCTGCCCCCTGGCCTGGCCCTGCAGGTTCTGCCGCAGGCGTGCGATCTTGGGAGAATGCGGCGCCACGCCCATGGCGACCCATCGGTCGCGCTCCTCGCCGTCGGCCTGCACCTGCGGCTCGTGGCGGAACAGCTCCTGCATCGCCACCACGTTGTCGTTCAGGCCGGTGACCTCGCTGATGGAGAGGATGCGGCGCGAACCGTTGGGCAGGCGGCCGATCTGCACGATGAAGTCGATCGCGTTGGCGATCTGGCGGCGCAGGCTGAGCTCACTGCCCTGGTAGCCGGCGAAACCGGCGAGCATCTCCAGCCGGTACAGGCACTCCCGTGGCGAGCTGGCGTGGATGGTGCCCATCGAGCCGTCGTGCCCGGTGTTCATGGCCTGCAGCATCTCGATGACCTCGCCACCGCGCACCTCGCCCACGATGATGCGGTCCGGGCGCATGCGCAGGCTGTTGCGCAGCAGATCCCGGATCGCCACGTTGCCAGCGCCGTCGTAGCCACCGGGCCGGCTCTCGAGCCGCACCACGTGCGTGTGGTTGAGAGCGAGTTCGGCGGTGTCTTCGATGGTGACGACGCGTTCGGTATCGGGAACGAAGTTGGCCAGCGCGTTGAGCAGCGAGGTCTTGCCCGAGCTGGTGCCACCACTGACCAGGATGTTGCAGCGCGAGCGCACCGCCATCTCGAGCAGGTGGCCCATGGCCTGGTCGAAGGTGCCCAGCCGGAACAGGTCTTCCGGGCTCAGCGGGTCCTTGCGGAATTTCCGGATCGAGACCGCCGGCCCGTTGATCACCAGCGGCTCGATGATCACGTTGATGCGGCCACCGTCGCTCAGGCGCGCGTCCACCATGGGGTTGGATTCGTCGAGCCGGCGACCGATGGGGGCCAGGATGCGCCGGATGATGCGCATCAGGTGCTCGTTGTCGGTGAAGTGCAGGTGTTCCTTCTGGAGCATGCCGCGGCGCGACACGTACACCTGCTTGCTCCCGTTGATCAGGATGTCCTCGACGGTCGGGTCGTTCAGCAGGTCCTCGAGCGGGCCGAAACCAGCGAACTCTTTCGTCAGCGCATCGGCCAGGAGCTGGGTCTCGCGCGAGTTGATCGGCACGCGGTGCAGGCGCACCTGCGTTTCACATTCGAGGTTGACGAATTGCTGCACCGAGCTGCGTGACCAGCGACCGAATTCGGCACCGAGCTCCTCGATGCGGTTGAGCAGGTGCTCATGCACGAAGGTCTTGACGGTCTGGAACTCGGTGGAGTTCAGGAAGACGTGCTGCGTGTCCGAGAATTCGACATTGGTGGTCATGGACAGTTACCCCCGGTGAATCCACTTGTTCAGCATCTGTGCAATGCGAGGCGTCCGCGGCAATTCGCCCTTGTCGAGCGACCCCCTGCCATCGATCCAGGGCGCCAGGCCGCGCACCATCTGGCCCACGGCCTGCACGTAGGGATCATGGCGGGCCACGTGCGCCAGCAGTTGGCCCTGGCACGAGGCCGCCAGCAGCGCGCTGGCGCGCGCGGGCAGCACATGCGCCAGCGGCAGACCCAGCTGGTTGGCAATGTCCAGCGCTGGCAGGTTCACGAAAGGTTCGAACTTGTTCACCACCAGCGAGAGGCGCTGCGTGTTGATGTTGTGTTCGCGCAGTTCGCGCAGCAAGGCGGCCGTGGAGACGATGCCACCGATGCTCTGGTCGCACACCACCCAGACCTCGTCTGCGCTGCGGGCCACCTGGGCCACGAACTCCACCGCGGTGAAGCCGCCCAGGTCGGCGATCTGCACATCGAAGAAATCGGTCAGGCGCTGGATGAGCAAGCCGGATTCGGCGTGCGGGATTTCGCGGATCTGTGCCAGGCTGGAGGGCAGGGGCAGGGGCAGGACGGCCGGCCCGCTGGTGTGCTGCGCCAGCGCGGTCTGCAGCAGGGTCGCGTCCAGGCGCTGCATGCTGTGCACGCCGTCGACGAAGCTGAACTCGCTCTTGAGGCCGAGGTAGAGCAGGTCGTCGCGTGCGGGCAGACCCAGGTCGAGCAGGGCCACGCCCTGGCGCTGCGAATCGCGGCCCGGTACCCGGCTCAGGGCCAGCGTGCGCTGCTCCTGCAGCAGCGTGCTGAGGTTGCACGCGAGCGTGCTCACACCCAACCCGCCGCGCGCACCCAGCAGGGCCAGGGTGCGGCCCTTGGCCTGAGAGGCACGCAGCCCCTGGCGGCGCGCCATGAGGTCCTGCAGCACGGGCAGCACGTCGCTGGTCTGGCCATCGAGATCGAGAAAATCGTCCACGCCGGCGCGCAGGGCGGCCAGCGTGGTGTTGGTTTCGGTGGCGTGGCCGGTGCCGATCAGCAGCAGCTCGGGCCAGTCGCGCCGCAGGGCGGCGGCCAGGCGCGTGCTGCGCACGGCCTGCGCGCCCGAGAAGTCGAGGAACACCGAGCGCGGATGCGCGCTGGCGATGCGCTCGCCCAGCGCGCTGTCGTTGAGCGCCACGGTCGTCACGTGGCCCAGATTGCCCAGCGCCGCGTTCAGCCAGCCCGCGTGTTCGCCGCTGTCCGACGCGTACAGGTAGACGTTGTGGCCCTGGGCGGTGGCTTGAAGGGGTGGGGGCATCTTGGTCATGGCTTTCGGCGTGTGTTCAACGGGAGAAGCCGGGCAGGGCGTCGTCGGCGCCGCCGCCAATCACGAAGCCGCGCCAGAAGGCCGGGTCGCGCTGTTCGCTGGCGCCGGGCAGCGAGGCATTCACCTGCGTGCCCTGGGCCAGCGGCTTGACGAGATGGGGGGTCACCACGATCACCAGCTCGCGCTCGTTCTGCTGGAAGTCCTGGCGCTTGAACATCGTGCCCAGCACCGGCAGGTCGCCCAGCATGGGCACCTTGTCCACGCTGGACGTGGTGGTGCGGCTCACCAGGCCACCGATCACGAAGCTCTCGCCGTCGCCGAGTTCCACCGTGGTGTCTGCACGGCGGGTGGTGAGGGCGGGCACCGCCACGCCGCTGAGGGTGACGGCGTTGGTGTAATCGAGGTCGCTGGCTTCGGGCGCCACCTTCAGCACGATGCGCTGGTTGGACAGCACGGTGGGCGACACGGTGAGGCCGATGCCGAAAGGCTTGTATTCGATGCTGGTGGTGCCCAGACCCTGGGCGATCGGCACCGGAATCTCGCCGCCGGCCAGGAAGTTGGCGCTCTGGCCCGACATGGCGACCAGCGTGGGCTCTGCCAGCACGCGCGCCAGGCCGTTGCCTTCGAGCAGGCCGAGGTTGATGCCGATGTTGGCCTTGCCGAAGCTCATCAGCAGGCCGAACGCCTGCGCCAGCGGCGAGGTGGCCTCGCCCTTGATGACGCCATTGGCCTCGAAGTTGGCCGAGGTGAGCGAGCTGGGCGAGAACACGCCGAAGCTGAAGCCATGCTTGTTGGGGGCGGTGCTGAAGATGTTGAGGCCGGCCTGCTTCAGCACGCGCTTGTTGAACTCGACGATCTTCACTTCCACCTGCACGCTCTGGCTTTTCACGTCGACGGTGGAGCGGTCGGCCAGGGGGGCCTTGTCCGGGTGGGCGGCCAGTGCGGATTCGCGGGCCAGCTGGTGTTCCGTGGCGGACGGGAAGCTGCCCTGCAGCACCGCGCCGCCGCGCTGCACGTCGATGGTGTAGGTGGTGGCGTTCTCGCTGCCGCGTTCCCACACCAGCAGCGACGTGCTGCCCGGTGCCTTGGCCGTGACGATGAGCCTGGCCGCCTGCGCACCCGATGCGCCGCGCGTCTTGCGCACGACCATGACCGAGGCGACCTGCTCGTTGGCGATGGCGATGCGTTCCACGCCCTTGTCGATCACCAGCTCGTGCTGCGTGCCAGCCACCAGCGTGAGCGCGGTGACGGAGCGGGGCGAGGCCGTGGCCGCGCCGGTGGCGGGCTGCGCGAACAGGCCGCCCGAGGTGGCCGTCATCAGCAGCCCGGCCAGCAGCGCCAGGCGAGGCCAGTGCGAGACATGGCGCGAAGGGATGCGGACGGTGTGCGAAGTGGGCTTGAACATGCGGGGCACCTGGTGGTTGGGGCGCGTGGGCTCAATAGCGCACGGTGTCGCGGCGGTCGCCGCGGATGATCTCGACTTCCTGGCCGGCCGGCTGGGCCGCGGCCAGCACCGGGCGGGCCGCCACGCTGGCGGTTTGCGGCCGGCGCGTGGTGGCGGCACTGCCGCCGGAAGCCAGGTGCTGGGTGGTCAGGCCCGCGAGCGCGCGGTCGATGCCGGTGAGGGCGCTCGCGTTGCGCTGACCCGCCTGCGGTTGCAGGGCGGTCTCCAGCTCGGCGAAGAGTTTCGGGTCCGGCTCGCTGGTGTCGTTCGGGTGGCGCAGGGCCAGCAAGAGGCGGCCATGGGTCTCGCCCAGCGCCAGGCGGTTCACGTCCTCCACCCGCACGGCCAGCACTGTGGTGCGGGCGGGCAGGTTGGCATTGGCCTGCGGTTTCTGGCTGCCACGGCCTTCGGCACTGGCGGGCATGCCGTCCACCGAGGCGTTGCCGAAAGCCAGCACGCGCATGCGCGAGAGCAGCAGGCGCGACTGGCTGCGCTCCACGTCCTTGCCGTCGGCCTTGAGCGCAAAGAACACATCCACGAAATCGCCCGGGCGCACGTTGTTGCCCACGCCCATGACTTCATCGGCTTTCACGGCAATGGCGCGCTCGCCGGCTTCGAGTCGCATGGACAACCCGGAAACCAGCTGGTTCTCCAGCAGCGGTGCGCCGGTGCCCATGTCGAACACCGGCACGCGGCCCACCACCTCGGCCACGGTCATGAAAGCGCCACCCGGGTTGATGGTGAGCTGGGCCACGCGCAACGCGCTGGCATCGATGGCCTGGCCGGCCGGCAGCGGTTTGGTGGCCACCACCACGGGAAACGTGGCTTCTGCCGCTGCAGGCCGGGCAAGCGGTTGTGGCGTGGCCGCAGGCGCGACGGGCTGGCGGCTGAGCATCCAGGCGTAGCCGATCAGCAGGAGGGCCAGCAACACCAGGACGGCGGCAATGATTTTGGAGAATCGGATCATGGCGTTGTGGGCGGTGGTGGGTGAATCGGTGTCGCGGTTTCAATCGCCCAGGCCACAGGCCATGAAGACGATGGTCACGACGGCGAGATAGGCGGCCAGGGGGATCGGGCGCGGCCGGGTTCCATGACCGCCGGGGCGGCCGGACAGTGCCAACGCCAGGCGCGGTGCGAGGGACCAGCGCTGCAAGGCCAGGAAGAGCAGGGCGTGCAAGGCGGCCAGCACGCTGGCGGCCACCCAGATGGGCAGCAACGGCTGCAGCCCCACCCACAGGCCCAGGGCACCCGCGAACTTCACGTCACCCGCACCCATCAGCCCGAGCGCATGGAAACAGAGCAGCCCGCCAAAAGCAGCGGCGCCGCCGAGCAAGGCATCGGTCCAGTGCAGCCCGAAAGGCTGCAGGTCCAGCACCAGCGCCAGCAGCGCCAGCGCGATACCTGCCAACACGAGCCAGTTGCGCACCCGACGCTCACGGCCATCCTGGACGATGGCGGTGAGCAACCAGAGGAGCAGGACCAGCTTCATGGCCAGTGCCGACTTGGAGAGGTGGGCTCAGGGCGTGGTGGCGCCGGTCGCCACGTTCCGCACGTTGGTGAAGATCGCCTCCAGCGTGCCCCGCACGCCGGTGTCGCTGTCGAAGACCGCCAGCAGGATGACGGCCATGAGGCCGGCGATGATGCCGTACTCGATGGCGGTGGCGCCTTCTTCGTCGCGCAGGAAACGCAGGATGTGTGCATTCATGGTGAACTCCTTGTGATGAATCGAGAAAGAAAAATGAGAACTTTGGACTTTATTTCGTCGAGGTCTTGTAGGCCTCGACGGACTCATTGTTCTGGCACCAAAGGTGCCAGTGCATACCCATATGGAATTCATTCAGGCCTTCTGACTTCATCGTCGAATGGGTCATCGACGAGGGCCATTTGCATTTTTCGATAACGCGACCTCCTGTTTTCCATGTGCCACGACACGACGATTTCATTTGCAATCCAACATTCCCTACACGTCGATTCATGCATTCCTTACATCTAATAACTTACATAAAAAAATTGATGTATAGCCTTGTTATATAAAGAATTTCATCGATGTCTCGTGGCTCTGTGAATGCTATCGGCCAGGCAACTTGATAATGAAGGAAAGATCAGGGTTAGCACCCTCCATTAATTGGCTTTGACGGCTGGTGATGTGAGATTTTTCGCATCGTATTTGGCATCCGGGATCACCTGCTGACATCTGGTCATGAGATTTCGATTTCAAATGCAGATTTGAGGCGGGAGGCTCCAGGCCCGATGCAACAATTTGCATGAAGCGCATTGCGCGTGCGGCCTGCCGGGAGGCGCCGCCGGTCAGAGGTCCTGCGGGTAAGCCCGGGTATGCTCAGGTCACCCCCCTTCGTAGAATTACGCGTAATTACAGGTGATTACGGATGCGACTGGTGCTCAACTCCCTCCACGACGAAGTAGCGGCCAAGCTGCGGGAACGCATCTTTGCGGGCGATCTGCCGCCCGGCAGCTTCATTGACGAGCCGGCCTTGTGCGCTTCGCTCGCCATCTCGCGCACCCCGCTGCGCGAGGCCCTCAAGGTGTTGACCGCTGAAGGGCTGCTGCGCCACGAACCGCGCCGTGGCTGCTTCGTGAGCCAGATCACCGAGCGGGACCTGGACGAGATCTTTCCCGTGCTGGCCCTGCTGGAAGGTCGTTGCGCCTTCGAGGCCGCCAACAACGCCAGCGACGCCGAGCTGGTCGCGCTGGAGCACCTGCACGACCGCCTCAACCGCAGCGCACAAGCGCGGCGCATCACCGACTACTACGAGGCCAACTTCGCTATCCACGAAGCCATCATCACCCTGGCCAACAACCGCTGGCTGGCGCAGGTGATCGGTGACCTGCGCAAGCTGGTCAAGCTCGCGCGCCTGCAGCAACTGCATGCACCGGGCCGGCTCGACCAGAGCCTGTCCGAACACATGGCGGTGTTCGCCGCGCTCAAGGCGCGCGACGCCGAAGGCGCCGAAGCCGCCATGCGCACCCACCTCACGCGTCAGCGCGTGGCGCTTCGCGAATTGGCGCGAAGCCAGACATCGAGGTTGTCCGCATGAACACGCCGCAGTGGTTGAGCGAAGGGGTTTCTCGCTTGCGTTCCTCATCCAGCAAGAAGAAGGAGCCGCGTTCCACCGATGAGCGATTGCAGGCCACGCTGCGCCACGACGACGAGGCCATGTCGCCCCGCATGCTTCGCCAGACGCTCAAGGACCTGAAGGGCATCGTCGATCCGATGGTCAGCGAGGTGGAAGGCGGGCGGCGCTCGCAGAGCCTGATGGACTGGTACGCCAGTGCCCCGCTGCCGTACCGGCGCGACCTGTGGCTGCTCATGAGCGAGCACTTCAAGGCCGATCCGCAGCACGTGAAGAAGGCGCAGGCCCAGTACGCGGCGGCCGTGGGCACGCCCGACGAGGCCGCTGCAGAGGTGCTGTTCAGGCGGGCCACGGTGTCGCCGCGCCGGCGGGTGCTGCAACGCTTCAGCGCGAACCCCGACGGTGTGCGCTTCCTGGTCGACCTGCGCGCCGAAATGCAGTCGCACCTCAAGGCCGACAAGCGCTTGCTGGCGCTGGACGTGGAGATGGAGTACATGTTCTCCACCTGGTTCGACGTCGGTTTCCTGGAACTGCGCCGCATCACCTGGGATTCGCCGGCCTCGCTGGTGGAGAAGCTGATCCGCTACGAGGCGGTGCACGACATCCGCAGCTGGACCGATGTGAAGAACCGGCTGGACAGCGATCGCCGCTGCTACGGCTTCTTCCACCCGCGCCTGCCCGAGGAGCCGCTGATCTTCGTGGAAGTGGCGCTGACCAACGGGATCGCCGACAGCATCACGCCGCTGCTGGACGAGACCGCCGCTCCCGCCGATCTCGATCGCGCCACCACCGCCATCTTCTATTCGATCAGCAACACGCAGACCGGCCTGCGCGGCGTGAGCTTTGGCGATTCGCTGATCAAGCGAGTCGTCGAGACGCTGC
>VFQP010003246.1_pt1 | contig 16852 bp, 19 predicted proteins | sample 3512351 | NCBI WGS metagenome assembly VFQP01 (sample SAMN10412372, study PRJNA504923) | tailings metagenome | isolation source: Relicate 1 Philex TSF1 revegetated site | place: Philippines: Tuba, Benguet | collected 2017-08-29
CCCCCCCCCCCCCCCCCCCCCGGCTCCTCGCAGGTCCAAGATCTACGCGCCGGATGACTTCTGCGCTGGGTACGCGCACCTGCAGGAGCGCATCACGCAACGAGGTGAGGGGCCCGTTCGGCCAGCCCTATTCAAGTGCGCCTGCGAGTGAGCAGAGGATGCCGCCAGGCTGCCTCACTGCGCACGCCATTGCCGCGGTGTGTGCGTTGCTGCAGGGTGGCCGACGCTGGAGGGCCTGCGCGGCAAGACCATCTTCCGGGTGTTTGGCGAGCCGTCCTTCCTCAAGCTGCACGAGGAGCTGCGGCCGGGCGGCCAGGGCGCGCTGCTCTTTGTCGAGGACAGCATCAGTGAGTGCACGCCACTGCATGGCATGGCATGCCTGCTCCACTGCACCAAAAGCGCCGAGCTGGCGCTGTGGCCAGCGCACGCTCTCACGTGCAAGGCGCTCACGCCCGGCACGCCCTGGCTGGCTGCCACTCCCTGCCCACGTGATGCGGCCACGTGTGCTGGTGCGCATGTGTGCGCGCGCGCAGCGTCGCTGCCGTACGTGCCGTCCAACTCGACCGTGTTTGCCAGCGCCGACGTGAGCCTGGCGCGCGTGTACAACGACACGGCGCTGCAGCAGGCGGGCATCCAGGGCGCGCTCAACGTGGCGGGCTTCAGCGACGCGCAGAAGCAGGTCCTGGTGAGCAAGCTGGTTGCGGGCCGCTCGACAATCCCGCGCGACGGTGCTACGCATCAGAGCACTCCTGCTGCGAGCGGCAGGCCCCAGCGGCATGCGCAGCCATAGTGGTTGGGAGGCGAGGGCGCGCGTGTGCGTGCGTGCGTGCCCGCAGGCGGAGCAGTACCGGCTGGGCGTGCAGGCCGTGGCGGCGGCGGGGCGCGTGGTGCTGCGGGCGTCCGCCGACGAGTTCACCGTGCAGTCGCGCGAGAACTTCCTGGGCTTTGCGTGAGTGGTGGGGGGGAGGGGGGGGGGGCAAGGGAGGGTCACGAGGACTCCCAGGGCTTCACGTGAGTGGTGGTTGCGGGCGGGTGGAGGAGCGGATGGAGCGGGTGGGGCGGCGGTGACTTGACCGAGCTGCGGCGTGTGTGCCATCGTGCGCTGAGCCTGCTCAACCAAACTGGGCCTGCCTGCGCCTCCACGCTTCCGCGAACGCACGCAGCAACGCGCTGGCGGCGGCGGGCGCGCACCTCATCCACACCGACTACCCCAACGGCCTCAACGGCACGTGCAACGTGGCGTCGCCCTACACAGGTGCAGCGCAGCAGCCACGGTGCCTGTGTGGCAGGATCCGTCTCAGCGCAAGCGGTGGCGTCCGACCTGTGCTGCTTGATGGCCTGCGTCTTTGCTGCGGCCGCAGTGCGGGTGCAGCAGCTGCTGCGCGGCAGCTGGGACGCCGCGTCGCTGCGCAGCACGTCGGCCCGGCCGCTCACCGGCCCGCCGCTCGCCAGCGCCTGCAACGTGCTGTCGGCGCCGCCGCAGTGCACCTCCTGGAACACCACCGGTGAGCGCGCTTGCTTGCTTGCCTCATCTGGTGTGCATGAGCACGCGCCAGGGCATGGTTGATCGCCACCCTTGATGCTTGCCCGTCGTCCCTCATGCGCAGCGGGCTTCTACCTGCCTGAGGCCTGCACCTGCTACAGCACGTTTTGATGACGACGGCGGCGTTCATCAAAATGCAACCCGGACCGGTCGGAAGCTGCTCAACGCCAGGCCATGCTTATGTTTCTGGGCCGCCGCCCCTGCACAGCTGTCGCAGGAGCGCGTGACCCTCCGCTTATCTCGCTTCCTTCCCACCTTGCGTACAGTTGCACCGTCGACGCCAGGAGCTGCGTGTGATTTGACTGACTGCAGGCTGCTCTGCCGCTGTGTTCTTCTTTGCGACCTGCCGCTCTGCTTGCTGGCGTCGTCGCGCTGATCATGCGCTTGCCAAGCCCCATTATTGCTGCGCAGCATGTGATTGATGCTGTGCTGCTGCTCCCTGCTTTCCCCCTTCCCGCTCCCGTGCAAGGCCGCGGGTCCAGCTGTTGCGCCTTCGCTTTGACCAGTTTGACTGGCCGCGAGAAGCTGGACCAAAGCGCAAGCGCCGCCGATTCCTCCAACCGGAACATCATTCGCAAAGCTTGTCCAAGCACTCACGCTCACTGGCCCACGCTCGGCTCGGCCCCAGCGCTGCAGATGGGCGCGCACCGACCACAACGCGCGCGCCTTTCAGCGCTCGGGGCGTGCTCGCTGGTGCTGCTGCTGGCGGCGAGGTCGGCCGTGGCGCAGATACGCCTCAACCAGCTGCAGGCGAGTGCTGCTGTGTGCTCGAGCGGCGTGCCACCTTCGCGCATCACGGCGGGGCCCCGGCTGTGCGGTCGCCGGCTTGAGCGGTTGCAGCTCTTAGAGCAGCTCTATGCGTGGCAGCAGCAGCCGTGGGCGTGGCCTTGAGGCCAATGGCGGTGGCGCGACCACGCATGAGCGGGCGGGACGCGCTGGTGGTCGCGTGCGACAAACCGCCGCCTCGACGCCTCCTTGCGCAGATGCTCCACGCCCACAACGCGTACCACACCTGCCCTCTGCCCAACATGGTGGCTGGCTTCCAGAGGTGCGCATCTGCGGTGGGCGCTTGCACGGATCGCCCCCGACGCAGCGTTCCCCTGCTGAACCGCCATGCCTACCTGCCTCCTAAACGCCCCACACACGCAGCGCCGTCGTGGGGAGCTTCGTCACGGTGAGCACCTCATCACGACCTGGGTGGCGCACGACACGCCCTCCCGCACGATGCAGCGGTTGACCCTGGCGCGCTTGCACGAGTGGTGCGCAGGGGACCGGCCTCACGCCAGACGCGCTGCAGTACGGCTACCCCTCCCTTGAAGACCTGGTGCGGCCACAACGTCTTGAGGAGACCGCCCCACAACAGCCCTCGCTTCCTCGCCGACGCGCATCCATCATGCCGCAACCGCAGGTGGACAACTACGGCGTGCGGTCCATCGAGCTGGACGTGTGGTGGGACCCAGAGGGAGGTGCGTGCCACCACATCCCTGACGCAGCACCAAGGACAAGGTCATGCATGGTGAGGATCAGGTGGCGAGGAGCGCGTTGGCCGCTGACAGCTTGCTGCTGACCTGCTGGTGGCGGTGCAGGGCGGTACGGATACCGCGTGGGCCCCAAGTTTGTGCAGCTGCTGGGCCTGGCGCCCAACAGCACGGGGCAGAGGGCCGGCGACGCGCTCTTCACGCCCGGGTGAGTCGGCGCTGTGGGATGCTGGGCGGGTGCGGGAAAAGGAGAAAGGCCAGCGACGCGTTTTTCACGCCCGGGTCAGTGGTGCTGTGGGGATTCTGTGCTGCGCGGGCAAGGCACAAAGCCTGGGGCGTGCGGCTGCGGAGCGCGAGGACGGCGCCCCGGGTGTGCGGCAGGGCGCGGCGGCACGGCGCTCCGGCGTGCGTGCTGTTGCCGCGTGCGCAGGTTCAAGGTCCTGCACATCCCAGACCTGGACTTCCAGGTGGGCTACGCAGCGCGCAGCGCGATGGACAAAGCCGACCAGCAGGCTCTGGCGTCCTGCATTGGACTGCATCACCGCCTGGTTTCCCCGTGGCCGGCAGCAAGCGCCGTGCGCCGCGGCACACCGCGCGCAGACGTCGTGCGACACGCTGACGGCGTGCCTCCGGGAGCTGTGGCAGTGGAGCCGCTTCAACCCCAAGCACACGCCGCTCATGATCACCATCGAGTACAAGGCGAGTGGCCACGAGCCGCTCCAAGGCACTCTGCGCATTCCCTGGTGCCGTTGCCGGGGCTCGGCGCGCGCATGGGCGGCAGCTGAGCCCCAGCGCCCAGCTCAACTGAACAACCTGATTTTCTCTCCCAGACACCCGATTCCAGACGCTCCTCACGCCAGGTCGTCCTCCTGTCCTCCCCCCGACGCTCCTCGCCCTCGCGCAAGGTGGTTGCACGTCGCTGTGGCGCCCTGTGGCGCAGGCAGCCTGGGACCCGGCGGCGCTCCTGAGCCCGGCCCAGGCCATGGGCCTCAACACGCTGCTCAGGGCAGACCCGCGCCCGCCCACGGCGCTCGCCACGTCGGCGCCGGTGGAGGCCGGCCAGGTGGCGGCGCTGGAGCGGGAGATCCTGTCCGTGTGGAACAGGTGCGCTTGTGGGCATGGCCTTGGGCGGCGCCGGGGTGTTCATGCGCGGTGGCCCTCCTGGCCTCCACACCGAGCGTTACACCCCACCGCCCGTATGGGCGTTGGGATGGCTGGGGGTGCCAGTGTGGCGGTCTCGCCCGAATCAGGCACCGCACCCGTGCCGCGTGCGCAGACATGCGGTTTGTGATATGATCATCTGCTTGCCAGAGATGGCTCCACCAGATGTAAAGCTCAACACACACACCAGCGCCGCCATGGCCGTCCACTGCCGTTCCTCGCAGGTCCAAGATCTTTACGCCGGACAACTTCCGCGCCGGCCACGCCAGCCTGCAGGAGCGCATCGCCAAGCGAGGTGCGCCGCTGGCCGCTCGACGCCTGCAGCGCCGCATGCCAAGATGCAGCGGGCAGCGGGGCCTTGCCGCCAGCCTCTGCCAATGGCTGCGTGGGGCGGGACGGCGACGTGCGAGGGCGCTTCTTCGTCCCTGGGCCACCCCGGCACCTGACTCGCTCGCTGTGCCGCCGGCGCGCCCTCCCACGTGGCGCCGCTGCAGGCTGGCCGGCGGTGGCGGCCCTGCGCGGCAGGACGGTGTTCCGCGTGTTTGGCAACCCGGACTTCCTGGAGCTGTATGAAAAGGCGCGGCCAGGCGGCCGGGGCGCCGTGCTCTTCATCGAGGAGGGCGTCAGTGAGTGCGGGGGCGCTCTGTTTGCGCTTGGGAGCCCCACGGCATCCCCACGGCATTCCCGTGTGTGCGCAGAGAGGCCCCAGTGCCCGCTCCATGCTCACCCTCCTCCTCGCTTTGCCCCCCGCTCTCCCCCTACTCATGTCATGTTCCGAGGCCAGACGGTCGTGGCTGCGGCGTCCCCTCATGCTCCCCGGCGCTGCTCTCCCACGCTGCGCGCTGTGTGCAGGCGCGTACCCCTTCAAGCCCACGTGGCCCAACTCGACCGTCTTCGTCAACACGGACCTTGGACTGGCGCGCCTCTACAACGCCACGGCGCTGCAGCGCGCCAACGTGACGGGCCGGGGCAACCTCACGGCCGCGCAGACGCGCCTGCTGGTGCGTGCCTCGAGCCCTGCACGCAAGAAGCGGGCTCGGTCGCCGCTCCCTCTACCTTTCCTCGCGCACGCACTGCTCGCCTTGAGTGCACGTGCACGGCGCTGGTTAGCGCGGCTCAAGCTCAAGCTGCTTGCAGTTCACGGAACCGCAAGTGCGCCCGCGTGCCAACGCAGGCGGAGCAGTACCGGCTGGCGCTGCAGGGCATCGTGGGGACGAACCGCTACTTTGTGCGCGCAACGGCCGACCAGGACACGACGGCGGCGCGCAACAACTTCTTCGGCTTCACGTGCGTCTTTGCTCGGGGGATGCACGTGCTCATCCCGCTGACCTGTGCTGTGAACCACGGCCTGCTTCCTTGTCCCGCACGCTGTGCGCAGCAACGCCGTGCTGGCGGGCGGCGCGCAGCTGGTGCACACCGACTACCCCAACGGCTGGAAGGCGCCCTGCGGCGCCGTCAACACCACATACTCGGGTGAGCCGGCGGGGACGAGGGCGACATGCCTGGCCAGCCCCACGCGTGCGTTCCCTGACGCTCCTCCATGCCGGGCGCACGGCCCGCCGCCGCGCACCGTTGCAGGGCGGTGCTTTCACCGCTCGCTTGCCCTGGCCCGCGCTGCCCACGTGCAGCACGCATCCAGCAGCTGAGGCGGGGCACGTGGAGCGCGGCGAGCCTGTCGAGCGGCAACCACACGGTGCCGGGGGCGGGCGCGCGGCTGGTGAGCTCGTGCAACGTGGTGACGGCGCCGGCTTCCTGCACAACCTGGAACACGCGCGGTGAGCTTTGGCCCGTCAAGGGAGGTTCCCAGGGCGCTCCGTGGTCCCAGCACGCAGCGCTGTCCCAGCACGCCCGCACCCACCACCCTGCTCGCTCCCTTGCCTTCGCAGCGGCGTTCAAGCTGCCAAGCTCATGCACGTGCTACTCCAAGATTTGATGCCTCTAACCTACATTGGACCTTGGGTCGCGCCGGACCACGCCAGCTGCGCGCGTCGGGTGCAGCGGCTCTCACACGTTCCCGCTTGCGCTCAGGAACTCTCTCGCACATATGCTTTGCACGTCGTTGATTTGCGTGCGGGCACGGCAGGACTATCTATGATGCTGCTGACACGGTGCACAGAATTGTACAGGCAAGCAAGCAGACGCTCCAACGAGCCGAATCAACGCAAGCGGGCCTGTCCCAAAGGAATCAAGCAAATCAGGTCTGATGAAGGACACGCGCAATCTGCGCGTCCTGCTCAACTGAATCTCCAAAGTGCTCTGCCTGCCAAATCGGCGGCGATTTCAATCAGACAACCCCCCGCCATCAATCAGCGTCCAACGCGCTACATTCCATATGCATCGTCCTGAAAGCAATTGATGAAGAGAGCAAATAGGCCAGCAGGGTGCTCCCTCAGCCCGCAGCCGAAGCCACGCCCACGGGCCCGCCGCCGCCCCGCTGCACGTTGGTCGACACCACCAGCGCGCCCCGCTTGAACACGCTCAGCGCCAGGGGAGGCAGCGGCGCCCCCTCCTCGCCACCACTGCCACCACCACCCCGCTCCCCGACCTCGCGTGACGTCGCCCCGCCCGCCCCGCCCCCAAGCGGCGCCGTCACCACGTGGCTCACGTGCCCGCCGTCGTCGCTCAGCCGCCAGTCGCCGCCCGCCGCCGCCGCCAGGTGCCAGTTCGCCGCCGCCGCCATGGCCAGGTCTTGCTGGGGGTCCAGCGTGCCGACACGCAGCAGCAGGCCGTCCATGAGCGGCCACACGTTGTCGCCGTGCAGCAGCTGCACCTGCGCGGCCGTGGACGGTGTGGCATCATGATGGGCACTCGCCCGCTTCTGCCGTGCGTATCGGTGGGCGCGGTCCCGGCTCTCCCACAGCTCCCACAGCACCAACCGCAAGAATAACCCAAAGCCCCTGCCTTGGGTCGCGAAGAACAAGCAAAGAGCCCTGCACCCACCTGGAGGCACTGCACGCTGGGCGGCAGGCCCTGCGCCAGCACCGACCACGGCTCGGCCGCCGCCACCCTCGCCGCCGCTGCCGCGTCGCCGTCACCGCCCGTGCCGCCCATGGCCATGAACGCTGCCGTGCCCTCGCCGCCCGGCGGCAGCAGCGCGCCGGTGCTGGGGGACGGGTGCAGTGCGTACACGCACAGCCGCAGCATCCGCACCATCCCCTCCACCGCTCCCTCCTCCTCCTCCTCCGCGCTCCCGTCGTTGCCGCCGCCAGAGGCCCAGCCCGCCTGGCCGGCCGCCGCGCGCTCGCGCCGCCGCCGCAGCACGCGGTGGTGGTGCTGCTGCAGCAGCGCCACCAGGCGCCGCATGAAGGCCGACGAGGGACGGTCCACGTGCAGCTCCAGCGCCTCGACCGCCGCCGCCGCCCCTCCCCCTCCCCCTCCTCCCATCCCAGCCCCCATCAAAGACCCAAAGGAAAACAGCGACGACCCCGACGCCCGGCCCGAAGCGCCGAGCCCCAGCATGGCGGCGCCGTCCCAGACCCTGGGCCGCCGCGACAGCCCCAGGAGCACGCGCAGCACGCCCAGCAGCACCACGCCGCCCACGCCGACCGCGGCCGCGCCGCCGTCGAGCGCGCGCCGCTGCCGCCGGCGCCTTCCCACGTGCCTCGCCGCGCCCTCACGCACCTGCCGCCCCGCCTCCTCCTCCTCCTCCTCCCCGTCGCTGCTGCTGTCGTCCCAGAGCAGCGCCTCCTCCGCCTCCAGCTCCTGTAGCAGCGGCCCGGGCGCCGAGAAACGCAGCGCCTCTGCCGCCGGCGTGTGCCCCTGGCACAGCACCAGCGTGGACGCGCCCCCTCCTCCGCCCGCAGCGCCGCCACCTCGGTTGTGAGGCGCTTGGTGGTCGCCAGGTGGGCAGCTGCCGAGCAGCTGCCAGGCGGAGGTGAGCGGGTGCACGGCGACGGGGTCGGCGGGCTGCGCCGGCTGCAGCCGCAGCTTGCGGCGGTGGCGCCGCACGGCGCGCAGGCCCTCGAGGGCACGCATGGGGTGGGCGGCGCCGCAGTGCAGCGCGCCGCGCAGCGCGGCGGTGCGCAGCAGCGGCCAGGGCAGCGAGGGCAGCGAGGGCAGCTGTGGGCTGACCAGGCACGCCGTGCGCCAGGGGCCCCCGTGCAGCGTCCACGACGGCGTCAGCACTGGCGGCGGCCTCGGCGCCGCTGCCGCATCGCCCTCGCCGCCGCTGCTTGGCGCATCGCTGCTGGCTGCGGCTGGCTGCTCCGACGCGCCCGCCCGTGGCGCCCGCTGCAGGTGCTTGGGCCACCAGGCGGGCCAGGGCGCCGCCTGACTGCCCACGCCCTCCTCCTCGTCACCCTCATCGCGGTCCAGCGGCCAGAACGACGCCGCGGCCGGCGGCAGGTCCAGCCCCTCGAGCGTGACGCGCTCCACGCCCGGGTGCTGCAGCAGCGCGCGCAGCTCCTCCCACCCGGCGCGCCCCGCCACGTGCACCGCGCGAAGCTGGCCCAGCCAGCGGATGCACAGCTCGGCGGCCGAGCGGCACCGCACCGCCGCTGGAGCGGCGGCGGCGCTGGCGGAGGCCGTGGGAGGGGGCGGCAGCAGGAAGGTGCTGGCGATGCTGCTGCCGCCCACTGCCGGCGCGTCGCGGATGTAGAGCTCCTGCGAGAAACCGTTTGTTCACCAGGGTGGTGAGCGCGGTTGGGTCCCTAGTGTGCCACGGGCTGGTCCTCAAGTGCACGTGCAGAGATGGGCGCTGACGGTGGCGTTGCGTGCCTTTCGGCGGGAAAAGCAAAGGGGAGGGCGCATGGTGTGTGCAGAGAGGAGCAGCGCGGCGACGCTGCCGAGCCCGCCCCAAGCGCCCTCACCTGGGCGTTGCTGGCCAGCTGCAGCAGCGCCGGCAGCAGCATCGAGGTGCCGCCGCGCGAGTTGAGCAGGCCCATCAGGCGCACGGACACCAGGTTGGGGATGGGCCGCGCTGTGAGCGCCGGCGCCGACGCTGCGGTCGCTGGGCTGGCGGACGCAGCAGACGCTGTGCCAGGTGCGTTTGTGCCGCTGCTGCCATCTGCGAGATCGGTGCAGCTGCTGTCAGGGCTCCCACGGGTTGAAGGTGACGCGGTACTGCCGTCGTTGGTCCAACACAGCGCGCCGCTGGATGAGATGGCCCTCACAGCAGCTGCCACAGCGCCGCCCGTGACGTCCGTGGCGACAGCACTGCTGTTGCTGCCGCTGGCGCTGCAGCGCGCGCTGGCGCTGGCTGCGCCACTGGCGGCGCCGCCGCCCACCGCGCACCCGCGCAGCGGCGGGCCCGAGGAGCAGTGCCGCACGACGAGCGTGTGCAGGCGCTCCCAGCGGTGCAGCTGCCACGCTTGCGCGAGCGCGTCCGCCGGCACGTGCACGTAGAGCAGCTCGAGCGTGGTGACGTGCGGCCAGAGCCCCTCCGGCGGCGGGCGGGCGCTGAGCGGCGCAAAGGGCTGGGGCTGCAGCGTGAGCTCCGGGGGCTGCCAGCGCTCCAGCAGCCGCACCAGCACGGCGGACTGCGAGGACTCCTGTTGCTGTGGGCCCGAGGGCGAGGCGGTGGGCGGCAGCACCAGCGAGGGCGGCCAGATGTGCACCATGAGCTGCGCCAGCGCGTGGCTGGCCCTGAAGAGGGACAGCCGTGACGCTGCGTCGAGCTGCTCCGCCACCAGCTGGCCCAGCGGCAGGGGCAGCTCTGCGCGGGCGCAGGCACCCGGCCGACAACAGCTCTTTGCCGGGTCGGGCGCGGTTGCGGGGGAGCAGAGGAAAGTGCAGGCGCCGAGGACTCACCGTGCAGCTGCATCTCGTCGCGGACCCGATCGACGGAACAGAGGAGCTTCGCGCTCGCTCCCCGGTCGTGTTCCTCACTTTTTCTGCATGGCCGCCGGGCCCACGGTGCCTGACAGGAACTGGCGCTGGACAGGCGCTGGCGCTGGGAAGACGCCCCAGGCCATCCCGATGTGGCGCCTACCTTTGCCTTCAGCGGTCAAGGCCTTGCCCCCTGCGTGCCCGCATCACACGATGCGGACTCCCAAGCGCAGACAGGCTGCTTCGACGACTCTGTGCTTCTGCCAGTGAGCCACCAGTGGGGCCCTGTTGCTGTCACCCGGTCTCATCTCTCTCATCTCGTGTGGGCGGCCCAGAAGCCCAGTGGTGCTTGCTGGCGGACCTCGCCACGATGCGAGGGAGGCGATGCGGCGGCGGCGAGCCTGCGGTGCCGTCCGCTGGTCAGCCGCTTGCAGCCAGGCAGGCCAGTGGCAAGGCTTGAACCCCAAGCAGCTGCGCGTGAAGCGAGAGCCCGGGTGCTCTTTGCTGTGGCCTGTGGTGCGGGCGGCCTCGTTTGTGAGTGCGGCTGCGGCGGGCGAGCCGAACACGCGCCAGAGCGCCACACGCATGACGCGACGATGCTCCGACGGATCACTGCATCGCTGCCTTGCGTGGTCGGGCTTTTGTTCTGCACGGCGGCCCGCCACTGGCGGTTCGAGCCTGGCGAGACCAGCGAGACCCGGAAGTCCTGAGCATGCGCGGTCCTGCAAGACAAGCCGGCGATGCAGGCGCGTAAGCCTCACTCTCGCGAGGCACACTCTGCGTGCACGCGGAGCACTCTGCGCACCGTGCGGCAGTCAAAGAGACAAAGATGATTCACGGCCTCTTCTACATCGTGGCCGGAGCCCTGTTCGCCGTGTACGCGGTGGACCTTAGCTGGCTGATCGCCGTCAGCCTCTGGGCGCGGGCGCAAGAGGTCCGCAGCCTCTGCCAACCTTATGATGCAGCCAAGCACAGCCCCGAGGCGCGCGCCTCCAAGGGCTCGTGGCTCACGTTCAGCGGCAAGAAGCAGCAGAAGGCTGCCAAGTCTCCTCCTTCCGAGGCCGGCAGCGGCAGCGAAATGGGCGCCATCGGGGCTACTCTGGACCGAGACTCCGGGTCAACATCAGGCAGGAGCGCGAGCGCGGAGCCATCCTCGCCTCAGGAGAACAGCAGCAGCGGCAGCAGCGACGCTGGATCGTCCTCCCCCCAGGTCACCGTCAAGCTCTCTTCGCTCGGTGAGCAAAGAGCTCCCCCGTGCAGGCTGCATCCACTTTTTTGGCGGCCCCAGGTTGGCGTGCGCCATCGCCCCCACGACGTGCCTCTCGCTTGAGCATTCTTACTCGTCCACCATCGTCGCAGAGCATCCACTCCGTCAGGGCCTCACCAAGTTCGTGCACGGGCTGGACCTGTCCCAAGGCATCCCCACGCGCGACGACGAGTGGCCGCTGCCCGTCAGCGAGTACCCAAACGTCCTCGTCCAGGTCAGGAGCAGCGTTGCAGGGTTGTGGTGGTCGGGCTGGAGAGTAGAGCCTTGTGAGCGAGGGGGGGACGGACCCGTTTGGCCGGAGCGAGGTGCGCGAGCCCCAGAATAGAGGCACCGCTCAGCGCCTCTGGTGCAAATGCGGCGACGCGCAGTTGCCCATGTACAACGAGGAGGCGCACGCCGCAATTGTCGTGGAGCGCATGTGCGCCATGGCCTGGCCCCGCTCCCGCCTCCTCATCCAGGTGCGCACACGGCGCACGCGGCGGTCTTCCTTCTTCGGTGTGGGAAATAGTGCAAGGGCACTGCATCCACATGCAGATGCGGCTTGCGCCGCCCACTGTTCGCAGATCCTGGACGACTCGACCCGCGAGGACATCCGCGCCCGCGTGGACGCCGCCGCCGCGCGCATGGTGGAGGACGGGCACCCCGTCGTGGTGCGTGCGCAGCACGCTCCCAGGCCTGCCACAGAGTACGCAGCGACCGCCTGCCCTCTCCCACAGGCCTAGCTTCCGTGATCGCGCACACGGTGCTGCCCTCCTCACGTCCCCGCCCCCCTCTCCCCGCCCCCCTCCCCCCCGCTGCCCCACCTGTGCGCCGTGCAGGTGATCCGCCGCACCAACCGCCAGGGCTACAAGGCCGGCGCCATGAGCGACGCGCTCAAGGCCGTGGCGCACCTGGACTACAAGTACGTGGCCGTCTTTGACGCCGACTTCAAGCCGCCCGCCGACTTTTTGCTGGAGATGGTTGCGCCGCTGGAGGCGCGCCCGGACCTGGGCTTCACGCAGGCCAAGTGGCTCAACCCCTACCACAACTTCCTCACCTGGGTGCAGGTGCGGTGGAGGGGAAGGCGGGAGGCCCACGGCGTGGGTGCAAGCATCGTCTTGATGGATGCGCGTGGCGGGATGGCCCTCAGGCTGCTGTCGATGTGGGTGGGTTTTGACCGCCAGCAGCGAGGGTTGCGTGGCGGGGCACGCTTTCTGGTGGCGGCGGGGTCCCGCACACCAGCAGGAACTAACAAGTGTGCGCCTGCCCTGGCATTGCGTGCGCTCAGTCCAAGGCTCTCGCGTTCCATTTCGGTGCGTCTGCGCCGCGTCAGTTGAAGGCTCCGTGCAGTGTGGGGAGGGACCTGGCTGCGTGCACCGCGTCGCCCACTTGACGTTCGGCCCCCGTTTCTCGCTTAACCTGGCGCACGCAGACGTCGAGCAACGCTCCCGTTCCTACCTCCGCACCTTTTTCAACTTCAACGTGAGTCACGGTTTTCTTGTCTGCGTCCCCTGTCGCGCGTGCGGTGCAACCCCAACAGGAGCGCGCCAAAGACCTTACCCGCACAAACTGTTCCGTGGATGTGCCCCTGACTGATCACTCACTGATGACGAATTGCAGGGCACGGCCGGCGTGTGGCGCATCAAGGTGAGGCGCTCCCCGGGCTTGTGTGGGGCGCTACGTGTCGTTCTGCTCTTTGCACTGACCCCGCCACCGCCGTGCCCTCCCCACCCTCCCTCCTTCCGCAGGCCATCGACGAGGCGGGCGGCTGGCACTCTGACACGGTGGTGGAGGACATGGACCTGAGCCTGCGCGCCTTCCTGGCGGACTGGAAGGGCCTCTACGTGCCGCACGTGGGCGCCGACAACGAGAACCCCGACGACCTGCCGACGTACCGCACGCAGCAGTACAGGTGAGGCTTGGGGGCACGTGCCGTTGGCGCGCCCTAGAGAGGCACTGGGTGCTCTCAGAGGCTCACCTGCGTCGCCGCAGTCCCTGCCGGCAGAGGAGGCGCGCCCGCCTGCTTGGCACTGGCCCCGGGGGCGCAGGTGGCTGTGCGGGCCCATGCAGATCCTCACCAAGGCCTTCTCGCACATTTACAAGGCCAAGGACATGCCCTGGCACCTCCGCCTGGACTGCTACTACTTTTTCTTCAGGTGCGCGCACGCCGGCGACGTGTGCCGCGGTGGCGCTCCCGTGACGTGCCTGGTGATTTGCTTTCGCCCCAGCAACGAGCGCGTCACGCCGCATCGATCCGAGCGCGCAGGTACATCCTCTTCGGCCTGCTGGTGCTGGTGGCCCTGGCGGTGCCCCCCATGGTGCTTTGGATCGAGCCATGGCAGTGGCTGTGGCCCGAGATCTTCTTCATGGTCTCGGTCAACATGGGCCTCGTCCTCTACCTGTGAGTCCGCCCCCCTGTGTGTGCGTGGCAACGCAGGCGGGGCAGGGTGCTCACGCGCTCTCGCAGGTCTCGGCGCTGGCGCCGCTCTGACGGCGCCAGCGCCGTTGCGCGAGACAGTTTCCAACACTGAGTATGCGGCGCGTGTGCGCTTCGCAGGTGCACGACGCCATTCACCATCCCCTTCATGCTCTTCAGCGTCGCGTTCGGCTACTTTCGCATCTACGCCATGGCTGGCGGCCTGCTTGGCTCCAAGAAGAGCAAGAGCTGGAAGGTGAGTGGGTGGCCCTGCGATGCGACAGCAGCGGCCCGCCCTCGACGCGCGCCCACTCGCCCACGATGCACATCGCGTAACCCTCCCACGCATCAAAGGTGACCAAGAAGAAGGGCGCGCCGGTTGAGAGCGCCAGCCGCGTGAGCCTGTGGCAGCGCGCCAAGGACGCCGTCGCCAGCATCGGCTGGCCGTACGCCCTGGAGTTTGTGCTCTTCGTCTACTACGCCGCACTCACCGGTGAGCTCCTGTCGGTGGCAGGGGCGGGACTACGAGTGGCGGCAAGGGTTGGGGCAGCTTCTCAAGAAGCAACCCTCGTGTCACGACGTCGGCCGTGCTGACGTGTGCGCGTGCCCGCAGCTCTGTGCTTTGCCGGCGTGGGCCTGGACCGCCCCTCGTGGATGGTGGGCGGCTACACGTGCATCATGGCCATCGTCTTCCTGCTGGCCTCCTTCGGCGAGGTCTTCCTGTAGAGAGGGCAGGTGAACCGGCAGGTGCTACAGAGCTGTATCGTTGCGAAGATCAGCTGGAGATGCGCTGCCCCACAGGAGGCAGCTTAAATAAAAGGGGTGCGCGACAAGGGTTGCGTTCGACGCGGGGCGATTCATTGATTTGGGCCGAGGGAGCCCCCACCCCCCACCCCCATCCCCCTCCTATGCTTCTGGACATTACACTTGACAACTAGGTCAGACCATGAGCGCTGTTGTGCGCTTTGCTTGTATGCGCCACCGCCTGCCTTGTGCTTGTCCACCGGCCAGCACGTATTGATTCTGGCAGTTGGGCCTGTGGGATTGGGCTCTTATTGTCTTCACCCTTGCCACCAGCAGATGCGGGGCACATCTCCTTCTTTTTTCCGGCCACGCGGTCATATGGCCTGCTCCCCTTGTCCGGCGCTTTTGCTGCGCACCGTGCCGTTGTGATCCATCTTGATGCAAAGCGCCAGTGGGCGTTTGTGGAGCAACGGACCTTCGCCACCCCAGCCCCCCTCACAGGCAACCGCAGCTCTGCTCTATGAGGCGCATCGCTGCAGCAGCCACTCGTCGTTCCTTGAAGCCTGGTGTTTTGGGGCAAGGGTAAAACTTGTGCTCGTGCGCAACGTCCCCGCACGCGGGCTTGCCTTGGCCCGTGCCGCCGCCCAACCGTCTCCCCCTCCGTTCCGTGTAAGCCGCCGTCCGCCGCCCGTCTCCCCTCCGTTCCACGTCGCCCAGCGCATGACTGGTTACCACCCAGTTGTCCGCTTGCTGACTGGCAGTGCACTGCAGCAGGAGGCCACTCCCCACATCTCGTGCACAAAGCCCGAGATGGCGCGTGCCGTGCCTGAATGTCCCTGTGCACATCATCACAGCTCACAGCTCACAGCTCAGTTCACGCGCGCCGCCTCAGAGCTTCCATGCGGACTAGTACTCTCTGGCATTTGCTGAAGCAAGAGGCCAGCCTCCTGCGTGCCATGAGGCGTTGCCTGAACGGCGCACGCTTGCGTGCAGCTTGACGGCCGCTCGCGCCGTCATCCGCTGCGTCACGCTGCGGACGACCGCGCACAGTGTGCAGCGGCACTGCCCCCGTCTTGCCTTGGCCCCGCCTTGCTTTTTGGCGCCGTGCCTTGGCGCCTTGCCCACCCGGCCGCGGGTTTTGCTCATTTTGCGCCGCCAGCTCGAAGGACGCTCTTGCGCCAGCGCGGCGCCGAACGCACAGCACATTCACCATCGCCGCACTCCTGCTCTCCCACTCGACGCGCACTTCTCGCGTAGTGCCGCAGCCACTCAAAAAGGTAAGGGGCAGAACCGTGCGGGACAAGTCCGGCACTGACGTGCGAAACCGCCTCGCAGGCAACACCACTGCACAACGCGGGGGCTTTTAAGCTTTCAGCCGCACTGCCGCGCGCACGCGAGCAGCTTTAGAGCAGATCAGGCGCGCCTGGGGTGGAGCGTTCGCGCGCGCAGCGCTGCTCGGCGCCGACTGTCCAACCTTACGCGCAGCCTCGTACACTTCGTCAGCATCACCACAAAGAGAGCGCCTTCAGTCGACAAGATGCAGCACGGCGTGTTCTACATCGTCGCGGGCGCGCTGTTCGCCCTGTACGCGGTCGACCTCATCTTCCGGATCAGCGTGTCGCTGTGGGCGCAGTCGCGCGAGTCGCGCAAGCTGGGCGTGCCATACAACAGCAGCGCCGTGAAGCTCCACACTGACAACAAGAAGAGGCGCGGCGGCATCAAGGCGGCGTCGGCGTCGCAGGGCAGCAGCCTGACCTCGAGCTCCAGCGCCGCGACCCTCGACAGCTGCTCGCACAACGGCTCGTCGTCCCCCCCGGGGCGGCAGAACAGCCAGGAGCCCGCGTCCAAGGAGGGCTCGGACTCCCCGACCGTGAGCGTGGAGCTCTCGGCCTTTGACAGCGGAGGTGAGAGAAGGTTGTGGCGTGCGGCGGTGGCGGCTGCCGGGGAAACACCCGCGGTGCGGCCTTGCCCCGTCTCGCCTGCGCAACGCGCCGCTTGGCTTTGCGGCCGCCCGCTGCAGACGCGTCCAAGCACCTGCCCAAGCAGCAAGCGCCCGCCGCTCAGACTGATGGCGACGGCCTGACCAAGTTCCTGGAGGGCGTGGACCTGTCCCAAGGCATCCCCACGCGTGACGACGAGTGGCCGCTGCCCATCAACGAGTACCCCACCGTCCTGGTCCAGGTGCGATGGGGCATGCAACGCTGTGGGCATGCAAGTTGCTGCGCGCGCGGCATGGGCGCTGTGCGCCACACGGCAAGCCGCCCCACGCGCCGCCACCCTGTTTGCGTCAAGCTTGCCTTGCGGCTGACGCACCACCACAATGCTCACAACGCGGGTAGTGGCGAGCGCCTGTGGCACGATGCTCTTCACGCACAGCACCCGTCATGTGATGGATGAAGCATGCGGGCGAGCCACGCGTGTCCGCTCGCCCCTGGTGCACAGGTGCCCATGTACAACGAGGAGGCGCACGCCGCAATTGTCGTGGAGCGCATGTGCGC
>VFQP010003247.1_pt1 | contig 16852 bp, 14 predicted proteins | sample 3512351 | NCBI WGS metagenome assembly VFQP01 (sample SAMN10412372, study PRJNA504923) | tailings metagenome | isolation source: Relicate 1 Philex TSF1 revegetated site | place: Philippines: Tuba, Benguet | collected 2017-08-29
ACGACTTATCCCAAAACATCATGCGCATCACCACATCAACTCAAATCTTATTTAAGCAAGCTTCGCACAAGATACGATCATATTTTGATTTTATCGATCGCCAGTGGCATGAGCGGCATGTATAACGCCTTTAAAGAGGCCAGTAAAGACGATCCCCAAATCACTGTACTCGATACAAAAACCAATGCTGCAGCGCATGGATTACTACTCCACTACTCAGGACAATTGATTGCAGAAAAGCTCGCTTTTACCGAGATCATCCAAAAAGTTGAGGAAGCCATAAAACACACATTTATTTTTGTCTTGGTGAATCAATTTGATTCCATTATTCGATCCGGCAGAATGAGTAAACTGTCGGCAAAAATTGCATCTTGGAGTCATATAAAACCAATTATCTCTGTCAATCAGTCAGGTCGCGGCGTTATTTCAGGACAAGCTCTATCATCGAGAAAAGGTCTGAATAAATTAATCCAGTTGGTTCAAAAGCAGCTTCAGAAAGCCAATGCTTATTTAGAGGATTATGCTATAGTTCATGCTGATAATGATAATGATGCGATTGAGCTTGCGAAACTTGGTGCAATAAGTCTTGGCAAAAATCCACTTTTTATTGATCCTGTATCTCTTGCGATTGGATTACATGCGGGAAAAGGCTGTGTTGCATTAGCGGCTAGAATTTCGCCAAAATAATCAGCACCTTGCAAAATAAGTGTGAAAAAACTAAAACTTTGGTCGATATTGAAAATAGCTAAAGTCGAATAGAGGGAAAATCAAAGATGATTATTTTACTGGTAGCGTTTCTTATATTCACACACATGTCACTAATTTGGATCTGGTATCGTATCACCAAAAATCCATCTGTTGTCGATGTCGGCTGGGCTTCTGGGTTAACACTAAGTGGTCTGACTTATTTAAGCCAGCAAAGTTTATCCATTCGCACTGTGATTTTAGGTGTGATTTTATTGATGTGGGGCATTCGTCTCGGAGGCTACCTTTGGTGGACTCGAATTAGAAAAAAACAAGTAGACAAACGCTATATATCATTAAGTCAGTCATGGGATATCAAAAAGTCATTTGGGTTTTTTTTGAACTATCAACTCCAAGGCATGTTGATGTTTATTATCTCAATGTCTTGGTATTTTATTTCATTAAATCCCGCTAAAACGATTAGCTTTATTGATGTTGTAGGACTTATCGTTTTTATCACTGCGTTATTTTTAGAATCACTGGCAGACTCACAATTACAACGTTTTAAAAAAAATCATCCAGGAAAAGTATGTAATCAAAAATTATGGCATTTTAGTAGACACCCAAACTGCTTTTTTGAGTGGCTTGTTTGGTGCTCATTTACCATTTTTGCATTATCCTCACCTTACGGGTTACTCAGCTTGATTTCACCAATCACATTATACTTGCTTATGGTGCATGTCACTATCCCACTCACTGAAAAGCAGTCAGTAGAATCTAGAGGAAATCTTTACACGCAGTATCAAACTAAAACACCTATGTTTTTTCCCAAAATTAAAGCATGCTTGTTTTATCTATTTACCAAATGAAAGCGATGCTTTCATTTGGATTAAATTTAAATGCCCCCAACAACATAACGTGAAAAAGAAAAAGAACTGGTGAAAGCAGGAGAAACAGCATTGAGAACGTGCGTTTCATTTTTTGTACGCTCAACGATAAAATCCATGGCTAATTCTTGTTTCTGTTTATCAAATAATTGCGCACGAATGCCTACTTTTTTACTTTTAACCAAATCTTCTGCTTTCAACCCAGGCAGCAAAGACTGTGCAGCAGTGACCAAATGAGACTTAACCAAACGGGGAATCTCCTGATGTGCATAAGCTCTGAAGCCCTGCTTATTAGCCAGATAATGGCGCCCTAAATGGCTAAATGTAGCCACAGCATCTCGCAGACGAATACCGTTTAATCCCGTGTAGTGCTCCCGACCCAAAACAGGTATGGCTGTTGGACCGACGTAGATGGTTCCACCAATACTTTTTGTCAGGTGAACACCTAAAAATGGAACGTTCATATCCGGAACCGGATAAATTAAATGTCGAATTCGTAGCGAAGAAGATGGACGTAACTCATGATACATCCCCTTGAATGGAATCATGGTATAGCGATCCATTAAGCCACAAAATTTAGCAATTTTATCGGCATAAAGCCCCGATGTATTGAATAAGTGGCCATAGGAAAAAACACCATGGCCAGCATACGCTTTTTTGTGTTTGGTATCCAAACGATGACAATCATGATTGAAAAAAAACTGTACGCCAGCTTGAACTAAAGACTGCTGAATGTGATTTAAGATTGATTTTGGATCAACCACCGAAGTTTCTGGGGAAAATAAGGCGACTTCTGCGATATGTTGAACGTGGGGTTCCATATCCAATAGCGCTTGACCTTTTATCAATTCAACCGTGGCACCATTTTCCATCGCTCGTTGATGGAGTGTATGCAATACATCAACCTCTGAGACATTAGAAGGTACAATCAGTTTGCCTGTATAATCGATAGGTAAGTGATGATGCTCGCAATATTGTTTCATTGCGCGTAAACCCTCAAGACAAAATTTTGCTTTTAAACTATCAGACTTATAATAGATGCCCGCATGCAAAATACCACTATTACGGCCACTGGCATGTAAGCCTACAGTGTGCTCTTTTTCCAATATGACAATAGAAGATTTGGGATATTGAAATTTGAGTTCACGGGCAACGGTTAAACCTAAAATTCCTGCACCAATAATCACAAAATCAGCTTGCATCATACTCACCTTTTAAAATCTCGCGATGATTTTAGCCATATCACACGCTCTTTATTAAACTGTTAGCAATCGACTTAAAATAATATTAAGGCGAACCGCTCTATCATGACAACGATCATACCATCGATATTTTTGTATTATTGCTTATGCTCATTTCTCAAGCCAAATCCTAAGTAACCCAATAAAATACCAATTGTAACCAGGAAAAGCCAAGGCAATTCTCCTTGTAATAATTCAAACAAAGAGTCACCACAAATCACCAAAAGAACTTGTAATGGCAACATAAAAATTAAAAGGGAAACAGCATATACGAAAAAAGCTATATCCGTTAAACCAAATAAATATCCCAATGAGGAGCTGAGCGCTACAGGATTCAGTTGCACCATTGCAACAAACTTCCAACCGTATTTTTTAGTTTGCGCCAAAAACCAATCTATTTTTGTATAGCGCGTAGACATGAAAGCATAAATTTTATCTTTTAAGAAAAAATGAGATAAACAAAATGTTGCAGAAGAAGACAGCAATGCCGAGCCAATTGAAACACCGAGTCCTAACCATTTACCCCATAACACGCCAGCAATAACAGCCATTGGAGTGCAAGGAATTAAAAATAGGGTAAAAATGACATGCGATACCATATACAAAATTGGCGCAAGAAGAGGATGCTCGGTTAAAAATAAATGGATGTTTTGAAGCGCTAAGGACATCATGATTGAGAGCGTCTCGATAGTGCTTGCCGAATCGATGCTCGTCCCCAATGTAAAAATGATTTTTTTAGTATTGGGCCAATCCGACCATTCCAAGAGCGAGATGCCGATATGGATTCTAATAGTAATCGCCATACAAAACGATAAGGCTTTTGGGAGCGATCGCAACCTTTTTCAACGACTGCATGAGCATAATTTAGAATCCAACTTTCAGGTACGCTGTCAAAATGTTTTTTAAACATGTCATTAATTTCTCGATGTACCGCAATACGATTACCCAATGTTTTGGTCTCGCCATAAAGCCTTGAACCAGCTAATTTTTTTTCTAGATAAGCAAATTGGATCCCTTTTTTTGTTAAACGCAACCAAAACTCATAATCCATACAATAATTTAATGATTCATCTAACATGCCACAAGTTGCCAAGATACGTTTTCTAAAAAATAGCGCTGGCTGAGATATGAAACAAGTCTCTTTTAACCGCTCTGCATCCCAAGGTTCATTGGGATAAGCTTCGAAAGGCTTATCATGGATATCGATATGATCAGCCATACCATAAACCACATCAACATCAGGATGACTCACAAAAAAAGCTAAAACTGCAGCGATGGCACCAGGATAATAGATATCATCAGAATTTAACCAACCAATGATGTCACCGTCTGATGCATTCAATCCCTTATTTACAGCATGCGTTTGCCCTCGATCAGGCTCAGAAACCCAATGAACCTTAGGCTCAAAATGTTCTAAAATAGCACACGTATTGTCGCTGCTTCCACCATCAAATACCCAATGGTCAAGTGCAACATCCTCGGGTAAGGTTTCTCTCTGCACCGCCACACTTTGCAGTGTTCGCTCAATAAATTCGCCTTGATTATAGGAAGGCGTGACAACACTAATTTTCATGCTATTTTTCCTCTTTCTGATAAGAAATGCGCCACAAACAATTGGAGGGAATCGTATGTGGGAACATCTGGATAAATATGCGAAGCCCGTTTGTCTGTCATCGGTGAGATAACTAAGACTGGTGTTGCACCAACAGCTTTTGCCGCTTGAATATCCGTCAATTTATCACCCACAAAAATCATATCTTGGGGCAAACATTTAAACCGCGAAGCTAACTCTAGCAGTAAACCTGGTTTCGGTTTACGACAGGAACAATTTTCCTCGGGTAAGTGAGGACAATAGACGACCTCATCAATTTCTCCTCCAGCAGCAGCAACTGCTTGATGCATTTTTTCATGAATGGCTGTTAATGTTTCTACATCGTAAAGCCCTCGCGCAATACCAGATTGATTCGTTGCAACACCAATCCGATATCCGGCACCATCTAATGTTGCAATTGCCTCCGCGCTACCAGGTAACATGATAAATTCATCGACAGATTTAATGTAGTAGAGGGAGTCTTCGTTAATAATGCCGTCTCGATCCAGCACAACAATCGGTAGAGTGGTCATGTACGTCCTTTTTTGGGGGTATAACAAACTTGTCTTATGTAGATGAGCATGCCTATGCTCCAGGCGCTCTAGATTACCCTAAGATAGCTATCGTTTCCACTTTTACCTTGACAAGTTATTTGACGATATAGAAAAATGAGTCTACTCTTTCTCTGCGTCCACCACGATGGTAAAAAGCCTCATGAATCGAATCAAATTATTACTCAAACTCTGTTTATTTTGTCTGATGACACATGCTTATGCTGAAGCGCCACAAAGCTGGAGCAACTTTATAGCTGATGTCCGTAAAGAAGCGTTAGCACAGGGCATTTCTCCAGAGGTATTTGATACGGCGTTCGCCAATATCCATGAACCGAGTCGAAAAGTAAAAGGACTTGCACGCTCACAACCAGAGCATCGCCTCACCTATCAAAAATATCTGCGTTCTCGTGTCGATGCGTATCGGATTACAGTAGGCCGAAGAGAATATAAGCGAAATCAAGCGATTGCAGATGAAATTGGTGAAAAATATGGCGTAGATCCTTGTTTTATCATGTCATTTTGGGGAATGGAAACCAGTTATGGTGGCTACATGGGTAATTTTCCTGTCATTCAATCTCTTGCAACACTGGCTTACGACTCTAACCGTCGTGATTTTTTCCGTAAAGAATTGTTTCTTGCATTACATATTTTAAATGAAGGCCATGTTAGTTTGGCTGACTTTAAAGGGGAATGGGCTGGCGCCTCTGGGCAACCACAATTCTTGCCTTCAAGCTGGGTAAAATATGCTGTGGATTATGATGGAGACGGCCATAAAGATATTTGGAAATCAAAACCTGATGTGTTTGCTTCCATTGCAAATTACATGAAAATTAATGGTTGGCAAAAAGGACAACCCTGGGCAGTTTACGTTAAATTACCAGCACACTTTGATGCATCTTTAGAAGGTAAATCTATTGTCAAATCGGTCAGCGAGTGGCAGGCATTGGGAGTCAGGACGGAAGATGGACATGATCTACCCTATCCAAATCTACAAGCAAGTATTGTTCAACCAAATGGTGGACCAGTATTTCTTGCTTATCCAAACTATAAAATGATATTACGCTATAATAATTCTATTTATTATGCGGGCGCCATCGGCTATCTAGCGGATAAAATTTGTCAGCGAGAGAATAGAGATTTATCTAAATAGATAAAGTATCCATCACCTCAGTAGACTTCAATAGTTAGGATATAAACATGAACATCGGAGAGCCCTTACCTTCACTAACCTTTCAAGCAACACAAGGGTTACAAGGTTACTTACATGATTTTTTGGGAAAGTGGCTAATTTTGTACTTTTACCCAAAGGATGCCACACCCGGATGCACATTAGAGGGCCAAGAATTTCGTGATAACGCGGATAAATTTACTGACACCATCATTTTAGGGGTCTCTCGTGATAGTCTAGCGTCACATGAACGCTTTAAAGCCAACCAACAGTTCCCTTTTGAATTAATCAGCGATGTTGATGAAGTATTGTGTCAAGCATTCGATGTGATTAAAACCAAGTCCATGTATGGTAAACAAGTCAGAGGGATTGAACGAAGTACTTTCTTGATTGATCCGAAAGGAGTCATTCGAAAAATATGGCGTGGTGTCAAAGTAAAAGAACATGTGTCAACGGTGTTGGCTACACTGCAAGCGTTGCAAAACGATGTTTAACACAAGTGATTGCATCATATTTCAATCTCAATTAATTGCTAAATCAACCTTTGATGCGACAAATCTTATTAGGATTCTAAGTACCCTTGCAAACAACAAGAGTGTTCACATCACGACATTAGATGAATTAAAAGATTTTATTCTGTCATTGGAGCTTAAAGACGTCGAAATCGAATCTTTGCTTTTATTCCTAATAGAAAATAAGTCAGCGTTTTTAGAATCATTTCATCACATTAGCGTATTTGACAAATTTTTATCCGGAAATAAAGCTATATCTAGCTTTTCATCCAGCGTCATTTTGAGCTTTCTGCAAAATACATTGATTAATAAAATACCATTTATTGTTAGAGAAAGGCTTGATGTGATCGCACTGATCAATTTACTGCATACACATCTACCAGACGATTTACGTCTAGAATTTTTTTACTCATTCAGCACTCAAACGATACAAGCATTGTTTAAACCCTACAAGTTAACCTCTAAAACTGTTCTGAACCAATCAAAAAAGCAGATTTGTGAGGAATTAACAACGTTGCGACAACAAATTCCCTCTACTTACGAACCTGATTACGATGCAATAGAAGAGATGATAGGAGACATATTTTATGAGTGGAGTCGAGCAAACATTGATGAAGCCTACATAAAACGCGTGCAAGGCTGGCTAAACACCATCGCCAACTATGAGTATTTACAGAAACAATATATCTTTAGAAAAAATCAATACAATGCTAATGTGCAAAATACAACGGATAGATTAAAGCGTGTCGCTTTGGTTGATGTTGACCTGACATTAATTAATTACGATACTCAACAAAAACAGATATATAACTTAGCATTAATTGAAAAATTATTACGCCATGGGTTAAAAGATATTTTTTTATTCACGGACATGCCTTGTTGCGCTGAATTAATCATTTATCGTGAAAATATCATTCTTTTTTTACAAAAACAGGGCTTACGCGTCCATGGAGTATTAACACCAACTGATCTTATCGCTGATTTAACGGAAAATGATTTTAGGATATTAACGGAGTTATCTTTTGGCGAAGTTCCGCCTTCACAATTGTTCATTGGCGATCCGTTGGTACAAGCGATTTATCAACGGTTTATAAACGAACACTTTCCACCAACTTGTGGCCTAACGTATAAGGCCGAACTCATTCACATGCACGAGGCGATAAAATCTCAAAGTTTTTTATCTAGCAACTCTGTATCCATGATGTCTCAATTTAGACGAATTGAAAACCGCCCTTCCGTTTTGATTCGCAAAAACTTGATGCAAAATTTGTGGACGGTAATTAGGTATATTGAACATTTTCAAGCGCAGCGTGCAAACAGAACTCCTTCGCATATTAAACTACACGTATTCAAACAGTTCCTGAAATGGCACACTCACATTCAAAAGATCATTGTCTTTGATGACAGACCGGAAGTCATCAACAGTATCAACAATTATATCAAACAAAAAAAAGATGCTATCTCTACACATGTTCAGACAAACCGTGTTGAATTTGCATCTATTGCAGACTATACGCATAATTATATACCATTTATATATCGTCCTGAGAGCACAAATAGCTCATCCACATCATCGTCATCAGCGTCGTCTGTTAGCTTTCAAAGTGATTCATCGTCTGGTTTTTCAAATAATTTCACATAAACAATGCAACACCCAATAATCCAACGGCAACAAGACCCATCAAAAATAGACTAAACTGCCCCCCGGGTAGGATAATTTTATATCCTTGAGATGCCATCAATTTACGCCCTTGCCACGCCATTAAAACCGGCAACAACAGCAGGAAAATCACACAACAAACGCCAGCATAACTTAATGCATGCAAATAAACGCCAGGATTGATAAGCACAACGGCTAAAGGAGGAAGAAAGGTTAGCGCCACCACACCATAACCCTGCTGGCCCTTTTTTTGAAGTTTTAAGCCATCCGCCAAGAAATCAAACAAACTTAGGGATACCCCCAAAAATGCTGTCACAATGCAAATAGAAGTAAAAAACTGGAAAAAACCATTAATCCAAATATTATTAACCGCATGACTGAGAGCAACAGTTAAGCCACTGGTCGCATGATCACTGGTCATTAAAGCGATTAACCCATCTTGCCCTTCGCGCTGAACCACACCCATGATTACAGCCATCCAGAGTGCATAGCAAAAAAGAGGAATCAATGAGCCGTACATAATCACTCGACGCAATGCGCTGACATCTTCTGCAAAATAATCGCGCAAACTAGGTACAATCGATGCATAACCAAAGGACGTAATTAAAATCATCAGACTACCGGTAATTGCGGGTAATGACCCCTGATGCAATTGCTGTAAATGAATGTGCGGACTAATGACGCAAACCAATAGGAAATAAATGCTTAGTTTTCCAAACATAAATCCACGATTGACATAATCGACTAAATTAATTCCACAATAAATAACACCACTAAACATCGCCGTAAAGATGATGGAAGATAGCTGATTGGGTAAACGAATATTCATTTGCTGTAATATGCTATTTAAGACGTCACTTCCACCGGAGATATAAGCCGAGAGCAACGTATACAAAAGGAAAAGACAGGCTGTCCACGCCAATAGTTGTCCAGGAATTCCAAGGGTTTTTTTAGCCATCGTCACCATATTACTACCTGGCGGACAATATAAACTGACCTCTAAAATCAATAACGCGCCTGCTGTCATGATCAACCAGCAGAGCATTAAAAAGAAAATCGAGTTCAGCATCCCAACTTCAGCCAAAGACACAGGTAAAGCCAGCATTCCACCGCCAATAGAAGTGCCTACAATTAGCAGTATTCCACCGATAAGCTTTGAATTTAACATACGTATTCTCGTACAATATTAGTTCTATATGATATCTTAATGAACTTATTATGTCCATCAGGTAGCAAAATCGTGATATCGTCCTTTGAAATCTTTAATCTTGCCACTCTCTTGAAAGGACCAAATACGAGTTGCAATTTTTTCTACAAAATGGCGATTATGGCTGACAAAAATCAAAGTACCGGTATAAGCAGCTAAGGCATTTGCCAATGCATCGATTGTTTCAAGATCTAGATGATTGGTTGGCTCATCTAGTAACAATAGATTTGGCGAAGCCAAAATCACTTTAGCTAATAATAAACGTGCTGCCTCACCACCACTTAATGACAAAATATTTTTATCCACTGTATCCTTAGAAAAGAGCATTTGTCCCAATACGTTACGGATACCTTGTTCTGTTACATCCACAACCTCTTCTCTTAACCAATTTAAAACACTGGCAGAATGATTCAATACATCGTGGTGATCTTGTGAAAAATAGCTAGTACGAACTTCGCTACCAAAGTCTATGGTGCCTTGGTCTTGAGAAACAAGATTTAATATGATCTTAATTAAGGTTGATTTACCTCGACCATTTTCGCCTAGAAGAGCAATCTTATCATGACGATGAACTTCAGCATTAAATCCATTAAATAAGGGCTTTTGTTGATATGTTTTACTGATATCTTTTAATTTGCATACAATTTTTCCAGAAGGGCGCTTGGGATTAAATTGAAAATGAGGAGCTATTCTGGAAGAATGAACCAGATCGGGCACTTCAATTTTATCTATCATTTTCATTCTAGAGCGAGCCAAACTAGCCTTTGAGGCTTTAGCACCAAAGCGATCCACAAACTGTTGCAAATGAGCGATTTTTTCTTCAGCACTTCTTTTTTCAATGGCTTTTTGTTCTTGGATTAACTGCTTTTCTGCTAAAAACTTAGTATAAGTTCCAGAATATTTACGTATTTCTGCGTAATCAATATCCAAAATGTAATCAGCAAGATTGTCAATAAATGTCATATCATGTGAAATAAAAAGCAGTAGTCCTTTGAATGTATTTTTTAAAAATTGCTCTAACCAACGAATTGAGACAATATCCAAATGGTTGGTTGGTTCATCTAGTAATAGGATAGAAGGATTTTGAAACAAAACCTGAGCAAGCAGAACTCGCAATTTGTAACCACCTGACAGAGCCTTGAGGGGTTTTTGATGATAGGGTTTTGGAATACCTAGACCGATTAAAATTGATTCGATTTCTAACGGCGCTTGATAGCCATCATAGTGAGCAATGATATCCTCCAATGCTGCGATACGAAAGCCCTTTTTGTCACTCCATTCCCCATCATCCAGCAGAACGTCCTTTTCTTTAAGCGCCTCATATAGCGCCTGTTTTCCTTGTAAAACCACCTCATCAATCGGCGTGTTTTCATAACGAAATTGGTCTTGTTTCAGCCAACCAATGGTTGCATCTTTAGGTATCATCACTTCGCCAAAAGTCGCTTCCTCTTCTCCTGTAATCAGTTTAAAAAGGGTAGATTTTCCAGAACCATTTGCACCAATTAAAGCATAAGATTGATTCGTATTCAGATTCAAGTGAACATCTGAAAACAATAGCTTATTGCCAAGGGTCATACCTAACTCATTAATAATAATCATATTTCTAAAGCTCTAATATTGTTTAACTGTTTTGGTTGAAGCCAATACTTTGACATCAAATTAAATAAAAACACATGGACGTAAAAATGGGATCCAAGGCATAACATTAACCATTGGTCTAACTTACTGAAACAATGGATTAATTTTTTGTGCCATTTGTGATGCCCGTTTTAACACCGGACGACCGTAAAAATAGCGTGCAATAACATGTGTTACAAATTGATTAATTTTATGCGGTAAAAATGGCATAGGACGCAGTACATCAATGATAAGCACAGCACGATAATCATCACTTTCATTACAAACTTCATGAGGCCATGAATCATCAAAAAGCACTGCCTCTCCCTCTTTCCATGTATAAGGTTGCTGATTTACAATGATTTTTGGCGGATTATTTTTAGGTACTTTTATACCCAAATGATATCGAAGATATCCTAAGTAAGGCCCATCATGTAGCGGAATAGATTTACCAGGCTCTAGAATCGAGAAAAAAGCCTGGATCATATTTGGAATATTTTGAACCAATTTTGTAACCTGAGGACATAACTCTTTGGCCTCAGGTAGTGCTTGCCCTAATAAATAAAGCATATAAACATTCCATTTTTTATCACACTGGTTCGAAATATCAACTTCACCTGGATCAATATCATGATAACGAGGCAATGTATCAACTTGATTGAGCACATGTTGAAATTCGGTTTGAATAACTTGAATCTGCTGAGTCACCTCGTCCAAAGCGGGACAAATGTCTTGGATGTCAAAAAAAGTGGGGCGCTTCTGGCCGCCGACATATCGCGCATAAAATCGATTTAATTTATCTTTAAAATAATGATAATCCATGGTCAATCACCTAATTGATAAGTTGCACCGACAAGCCAGCAAGCAGTGTAGCACCATGAAAATTGCTCTCATGCCTTAGACCAACTCAAAGGAGAACATCTAGTAGTAAATATTTAAGAGATGAGTATAACACATCATGAACCAACTCTCTTGAATGCATGACAAACAGCCATCATCAAAGCCGCAAAATTCTTTCTCCGGATTCCAGACATTGGCGCGTGCGAATCAAATCATAGAGTTGTGCCAGGTCAGCTGCAGAATTTATTTCAAGCTGAAATAGTTTCTGCAATAAACCATATTGGTTTAATTTTTGCACAATAGATTCTGGATCATAAGTCCTTAATATTTTTCGAGTGACTGCGTAAAGATGTGGTCTATTGATGTTAGATGCATCTAAAGTCACCTGACTCAATGCGTCGGCAAGCTCGGGAGACGGCGTGTAACCTTTTTCGATATATTTAATGCTACGCATGATTTGAATGGGGTCATCAATGAAACATTTGATTGATATTTGCACCGACTCCTCATAAGTCCTTGCTTGTTTGACTTTATGTAGACGAAGAATTTTATTTTCATGATCGTCCAGACCCAAACCGGTTGGATCAAAAATTTCTCCTCGAGAATTACAGTATAGCGTGCAAATTGTAAAATCTCTTGCCTCCAAATCTTGCTCAAAAAAATGACCGTCTTTTATCCCACTCGGAACAAAACAGTCCATCAAGTACGGCGCATAATCTTGATTTAGATACAGTACACCTAACATCCCTACATGATGTATCAAGATACCAAAATGATACCAAGGGTGACTCGCTGAAACAAAATCAATATCTTGTTCTTGACTAAAATCAGAAGAAGTCAATAACTGGAGAACTGAGCTACCAACTAAAAAACTAGCGTGAGGATTTAAGCGTTGAAATCCCTCTTGAATAATGATTGGAAGTGTCACACTTCGTTTTGAATTGGTATCTAAATCAATTGAAGGTGTACAGACGTCCACCTGAGACGAAACCGATGCAACAGCATCGGTTTGCAACGGTTTTGTTGGATCAATTGTCACAAAACTGTGCTTAGTGGCAGAAAGCTCAGATTGAAGCGAACTTGTCGTGTTCTGAGTAGACAATAGTATGTTGGTAAGCGTGGGATTTGGATTTTTTCCAAAAAAACTCATTTTCTTATTTTTATTTGGAATATGGGACAATTTTTTTTCACGGTTTCGGCTATACTTAACCAAGATCCAGTCAGTCTCATCATCAATAATCTCTTGGCTACTTTCAATATTTAACTCCTCTAACAAAGGAGGTACTTGACAAGGCAGAGGAGTTTGGCACTCAGAGGTCATTTTTGGAATATATATCTGCACAATTTTTGGCATAAGATTTGCTTTTTTTAACAAACCTAACAACGCTTTACTAACTATACCGGCTTTTAGCTCCTTTGTTATCCGAGAGTAGGCTGCGCAATCGATAATAACCAGTAAATCTTTTAACAAGGATCGTGTCACTAGTGTTGTAAAATTGGCAACATATAGCTTGATGCTGGGGTTCTCTAGACGCCTGAGTTCCACCATCTCTTTTAACAGTTGGTTCACCTCAAGCAATAGGACATTTTTTTGATGTGGAAAAGCATTTGGATAAAAACGCAAATAATCTGCCATTTGCTCAAAAACAGATTTAAATTCATCAGGACAAGTCATGATCTCCGTTTCAATATTTAAACATAACGCGTGAAAATCAGAATAGAAAGTATGTGTGGAGTCGGCAACAGATGAAGAGGAAGATAATAAAATGAGGACATTAGACGGTTTTAAGTGCTGAAATTGTTCATCAAAATAACCCTGTATCACATCAAGACGCTCCAATGTTAAGGGTTCTATTCCATCAGAGATACGCTCCAAATGTTTTAGGTCATGTTTAAGCAAAAATGATTTTACCATGTATAAAAGCGAGTAAGCTTGATGCACATACTCCAAAGTTGGCCGATATATTTCTATTTTCATCAATTCTTGTAAAACCAAAAAGGATAAAGTGATATCATCAGGATGATACCTAGCATAATAGGCCCCTGCATTGAGTAGATGCATGAGAGAATTAAAATTGCAATATCTATTTTTTACGGCCGAGCGATAATGCTGAACCAATTCACTGAATTGAGAAGAGGTCAAATCCAAAGGAACTTTAGAAAGATGATTTTGGAACTCGAAAAGTTTATTGTAAGATGTTGAAAATATATCATATATGATCTGTATATGACTGATATTAGATGAAGCTAATCGAGCTAACTCGTCAGATCGCTTTTTATCAATTTCCATCGATTCACGCAGATTTTGTAAACGTTGCTTCTCTTTTATAACCCACGCATATTCTTGTTTTGCATTTTCAACAGATTCAATTTTTCTGTATTTTTGCGGAATCGAAGCGAGCTTGATGACGCCTTCCGTCATGGTCGAGCATGATGACAAGATTGCTTGTCTGCTTTGCTTATGAGCATCCTCGTTACCCAGGGTTTTCGACCATTTAAGATAACCATGTAAATAATGACAAATGTCTGTGAATGTTTCATGTGCTTTTGCTATTTCTTCGTATCCTTTTGTTCTCTCAGTTAACTGCTGATGCTCTTCAGTTATTTCACGCCTAGACTCAAAGAATAGATGCGTTGCCTGGCTCATCCAAGCCAGCCAATCTTCAAAACGAGCGGATCCAGGTCGACGAAAACTAGTAAGAATGTCTTGTAATGTCAGCATAGAAGCACCCAGTAGATTCAAAACATAAAATTGGGCAATTATACCACTAAATATCTAAAAATAATCAAAAGTGATTGCCATCTGTTAGCTTTGGCCGTGAAAATTTGCGCTAAAAAGCTATCATTTTGCTATGGCAGTGGGGAGGAAAAGTTGATGTCATCATCAACTAAGCAGACCTTTCTAGCGTTTCTTATCGCCAATCACCCTTCAGAATACCTATCGAAAAAATACCATTAAATCTTATCTAAACCCAAAATATCAATTATGGCTTTCCCTTGCCTGAGTTGTTTGACAATTTCAAATTCGCGAATAGCAATAGCCTTTGCCTTATCAAGAATAACCTCCGCATCCAATTGAGCGAACACGACGACTCCGCTAGCATCAGCAAAAACTAAATCACCTGGATTGACGATGACACCACCGCACTCTGTGGGTTGATTGATTTTACCATTCTTTAGTTTCAAGGTGCCATGAGGATTTGAGCCACGCGCAAAAACGGGGAAACGCATGCGGACAACTTCATCCACATCGCGACAAGCACCGTCAATCACAATACCAGCAATACCTCTCATTTGTGAGGCTTTAGCGAGCATATCGCCGACGTGTCCTGCTTGAGTGTATCCATGCACATTAACAATCAATACTGACCCAGTTGGCGCGGAGCTAACAGCCTGAATGATTGCAAGGTTATTTCCACCGCTACATTCAACCGTGTAAGCAGGACCAAAAGATTTCATATTCACATCTAAAGCACGAATACCAGGATCCATGACATGGACCAAGCTTAATGCAGCATCGGCAACATTCCCTGTTGATAATAAGGAAAACTCCCCACACCAAGACATGATTTTATCCATTGCTATATCCCCAGAAGTAGGATTTATTAGGCGCTCTTAACACCTCGGCTAAAAATCTTCTCTCTTTGAATATAGCATAAAATAGTCATAGTCGTGATAAATTGGTCACAGTTCGAATATCTAATAGCTTGTTGACTATGCTATTTTATAGCAAAAACGTTTCGTTAGAATTCTGCTGAATTTAACCCATCATGACCAATGGATAAGTTTTAAAAATGACATGGCTTGTTTACTTCGACTCATGTTCTTTTGAGATTTAAAATTAAAAATATGTTCTTCACTATCTTCGCCATCTTGCTTGAAAAGAAAAGCAGTGACGTTATTTCCAGGTACTGTATAGATGCATAAGGGCAGCGTTTCTCTTGCAGCAATGCGGTAGTTGATAGGATTTGGCGTCTCCAGAACAAGCTGAGAAATGAGAGCTTTCATTTTTGTTTCAGGTTCTTCCTCAAATGAGACAGAAAGAGGGTAAACCACTAAACCTGCCCGCGCATCATCACCAAACCTAGTTGGCTCCAAAGCAACACTGACAAACTGAGTTTTTTTCACGTTTTGGTTGTATGCATAAGGTAAAGCAACACCATATGTATAACTTGATAAGGTTTCAACAGCGGGACATTTCAATAAATGATCTGCATGAACAAGATGAGAACCTAATAAACATAAAAGAATCGCTGTTAATTTCTTAAAAACAGTCATCATTTAACTCTTAAAAACAAAAAAGCTGATTGTACACGAGCCTTCATGATCAAACAAAGTTTATTTTGAAAATAAAAAATGCAAAATATACAACGACTCTATTTTTCAACTTTAGCTAAATTCTGTCTAATAAACGTGATGATGCTGGTTACAATGAAAGCAAAGACATCGAAGATTTTATTAAAGCGAATAATCCCGAGACCTTCCATCAACTGAAAGATCCATCGCATTGTCGGATTTTGAACTTCTTTACCGAGTTGATTTGGAGTCGTTTCATCTTTGGTTAACAATGATTGCCGTAACTTATACTGTGCGACGTTGTATACCAGTAAAGATTGTGGCCCCAAAATAGCGATTGATGCATCACAGGCTATAGGTTATGACGCAAAAGTCATAGCGAGCACAATCTGTTACACTTCATTTTATTTTTCCATCATATTCTCTCATTATTTTGTTACAATTGGTCAATTTTGATAAATAAGCAAAAAAATACATGAGCTTAAGCAAAATGAGGGGCCGTTTATGCCATATTTAAATCCCGACAAATGCTATACACAACAACCCCAGCGCTTGGCAATCACAATGCCAGAAGAGCTTCCTGCGCAATGGCTAA
>VFQP010003248.1_pt1 | contig 16844 bp, 18 predicted proteins | sample 3512351 | NCBI WGS metagenome assembly VFQP01 (sample SAMN10412372, study PRJNA504923) | tailings metagenome | isolation source: Relicate 1 Philex TSF1 revegetated site | place: Philippines: Tuba, Benguet | collected 2017-08-29
TGCCCATGCCTTCGGCGACGCAGTTCAGCGCCATCATCTGCGCCTGCATGTCGGTCGGGAAACCGGGATGCGGCGAGGTGACGATGTCCACCGCGCGCGGACGGCGGCCGTGCATGTCGAGCGTGACCGCATCGCCCTCGATGGTGACGTCGGCGCCGGCCTGGCGCAGCTTGTCGAGTACGGCGCCGAGCGTCTCCGGTCGTGCGGCGGTGGCCGTCACACGACCACCGGTGATCGCCGCGGCGACCAGAAACGTCCCGGTTTCGATGCGGTCGGCGACCACCGCGTGCCGGGCCGCGTGCAGCGCGGCGACGCCGCGCACTTCGATCCGCGAGGTGCCGGCGCCGCGGATGTCGGCGCCCATCGCGATGAGACATTCGGCCAGATCCACGATTTCCGGCTCGCGGGCCGCGTTGTCGATCAGCGTGGTGCCCTCGGCCAGGGTGGCGGCCATCAGCACGTTCTCGGTGGCGCCGACGCTGATCGTCTCGAACACCACGTGCCCGCCCCGCAGGCGATCCGCGCGTGCGCGGATGAACCCGTGCTCGACGGTGATCTCGGCGCCCAGCGCCTCGAGCGCCTTGATGTGCAGATCCACCGGACGCGCGCCGATCGCGCAGCCGCCCGGCAGCGAGACCTCGGCCGCGCCGAATTTCGCCAGCAGCGGACCCAGCACCAGCACCGACGCGCGCATCGTGCGCACCAGCTCGTACGGCGCCACGTGGCTGTCCACGCTGCACGGATCGACGGTCACGCGCGCGCCGTCGACGTCGTGCACGACGCCAGCGCCGAGACCTTCGAGCAGCTTGATCGTGGTCAGCACATCGTGCAGGTGGGGCACGTTGCCGATCTCGACCGGCCCGTCGGCCAGCAGCGTCGCGCACAGGATCGGGAGCACGGCATTCTTGGCCCCGGAGATGCGGACCTCACCCTGCAGCGCCGGGCCGCCGGCGACGACGATCTTGTCCATCAGGCGTCGGCCCCACCGGCGCGGGCGTGCTCGTCCGGCGTCAGCGTGCGCAGCGCGAGCGCGTGGATCTCGCCGCCCATGCGCTCGCCGAGGGTCGCGTAGACCATGCGGTGCCGGGCGAGCGGCAACTTGCCGGCAAAGGCCGGCGAGACGACCAGTGCCTCGAAATGCACGCCGTCGTCGCCCTGTACGTGGACCACGGCGTCGGGAAGCCCCTGCTGGATCAGGTGGGTGATGGTCTGGGTATCCAAGGATCGGTCCTGTGGCCGCGCTGCCGGGCCGTGAACGTCGTCTCGCGCAGGTGAAGCGCGGGTGAGCCGTCATCGCCGACGCCGCCGGTCGCGGGGCATTCACGGCGGGAAGCGCATAAAATGAACGGCTTAGCCTAACGGAAAAGCCCCTTGGCGGATATGGTCCCCACCCCGCACACGCCCACCTCCGGCGCGGTCTCGTTCGCCGACAGCGGACGCCGTGTCTTCGCGGTCGAGGCCCAAGGGCTGCAGGCCGTCGCCGCCCGTCTGGACGGGGCATTCAGCGCCGCGTGCGCACGCATGCTCGAGTGCCGCGGCCGCGTGGTGTGCACGGGCATGGGCAAGTCCGGCCACGTGGCGCGGAAAATCGCGGCCACGCTCGCGTCCACCGGCACGCCGGCGTTCTACGTGCATCCCGGAGAAGCCGGGCACGGCGATCTCGGCATGATCACCGACGCCGACGTCGTCCTGGCCCTGTCGTACTCCGGTGAATCGGACGAGATCCTGATGCTGCTGCCGGTGCTCAAGCGCCAGGGCAATCCGCTGATCGCGATGACCGGGCGCACGGCCTCCACGCTGGCGACCGCGGCCGACGTCCACCTCGACATCAGCGTACCGGCCGAGGCCTGCCCGCTGGCGCTGGCGCCGACCTCCAGCACCACCGCGTCGCTGGCGATGGGCGATGCGCTGGCGGTGGCACTGCTGGAGGCGCGTGGGTTCACCGCCGACGATTTCGCACGCTCGCATCCCGCCGGTGCGCTGGGCCGGCGCCTGCTGCTGCACATCCGCGACGTCATGCATGGCGGCGACGAGATTCCCGCGGTCACCGCCGACGCCACCCTGGCCGATGCGCTGATGGAGATGAGCCGCAAGCGCCTGGGCATGACCGTGGTCGTCGACGATGCGCAGCGCCTGATCGGCCTCTACACCGACGGCGACCTGCGCCGCACGCTGACCGATCCCGCCATCGACGTGCGCAACGCGCGGATCGCCGACGTGATGACCCGTGAACCGTCGTTCGTGGACGCCGACGCGCTGGCGGTCGAGGCCGCCCGCCTGATGGAGACCCGCAAGATCACCATGCTCCCCGTGGTCGACGCCGAGCGGCGGGTGGTTGGTGCCCTGAACATTCAGGACCTGTTGCGCGCGCGCGTGGTGTAACCCTCTTCCGTATTCATGGATCGATCCCGTCCGATGTCCGCCTCCCCGCTCGACGCCGCCTTCGCTCATGTGCCCGCCGATATCGTGGCGCGCGCACGTCGTGTGCGGCTGGCCTGCTTTGATGTCGACGGCACGTTGACCGACGGCGCGCTGACGTTCGACAGCGACGGTCGTGAACTCAAGACCTTCCACGTCCACGACGGCCAGGGCCTGGTCCTGCTGCGCAAGGCCGGCATCGCGGTCGCGCTGATCACCGCGCGTCAGGGCAGCATCGTCGAGCGGCGCGCACGGGATCTGGGCATCGAGGCGCACCTGCACGTCGCGGACAAGGCGGCGCAGGTCGAACGCCTGCGCACGGCGCTCGGCCTCGACGCCGACGCGGTGGCGTTCATGGGCGATGACCTCGCCGATGTCGCCGCGATGCGGGCCGCCGGTCTGGCGGTCGCGCCGGCCGATGGGCACCGCTGCGCCGCCGATGTCGCCCACTGGCACACCACGGCCCGCGGCGGCCGCGGCGCGGGACGCGAACTCTGCGACCTCATCCTGCACGCACAGGGCCGGCTGGCCGACCTCCATGCCGATGGACGGGTCTCGTGAACTGGCGCATCACGCTCACGCTGGTGCTCCTCGCGGGCGCGCTGTTCTCCGGCTGGGCCGCCTGGCAGCAGAAGGACGCACTCGTCACCGAGGCCGCGACCGACGGACGCACGGATTACCTGCTGCGCGATTTCGATCTCGTGGCCCTCGACCGCGAGGGCCAGGAAGCCTTTTCCGTCGCGGCGCCGCAACTCCAGCAGACCCCCGGCGCACGCACGCTCGAGCTGGAGACTCCGGTCTTCCACATTCCGGCCGAAGACGGCAGCGGCCGGTGGACGGTGGTCTCGGAGACCGGCTGGGTGTCCGACGACAACGAGGAAGTCCGGCTGCGCGGCGACGTCACCGCGACCAGTCCGGACGGCGCGCCGCGCCCGACGACCATGCGCACCGACGCCCTCGACATCTTCCCCCAGCGCAGCCAGGCGGCGACCGACGCCGCCGTGGCCGTCACCCAGCCCGGCACTACAATGCAGGGCACCGGCATGCGTGCCGACCTCGAGACGGGTCGGATCGAACTTCTCTCCCAGGTGAGATTCCGCAATGAGCCCACTTCCCGCCGCTAGGCTGCTTCTGCTCGCGATCGCGCTGGCCCCTGCGCTCGCCACGGCGAAGTCGTCGGATCGCAACCAGACCCTGTCCGTCGATGCCGGCGGCAGCGACTGCTCGGTCAGCAACGAGGCGCTGCCGTGCCTGTTCACCAACGGTGTGACGATCACCCAGGGCACGCTGGAGATCCAGGCCACGCGTGCCGATGTGCGCCGCCGCAACGGCGAGTTCCAGCGCGTCATCCTTACCGGTGGCCCCGTGCGCATGAAGCAGCAGATGGACGATGGCGGCTGGGTCGATGCCACCGCCGCGCAGGCCGACTACAACATGCCCAACGACACGGTCGTGCTGACCGGCGGCGCCGTGGTCAACCAGCCCGGCCGTGGGCGCATGGAAGGCGAGCGCATCGTCTACAACATGGCGTCGGGCCAGGTGCAGGGCGGCGGCGAGGGCCAGGGCCGCGTGCGCATGCAGTTCGAGCCGCGCAACCGCAGCCAGGCGACGCCGGCCGGCGGTCAGGGCGGCACCCGCTGATGCTGGTCGTCGAGGGCCTGCGCAAGCGCTACAAGCAGCGCGAGATCGTCAAGAATTTCGGTCTGACGCTCGGGGCGGGCGAGGTGGTCGGCCTGCTCGGCCCCAACGGTGCCGGCAAGACGACCTGCTTCTACATGATCGTCGGCCTGGTACCGGCCGACGCCGGGCGCATCGTGCTCGACGGCCGCGACATCACGGCCGAACCGATGTACACCCGCGCCAAGCGCGGGGTCGGCTATCTGCCGCAGGAGCCGTCGGTGTTCCGCAAGCTCAGCGTGGCCGACAACATCATGCTGGTGCTCGAACTGCGCGAGGACCTCGATCAGGCCGGGCGCCGCAAGCAGCTCGCCGACCTGATGGACGAACTGCAGATCACCCACGTCGCCGACCAGGCCGGCGCCAGCCTCTCGGGCGGTGAGCGTCGCCGCGTCGAGATCGCCCGCGCGCTCGCCGCCAATCCACGGATGATGCTGCTCGACGAGCCCTTCGCGGGCGTCGATCCGATCTCCGTCGGCGAGATCCAGCGCATCGTCACCCATCTCAAGGAACGCGGGATCGGCGTGCTGATCACCGATCACAATGTCCGCGAAACCTTGGGAATCTGCGACCGGGCGTATATCCTCAGTGACGGCGGCGTGCTCGCACAGGGGGCTCCGGATGCGTTGCTCGCCAATCCCGATGTGCGACGCGTCTATCTTGGAGAGTCCTTCAGGCTGTAGCAGCGTCGCGCACCCGGCCAAGGAGTTCCGGGCACGATGAAGCCACGTCTGCAGACATCGCTGGGACAGCAACTCGTACTGACGCCGCAGTTGCGTCAGGCGCTGCATCTGCTGCAGCTGTCGGCGGTGGAGCTGGAGACCGAGATCGCCGCGGCGGTGGAGAGCAACCCGCTGCTGGACTGGCAGGAGCCCGACAGCATCGGCACGCCCGCGACCGACCGCGCCGCGTCGGAGGCGCGCGACGCCCCGGGCGAGCGCGACGACGCACGCGAACGCGAAGACGTCGACACCCCGGGCTGGGAAGGCGACGACAGCTGGTACGGCAGCGGTGCGGGCAGTGGCGACGGCGAGACCGACGGCGACCCGGCGGATCGAATGGTCCAGACCGAGAGCCTGCGCGACCACCTGACCTGGCAGCTGCATCTGAGTCCGATGTCGGCGCACGACCGCAACATCGGCATCGCCCTGATCGACGCGATCGACGACGACGGCTATCTGCGCGAATCGCTCGAGGACATCGCCGCCGTCCTGCGCCCCGACACCCATGCCACCGCCGCCGAGGTGGCGATGGTGCTGTGCCGGATCCAGCGCTTCGATCCGCCCGGCGTCGGCGCGCGCGACCTCGGCGAATGCCTGTGCCTGCAGCTTGAGACCCTGCCCGAGGCCACGCCGGGGCGCGCACTGGCGCTGCGTGCGGCGCGCGAACTGATCGAGCGCTTGCCCAGGCTCGGCGCGAGCGGCCTGGCCGACGCGCTCGGCTGCAGTGCGGGTGAGGCCGAGACCGCCCTGCAGCTGCTGCGCAGCCTGGATCCCAAGCCGGGCGCCCAGATCGGCATCGTGCCGCACGACAACTACGTCACCCCCGACTGCGTGATCACGCGTCACAACGGGGTCTGGCGGGTCGCGCTGGCGGCCAGCCATTTTCCGCGACTGACCATCCACCGCGGTTACGAGCAGATGATCCAGCATGCCGGCAGCAGTGATGCCGGCTACCTGCGCGGGCGTCTGCAGGAAGCCCGCTGGCTGCTCAAGAATCTGGAAGCACGCGGCGAAACCCTGCTCAAGGTGGTGCGCTGTCTGGCGCGGCAGCAGTCGGGCTTCCTCGAGTTCGGCAAGCGCGCCTTGCGCCCGCTCACCCTGCGTGAGGTCGCCGACGAGATCGGCATGCACGAATCCACCGTCTCGCGCGCGGTGGCCCGCAAGTACGTGCACACCCCGCGCGGCACGCTGTCGCTCAAGGATTTTTTCGACTCGGGTATCGGCACCGAGGGCGGCGGGGAAGCCTCGAGCACCGCGATCCAGCAGATGATCCGCACCCTGGTCGATGCCGAGGACCCGCGCAAGCCGCTGTCCGACGCCCGTCTGGCCGAACTGCTCAAGGCCTCCGGCGTGCCGGTGGCACGGCGCACCGTGGCCAAGTATCGCGAGGCGCTGCACATCGCCTCGTCGCACGCCCGCGTTCGCATCGCCTGAACTTCTGCCGCCCTACGTTGGTCCTTGGAGACGTGGCCGCCGCCGCTTGCACCGGGCGCCGGCCGCGCTACTCTGGACCTGATCGCCTGCGTCGATCGCGGGCGATCCTTCCCAACGTTGAAGGAGCTTGCCGATGCACGTCGAGACCCATGGCCATCAGATCGAGGTGACACCCGCGCTGCGCGAGTACGTGGACACCAAGCTGCAGAAGCTGTCCAAGCATTTCGATCAGCCGTTGCATGTCCGCGCCCAGCTCAGCATCGACAAGCCGCATCACAAGGCCGAGGCCACCGCGACGATCGCCGGCAAGACCCTCCACGCCGACGCCAGCGCGGCCGACATGTACGCCGCCATCGATCTGCTCGTGGACAAGCTCGACCGCCTGCTCGTGAAGCATCGCAAGAAGGTCGTCGACCATCATCGCGGCGAGAATCCTGCGCGCGACGGCACTTTCGGATAGTCTTCCGGTCCACGTTCCCGTCCGGGCCCGCGCGGCATGTCATTCTCCGATCTGCTCTCGGCCGACCGCATCGTGATGCTGGTCGCGCCGGGTTCCCGCGATAGCGTTCTGGACGCAGCCGCCCGCCTGCTGGCGGGCAATTCGCCGACCACCACACCGGTACTGGCCCAGGCGCTGCGCGATCGCGAGCAGCTGGGCAGTACCGGCATCGGGCGCGGCGTGGCGATTCCGCACGCACGCAGCGCTGCCTTCCGCGAATCCCGCGCGGCCTTCCTGCGTCTGTCGCATCCGATCGATTTCGGCGCGAGCGACGGCACCCCGGTCGATCTGGTGTTCGCGATGTGCGTGCCCGAGCATCTGGTCGAACAACACCTCGAGATCCTGTCGGGTCTCGTCGAGCGCTTCGCCGATGCGGAGTTCCGCGATGCACTGCGCGATGCGCGGGATCTGTCGCGCCTGCGCGGCCTGCTGCTCGATCCCGCCGCGTCGCCCGCGTCGGCCTGAGGCATGAACGCGAGCATCCAGGCCCAGGAGCTGTTCGCGCAGTTGCAGGACCGGCTGAGCCTGCGTTGGCTGGCCGGCCAGTCGGGCGGCACGCGCTCCATCGAATCGGTGGACACCGTCGCCCGCCGGCCGTCGCTCGCCGGCTATCTCAACATCATCTATCCGAATAAGGTGCAGATCCTCGGTACCGAGGAGCTGTCGTGGCTGGACAGTCTGGACTCGCGCCTGCGCTGGGAAACCATCGAGCGCATGATCCAGTACCGGCCGCTGGCGCTGGTGATCAGCAAGGACCAGCCCTGCCCCGAAGACCTGCGCGAGGCGGCGGAGGAATCGCAGACGCCGCTGTGGAGTTCGCCCAAGCGCGGGCATGAACTGCTCAACCTGGTGCAGTACCACCTCGCGCGCGTGCTGGCACCGCGGGTCACGCTGCACGGCGTGTTCATGGAGGTCTATTCGATCGGCGTGCTGATCACCGGCGAGTCGGGCTCGGGCAAGAGCGAACTCGCGCTGGAACTGATCACCCGCGGTCATCGACTGGTGGCCGACGACGCGCCGGAGTTCACCCAGATCGCGCCCGACGTGCTCGACGGCGCCTGCCCGGAACTGCTGCAGGACCTGCTGGAACTGCGCGGCCTGGGTGTGCTCAACATCCGCGAGATGTTCGGCGACACCGCGGTGAAGCGGAACAAGTACCTGCGCCTGATCGTGCATCTGAGCCGGCCCAATGCCGACACCCTGGCCGGCGACGGCGACGGCATGGTGCGGCTGACCGGCGACCTCGGCGTACGCCGCGTGCTCGACCTCGAAGTCCCCCTGATCACCCTGCCCGTCATGCCCGGCCGCAATCTCGCCGTGCTGACGGAGGCCGCGACGCGCACCCACATCCTGCGCACCAAGGGCCTGGACCCGGCGGCCGCATTCCTCGCCCGGCATTCGCATTTCCTCGAGCGCAGCACGCCATGAGCGACACCGCCGCCCCGATGCTCTATCTCGTCAGCGGCCTGTCGGGCAGCGGCAAGTCGGTCGCGCTGCGCACGTTCGAGGACCTCGGTTTCTACTGCGTCGACAACCTGCCGGCGGGAATGCTGGCCGACTTCGTCGCCAACGTCACCCGGGCCGACGAACCGCCCGGGCGACTCGCGGTGGGCATCGATGTCCGCAACCGCCACACCGACCTGTCCAGGGTGCCGACCTGGCTGTCGGATGTCGGCCGCCTCGGCCTCGACCCGCGCCTGGTGTTCTTTGAGACCGGTAACGAGGTGCTGCTGCGCCGCTTCGCCGACACCCGCCGCCGGCACCCGCTCGGGCGCGCCGGCCTGTCGCTGGCCGATGCCATCGCACTCGAGCGCACGCTGCTTCGGCCGCTGCGCGCGCTCGCCGACACGGTCATCGACACCAGCGACCTCAACGTCCATCAGCTGCGGCGGCGGATCGTCACCGAACTCCAGCTGTCGGATGACGACTCGGTCTCGCTGCTGTTCGAATCCTTCGCCTACCGGCGCGGTGTGCCGGCCGATGCGGATTTCGTCTTCGATGCACGCGCGCTGCCCAATCCGCACTGGGATCCGCGCATGCGGCCGCTGTCGGGGCGCGACGTCGATGTGCGCACCTGGTTCGAGGGGCACCCGGAAGTCGGCGACTACAGCGCGCAGGTCGCCCAGTTCCTGGACACCTGGCTGCCGCGCATGCGCAGCGCCACGCGCAGCTACGTCACCGTCGCCTTCGGCTGCAGCGGCGGCCGGCACCGTTCGGTGTATCTGGCCGAAGTGCTGGCGCGGCACGCGCGCGAGCAGGGCTGGCGGGACGTCGCCACCTACCACCGCGAGCTCGACTGAGGCGGCCGCCTGTCCGGATGCGGCGTTTCGTCCCGACAGCTTCCGGCCGGTCACCCCGCTCTGCTACCGTCCGCGCATGAGCGTTGGCGTACTCCTGTTGACCCACGAAGGCATCGGCACGGCGATCCACGCGGTCGCGACCCGGCTGCTGACCCGTCTGCCGTTGAAGACGGCGGTGTTCGAAGTGCCGTTCGATGCGTCCATCGAGTCGGCCCTGCCGCGCGCGAGTGCGGCGCTGCGGACGGTGGACGACGGTGACGGGGTGCTGATCCTCACCGATCTGTACGGCGCGACCCCGAGCAACGTCGCCGCCGCGCTGGCCCAGCTCGGCACACCCGCACGGCGGGTGTCCGCGCTCAGCCTGCCGATGCTGCTGCGGGTGATGAACTATCCTGAGCAGGCGCTCGATCAGATTCCCGCCACGGCCGCCGGGGGCGCGCGCAATGGTGTCGTCCTCGACGACGCCTGAGCCGGACGCCACCCCACGCCGCCCCAAGGACAGGCCCTTCCCGATGATCGAACGTGAACTCCTCGTCGCCAACAAGCTCGGCCTGCACGCGCGCGCCACGGCGAAACTCGTGCAGGTGCTGTCGGGCTTCCGCAGCAACGCGACGCTCGTCGCCAAGGGCCGCGAGGTCAACGCCAAGAGCATCATGGGCGTGATGCTGCTGGCCGCCGGCCACGGCACCCGGGTGGTGTTGCGGCTCGACGGCGACGACGAGACCGACGCGATGGACGCGGCCGCGGCGCTGTTCGAGCGCAGGTTCGACGAGGAAGGCTGATGCGGCACGGCCTGCACGGACAGGGCGCATCGCGGGGCAATGCGCTCGGACGCGCCCGCGTGCGCGAGCCGCATGCGCTGGAGGTCGCCGAGACCCGCATCGCCGCCGACGAGGCGCCGGCGGAACTCGCCCGCCTGCATGCGGCGATCGACCACGTCCGCGCCGACATCCGTGCGATGCGCGACCAGTTGCACGGCGCACTGGCGCACGAGGTGGGCGAGTTTCTCGACCTGCACACCCTGCTGCTCGACGATCCCGAACTGCTCCAGGGCCTCGACGATCTGGTGATGAGCGGCCTCTACGGCGCCGACTACGCGCTGCGCCTGCAGCGCGACCGGCTCGCGGCCGTGTTCGAGGGCATGGACGACGCCTACTTCCGCAGCCGCATCGAGGACATCGACCATGTGATCGGACGCGTGCATGCCGCCCTGCACGCGCACGAGGCCGAGCTCCAGGGCGTCGCCGGCGAGATCCTGGTCACCGATGCGATCGCGCCGTCGGAGATCGGCCGGCTGCACGCCCGCGGCGTGCTCGGCGTGGTGACCTCGACCGGCAGCACACTCTCGCACTCGGCGATCCTCGCGCGCAGCCTGCACCTGCCGCTGGTCGTCAACGCCGCGCACGCGCTGGCCCAGGTCAACGACGGCGACGTGCTGGTGATCGATGGCAGCACGGGCGAGGTCATCGTCGAACCGAACGCGGATGATCTGCGCCAGTACCGGGAGCGCCTGCGCGAAGAAAAGCGCGAGCGCAAGCAGCTGCGTCGCCTGCGCCGTGAGCCGAGCAAGAGCCTCGACGGCGTCGACATCCGCCTCTACGCCAACGCCGAAACCCGCGAGGACGTCGCAGAAGCGCACGCCCTCGGCGCGGCCGGTGTCGGTCTGTACCGCACCGAATTCCTGTTCCTGCAGGGCCGGCGGATTCCCGACGAGGACGAACAGTTCCGCGCCTATCGCGACCTCGTACTCGGCATGACCGGGCGCACGGTGACCATCCGCACGCTCGACATCGGCGCCGACAAGGCCGACGAGACGGGGCTGGCCCTGCGTGACGAACCCAACCCGGCGATGGGTCTGCGTGGCGTGCGCCTGTCGATGGCCCGCGACGGCCTGCTGGAGACCCAGCTGCGCGCGATCGTGCGGGCGGCGGGCTACGGGCCGGTCCGCGTGCTGGTGCCGATGGTCAGCGGACGCGAGGAAATCGTCGCGGTGCGGCGGATGCTCGACCGCGTACAGGCCGATCTGCGCGCCGAGGGACACGGCAGCGCGGAGCGGCTCGCGCTCGGCGCGATGATCGAAGTGCCGTCGGCCGCGATCGCGCTGCCGACCTTCGCCCGCGACCTGGATTTCATTTCCGTGGGCACGAACGATCTCGTGCAGTACCTGCTGGCCGCGGACCGCAACAACGACGCCCTCGGTGATCTCTACTCGCCCCTGCATCCCGCGGTGATCCGCCTGCTGCACGGCGTGGTCCGGGTGGCACGCGCGCGCGGCATGCCGGCCTCGGTCTGCGGCGAGATCGCCGGCGATGCACGGTTCACGCCCCTGCTGCTCGCACTCGGCTTCGAGGAGTTGAGCCTGCATCCCTCGCCGTTGCTGGAGGTCCGCCGCGCGATCCGCGGCCTGGACATCGGCCATCTGCGCGCGCGCATGCCCGCGCTCCTGCGCGCGCGCGATCGCGCCGGCATCGAGCGCTGGCTGGCAGGCGCGCAGCCCCTGCGCAGCCACGCCTGAGCGCCGCCGCCCTCACGCACGCCGTGCCGGCCTCGCGTGCCGGGTGAGGTCACGATCCAACGTATGCCGTCGCGGCCCATTGCGTCACGCCTGACTCCACGCCCGCGTGCCGTGCACGCGGGGTGGGCAGATCCGGGGCCAGCGCGGATAATGCGCGGATGATCATCTGACCTGTCGCGCCATCCGGTCGCGACGTGCAACGGAAGCCGCTCCATGGCCGAAGCCGTCCGACCCGACAAGACCGCGCGTCAGCTGCGCCTGCTGTCCGATGCACTCGACAGCGGGCGTCTGGGCCCGGTGCGCCGTCTGGTCCACACACTGGCGCCGGCCGAGATCGGCAACCTGCTCGAATCGCTGCCGCACGACAAGCGCATCGTCGTCTGGGGCCTGGTCGATCCCGAGGACGACGGCGAAGTGCTGGTCCACGTCGGCGACGAGGTGCGCGAGAGCCTGATCGCCGACATGGACCCCGACGAGCTGGTCGCGGCCGTCGAGGACCTCGACATCGACGACCTCGCCGATCTGGTCGAGGACCTGCCCGGTGCCGTGATCGACGAACTGCTGCGCTCGATGGACCGCGAAAACCGCGAGCGCCTCGAGCAGGTGCTGTCGTATCCCGAGGACAGCGCCGGCCGCCTGATGAATCCCGACGTGGTGACGGTACGCGCCGACACCACGGTCGATGTCGTGCTGCGGTTCCTGCGCCTGCGCGGCGAACTGCCCGACAACACCGATCATCTGTACGTGGTCAATCGCCGGCATCAGCTCATCGGCTGGGTCGCGCTGCAGGATCTCGTGACCCGCGACCCGGGCACGCCGGTCAACAAGCTGATCGACGACGAGCTCGACTCGATCCATGTCGACGAATCCGCCGAACAGGTCGCACGCCTGTTCTCGGACAACGACTGGGTCTCGGCGCCGGTGGTCGACGACGGCAACGTGCTGCTGGGCCGCATCACCATCGACGACGTGGTCGACATCATCCGCGAGCAGGCCGAGCACCAGGCACTCGGTGCCGCGGGTCTGGACGAGGACGAAGACCTGTTCTCGCCGATCCGGCGCGCGGTGCGCGGCCGCGTGGTGTGGCTGGGCATCAATCTGTGCACGGCGTTTCTCGCCGCGTTCGTGATCGGCCGCTTCGAGGCGACGATCGAGCAGATCGTCGCGCTGGCCGTGCTGATGCCGATCGTCGCCGGCATCGGCGGCAATGCCGCAGTGCAGGTACTGACCTTGATGGTGCGCGGTATCGCGCTGGGCCAGGTGGGTGCCAGCAATGCGCGCATCCTGATGTGGAAGGAGCTGCGGGTCGCGCTGATCAACGGCCTGCTGATCGGCACCCTCGTCGGCCTCGTCGCCCTGGTCTGGTTCCACGACTGGGTGCTGTCGCTGGTGATCTTCGCGGCGCTGGTGATCAATTTCTGTTCCGCAGCGACGGCCGGTGTGTTGCTGCCGCTGCTGCTCAAGCGCATGCGGGTGGATCCTGCGGTCGCCGGCACCGTGGTGGTCACGGCGGTGACCGACATCATGGGTTTCTTCAGCTTCCTCGGCCTCGCCACCGTGATCATGCTGCGCTGAGCATGGCGGCGACGGGCGCGGCGGCCGGGTTCGGCCGGATCGAACACTGGGACGACACGCGCGGCTTCGGCTTCATCGTGCCCGACATCGCGCAAGCCGACGCGCCCGACCGTCTGTTCGTCCACATCCGCGATATCGATCGCGAGGGCACGCGGCCTGTCGTCGGCGCGCGCGTGCGTTACACGCCGGAGCGTCAGCCCGACGGCCGCTGGCGTGCGGTGCGGGTCGCAGCCGTGGGGATCGCCGCCTCCCGCACCCCGCGGCGACGCGACGCGCGTCCTCCTGCCCGATCGGGCCCGCGGCTCCTCATGCCCACGGCGCTCCTCGGATGGGTCGCGCTGCTCGCGCAGGCGGTGACGAACGCACGCCTGCCGTGGCTCGCACTCGTCGCCTTGGCCGGCCTCAACCTGCTCACCTTCGTCGTCTACGCGCTCGACAAGCACGCCGCGCGGCGGGGTGGCCGGCGCACGCCCGAGGCGCATCTGCACCTGCTCGAACTGCTCGGCGGCTGGCCCGCGGGGGCGCTGGCGCAGCAGGTGCTGCGGCACAAGCGTGCCAAACCGGACTACCGTAGGGCCTTCGCCGCGATGATCGCCCTGCACCTGCTCGCCCTCGCCGCCTGGACCTTCGCCTGACTTCGGAGCCGCGCATGATCGACCTCGCCTCGCCCTTCCGTCGCCGCCTGCTGCGCGGCCTCGCGCTCCTCGGTAGCGCGGCCGTGGTGTCGGGCTGCGCGGGCGCCGTGCCTGGATCGGTCGCACCCGCCGCCGGCGGCTTCGTGCGCCGCGAGGTGAGCTCGAACGGCCGCCGCTACGCCTACCAGGTGTTCGTGCCGGCGCGCACCGTGCCCCGCCCGCTTCCCGTCGTCCTGTTCCTGCACGGCTCGGGCGAACGCGGCGACGACGGCGAGGCGCAGACACGGGCGGGTCTGGGGCCTTACGTGCGCGCGCATGCGACGGACTTCCCCGCACTCGTCGTCTTTCCGCAGTCGCCCGAAGGCGCGTCGTGGGAAGGCGACACGGCGACGATGGCGCTGGCGACCCTCGACGCGGCAACCGCGGAATTCGACGGCGACCGCAGTCGCACCTCATTGACCGGCATGTCCCGCGGCGGCTACGGCGTGTGGTCGCTGGCGCTGCGCGAGCCGGCGCGCTTCGCCGCGCTGGTGCCGGTGTGCGGCGGCATCACCGCGCCCGGCACCCGGCCCGATCTGGACACGCTGTATGTCGAATCGACGCACGCCTCGGCCGACCCGTTTGCCGCCGCGGCGCGGGGTCTGCGCGACATCCCGAGCTGGGTCTTCCACGGCGCACGCGACGACGTGGTGCCGCCCGAACAGTCGCGGCGCATGGTGGCCGCGCTGCAGCGCGAAGGCGCGGATGTGCGCTACACCGAATTCGCAGACGCCAACCACAACAGCTGGGACGCGGCCTACGCCGCGCCGGGGCTCTGGGACTGGCTGTTGCGGCAACGCCGCTGACGCCCGGCGCAACGCGTCGTGACGCTCTCAGCGCCGCGTGCGGCGTCGGCGCGCGAGCGCGCTGAGCGTCGCGATCACCGCGGTCAACGCGGCCATCGCCAGGAACTGCGCACGGGTGTCGGGCGAGGCGACCAGCAGCGCGAAGATCACGCCGAGAATGCCGAGGGCGCACAGGGTGAGCACCGGGAAACCGCGCATCCGCACCGGCATGGCCGCGCCGGCGCGGTCCGCGCGTCGCCGCAGGATCAGCTGCGACACCAGCGCGAGCGTCCACACCAGCAGGCAGGTCGCACCGACGATGTTGAGCAGCGTCGGCAGCACCCGTCCGGGCACACGCAGTTCCAGCGCCGTGGCCGCGAAGCCGAATGACACGCTGGCCAGCACCGCCGCGATCGGCACCAGCCGGCGATCGCTGCGTCCGAGCCACGCCGGCGCTTCGCCGCGCCGCGCCAGCGACCAGATCATCCGCGAGGCGCCGTAGAGATTGGCGTTGAGCGCCGACAGGAGCGCGATCACCGCGACCAGGGTGATCGCGGTCGCCGCGCCGGGAATGCGCGCCGCGTCCAGCACCGCCGCGAACGGCGACGCCAGCGCCGGGCTGTTCCAGGGCACGACCAGGACGATCACCGCGATCGAGCCGAGATAGAACACCAGGATGCGCCAGGCCACGGTGCGAATGGTCCGGGCCAGGCTGCGCGCCGGATCCGCGGTTTCGGCGGCCGCGATCGCGACGATCTCGGTGCCGCCGAATGCGAAGACCACCACCAGCAGGGCGGCGCCCACCCCCACCAGGCCGTTCGGTGCGAAGCCCCCGTGGGCGGTCAGATTCGCCAGGCCCGGCGACGCCACATCGGGCAGCGCGCCGAGCAGCAGGGCGATACCGACGCCGATGAAGGCGAGAATGGCGACGACCTTGAGGATGGCGAACCAGAATTCGAACTCGCCGAAATTGCGTACGCCGAGCAGATTGATCGCGGTGAACACGGCCATGAACACGAGCGTGAGCCCGGGCACCGAAACGCCGGGCCAGATCGTCGCCAGCAGACCGGCCGCGCCCACCGCTTCGGCCGCAACGACCACCACCACCTGCAGCCACCACAGCCAGCCCACGGTGGCGCCGGCGGTCGGGCCCATGGCGTCCTCCGCGTACACCGAGAACGCGCCGCTGGCCGGCTTCGCCGCGGCCATCTCGCCGAGTGCATGCATCACCACGATCACCAGCGCACCGGCGATCAGGTACGAGACCAGGACGGCCGGTCCGGCCGCCTGGATGCCGACGCCGGAGCCCAGGAACAGGCCCGCGCCGATCGCGCTGCCCAGACCCATCATCACCAGTTGCCGCGGCTTGAGCGCATGCGCGGGCGACGCGGCGGCGTGATCGGGAAGCGAAGCGTGGGGATCGGGGGATGACATCGCGGTGGCCGGAGTGCGGGACGGCGCACGATACGCGCTCGCGCCCGTCACGTGCGGACGCGTTCGGAACCCACCGCGGCATGCAGCGTGCCGGCGGTGTGCGCAGTCCGGCCCGGCGGAGCGGTCGCGATCAGCCCAGCAGGGCGTCCAGCACCGCCATGCGCACGGCCACCCCGTTGCGCACCTGGCGCAGGATCAGCGACTGCGGCCCGTCGGCGACCTCGTCGGTGATCTCGACACCGCGGTTCATCGGGCCGGGGTGCAGCACCACCGCGTCCGGCGCCGCGCGGCGCAGGCGGCGCGCGTCGAGGCCGTAGTCGCGATGGTAGTCGTCGAGCGAGGCGACCAGCCCCTCGTCCATGCGCTCGCGCTGCAGGCGCAGCATCATCACCGCGTCTACGCCTTCGAGCGCGGCATCGAGATCGTGACCCACCGTGCAGCCGGCCAGTGCATCGCCGTCGGGCAACAATGCGGCCGGGCCGCAGACCCGGATCTCGCCCGCGCCCAGCGTGCGCAGTGCCTGCAGATCGCTGCGCGCCACGCGCGAGTGCCTGACGTCCCCGACGATCGCGACGCGCAGCCCGGAAAAATCCGCACCCTTGGCCTGGCGCAGCGTCAGCATGTCGAGCAGGCCCTGGGTTGGATGCGCACTGCGCCCGTCACCGGCGTTGAGCAGGGCGACGCCCGGCGCGGCCGCCGCGGCCAGGGCCGCCACCGCGCCGTCGGCCGAGTGGCGCACGACGAACCCCCGCACCCCCATGGCCTCGATGTTGCGGAAGGTATCGAGCGCGGTCTCGCCCTTGGTCGTCGA
>VFQP010003249.1_pt1 | contig 16828 bp, 15 predicted proteins | sample 3512351 | NCBI WGS metagenome assembly VFQP01 (sample SAMN10412372, study PRJNA504923) | tailings metagenome | isolation source: Relicate 1 Philex TSF1 revegetated site | place: Philippines: Tuba, Benguet | collected 2017-08-29
CCAAGGCCGCGAGCCTGGAAGCGCTGGCCGAGGATCTGAGGCGGGCGGCGTGAAAGCGGTGATTGGTGGATTCGTGATTGGTGATTCGGAACAGCGGTCTGTCGCAGGCTTTCCGATCTCCGGGTGTTCGCCGATTCGCGCCGCGCAACACGCGGCCAGTGGAGGCAAAACTGCGTTTTCGAATCACGAATCACCAATTACGAATCACCGCTCCCTGATCACGAATCACGGCTCATGACCAAACGCGACGTCTTCCGCTTCCTCAACGAGCCACGCGCGATGCCGGGCAAGGTGCCGCTCGCGCTGCGCACCGACGGCGACTGGAACGAACTCTACGGCCGCTTCGAGGACCGCGAGGCGGCGCGCCAGGCGGACCGCTGCCTGGACTGCGGCAATCCGTATTGCGAAGCCAAGTGCCCGGTGCACAACTACATCCCGAACTGGCTGAAGCTGGTGCAGGAGGGCCGCCTGCTCGAGGCCGCGGCCCTGTGTCACGAGACCAACCCGCTGCCCGAGATGTGCGGCCGCGTGTGCCCGCAGGATCGGCTGTGCGAAGGCGCGTGCACGCTCGACGACGGCTTCGGTGCGGTGACCATCGGTGCGGTCGAGAAATACATCGTCGACACCGCCTTCGCCCAGGGCTGGCGGCCCGACCTGTCCAAGGTCGTGCCGACGGGGCAGCGCGTGGCGGTGATCGGCGCCGGACCGGCCGGTCTCGCGTGCGCGGACCGCCTGGTGCGGGCCGGGATCGGCGCCGTGGTGTTCGACCGCTACGAACAGATCGGCGGGCTGCTGCAGTTCGGCATTCCCAGCTTCAAGCTCGACAAGTCGGTGATCGCCACGCGCCGCGCGGTGCTCGAAGGCATGGGTGTGGAGTTCCGGCTCGGCGTCGAGGTCGGCCGCGACGTCGAACTCGCCGCGCTGCTGGCCGAGTTCGACGCCGTGTTCGTCGGCACCGGCGCCTATCGCTACACCGACGGTGGCCTGCCCGGCCAAGACCTGCCGGGTGTGTTGCCCGCCCTGCCGTTCCTCGTGCACAACGGCCGCATCGTCACCGGCGGCGACACCTGGGGCCGGCCGATCGCCGGCTGGGAAACCACACTGGCGCTGCCGGCGCTCGAGGGGCGGCACGTCGTCGTGCTCGGCGGCGGCGACACCGGCATGGACTGCGTCCGCTCGGCCGTGCGCCTGGGCGCGGCCAGCGTGACGTGCGCGTACCGCCGCGACGAGGCCAACATGCCGGGCTCGGCACGCGAAGTCGGCAATGCACGCGAGGAAGGCGTGCGCTTCCTGTTCAACCGCCAGCCGCTGGCGATCGAGTCCGATGCGACGGGCCGCGTCGCGGGCGTACGCGTCGTGCAGACGCGGCTCGGCCCGCCCGACGCGAACGGCCGCCAGCGCGCCGAGCCGGTCGAGGGCAGCGAATCGCGGATCGACGCGGACGTGGTGATCATCGCCTTCGGCTTTTCGCCGGTGCTGCCGGACTGGCTGGCCGCGCACGACGTCACCGAACAGGGCAACGGGCGCATCCGGGTCGGCGGGGAACGCCGCCTGCCCTACCAGACCGCGCATCCGAAGGTGTTCGCCGGCGGGGATGCGGTGCGCGGTGCGGACCTGGTGGTGACCGCAGTGCAGGAAGGCCGCGACGCGGCGGCCAGCATCGCGCGGATGCTGCGCCGCGCCGACGCGACACGCGGCTCCGCGCTCGACGCGGCCTGAACCGCACCGCCTGAACCGACCGTTCGCGGGCGCGGGCCGGATTTCCCTCGGCCGGCCAGCCGTCGCATGATGGCGGCATGCGCCTGCTCACGATTTCCGCCCTCGCCCTGATGCTCGTACCGGCCCTCGCGGCCGGCGCGCAGGCCCAGGACGATGTCCGCGTCTACCGCTGCACCGACGAGCGCGGCCGGGTCGCGCTGCGGGATTCGCCCTGCGACGGTGGCCAGCGCCAGGAAGTGCGCACCATGCTGCGCCCCGTCGACGGCACCCCGATCGAGCGTCCGCCGCCGCCACCGCCGGCGGCTGTCCCTCCGCCCGCCCCGCAGATCATCGTGGTCAATGCGCCGCAACCGATGTACCGCTGCATCCGGCCGGACGGCAGCAGCTACACCAGCGATTCCTCGGAAGGCAATCCGCGCTGGGTCCCGTTGTGGACGCTGGGCTACGGCCCGCCCCGCGGGCGCCCGCCGCACACCGGTCGCCCGCCCGACTACGGCGGTGGGGGCCGGCCTCCACGGGCCGCGATCGGCTATGGCGGAGCGGGCACCTGGGTGCGGGACGAGTGCCGGCCGATGCCGCAGGCCGAGGTCTGCCGCCTGATCACCGAGCGCCGGGAGGCGATCCGCCAGCGGTTCTTCAACGCGCAGCCCACCGAACGCGCCGAACTGAGCCGCGAGGAGCGCGCGATCGATGCGCGCCTGGCCCAGGACTGCCGGCGATGATCCGGGCATGGCCCCCGACGACGCTCGGGCTCGTACTGACCGTGACGGCCCTGCTCGCCGCGCCGCTGCCGGCGCGCACGGCGCCGACGGTGATCTACCGCTGCACCGCGCCCGACGGCGAGGTGACGTTCCAAAACGGCACGCCGTGCACCGCCGGCCACCAGCAGCAGCGCCGGGTCATCGACATCGCCGCGCCGCTGCCGGCCTTCGTGCCGGCGCCCGCCGCGCCTGCGCGCGCGCCGGCCGTGCCCCTGATCTCGAGCTTGCCCGCGGCGCCGGTCGCGAAGGCGGACACCCAGCGCGACGCCGGGCCCAAACCGCCGCCGCCCGCGCTCTACAGCTGCCGGGTGTACGACAACAGCACCTACTGGCGCGAGGACGACGCGCCGCCGGCGCGCTGCCGTCCGCTGCAGACCGTCGGCATCGGCGGCGTGCCGGGCCTGGGCGCGGGCCAGGCCTGCGAGCGCCACGAGGATGTCTGCACACCGGTGCCGGACGAGGACCTGTGCCGCAGCTGGGACGCGCGCGTGCGCGAGGCCGAATTCCGCTGGCGCTTCGGCGACGACGGCGCACGCGAATCCGCGCGCATCGAGTACGAACGCCTGTTCACGCAGTTGCAGAACAGCGCCTGCGCCCCCTGACTGCCGCTCAGAGCCAGCGCCGCACCGCGCGCATGTAGGCGGTGTACTCGGCGCCGAAGCGTGCCTGCAGCCGCGCTTCCTCGAACGGGATGATCGCGTACTGCAGCGCCAGCACCGGCAGCGGCAACAGCGCCAGCGCCCACGGCAGATCGAGCATCAGCGCCAGCCCCACGTACGCCATCACCTGGCTGACGTAGATCGGATTGCGGGTCAGCCGGAACGGACCGGCGAGGATCAGCCGCGCCGGCGTGTGCGCGGGGATGATCGTGGTGCGCCGGCGCACGAACAGCGCGAACGACCACAGCGCCAGCACCAGCGACGTATTGGCCAGCACCGTGCCCACGAGCTGCAGAGCCGGGCGCACCGTCTCGGCCGGCAACGGCAGGCCGAGCGCGTGCTGCAGGCCGGCGCCGACGAGAAAGGCGAGCACGCACTGCACCGGCGACGTGCTGCGGACCAGGAACGGCGCGCGCGGCGCGGCCGAGGCGGCGTCAGAAACCATGGCGCAGGAATCCGCCGTCGACGGCGATGCATTCGCCGGTGATGTAGGCCGCCGCGGGCAGGCACAGGAACGCGACCGCCGCTGCGACGTCTTCAGGCTCGCCGATCCGCCCCATCGGCGTGCGCAGCAGCACCTCGTCGAGATAGTCGGGATCGGCCAGCGGCTCGGACGTGCGGCGGGTGCGGATGTACCAGGGCGCGACCGCGTTGACGCGCACGCCGTCCTCGGCCCACTCGACCGCGAGATTTCGGGTCATCTGGTGCAGCGCGGCCTTGCTCATGCCGTAGGCGGCCCCGGTGCGCACGTGGGTCAGGCCCGAGACACTGCCGACGTTGACCACGCTGGAGGTCGCATGCTGGGCCAGCAGCGGATGTGCGTACCGGGTGAGTTCGAACGCGCTGAAGACGTTGACCTCGAAGATCTCGCGCCACTCGTCCTCGGTGTAGTCGGTCGCGGCGCGCTGGGCGTTGCCGCCGGCGTTGTTGACCAGGATGTTCAGTCCGTCGCCCTGGTCCTCGACCCAGTCGAGGATCTCCCGGCGCTGGTCCTCGTCGACGACGTCGGCGATCAGCGCGCGCACGTCGCCGTCGGGGCGCTCGTCGAGCAGTTCGTCGCGGGTCGCCTCGAGCGCATCGCCATTGCGGCCGACGATCAGCACGGTGGCGCCGAAACCCAGCAGCTCACGCGCGATCGCGCGACCGATCCCGGCACTGCCGCCGGTCACCAGTGCCAGTTGCCCGTCCAGGCGCCAGCGATTCGGATCCATCGAATTTCCCCGGATTACGTCGGCGTTAGGATAGCGCCGAGCCTGTCCGCTGGAGTGCCTCATGCCCCTGCCCTGCCTGTTGCCGCGTGTCCGCCGCGCGTGTGCGGCGGCCGCGTTCGTGCTGTTCGCCGGCGCCGCGTGCACGCCGCCGCCGGATGCACCGACCGAAAAACCCGTGGAGCCGCAATCGACGCAGCTGCGCGACGCGATCCGCGAACCGCTCGACACCGCGCGCGACGCCCAGCGCACGCTGGACGACAACGCCGCGCGCCAGCGCCGGGCGATCGAGGACGCCGGCGGCTGAGACGCGCCGGCGCGGCGGCTCACCAGTCCGTCGGTGCGTAGTCCTTAAGGAACTGGCCCCAGACATGGGTGCCGGTGTTGATGCCGTCGATGATCGGATCGACGATGCGCGCCGCGCCGTCGACGATGTCGAGCGGCGGATGGAAGCGCTCCTCGACGATCTTGCGCGCGGCGATCTCCACCGGATCCTCGTCGGTCACCCAGCCGGTGTCGACCGCGTTCATGTGGATGCCGTCGCCGTGGTAATCGGCGGCGGACGTGCGCGTCATCATGTTCAGCGCGGCCTTGGCCATGTTGGTGTGCGGGTGTTTGGTGGTCTTGAAGTTGCGGTAGAACTGCCCCTCGACCGCGGAGACGTTGACGATGTGCTTGTCGCGCTCCGGCGTCCGCGTCATCAGCGTCTTCAGGCGCGCATTGATGATGAACGGGGCCACCGCATTGACCAGCTGCGTCTCCAGCAGTTCGACCGCCGGCACCTCGTCCATCTGCAGGCGCCACGAATTGCGGCCGCGCAGATCCACCTGCTGCAGGTCCTTGTCGACCCGGCCTTCCGGGAACAGATGCGCCTGGCCGACCAGTTCATCGGCGAGCAACGGCACCTGCGACAGTTCCGCGGCGCGCGCCAGACCGGCGCGGCCCGCGCTGCGCTCGACCAGCGACTGGCTGCCGCCCGGCAGCAGATCGGCCGCGCGCAGGCCCTCGTAGCCGCCGACGAGCTTGCGCACGTGCTCGGGCAGCGTGTGCAGGGCGGCGGTTTCGCCGGCCATCATGTGCGCGTAGAACGCGGGCGGCCGACGCACGGTCTGGCAGGCGTTGTTGACGATGAAGTCGAGCCGGTCGCGCGTGGCGACGAGCTCGGCGCAGAACGCTTCGACGCTCGGGGTGTGACGCAGATCGAGGCCGAAGACCTCCAGCCGGTGGCCCCAGTCGGCGAAGTCCGGCTCCTGCGCGTAGCGCTGCGCGGAGTCGCGCGGGAAGCGCGTGGTGACGATCAGCGCGCACCCCGCGCGCAGCAGCTTCAGACCGGCCTGGTAGCCGATCTTGACCCGGCCGCCGGTCAGCAGCGCGACGCGGCCACTGAGATCGGCGGTCTCGGTGCGCTTGCGGAAATTGAAGTCCGCGCACGTCGGGCACAGCTGGTCGTAGAAGTGATGGATCGCGGTGTACTTCTGCTTGCAGACGTAGCAGTGCAGCAGCTCCGGCGATTCCGCGAAGCGCGGCGCCTCGGGGGCGGCATCGCGCGGATCGTGCTGGCCGGGCGGCTGCGGCGGGAAGTAGTTCGGCGTGGTGAACACCGGTTTGCTGCGCAGTACGCGGATACCGGTCTGGTCGAGCAGGGCCTCGGTGCGCCGCGCCTTCTCGCGGTTGGCCTCGCGCAGCGCCTGCTTGGCCTGCTTGCGGCGCGCGCGCGGCTCGGGATGGTGGACGAGAGCGACGGCCTGCAGCAGGCGGATGCGCTCGTCCTCCGGCAGGCCGTCGAGCACGCTGCGGTCGTCGCGGATCGCCTCGAGCAGTTCGAGCGTTATGCGTGCGCGCTGCAGCAGGGCGTCGTCGGCGTCGGAGGCCGGGGGCGGTGCGGAGGTCGAATTCAAGAGCGTGTCCGTGGGCGTGCGCGACACCTCGGACGCGAGGCGCCGGTGTCGTGCGGGGAAGCGTGCGGTGCATCGGCGGGTCGGCCGTCGCGGGCGTGGGGCGGTCGCGATACCGGCGCGGGGCGCCCGGTGCGTGACCATGCCGGGATCGGAGGAATCCGCGACCGGGGCATTTTCGCCGATCGGCGGGGGCCGTGCCATCGGGGGGGCTTGTGGACAACGGCCGGGCACACCGATGCCCACGGGTTGCAGGCGCCCGATGGGTGGGATGGGCCGCTCGACCCGCCATCCGGCTGTTGAATCGCGCGGAGGCGACGGATGCCTAGAAGCGCCGATGGCGAGGACGCCGCTCCTCATCCCGGCGCTCGCCGCGATCCAGCATGCAGTGCAGCCGGACGCAGGCGTGGAACGCGTCGAAAACGAAGGGCGCTTTCAGGACGCGCCGGGCCACCGCCGTCATCCCTGCGTAGCCGGGGTCCACGGACCTCGGCTGCGCCGGGAGCAGCGTCTCGGGATGACCGGAGGTTCGTCCGGCACAAGCGCCGCCTCCGCGGCAACGACGACTTCGAAATTCCGGCGTGCGTCTGGAAGCCTAAGGCTCCGGCAGAACGCAAAACACGGTTCGTCGGAAGTGGCCCTAGCGCGCCACCGGCCGATACACGATGAAGATCACCAGGTCCTCGTCGCCGATCTGCGCCAGCGCATGGCGGTCGCCGTTGCGGGTGAGGATGGCGTCGCCCGGGCCGACCTCGCGCACGGTGTCGTTCAGGGTCAGCCGGCCGCGGCCGGAGAGCACGTAATAGATCTCGTCCTTGTCATTGACGTGGTCACCGATGGTCGCGCCGCGATGGAACGCGCGCTTGCGGAAGACCAGGTCGAAGCCGGTGGCGTCGGCGAAGAACGGATAGGCCGTCGTCGTGCCCAGACCCGCGTGCGGGCCCGGCTGCTCGATCGCGATGTCGCGCTCCTGCACGACCACCGACGGCGACACGGGGGCTTCCGCCGGCGCAGGCAGGGCATTGCATTCGCCCGCCGTCACGGGTGTCACAGGCGCCGCGGCATCGATCTCGCGCCAGCCGGCCGCGACCAGGCAGGCCACGGCGTTGGCGCCGGCGTCGCTGAAATGGGTGCCGTCGGCCTTGCCCTGGGCGAACATGAGATAGGGCTTGGCCCCGTCTTCGCCGTGCGCGCGGATCCAGTCGCTGGACAGCGCGTCGAGATCGATCAGCGCGACGCCCTCGCGTATCGCCAGGTTCTGCATCGCCAGCGTGTAGCGCCCATGCGTGTCGACCAGTGAACGGAAGTCGTAGAGCAGCCGGGCGACCGGGGTGATCAGGACCGGCGTGGCGCCGTGTGTGCGCGCGACTTCGATGTAGCGCTGGAGAAAGCGCGGATAGTCGGTGGCCGGATCGGTGTAGCGCGTGGCGTCCTCGCGCTTGGCGTCGTTGTGGCCGAACTGGATCAGCAGCACGTCGCCCGCGCGGATCTCGCGGGCGATCGCGTCGAGCCGGCCTTCGTCGATGAAGCTGCGTGTGCTGCGTCCGCCCGCGGCGTGGTTGTGGACCTCCCAGCCCTCGGCGGTCCAGTCCGGAAACTTCTGGCCCCAGCCGGCCTGTGGTGCGCGCTCGGCGCCGTAGGTCGCGGCGGTGGAATCGCCGGCGATGAAGATGCGATGCGGCGCCGACGACGCCGCGGATGCAATACCCGCGACACCCAGGAGCAGCAGCGACAACAGATGGTGCTTCATGCGGGCGCTCCGCCGGAATCCGGGTGGACACCGCAGGTCGCCGCACCCGGCGGCGACCTGCGTCGTGCAACGGTTCGCGCCGGGCTTACTTGCCCAGCACGCCCTTGACGTAGGCGACGATGGCCTCGTCCTGGGCGTTGTCGAAGAACGCCTTCTGGAAGCGTTCGCCGCCGACGGCCTGCTTCACCAGGTCCTGGTCGATCGCCTTGAGGCCTTCGACGAAGTCCTTCGATGCGCCCTTCTTGACGTCGGCCAGGATGCCGGCGTTGGTCATCTGCGATTCCTTGCGCTCGGCCGGGTAGCCCTGGCCGCGCTCGCCGTCGAACGCTTTCTCGAAGATGTAGCGGATGTTGATTTCCGCGCCCCAGCCGTAGCCCTTGGCGAACGGCAGGGCCAGCGCGTTGCCGTTGTTGACCTGCGCGAACAGGAAGGCGTCGGTGGGCTCGATGCAGTAGCCGCAGTACACGCCCGGCCAGGCGTTGAGCGACATCATCGCGCCCTGGCCCGTGCCGCAGCCGGCGACGACGAAATCGACCGCCTTCGAGTTGAGCAGCAGCGCAGCGCAGATGCCGAGGTGGATGTAGGTCAGGCGATGGTCGTTGTCGCCGTCCATGCCGACGTTGTAGACGGTATGGCCGCGCTCGGCGGCGACGGTCTCGAGCTGCTCCAGCACCACCGGGTTCTTGGCGGCCTGGCTGAATTCCTGCATCAGTGCGATTTTCATGACGACTCTCTTGGTTCGATTGGAAACGATGGATGCGCCCGCGGGCATGGGGTGCGTGCCTGCGCGCGTGGTCGCGCCCGGAGGCGCTTCAGGCGATGGAACGACGGGCGATCAACGCGCCAGCCAGCCGCCGTCGACCGGGATCACTGCGCCGTTGACGTAGTCCGACGCGCGGCTGGCGAGGAACACCGCGGTGCCGCCCAGATCCGACGGCTCGCCCCAGCGCGCGGCCGGAATGCGGTCGAGAATGGCCTTGTTGCGGTCCGCATCGGCACGCAGCTGCGCGGTGTTGTCGGTGGCCATGTAGCCCGGCGCGATGGCGTTGATGTTGACGCCCTTGCTGGCCCATTCGTTTGCCAGCAGGCGGGTGATGCCGGCGATGCCGGACTTGCTGGCGGTGTACGACGGCACACGGATGCCGCCCTGGAACGAGAGCATCGAGGCGATGTTGATGATCTTGCCGCCGCCCTGGGCGATGAAATGCCGGCCGGCCGCCTGCGACATGAAGAACGCGGACTTGATGTTGACGTTCATCACGTCGTCCCAGTCCTTCTCGCTGAAATCCACCGCATCCGCGCGGCGGATCAGCCCGGCGTTGTTGACCAGGATGTCGAAACCGCCGAGACCGTCGAGCGTCTCCTTCACCACGCGCTCGATCGGCTCGACGCTGATCAGGTTGGCCTCGATCGCGACGAAACGGCGGCCCAGCGCTTCCACCTTGGCCTGGGTGTCGGTGGGGGCCTGGATGCCGGCGGCGGCGATGTCGGCGCCGGCTTCCGCCAGCGCCAGCGCGATGCCCTGCCCCAGGCCGGTATTGGCACCGGTCACCAGCGCGACCTTGCCCTTGAGGCTGAACGGATTCGTCATTGCATTGCTCCTGTTGCGATGCGTGGGGTGGCCGGTGCGGCCGTTACTTGAGCTGGCAGATGTCCAGCACCTGCATGTCGGTGTAATCGAGGTTCTCGCCGCCCATCGCCCAGATGAAGGCGTAGTGGGACGTGCCGGCGCCCATGTGGATCGACCAGGGCGGCGAGACGACGGCTTCGTTGTTCCGCACCACGATGTGGCGCTGCGCATCGGGCTCGCCCATGAAGTGGTACACGCGGTCCGCATCGCCGAGGCCGAAGTAGAAATAGACCTCGCTGCGGCGGTCGTGCAGGTGCGGCGGCATCGTGTTCCAGACACTGCCCGGTTCGAGGACGGTCAGCCCCAGCAGCAACTGCGAGGAGCGGCAGGTCGCCGGCACGATGTACTGGTAGATGGTGCGGGCGTTGCTGGTTTCGAGCGCGCCGCGTTCGAGCGGCACCGCGTCGGCGATCGAGATCTTCGTGGTCTCGAAGCGCGCGTGCGCCGGCGTCGAGACCAGATAGAACGTCGCCGGCGCGGCCGCGTCGTCGGAGGCGAACACGACCTCTGCGCTGCCCATCGCCACGTACAGGCCGTCCTTCGGCGCGAGCGCATGGACGGTGCCGTCGCCGGTCACCGTGCCGGCACCGGTGCCGACGTTGACGATGCCCAGCTCGCGCCGCTCGAGAAACGGGCGTCCGGCCGCGGAAGCGGGTTCGGTCTGCACCGGAAGCGACACCGCACCGGCCACCGGCGCGGCGCCGCCGACGACCAGGCGCTCGTAATGCGTATAGCTCAGGCGCAGCGCATCGTCGACGAACAGGCCGTCGAGCAGATACAGATCGCGCAGGGCGTCGTTGGAGATGTCCTGCATCACCCCGGGATGGGTGGCGTAGTAGGTCTTCTGGTACATGGCGGACTCCGAGGCGGACGCGCTGCTCCAGGCGGAAGCGTGATTCTAGGCCTTTCGGTAACCGGTGTCATACCGCGCCGCCGCAATTGCGGCGATGTCCGCGCCACGGCGCCATGCGGTCATGGGCGCGTTCGAGCCCCGGGCGCACGCGCACGCGGGGCAACGCCAACCGGGCCTGCGTCGGCCGGCGCGGTGTTGTGCGATGCGGCGGAACACGCGCGGGCCCTGGTCGGTGCACGCCCTCCGCCTGCGCCTCGAGACGGTACGCGCGGTGGCGCTCGACGCGCCGCCGCCCCGGTCAGCCGGGAGGCTGGCAGGAATCGCGCACGATCAGATGCGGGCGCACGCTGGCGAGCGGGCGCGGCGTCCCCTCGGGCTGCAGCAGCATCGCGGCCGAAATGCGCCCGGTGTCGCGGGTGTCGCGGCGCACCGAAGTCAACGGCGGCCAGAGCCGCGACGCCAGCGGACTGTCGTCGTAGCCCACCACCGAGAGCTGGCGTGGAATGCTGATACCGGCGCGCATCGCCACGCGATAGACGCCGGCCGCCATCTCGTCGTTGCCGCAGAAGATCGCCGTCGGGCGCTTCTTCGCGCCGAGCAGGGTCTCGGCCGCGGCCACGCCGGATTCGAAGGTGTAGCCGGCCTCGACCACGCGCGCCTTCGGCAGTTCGATGCCGCGGCGCTCGAGCGCGCCGATGAAGCCCTGCGAACGCTCGATCGACGAGCGGTAGTCGCTGGGGCCGGTGATCATCGCGATGTCGGTATGTCCGAGGGACTGCAGGTAATCGGCCACTTCGGCCGCGCCGTCGTGGTCGTGGGTGACGACCATGCGCTCGGGCGTGTCCATGGACACGGCCGCGATGCGCACGTAGCGCACGTCGATCTCGGCCAGCATGTCGGCCAGGGCCTGGTCCTCGGACACGCGCGGCACCAGCATCACGCCGTGCAGCTTCTGCTGCTGCACGAAGCGGCGCACACCGTCGATGTAGTTCGGGCTGCGGCTGTCGCAGGGATGCACCACCAGCTCGAAGCCGGAGCCGCGCAGGGTGTCGAGCGCGCCGTATTGCATGTTGACGATGAACTGCGCGGTCGGATTGTCGTAGACCATGCCGATCAGGAAGGAGCGGCGGAACGCCAGTCCACGCGCCAGCGGATCGGGCACGTAGCCCACCTCGCGCATCAGGGTCTCGACCTTCTCGCGCGTGTCCTGACGCACCAGCGGCGAATTGTTGATGATCCGCGACACGGTCTTCTTCGACACGCCGGCCAGACGCGCGATGTCGTTGATCGTGGCCGCGCGCGCGGGTTCGCCCGGCTTCGGAATCTTGCTCTTTGCGGGCATTCGGGTCCCCGGACCGTTGTCGTGCGGTGTCCATGATAGGCGAAGACCGGCACCGCACCGGACGGCCGGCCTGCGTGCCGCGCTCAGTCCAGTGCGCGGTAGCGGAAATTGTGGAAGCGCACGTCGCCCTCGCCCGCGGCGTAGATCGCGGGTTTCAGCGCCAGAAAGCCGCCGGCCACGTTGTGGTGGTAGCCCGAGACTTCCATCTGCACCGGGTATTTCTCCCAGGCCCGGCCGTCGCGGCTGGTATGGAGGGTGACGATGTGGCGGTTGTTGGTGACCCGCAGCCACAGGCGTCCGCCCGGCCCGGGCGGCAGGGTGGTCGGCCGTTCCAGGCCGTAGCGGTGCATCACGAACCGGTCGCCGTTGCTGCCGACGCCCGCATAGAGCCGGTCGCTGTAGAACAGCAGCGCCCCGCCCTGCGCGCCGGGCGCGATCTCCATCTCGACCTCGAACTGGTAGGCCTTGTCGCCCGCGATCGCGGTGAGCGGCGAGCTGTCGCGCGGTGACGTGCCCTTGCCGCGCAGGGTCATCGCACCGCCGCCGAAGGACAGCCGCGCGTATTCGTCCTGGGCCGGGTTGAAGAACGACCACTGGTGGCCGAGCGCGTCGCCGTCGAAGCTGTCCGACAGCGCCATGCCGTGTTCGCCGACCGACTCGCCCGCCGGCATCGCCAGGGGCTGTCCCAGGTCCCCGCCCCTGGCGACGTACCAGCCGTCGTCGGTCCACTCGATCGGCTCGAGCAGCGCCTGCCGCCCGAGCGTCCAGTACCCGTTCTCGTAGCCGTGGTAGATCATCCACCAGCGGTCGTCGACGCCTTCGACGATCGTGGCGTGGCCGCGCGACCACCACGGCTCGTCGCGGCTGACCGTCCGCACGATCGGGTTGTGCGGCGAGTTCTCCCACGGGCCGTGGATGGAACGCGAGCGCGCGGTGATCACCATGTGGCCGGTCGGCGGACCGGCGGTGCCGCCCACGGCGGTGGTCATGTAATACCAGCCGTCGCGGAAATTGATCTTGGGCCCTTCCTGGGCGTAGGCCTCGACATCCCAGTCTTCCGGGTAGCGCCAGCCGTCGTAGACGTGCCGGATCTCACCGACCACGCTCAGGCCATCGTCGGCCAGTTGCACGTAGTCACCGGCGCTGAGGAACAGGTACCGCTTGCCGTCCTCGCCCACCGCGTGACCCGGATCGATGTGGCCCGGCAGCCCGATGTCGATCGGCTCGCTCCAGGGGCCGCGGATGTCGTCGGCCCAGACGACGAAGTTGCTGCGGGTGCTGCCTTCGGTGCCGCCCTGGCGCGCGGGAAAATAGATGTAGTAACGGCCTGCGTGCTTGACGATGTCCGGCGCCCAGATCGAGCCCACGTTCTTCGTGATCGCATGGCCCAGCGGCTGCCAGTTCACCAGATCGCGCGAATGCCAGACCGGAAGGCCCGGATAGGCATCGAACGAGGACTGGGTGAGGTAATAGTCGTCCCCGTCCTTGAGCACCGACGGATCCGGACGGTCACCGGCGAAGACCGGATTGAGGAACGTGCCGTCACCCAGATCGGCCTTGCGCTGATGCTCGATGCCGCGCGCCCAGGCTTCGGAGGCCACGCTCGGGGTCTGCGCCGCAGCGGCGAAGGCGGCCGTGGCCAGGAGCGCCGCGCACAGCGCGGCGGCGAGCGTCGGACGGGCAGGCGTCATACGGAACTCCGATGGGGACACAGACAGGCGGCTGGCTGATGCCGATGACACCGCTGGTCATGGACCGTAGCAAAGCCCGGGCGCGCGGGCATTCTGCAACGCAGCAGTCGCGGTCGGCGCACGGGCAGCGCGCAGGATCGCAGCCCGCGGCATCGCCGGGTCCGACGCCGGACGCATCGCAGATGCAGCAAGCACGCGGCGCAGCGCTGCGCTACGCTCGGTGCTCCTGCGCAGCAACGGCGACGCGAGGCACGATGCGTCCGTCCACCGGTGTACAGCGCACGGGCACGGGGTCGTGACCGCAGTCGCGGAACGGCATGGGAGGGCGGCGCTTCGCCGCGAACGCATCGGGAACCACAGCACATGGGCAACAGCACCAGCGAAGGCGCGGCGGGCGCGCCGCGCGGCGAAAACACCGGCTTGATCATCCTCATCAGTTGCGTGGCGACGATCGGCGGCTTCCTGTTCGGCTTCGATTCGGGCGTCATCAACGGGACCGTCGACGGCCTGCAACGCGCCTTCAATTCGGACTCGGTCGGCACCGGGTTCAACGTCGCCTCGATGCTGCTGGGCTGCGCCGTGGGCGCATTCTTCGCCGGCCGGCTGGCCGACGTGTTCGGCCGGCGCAGCCTGTTGATCGCGGCGGCCGTGCTGTTCCTGGTCTCGGCCTGGGGGTCGGGCGTGGCGAACGGTTCGCTGGAGTTCGTGCTCTACCGCATCGTCGGCGGCCTGGCCGTCGGCGCGGCCAGCGTGATGTCGCCGGCCTACATCAGCGAGGTCTCCTCGGCGCGCTACCGTGGCCGGCTGGCGACGGTGCAGCAGATCGCGATCATCGGCGGCCTGTTCGCGGCGTTTCTCAGCAATTACCTGCTGGCCCGCGTGGCGGGTGGCTCGACCGCGGAATTCTGGGGCGGTTACCAGGCCTGGCGCTGGATGTTCTGGATCGAGATCGCGCCGGCGGCGCTGTTCCTCGTCGCGCTGTTCGCGATTCCCGAGAGCCCGCGCTTTCTGGTGGCACGCGGTCGCCTGGCCCAGGCCGAGCGCGTGCTGGTGCGCCTGTACGGCGATGTCGCCGGACGCCGCAAGCTGGACGAGATCCGCGATTCGCTGGCCGCCGACCAGCACCGGCCGAAGTTCTCGGACCTGGTGTCCAGGGTCACCGGGCGCGTGCGCCCGATCGTCTGGGTCGGCATCGGCCTGGCGGTGTTCCAGCAACTGGTCGGCATCAACGTGGTGTTCTACTACGGCGCGGTGCTGTGGCAGGCGGTCGGCTTCTCGGAGAACGACGCGCTGCTGATCAACGTGCTCTCGGGTGCGCTGAGCATCGGCGCCTGCATCGTGTCGCTGCTGCTGGTGGACCGCATCGGCCGCAAGCCGCTGCTGTGGATCGGCTCGGCCGGCATGGCGGTGACGCTGGCGGCGGTGACCGCGGCGTTCGCCACCGGGACGCTCGGCGACGACGGCCGCCTGCTGCTGTCGGATTCGATGGGCGTGCTGGCGCTGGTGGCGGCCAATCTCTACGTGATCTTCTTCAACGCCTCCTGGGGCCCGGTGATGTGGGTGATGCTCGGCGAGATGTTCCCCAACCAGATCCGCGGCTCGGGCCTGGCAGTCGCCGGCCTGTTCCAGTGGGGCGCGAACTTCCTGATCACGTGGACCTTCCCCATGCTGCTGGCCGGTATCGGCCTCGCCGGCGCCTACGGGCTGTATGCGGCCGCCGCCGCGTTGTCGGTGGTGTTCGTGCTGCGCTACGTGCACGAAACGCGCGGCCGCGAACTCGAGCAGATGGAAGGCTGATGCGGCTCGGGCTCGCGGCCAACCGCCGGCACCACGCGAGCGCCGATGCGGCCCTGTTCCGCTGGCTGCGCGCCAGCGGCGCGGGCCTGCGCGAGCTCGGCATCGGCCTGCATGCGGTCGGGCGCACGTATGACGCGATCGTCCGTCACCGCGCGCTCGACGGCTATCCCGGCCTGGTGCGCTATCCCTACGGTCGCGAGGGCGGCCTGATGAAGCTCGTCGCCGAGGTCGTCGGGCTCGGCGAGGGCCGCACGCTCGACGGCGCGGTCTATCTCATCGACCCGGTCGACCCGTCGTCGATCTTTCCCGAGGCGGTGGCGCTGAAGCGCCAGTGCGTGATCCAGGGCAAGCCGTTCCTGTCGACGGTGGCCTCGGCCCGCGACTGGGTGGAAAGCGAGCGCATGCACGCCGGGTTCGTGCCCGATCCCGGCGCCGACGCGTTGCACGCCTTCGAAGCGCAGACGCTGGCACTGATCGCGCACGACGCGATGAAGCCGCAGATGCTCGAATTCGCCGACCGCCACTTCGAGCTGCTGTCGCGCTTCGGCGCGCGCGTCGCCACCGGCACCACCGGCCAGTGCCTCAACGAACTCGCCTGGCGCCGCGGCTGGCCGCAGGACCAGGCCTGGGCGCAGCGCTTCCAGAGCGGCCCGCTCGGCGGCGACGCGCAGATCGCCGACCGCGTGCTCGACGGCCGCTGCCAGCGCGCGGTGTTTTTCGAGGATCCGCACGTCGCGCGGCAGCACGAGGCCGACATCCAGCTGCTGGAGCGCGCGGTCACCACCGTGACCGACACCGTGGCCTGCCTGACCTCGCCCGCGGTGGCGGAGCGGTGGGCGCAGGCGGCCGCGCGCCGCGCGGCGATGCCCTGAACCTGCACGGGGCGCGGAGGCCGCGGGTCACGGGCGCTGCGTCCGGCCGGCCTCCGCGCGCACGCCCGCTCCCGCATCCGGTCATCCCGATACCCCGTATAGGCACGCGCGCGCGCGCGATGGACGTCCGGCGACATCGCTCTGCAGGCGTCGGCGCACACGGGAACGCCCTCGCGCGCAAGCGCGCTCCTACGCATCCAGCCGCACCGGAATTCCCGTAGGAGCGCGCTCGCGCGCGAACAGCTCCGGCCAGGATCACGCTTAACGCGAGCGAGCAGGCAGCCTGCACCCCATCTTTTCAGACTGTTTCCATGGCGCCGGATTCGGACCCGCTCCAGTGTTCTGCTCCAGGCCGACGCTGACTGTGCTTTCCTCTCGCCTGCGGCTTCCGCTCTGACTTTGGCTTTGGCTTTGGCTTTGGCTTTGAGCGTTTGACATTTCGAGCCGTTTAGCGAGCCGAGCACCGGAGTCTGACGCGGCCGTAGAGGCGCCCATGTCTGAGCGAAGCGAGTTTGGGCGCCGTGCCGCGTCAGGCGAGGAGCGGAGGGGACCGGCGCGGCGCAGCCGCGTCGGCTCGCGCCCGGCGATGGCGGTTTTGCTTACTTTTGACAAGACAAAAGTAAGCCGCGCGAACAGCGCGGAAGCTCTGTT
>VFQP010003250.1_pt1 | contig 16826 bp, 15 predicted proteins | sample 3512351 | NCBI WGS metagenome assembly VFQP01 (sample SAMN10412372, study PRJNA504923) | tailings metagenome | isolation source: Relicate 1 Philex TSF1 revegetated site | place: Philippines: Tuba, Benguet | collected 2017-08-29
CCCGCAACGCTGCCGTCAAAACAATCGCCGAGATCGAGGGAGTGGCCCCGCTGCTCGAGAGTCCTTCATAAGGCAGTGGGGTCCGACTTTGCGGAAAGTGCGTCCAAAATGCCCCCGTGCCAAATCTGGCTGCTGATCGACATGGACGGACTTCGGCGGACGTGAATCGACCATATCCGGCCGATCATGAGTGATTTGCTTGATGGTGTCAGACGGGGCTTAATACTCTTCCGGCAGAGTAGGAGCCCCCAGACTTTAACGGATATCCGTTGATTGCCGGAAATGGTCCGGCAACCCATTCTCGCCCACGGAGATAAGGGGTTGGAGAGTGTCGCCTTGGGCGAATTGACGTATCGGCAGGTCCTTGAGGCCAACAACGCCATTCAGACGATCGGCGACGACACTTACTGGCTGTGCGTCACGCGCACGGTGCAGGAATCGAAGCTGTTCCCGGTGCCAGCCTACATGCTGCTCAGCTATCTCAACTGCTTCTATCGCTACCCCACGCTGCTGCGCCGGATCGATGCGGCAATGCCCGCGGAGGAAATCGGCGACCGCGCGCGGATGTGCGGGGCGAAGTTCGGCAACCTGCCCGGCTGGGGGCTGCCGACGTTCTATCTCCTCGGGCGCGAGATGCTGATCAATTTCGGGATGATGCGGCCCGAGGACGCGGCAGAGGACGTAGCCTTCGTGCTCGACTTCTGGCGCCGCTTCAAGCTGGCCCAGCAGCGCGAAGACGGGCACTTGAACGCGCGCGAGTTCGGCCAGCGGGTGCAATTGCTGCCCGAGCGGCGCGTCCAGGTGTTCCATGCCGACATGCATCGCTGCACCGACGGCGACCGGCTCCACAAGGCTGCGCACGGCTTCCTCGCGGCAGTCTCGCAATACGGGTTCATGGTCTCGTGCGAGAGCCGGGTGACGCTCAACAACTCCGGCCCCTACCGCCTCGCCGACAACCGCGAACTGATCGTGCGCGATTTCACCGATCTGGCGCAGGGCGACTACCCGTGGCTCGACGGCGTGGCCGCGAAAGTGCCCTACAACAACCTTACCGTGACCATGGAAGTCGCCGATTGCCATTTCTACCTGATGGACGACTGGGGCAGCTTCGAGAGCAAGCCCGAGTTCACCGCCGACAAGCTGGTCGGCGTCGGCCTCTACACCTCCGATGTGCTGAGCGATGGCTACATTCCGGTCGGCATGGGTTCGGCAGAGGAACTGGCGGACACATTCGAGAACCTGACCGCGATCCTCAAGGAAGCACTGATCGGCCTGTGGAAGCGGGTTTCGACCTGGAGCCGCGACCAGATGATGGACGCGGGCGCGATCACCTATTTCTCCATGATCAAGGATTTCGCCCACATCGCGGGCGTTTACGAGCACGACGACTGGATGACGATCGACGAACGCGCCGATCGGTTCCGCCCGCTGCTCAACGACGAGTTCGGGCGCGATTTCCTGGGCGAAATGGTCGGTCTGGTCGACCTGCCGAGCCAGCAATTGCCCGGCCACGTCATGATGCAGCACAACCTGCAACCGGCGCGCTATATCACCCACCTGCCCTTCACGGTGCTGGATGGCGACGGCACCGCACTGCCCGATGGCTGCGCACCCGGCGTGACGCATCTCGGCGGCAAGCTCGATTCCTATCGCACGACGCGCGGCGAGCTGACGCTGGCGGAATACAATGCCGCCGCGCGTGACTTTTCCCCGGCCGCGATGGAGCCGGGGATGCGGCACCTCAACGATACCTGGGTCAAGTGGAACCCCGCCGACCCGCGCGCCGACATGCTCTATCGCGCCGAGCAGGAAGGCTCGCGCCTGCTGGCAGGCAAAGGCCACGGTCTCGATGCCGCGGCGATCGAGGCGCTGCGCCGGTGAGCGATCCGAACGACAACGACCTTGAGGCACTGCTGCGCCAGTTCCAGGCGAGCGACGCGCGCGAGTTGCACGTCCGCACGGCAACGCTCGAACTGTTCCTGTCCAAGGACCCCGCCGCCCCAGCTCCCTGGAGCGGCGGTGGCGGAGCGGCGTCTCCAACCTCTCCAGCCGCTCCGCCTTCGCTTTCGTCCGGGCCGGAGCGACAATCCGAAGCCTCTGCAGCGGCGCCAGTGGTGGCCTATTTCCCGGAGCACTGGACCATCCTGCGCGCGCCGTATCTCGGGACCTTCTACCGCGCCCCTAAACCGGGCGAACCCAACTTCGTCGAGATCGGCGAACCGGTCACCGCTGGGCGCGACTTGTGCCTGGTAGAGGTGATGAAGCTCTTCACCGCCGTCTGTGCCGAGGGCGCGGGGACCATCCGGGCGATCCTCGCCGAGGACGGCCAGATGGTCGAGGAAGGCCAGCCGCTGTTCGCCATCGAACCCGCCGAGGCCTGACCGATGGCGCTCCGCCGTGTCTTCGTCGCCAATCGCGGGGAAATCGCGCTGCGGATCGTGCGCGCGGCACGGGGGCTGGGGATCGAGACGGTGGTGGGTGTGTCCGATGCCGACCGGGGCAGCGCCGCTGCGCAACTCGCCGACCGTGCCGTGGTGCTCGGCCCGGGACCGGCGGCGAAAAGTTATCTCGATGCCGAACTGGTGGTCCATGCCGCGCGCGAGACCGGCTGCGACGGGCTCCACCCCGGCTATGGCTTTCTGTCGGAGCGCGAGATCCTGCCGCGCCTGTGCAGTGCCAATGGGATCGCCTTCGTCGGCCCGGATGCGGACACCATTGTCGCACTGGGCGACAAGCTCCAAGCGCGCGCGATGGCGCGCGACGCGGGCGTGCCGTTGGTCCCCGGCAGCGACCAGATCGCCAGCGCGGCAGACGCAGCTAACGTGGCCGACGAGATCGGCTATCCTGTGCTGCTCAAGGCGTCAGCTGGCGGCGGCGGACGCGGCATGGTGATCGCCCACAGCCGCACCGAGGTCGAGGCTGGCTTCGCAAAGGCCAGTGCCGAGGCCGAAAGCGCGTTCGGCGACGGCACCCTGTTCATGGAGCGGTTCGTGCCGCGCGCGCGCCACGTCGAGGTCCAGCTGATGGGCGACGGCACCGGCAAGGTGCTGCACTTCGGCGAGCGCGACTGTTCGGTCCAGCGACGCTACCAGAAGCTGGTCGAGGAAGCCCCCTCCGCCGCCATGCCCGCGCACTTGCGCGCGCAACTGCACGAAGCGGCGGTGGCGCTCGCCTCGTCGGTCAAGTATCGCGGCGCGGCGACGGCGGAGTTCCTGTTCGATGTCGAGCGCGAGGAAATCTACTTCATCGAGGTCAATGCACGCATCCAGGTCGAGCATCCGGTGAGCGAGCAGGTGACCGGCGCGGACCTGGTCGGCTGGCAATTGCGGATCGCAGGCGGCGAAACGCTCGACATCAGCCAGTCCGACATTGCAGTCGCCGGCCACGCCATCGAGTGCCGCATCAACGCCGAGGACTGGCAGCGTGGTTTCGTGCCGACGCCGGGCACGATCGCGCGCTGGAACGCGCCCGAGGGCGACGGCATCCGTCTCGACACGCACATGGCGGAAGGGTCCACAATCCCGCCCTATTACGATTCCATGATCGGCAAGCTGATCGTGACTGGCGCGGACCGGGCCGAGGCGATCGACCGGCTCGCGGCGGCGCTCGATGCGTTCGAGGTCGAGGGCGTCGCCACCACGATCGGTTTGCACCGGGCAATCGTCGCCCATCCCGATTTCCGGGCCAACACAATCCACACGCGCTGGCTGGAGCAGGTCCTGCTCCCCACGCTCGAAACCTGATCCGGGGGAACCGACCGATGGCGCATATCTCCTTCCTCGATGAAACATGCCGCGACGGGCAACAGAGCCTGTGGGGTATGCGGATGCAGGCGGGGCAGGCCGCGCCAGTGCTGCCGATCATCGACAGGACAGGCTATTCGACCATCAGCCTCGCCGGTTCCTCGCTGTTCGAGGTACTGGTGCGGCACTGCCACGAGGACCCTTGGGCCGGTCTCGACCTGATGATGAGCAAGATCCAGCGCACACCCGTGCGCGGCGGCATCCGGTCCAACGGCTCGGTCACCTTCGGCTTCACCCCAGACGTGCTTATGGACCTGTGGATGGAGCGGCTGTGCGTCCACGGCGTGCGGTCGTGGTGGATCTACGACGTGCTGTTCAATTTCGACAAGATGGCGCGGTTGGCGAAGCTCTCCAAGAAATACGACTGCAAGGTCGCGGCGACGATGCTGTTCACCGTCTCGCCGGTCCACGACGATGCGTTCTGGGCCGACAAGGCCGACAAGCTCTCCGCCATCCCCGAGGTGGACAGCCTGCTGCTCTACGATACCGGCGGCGTGCTCGACCGCGAACGGATCAGCACGCTGGTGCCCGCGATCGTCGCCAACGCACGCGGCAAGCCGATCGAGATGCATTCGAACAATATGCTCGGCCAGTCGGCCAAGGCGTACTGTGACGCGGTGGAGTTCGGGGTGACGGTGCTCCACACCGCCGCGCGCAGTATGGCCAATGGCCCGTCGGTCCCCTCTATCGACGTGATGGCTCGCAACATGGAAGTGCTCGGCCATACGCACGATATCGACACCACGCTGCTGCCCCCGGTGTCCGACCATTTCCGTAGCGTGGCCAAGGCGGCGGGATACCTGCACGACCAGCATTACGAATACGACGTGACCTCGCTCACCACCCAGATTCCCGGCGGCATGATGGGCACGTTGCGCAACCAGCTCATCCAGCAGAACATGCTCGACAAGCTGCCGGTGGTGCTGGCCGAAGTCGCCGAGGTGCGGCGCGAGCTGGGCTATCCCGGCATGGCGACGCCCTTCGCGCAGCTCGTCGGCACGATCGCGGTGCTCAACATCGTCACCGGCAAGCGCTACGGCACCGTTCCCGACGAGGTGATCCAGTACGCGGCGGGTTACTACGGCGAACCGCCTGCGCCGATCGACCCTGAGGTCATGGACCGGATCATGTCCGCCCCGCGCGCGAAGGACATTGTCGGCAGCCCCCCGCCCCAGCCCAGCGTGGCCGACCTGAAGCGCCAGCACGGCACCGAAGACGAGGACGAGCTGATCCTGCGCGCGCTGGTGCCGGCAGCCGATCTGGCGCGAATGCGCAAGGCCGGGCCGCTGGCGCAGGATTTCCCCACGCTCTCCTCGCCCGAACTCGAACAGGTGCAGAAGCTGATGCAGGTCGCCAGCGCGCCGCTGGTGCGGTTGAAGACCGAAGCCTTCGAAGCGACGCTGATCCGGTAGCGCGGCCGTGCGGATGATCGACTTCTTCGACCGCGGCGCGCGCAACCATCCGCAGGCGGCGTGCATGGTCGCGGACGGCGAAAGCCGTACATATGCCGAAGTTCGCGCGCGCTCCAACCGCATCGCCAATGCACTGATCGCGGACGGGTTCGCCCCAGGAGCGCACGGCGCGGTGCTTTCGGGCAACAGCGCGCTCGCGTTTGAGGCCATCTTGGGCGTCCTGCGCGCCGACGGGGTGTGGGTCATGGCCAACCACCGCGCCTCGGTGGACGAGAGCGCTTACCTCCTTGACCTACTCGACGTCGATACGCTGTTCTTTCACAGCGAGGTCGCCGACCGGATCGCCCGGCTGCGCGGGGAGTGCCCGACGATCCGGCGCTATGTCTCGCTCGACGCGCCGCATCCCGCCGCCGACGCGTGGATCGGCGACTGGCTGGAACAGTCCGATGCCGAAGTGCCGCAGCGCCGCGAGGGGCGGCCCGAGGAACTGGCCTTCCTCGCCAACACCGGCGGCACCACCGGGCGATCCAAAGGCGTCATGCTGACCAACCTGGTGTGGCAGTCTCTGGTGGCGAGTCTCGTCGCCTCGATGCCGATGAAGCGCCCGCCAGTGAACCTCGTCGCCGCGCCGATGACCCACGCCGCCGGACCACTGGCGCTAGCGAGCATGGCGCTCGGCGGCACGGTCGTCGTGCTGCCCGTGTTCGACGCCGGTGCGGTACTCGAGGCGATCGAGCGTCACCGCGTCACCTACATGTTCCTGCCGCCGACCGCGATCTACATGCTGCTCGCGCACGAGGACGCGCGGCGGCACGACCTTTCCAGTCTCGAGTACATCTCTTACGCCGGGGCGCCGATGTCGCTCGACCGGTTGAAGGAAGCGATCGAGGTGTTCGGGCCGGTAATGAACGCGAGCTTCGGCCAGACCGAGAGCCCGATGTGCGTGACCGCCATGCCGCCGCACCAGCACCTCGATGCCGCAGGCAATCTCGCCCATCCGGGCAGTTGCGGACAGGCAAACCTGCTTAGCCGGGTCGAGATCATGGACGAGGCGGGCAATCTCCTTCCCCCAGGCGAGAAGGGCGAGATCGTGGTGCAGGGGCCGCTGGTCATGGCTGGCTACTACAAGAACCCCGAGGCCACCGCCGAGGCGAGCCGGTTCGGTTGGCACCACACCGGCGACATCGGCTACCGCGACGAGAACGGCTGGTTCTTCATCGTCGACCGCAAGAAGGACATGATCATCTCCGGCGGCTTCAACGTCTATCCGGCCGAAGTCGAGCAGGCGCTCCAGGCCCATCCCGCGGTGCAGGATTGCGCGGTATTCGGCGTACCGGACGAGAAATGGGGCGAGCGGGTCGTCGCCGTGGTCGAGCCGCGTCAGGGCATGGAAGCGCCGCCCGCCGAGGACTTGATCGCCTTCGCCCGCGAGCGACTGGGCGCGGTCAAGACGCCCAAGCAACTGACTTATACCGAAGCCCTGCCCCGCTCGATCGCTGGCAAGGTCCTGCGCGCTGAATTGCGCAAGCCCTACTGGGAAGGCCGGGAGAGGACGATCTGATGCGCGAGGTGGTGGTCCTCGGCACCGGGATGACGCCCTTCGGTCGCCACCTCGACAAGACGCACACGACGCTGGCGCAGGCCGCGATCCTGGCGGCTATGAAGGATGCGGGCGTCGATGCCCCTGCGTTCGACACCGCGATCTATGCCAATGTCGTCCAGGGTTTCATCGCCGGCGAAATGTCGATCCCGAGCGAATATGCCTGGCGCCCGCTCGGTATTGCGGGCGTGCGCAGCTTCCATGTCGAGGCCGCCTGCGCGAGCGGGACGATGGCGTTCCACCTCGCCTACGACCTGATCCGCAGCGGTCTCGCCGACGTGGTTCTCGCGGTGGGGGTGGAGAAGCTCTACAGCGAGGATCGAGAGCGCAAGTTCGCCGTCTTCCAGCAGCCGCTCGATGTGGAGGAGGCGGGCCGCTACCTCGCCGCCACCCGGGGCCGCCTCGCTCCGGTTCCCGCTGGGTTCGACGCCCCCAGCCCGAACGTTCTGATGGAGGCCTACGCCGCGCAGGCGCGGCTGCACATGGCGACCTATGGCACCACGCAGGAACAGATCGCGGCGGTGGCGGCCAAGAACCATGTCCATTCGCAGTACAACCCGCTGTCGCAATATCGCAACGCCATGACCGTGTACGAGGTGCTCGCCGCGCCGCAGGTCGCCTGGCCGCTGACCGTGCCGATGTGCGCGCCGATAAGCGATGGTGCGGCGGCGGCGGTGCTGTGCGCGGCGGAACTGGCCGGACGGTTCGACAGCGCTCCGCCAGTGCCGGTGCTCGCCTGCGCCTCGCAAACCGGGACCGACCGCGATCCGGCGGACTACGCCGCGCACGTGACGCGCACGGTTTCACGCAAAGTTTACGAAGCTACAGGGGTCGGCCCGGCCGATATCGATCTTGCGGAAGTCCACGATGCCAGTTCCTCCGGAGAGATCGTCCAAGTCGAGGCGCTGGGACTGTCGCGTCTTGGTGAGGCCGGACCTGACGCGGCGCGCGGCGAACTCTCGCTGGGCGGGCGCATTCCGGTCAATGTCTCGGGCGGGCTGGTCTCCAAGGGCCACCCGCTCGGCGCGACCGGCCTCGCGCAAATCCACGAACTGGTGGTGCAATTGCGCGGACAAGCGGGCGCCCGGCAGGTCGAGGGCGCGCGGCTGGCGCTCGCGGAGAACAGCGGCGGGTTCTACGGGGTCGAGGACGGGATGAGCTGCGTGACCCTGCTCAGCGCGCCACGAAGCTGAACGCCGCTTCCGACAGGTCGTCGACCGTCTTGCGCGTCCCGGCAAAATGCGCGCGCACCGCATTGCGCGCCTTGACCGGCGCGGCTTCGGCAACGGCGCGTGCGATCTTCGCATAACCATCGGCGTGGCGGCGATGCTGCGCCCGGCTCTGGACCCGGTCGAATTGCGCGCGAAACAGGTCGGTGCGCGCGAGCGGTATCACGCGGCGCAATTCGGTGTTGTCGCCCATCTCGATTAGCAGATCGTAGAACTGGTGGCGCAGCTCGAGATAGTGCGCGCGGCCGAGCGTTTCGTCAGGATCGGCCAACTCGGCGCCAATGGCGTTCAGGTGTTCGATCTTTGCCCGGTCGCAATGCCCCTCGGCGGCGCGAACAGCCGCGAGTTCGCACAAGGGTTGCAGAACGTCGAGGAGGTCATGCACGCCCTTGCGGTCAAGCGCGGCGATAAAGGCGCCGCGATAGGGCGAGAGCGTGACCATGCCTTCCGAAGCGAGTTGCTTGAGCCCCTCGCGCAGCGAACCCCGACTGACGCCGAACCGACGCGTCAGATCGGATTCGACCAGATGCTGGCCCGGCACCATTTGTCCCGAACGGATGGCAAGGAAGATGCCGTCGATGACCTTCTGCACCGTATCGGTCGCGCCGACGTTACCGACGATCGCCCGCCCTGCTCCGTTATCTCCGTCGGCGTCGGCGAGCGCCATTCAGGCCGCCTCCATCGCGATCGCGCGCGCCACGGCGCTGGTCACCTGATGCATGGTAAGGTCAAGGCCCATCGGAGTTATGGAAATGCGATTGTTGGCAACCGCATGAAGATCGGTGCCTTCTAACAAATCGCCTTCCTGCGGACAAATCTTTACCCAGAAGTAGGGCACGGTCCGTTCGTCCACGCGGCGGATGGGCAGGAAGCCGCCGGGCGGGCGCTGCCCCTGCCGGGTAACGCTGATCCCCGTTATCGCCTCGGGCGCGACGTTCGGCACATTGACGTTCATGAAGCAGCCGCTGGGCCACTCCATCGCCATCAGCGCTTCGATCACGCCGGGCAGGTGCCGCTCCGAGGTTTCCCACTTGGCCGGCTCGGCATAGGACCGCATCTGGCTCAGCGCCACGGATGGAATACCCAGCAGCGCGCCTTCCTTCGCCGCGGCACAGGTGCCCGAATAGAGAACGTCCTCGGCCAGATTCGGGCCGGAATTGATCCCCGAGAGCAAGATATCGGGCTTACGTTCGCCGCAGAACTCGTTGATGCCGAGCAGCGCGCAGTCGGCCGGGGTTCCGCGCACGGCGAAATGGCGCTCGTCACGCTGGCGATAGCGGATCGGCTGCGAGATCGAGATCGATTGGCTCGCGCCCGAGCGCTCCTCGTCGGGTGCGACGACCCAGACATCGTCGGTCACCGCACGGACGATCTGCTCGAGCAGGACGATCCCCGGCCCGTCGATGCCATCGTCGTTGACGATCAATACGCGCTTGCCCTTCATCGCGCCGCCCTTCTCACGCTTTGCCTAGTATCGGATGAAATCGTCGGACAAAAGTGCTATTGCAGTAATGACGGAAATCTGTCGATGGCCCGGCTTACCGGCGCGTGACAGACGAAAGCCTGACTTGGGAAAGGATTCAGCGAGGCAATGACGCGCCTGCCGATCGACGCGATGGTCGCAACTGCTCCTCCGGCGACGCCGATCGTCGAGGCGACACTGGCGCTGCTCCACCGCACGGTGCGCAGCCGCTATGCCGAGCATCTCGCGGCCGGAGGCGCAGGGTTCGACGATTTCGTCTTCGGCGACCCCGACTGCGGCGTGACCCAGCAGGACATGCGCGCAATCGAGGAAGCGCTGCTTGCCAGCGGGCACCGGTTCGACTGGTCCGCCGCGATCTCGCTGGCCGAGCGGCCCGATGCCTACAAGGGCGGGGACGGGGGTGCGGATATGGTCGTGTTCGACCATCCCGAAGCAGTGACCGGCGAGCCCGATGCGCAGGGCCGCGCCCAGGCCGGCCAGGGCGACAACGTCGTTCGCCACAAGGCCAACGTCATAGGAACCGCGCGCTACATCCGCACTAACGAACGGGTGCTGGCCTATCTGACCGACGGCGTCCCGCCCGGGACCATCGCGATCATCGACGATTCCGGCGGCACCCTGACCGCGCCGATCATCGACCAGTTCACCGGCATCCTCTGCGCGGGCGGCACCGTCCGCTCGCATCTGGGCATCCTGTCGCGCGAATTCGGCATACCCTGCTTCATGAACGCCAAGCTCAGCGGCATCGCCGACGGCGATACCGTCGAGATCGAAGCGACTGCCGACCCTCGCACGACCGAGGATTATCAGGAGAACGTCCAGCGCACCGGCCGCGTCTGGCGGCTCGCGGGGGGTGCGGCATGAACAACCGCGCCCTCGCCTTCCACGGCCTCGCCATCAAGCGCCACGCCGATGCGGCGGCGGTCGCCGGTGTGGTCGGCTTGCCCGAACAGACCGTTGCCGCCGAACTTGCTGCGGCCTTGGCGAGCGGACGGGTGATGGAAGCCAAGGGCTCCTACACGCTGATGCCGCTCGCCCGCGTCGCGCTGGAGGCTGGCTACGATCGCGATTTTGCGCACCTGCGCGCCGATCCGGCTTTCCGCATCGCTTACGAGGGCTTCGAGCGGGTCAACCCCGATCTCAAGCAGCTCATCACCGACTGGCAGACGATGGACTTCCACGGCGAGAAGCGCGCCAACGACCATTCCGACCCGGACTACGACGCCCACATCCTAGACCGGCTAGGCACGCTGCACGAACGCAGCGAGCCGGTGTTCGCGGGGCTCGCGCGCGGGCTGCCGCGCTTGCGAATCTACTTCGATAAGCTCGAGGAAGCGCTTGAAAAGGCGGAGGATGGAGACAACGCCTGGGTGAGCGACATCCACCGCGAAAGCTATCACACCGTGTGGTTCGAACTCCACGAGGAGCTGCTCCGGATCATGGGGACGGAGCGCGAGGAGTGAGTCCACGCTGGACGCTGCGGCTCGATGGGGCAACGCTGCCGCCGCGCGAACTGATCGGCGGTAAGGCGTGGTCGATCGCGCGGATGCTGGCGCTCGGCCTGCCCGTCCCGCCCGCTTTCGTCATTACCACGGAGGCCTGCGCCGCCTACCAGCACGGAGGCTGGCCCGACAGGCTCGACGCGGAGATCGACGCGGGTGTAGCCTGGATCGAGGCACAGACCGGCCGGACCTTCGGCAAAGGCCCCGCCCCGCTGCTGCTCTCGGTCCGGTCGGGCGCGGCTATCTCGATGCCGGGCATGATGGACACCGTTCTCAACCTCGGCATCGGCGAAGCCACCGAGACGGCGCTGGCAACCGAAAGCGGACAGCCAGCATTCGCGCGCGATACGCATCGCCGGTTCATCGAACTCTATTCGACGATCGTGATGAGATCGTTGCAATTGGACCTCGATCCCGTTGCAGATCCTGACCACTGGTACACCAAGGTGGAACAGGCGGGCGGCGCGCCTGTGCCCGCTGATCCCGCCGTCCAGCTCCGGGCCGCGGTCAGCGCAGTGTTCGATAGCTGGAACAGCCGCCGTGCAAAAAAATACCGCAATCACAACGGCATAGACGATACTCTTGGCACGGCCGTGACGATCCAGGCGATGGTGTTCGGCAATCTCGACGCGGACAGCGGCACCGGCGTGTTGTTCTCGCGCAACCCGCTCACCGGCGAACGCAAGCCTTTCGGCGAATACTTGCCCCGCGCCCAGGGCGAGGATGTCGTATCGGGCAAGTTCGACCCGCTGCCGCTGGAGGCGATGCGCGAACGTGTCGCCCCCGCCTACGACGCGCTGCTCGCCGCTTCCGAGGCGCTCGAGCAGGATGGGCGCGACATGCAGGACATCGAGTTCACCGTGCAGCGCGGCACGCTCTATCTGCTCCAGGCGCGCTCGGCCAAACGCGCGCCCGAGGCCGCCGTGCGCGCGGCGGTGGAGATGGCCGAGGAAGGGATGATCGGCCGGACGGAGGCGCTCGCCCGCGTCACGGCGGAACAGGCGCGCGAGCTCCTGCGTCCCCGCCTCGCTGGCGATGCCACGGCGGGCCGCGAACCGGTCGCCCGAGGCGAAGGCGCGTGCCCCGGCATCGGCAGTGGCGTGGTCGTGACCAGTTCGGACGAGGCCGAGCGACGCGCTGCGGCAGGCGAGAATGTCGTGCTAGCGCGCGAGACCACCAGCCCTGAGGACGTCCACGGAATGATCGCCGCGCGCGCGATCGTGACCGCGCAAGGCGGTGCTACCTCACACGCCGCCGTCGTCAGCCGGGCTTTGGGCCGCCCCTGCGTTGTTGGCTGCGGCGCGGGCGTGATGGCGCTGGCAGGCCGCACGGTGACGGTCGATGGGACGGGCGCGGTCTACGAGGGCGAATTGCCCTTGGTCGTGCCCAAGGCCGCGGATCATCCTTATCTCGGGCAGCTGATGGCCTGGGCGCAGGAAGCGGGCGATGACCGGTTCATCGCGCAGCCTGACGCTGATACGCTGAAGGAACTCGGCGCTCACGATGCCTGATGTCGACCCCCTGCACGAGTCGCGCGCGTTACTGCTGCAATTCCAGCGCAGTAATCTGAAGGCAGCTCATGTCGCCACCGAATGGCTCGAATTCTTCGCTTCGCGTGACCCGGCGTGGTCCGCGCGTGGGCGCGTGGCCGGGCTCGCCCCGGCGCGCGCGGACATCCCCGAACACATTGTCGCCGCGCCCCACCTCGGCACACTGGAGGCACCGCTCGCGGCAGGCAGCGCGGTCACCGAGGGCACCGTCCTAGCGCGGCTACGGGTGCTGGACCGACTAATCGATCTGGTCGCGGATCGAAACGGAACCCTGGCCGACTGCCGCGCAGCCGATGGCGACCTGGTCGAATATGGCCAGCCCCTGTTCGCGCTTGCCTGAGACAACTGGCTACGCGCTACTGGTCCATTCCCAGACTTGTCTCGACCTCACATCCGCTCGACCCGGTCGAACAAGATACCGAGCAGCGTCGGCATACCCTCGTTCCAGGCGGCATAGCGTTCGTCCTTGGTCTGCCCCGACAGGTAGAGGTGTGCGCCCCAAGTGGTGATCGCACAGATCTTGGCATAGGCGAGCGCCATGTAGCGCGGGAGCGCGTCGGCGGAACGCCCGGTCGCCGCTTCCCACCGTTCCGCCATCTGCTCTGGCTGGAGCCAGCCGGGCAGATCCAGCCCCGCCGAAGCGAGCGGCTGGTCGTAGAGGCACAGTGCCCAGCCCAGGTCGTGCATCGGCTCGCCCTGGTGGGTCATTTCCCAATCGAGCATCGCCACCAGCGTACCGTCGGGACGCCACATCATGTTGCCGATCTTCGGGTCGCCGTGCACCGGCGTGGAGTCGCCAGTGGTCGGCAGCGGGTTGGCGACGAAATCCTCGAGCAGCGCGATCAGGCGCGGGTCGCCATTGGGCACTTGCGCCATCTGCAGGCACTTGCGCGCGTAATCCGCGGTCGAAACGAACTCGACCGGCATCTCGGCGGCCGGGCGGCTATTGAGCGCGGCGACGGCGTCGATCCATTGCGTGCTCATCCAGGTCCGCTGCTCCTCGGATGCGTCGAGCAGCCACTGCGGTGCGGTGTATTCGAACTCCTCACCAACGAGCGCCTCCATCAGGAAGAACTGGTCGCCCAGAACCGCCGGGTCCTCGCAGCATTCGTACACACGCGGCGCGGGCGGGCCGTTCTCCATCCGGCTGACCGCGTCGAGGACCCGGTGCTGCTTGGACATATCGTACGGCGGCAGCAGACCGCCTGTCGACGGGGGCATGCGAAGCACCCTGTCGATCCCGTCGACGAAGAACGTCTCGTTGGAATGACCCGCCGACAGCACCCTGATCCCGGTGATCCGGTCGCCATCCGGGTGCCAGGCCTTGAGGTCGGCGGTGAGCCGGTCGAGATCGCGCCTGATATGCCCGTGGTCCGCCATCCCGCTGTCCTTCCTCAACCCGATTCGGTCTGTCGGCTGCTTCGTCCGACCTGATCCGGCAAACTAGACCGGCAAGCAGCTTGCACAAAGACCCGGCGACCACTTGCCATCTTCGCCGCTAGTATGGCGGCAAGAAAATCGCATAATTTCAATCACCAGACCCGTATGGCACTGCTTATTTCCCACTCTGCCAAACGGCCGAGATTTCCCTACCGACGGATTCCCGTCAAAAATCATTAGTCAAAATTGTCGGACGATGTTTACAATACGCGCGTCTTCGGCAATGTTCGCGAATGACGGTGATCTCCGCGAAGGGAGGCCGCAAACGTGACGACTGCCGCGATCGATGGGAGATAGATCGATGCACCCGAGCCAGACGATCATCGACGACAGCGTGTCCGAATATGCGACGGCGCTTGCGCGCGATTGCGATATCGACAGCACCTGCGTCTTCATCGCCGACAAGACGACCTCGGAAACCCGGCTCTATTATCTAGGCAACTACGGCGTCTCGCACGAGGTGATGGAGAGGTATCGGACTCGCGGGATTTGCGACGTCGATCCGTTCACCGATACGATCCTGATCGAACGGTCGGCCCGTGACGGCGATCGACGGTTTTATCCGGCGAACGATCCGGTCATCGGCAAATGCGCCGAGCGGCTGGCCGACTACTGGCGCTTCGTGTCGCAGGAAGACATCGAGGTGGTCGGCGCCGCGACTATGCGCCTCCAGCCACGGCTCTACCTGGTCGTCGGCGCGCATCGCATGAAGGGGCGCAAGGGGCGTGGCAGCGTCCCGATGGAGCGGCTCGCCTACCAGATGGACGTGCTCCAGACGCGGATCGCAGCGAGCCTCCTGACCACGCTCCTCGCGGGCGGGCGCGGCTATCGCACGCTGGTCAACACCGTCACCGCCAACGACGAGCATCCCGGCGATCCCACCACTTCCCTCTCCAGCCGCGAGACCGAGGTCGCTCGGCTGGTGTGCGAGGGCAAGCAGAACAAGGAAATCGCCTGGCTCGCGAGCCTCTCCGAATGCACGGTCGAGAACCACCTGCGGCGGATCTACAAGAAGCTCGGCATTCACAACCGAGCGGCTCTGGTCGCCTCGATGCACGGCGTCCTGAACTGACGCCACGCCGCCCGACGCGCCTGGTCACATGATCGAGTTCTCGCGCGTCAGCCCAAGTGCAGGATCGGCACCGTGGATGATCGTTTCCATGATCCCGTGCCCGGTCATATTGCCTTCGCGCACCGCGATCGGGCAGTCGCGCAACTGGCGGATGCGCTTCAGCGTCTCGACGTCTGTGGTGTCGGCGAAATGCTCGCCTTCAAGCTCGAACTCGCCCTTCCACGAGCCGTGCTTCTTGCCGTCGAAGCCGAGGTAGAGCCCCGGTCCGAGATGCACGCCGGCGGGCGCGAGTGCCTCGACCTCGACGGTGTGCGTGTCGCCCTGGAGCATGTCGAAATGCACCTTGCCGCCCTTCAGCCGCCGCGTCCGGTCGTCGTAGGCGAGTTCGGGGCGAACGCGCGCGACCTTCTCCTGCGTGCCGTCCGGCAGGTTGCGATAGCCGGAGGAGTAGAACACCTTGCCGTGCCGCGAGAGGTAGTAGAAGTGGTACGCAACCTGCTCGCCACCCGGGCCGGTCAGCAGGAAGGGACTCCAAATGAGCACAAAATCGTCGATCCCGAACTTGGGACCGCCGAAATTGTTGGTTGGCTTGATGTCGGCCGGGTGCAGTCCGACGTCGAGGCGCACGCCCCAGCTGTGGTCGCGGACCTCCCACCATTCGTCGGGATTGATCTCGATCCGCTCACCCTCGATCTCGACCCATCCGCTCGGCCGCCCGATCTGGTGATAGCGGACCACGTCCGACCCGACCCGGAAGCCATCGGATTCCCGTTCCTTGTGGCGGTCCTCGAAGAATGGCGGATACGTCGCGGTAAAGGTCACGTCGTAGGCTATCGGTTGCGCGTCGTTGGCGTCGAGCCGGAAGCGGAGCTTTTCGAACGGCTCGACGATCTCGTAACGGATCGGCCCGACTTCGGTGACGAGCGGATCGTCGCGCAGTTCGCGGCTTGCCCGCACGGTCCATTGCGAATTACCGCGCGCGACCGCCGCCCAGCCGTCGAGCATCCCGCGGTTGTGATACCGACCAAGCCCGAAGTCGATCGCCAGCGAACCGTCCTTCTTGATGATCGCGGACCAGATCTTCTCGGTCCAGCTCTGCTCCGAAGTGCCGACGGTCGAGAAGGTATCGACGATCTGGTGGTTGAGGTGCTCGTCGAGCGCGACGAGTTGGCCGATATCCTGCATGCCGTGACGGCCGAAATTCCTGAGCATGATGTCTCCCCACGGGTCTTCGGGAGGGAACGTGCCCATCCCTTGCCCGTCAGGAAAGCGACGGAAACCCGTCCCTTGGGTGCCGCGACCAGCATCAATAGCAGCCCGCAGGTCACGGCAGCCGATGGCAGACTAGCTAGTTCCGTGCTGGCATGAACGGGCTAAGGCCATTGCTGCATCGACCCGCAAATTCACCGAGAGGCCCTGCATGACCCATTCCCCCCGCGCCCAGCAGATAGCCGCCCGGGTGGAGACATTCGTGCGCGAGGTCGTCGCGCCCTACGAGCGCGATCCGCGGCGCGGTGCGCATGGGCCGAGCGATGCGCTGGCTGACGAGCTGAAGGCGAAGGCGCGCGAAGCAGGCGTGCTCACCCCGCATATCCTCGACGACGGTTCCCACCTGACCCACCGCGAGACCGCGCTGGTGCTGCGCAAGACAGGCCTTTCGCCGCTGGGGCCGCTGGCCTGTCACGTCGCCGCGCCCGACGAGGGCAACATGTACCTGCTCGGCAAAGTCGGCAGC
>VFQP010003251.1_pt1 | contig 16822 bp, 20 predicted proteins | sample 3512351 | NCBI WGS metagenome assembly VFQP01 (sample SAMN10412372, study PRJNA504923) | tailings metagenome | isolation source: Relicate 1 Philex TSF1 revegetated site | place: Philippines: Tuba, Benguet | collected 2017-08-29
GGCGGTGGTGGGTGGCGGTGGTGGTGCAGGTCGGCGTTTGGCGGCGAGCTGACCAAGCCCGACTACGAGTACGTGCCCTCTGCCGTCTTTTGCCAGCCGCCCATGGCCACAGGTGCGTGTGTGCTGAGCTTTGCACCTGAGGGAGCCATCTGTGGCAAGCAGATGACGTGCGCGCGGGGGACGGGACCGGGCGGATGCGCTCCGCAGCAGTAGGGAAGGCGCAGGTGGGTCGGGCGCTGGCGTCCTGCGGTGACTCACTTCAGGGAGAGAGCCGCGCTTGCCTTCACATGTGGGCGCAGTGGGCTACAGCGAGGAGGAGGCCGTTGCCAAGCTGAGCGGCGACCTGGACGTCTACGTCTCGCGGTTCAAGCCCGCCAAGTGAGCGCCGCCGCTTCCCTCGCCTTGCTGCGCCGCCGTCGGCCGACGACACCCACGCGCACTGCGCGCTGCTGGGCGCTTCGCCCCACACCGCCCTCCTAGAGCCGCCCTCCCAGCATCTCCCCGAGCGCTGTGCGTGCCGCAGGTACACCATCAGCGGGCGCGACGAGCGCACCTTCATGAAGCTCATCGTGCACGCCGAGACGGACCGCGTCATCGGCGCGCACATGTGAGTGGCGCGACGCACGACACAGGGGGCCGATGGGCGGTGGGTTGCCCCCAGCTCACCCAGCCCAGCGCTGCTATGCGAGGCCCAGGCACGGTCGAGCAGAGCTGCGTTGTGGCGGGCCAACCTGCAGCGATGCTGTGGCCACCACGCCCGCCGGCCCAGCGCAGCTGCGATCGGAGGCCCGCCAGGCAGACGAGCCACACGTCGGCCACGCTGGGCTGATGATGCGACGAACGCCACACTTGCGGCGTACTGTGTGCGTGCCGCAGGGTGGGGCCCGATGCGCCAGAGATCCTGCAGGGCATCGCCGTGGCGCTCAAGGCGGGCGCCACCAAGGCCATCTTTGACTCGACGGTCGGCATCCACCCCTCAGGTGCGGATGAGGGGCCGCTTTCGCCGCTGACCAGGCTCTTCCAGGACGCCATGATCATGTGCATGCGTGCGTGGTGACGCGAGCTGATGTGGGCGCCGGTGTGCTGTGGTGGTGGCTGCCTGCAGCGGCCGAGGAGTTTGTCACGATGCGCACGCGGACGCGGAGGGTGCAGGGGCAAGGCTCGGCCACCATCAGCAAGATCTAGATGCGGCGTGATTGACTGGGGGCGAGCGCCGGTGGTGTTTGCTTGGGGTTGCACGGGCGTGCGTGACCGCGCGGCGTTTTGGCATTGACAAGACAGACTCTTGCAACGGGTCCTGCTCAAGCAACGTGGCGCTGGCTCCCACACTCCTGTCCCTCGCACCGCGGCGGTTGGGGAGGGACTTTCTTCTTGGGGGCAGCAAAGCAAGGGAATGAGGAGCAAGCCATCATCATTTGCGGCGTGCGGCAGGACGTTCTGGGCGCGACGTTGATGTCACGTGATGTGGCCCGCCCCTCAATAGCTACTACCGGGCAAAGTCGCACAGGACGAGTCGTGTCTGTACATCCACCTCGAGTCTGCCTCTGCAAAGTCCCAACGAAAGAACCGAGTCAGGGGAGGGGGAGGGGCCCAACAGCACATACCCAATGGCGCCATAGCCACAAACGCGGCAAGCAACAGCAGGCGGCCCAAGCGCGCACGCCTGACGACACTTTCCTCTCTCCTGCGGGCCGCGCAAGCCTTTCTCCACCACCAAAGCAAAAGGCGCCGACAACCAGTGGCCGCCGTGAGCAACCTGACAGTGGGACGTCCTGCAGTGGGACGTCCTGCAGATCTCAAGCGTTCTGTGGATGGAGCCTGCCGGGCGCGTGCAGCAGCCAAGCAGCGCTTGCGCGCGCAAAGGCGTGCCCACAAACACGACAGCCCGCCACCCATCAGTCCCTGCCTTTGCCACTGAAGAGACCGCCCGCTGTTCACCTCAGCACGGCGCCCGAACGAATCCCACGTGCGGCTCACGCTGCGCGCCGCGCGCGCACCCAAACACTCCTGCAGCAACAACAGGCGCTCGCGTCACCGCGCTCGCCGCCCAAGAAAACTCAAACCATCAGCAGGCGCCCGTCGCCTCCCTGGCAGCCCCGCGCCGCATGCACAGGCAGGGAGGGGCAGCGCCCCCGCCCCGGTTTCCCCCCCCCTTGCGCTGCCTAGGCGTTGCAGATGACGTTGATGCCGGCGCGGCGGAACACGTCGATGGCCGTGTGCACGCTCTTGCGCGAGGGCGGGTCCACGCCGTCAAGCGGGTATTTGAGCTTGAGCACCTGCGGGCGGGGGGGGGGCGCCCACATGTGGATCAATTGACAGTGCGTGCACACCGCAGGTCAGTTGAGCCGCGACGAGCGTGAGCAGGCGCGAGCCCACCGCCCTGCAAGCAGCACCCTGCGCTGTCCTTGCTGCTGCGGCCCCCTGCCGCTCCGCCCCGAGGCAGAAACGACAGCGTGGTCGGCGCGCACCTCCCACTTGTTGCGGCCCAGCTGGTGGTAGGGCAGCAGCTCGATGCCGCGCAGCGTGGGCTGCTTCTTGCAGAACTCAATCAGGCGGTCCACGTCGGCCGGCGCGTCCGTGTAGCCCGGCACAAACACGTACCTGCGCCGGCGCACGCGCGCCAACGGCCAGCCACGCACGCGCGCGCATCGCGGGTCAAGGGCGTCGCCGAGAAAACGCTCGCGGCCAAGAGAAGAGACGCGCTGCCACGCATGGCATCCCGTGTCCTTGCGCCCTCTCTCTCCCCTGCCAAGGTGGTGGGCTACCCCGGCACTCGCCGCGTCTTCCCTACAGTTGCGGCGACGGCGGCGGCGGCCGCGGCGCGCCCTCCCCCCCCACCCCCCTTTCCGCCCTCACCTGAGCCAGAAGGGCACCTGGCGCGCGGCCAGCTGCTCGGCAAAGTTCATGGCGCCCTTTTGGTTGAGCCCGCACAGCGCGCGGTACTTGTCGGGGTCAATGTGCTTGACGCACATGAGCACCAGGTCCGTGTGCGGCAGCACCACGTCCCTGCGCGGCGAACCGGCATTGGAGGGCGTGTGTCAGGTGGTGATGAAGGCGTCGCAGGTGCCGGCGCGGCCCGTTTGTCCTTGCGCGCACCAGTTGTGGTGCTTGGTGCCCTGGCCCGTGGTGTCGATGCACGTGTTGAGGCCCAGCGCGTGCGCCTCGCGGAAGAGCGCCTGCACGAACTGCGGCTGCAGCATGGGCTCGCCGCCGCTGCACGTGATGCCGCCGCCGTTCTGCAGGTACGGCAGCACCTTGCGGACCTTGGCGATGATCTGCTTGGACGAAACCTGCGTGATGCACGCACTCCATCACGCAAGAGGCACCTGATGATGCTTCTCTCCGGTTGATCCAGCACCGTCGAGAGCGCCCCGCGCTCCGCACCTCTTGCCCGCTGTGCATGTCCCAGGTGTCTGGGTTGGCGCAGAAGAGGCAGCGCATGGCGCAGCCCTGCAGGAAGACCAGGAAGCGCACGCCCGGGCCGTCCACGGCGCTGAAGGACTCGGTCGAGTGGATGCGGCCCATGACTTCCGGAATGTCGTCGGGGTGCTCGCGCGGGCGCTGGGGCCGGTTGCGCTGCTGCTCCTCCTGCGGGCTGCCCGGCGCCGCGTCGTAGACGCTGTGCTGCAGGTGGCTGTGCGCGCCGTCCGGCGCGTAGAGGCCGATCGGGCCCTCGCTGATGTCGAGGCCCAGGTGGCGGTGGGGCTCCTGCCTGCGCGCGTGCCCGTTCGCTGTCGCCGCCGCGCCGGAGCCACTGCTGCTGGCCGCCGTGCGCAGCTGCTCCAGGCTCGCCGTCAGCTCGCGGCTCGCCCGCGCCATGGCCAGGGGCGCGAGAGCGGGCAGAGCGCGCCGGAGCACCCCGTCCCGGAAGAGTGGCACCAGGGGCTGCATCGTGCACCGTCTGATGGTGATCGGTTGTCGTTCACAACGCGTGTTTCTGCTGCGTTCTCTGCTTGCTGCGGTGCGGCAACCTGTCGGTTCTTTCACGACACGCACGGCAAGATCTTGACCAGGTCAAAGATCACACGCACACAGGGGGGGAACACAGAGCTCTACACATCGAGGGACGCGTTGTACAAGGAGCGGCTTGAGCACCACGTTCAAGCGCGATTGATCAGCGGCGCCCCTGCGCCTGGTCCATCGCCTCGTTGGCCATGCGGTCGGCAGCCGTGTTGAGCTCGCGCAGCACGAGCTGGACGGCTAGGGGCGTGGTCAAGTGCTCGGGGCACACTTGGTCGAGGAGCGAGCACGCCGTCTCGTGGTAGTAGTGCAGGTGTGGCGCCTTGACGTCCCACTGCATGTTCACCTGCGTCTCGACCCACAAGGCACCAGCAGGGCGTGAGCAGCATGCGGGCAGGAGCGTCGAGCGGCGTGCCGCAGCAGGTGAACGCACACAAACCTGCTGGCAGACCAGGAGCGAGTCGCCTTGCACGTGTGGCCAGATGATGCCCAGCGTCTTGCAGGCCTGCAGCAAAGGGAAGGGGACACCAGCACGTCGGCCAGCAGTCTCTGCGCTGCAGGTTTACGGTGGTGGCCACGGGTCGCACCTGCAGGCCCAGGATGAGGCCGCCGTACCTGCAACGTTGGGGGCGCAAGCACACGACGAAACTGAGTGTGCGAGCAGGGGGGGAGCGCTGCTGCAGGCACGCAGAGCTCCCACATGGTCGCTCACTCGGCCTCGTTGTTGGTGCAGCCGTAGGGCAGCGGGCACACCAGCTCTGCCACCTGCGCAGTCAGCGTGCGCAGCGCTGCGACACGCTGCTGCAGGGCGGTGTAGCGGCACCGAGAGGCGATTGACCTGACGCAAGGGGCACGCACCGTGTGGCGTGTGTTCACGTCGATGATGACGGCGCCGCTGCCAGCATGGCCGGGGTTGCCACGCGAGCCGCCGTCAAACTCCTGCACCAGCAAGCGAGCTTGCATGCCCATGCCGCATGCGTCTGTGTTGCTACAACGCAAAGTCTAAGGCTACACGCATGGCCGCGCACTGCAGCACACGCACCACTCGGTAGGCGCCCGGGCGTCGGCTGATGGTCTTTGTCACCTGCACGGCATCTCCGGCTGCAATGCACCTGGCCACCACCTCGGCGGGCGAGGGCTTGCCCATGACCGTGGTGATGTACGTGGACCTCTGCGCACGAGCGCGCGCGTGCATCGTGGACGGGGCGGCGTGCAGCAGTGGGTGTCGCGCTGTTGCCGCGGCGGCCGGGTGACGTGCAGCGTGAGTGCCGATACCCAGCCGCACGTCGTCAGGTGGGAACGCACCTGACAACCGCCGTCGCCGCTGGGCGCCTGACCGCTCGAGCTCTCGTACCTGCAGCACCAGCGTGTGATCAACGGCTTGGTGCGTGATTTGCTTGCACCGGCGTTGCAGGGCTGGAGGTCGACGCACCTCTGGTTGGAGGCGCCGTAGCCACCGCCGGCGCCGGAGCCACCGCGGGTCAGGGTCGGGGGGGGGTCCGCCGCCGCCGCCGCCGCCGCCCATCCACGCGGCCGCCTCCTGCTGCGAGTTGAACGACTTGAACTGCGCGCCCGAGTGGCCGTTCGTCTGCGCCTTGCAGTCGTCCCAGCTGTTGAAGATGCCGGTGCTGCGCCCGTTGCGGACGGCGTAGAACTTGGCGGGCATGGTGACCTGGACGAGGCGGCACCCACTCCGCAGGTAAGGTTGCCGCATCCCATTGGCCCAACGCGCTTCCGGGCTCATCGATCACCTGCCAGGGCGCTTGACACGGTGGCCGTGGCTTGCGCGCAATGATCAACGCCCACCTCGACCCTCCGCGCGACCGATGCTTCCGATCGCCGCGTGTGGTTGTGCGAGGACCCACCTGGGCTTGCGTGTGGGACGAGCGCGCACGATCGCCGGGGCTGGTGGCCGAGCGGGCTCGACGCGTGTGAAGGTGCTCGGCTGGCAGCAACAACCTGCTGAGCGGGCAGCAGCAGGCCTGGCGCTCTGCACCAGAGTGCTGGCTGCTTCTGCAGGAACAAGCTGATGGCTGTGCAGGACTCTCAGCTCTCCTGGCGACCCGCAGGAACCCTAGGGTTCCGTGCCACGGGTCGCGCGCGAACGAGGCTCACCCCAGACAGACGTCTGCGCTTGCAGGGACGCAGCAAGGGACGACGCAACCAGGAAGGCTCAGGCCTCACCTGCCCCACTGAGAGATCAGTTCCTATTCGTACATCGGGCGGTTCCGCTCGGCCCACGATCTGCTTCCATGCTGGCCGCATCGCGCGCCCCTTTCCTTGGACAATCACAAGCGCCCCTGCGCCTGGTCCATGGCCACGTTGCTCATGCGGTCCGCGGCGGAGTTGAGGTGGCGCGGCACGTGGCTGACGCCGCCGCCCGCCACCTGCGCCAGGCCGTCGCGCGCCGCGGCGTGGTAGGGCGCCAGGTGCTCCTTGTTCACGTTCCACGTGCCGTTCACCTGCCGCCGCGTGGACAGGACGCACCACAAATCAGTGAGTGGCAGCGCAAGGGAACGTGCATCCGTGCGGCGATGGACCGCCCTGTTCTCGCGAGCGGCGCGGACCTGGTTGCACACGAGCTTGGAGTCGCCCTGCACTTGCGGGTTGACGGCGCCCAGCCTGGACGCCGCCTGCGGGCAGCAGCGGGCCAGCAATGACACAAACCTCTGTCTGCTGGCTAGCGCTCACTGCGCTGCAGCGATCGGATGGTTGCCAGGGTCGCACCTGCAGGCCCAGGATGAGGCCGCCGTACCTGCCAGGTGGGGCGCAAGCACACGACGCACGTGAACGTGCGGGAGGGCGCGGCAGTAAGTGCTGCAGGCACGCAGAGCTCCCGCACGGTCGCTCACTCGGCCTCGTTGTTGGTGCAGCCGTAGGGCAGCGGGCACGCCAGCTCCGCCACCTGCGCAGTCAAGCGTCTGCACGGGTTGCGCCAGTTGCTGCAGGGCGGCGGCAGCGACACCGATAGGCGATTGACCTGACGCGATGTCAACGCACCTTGCGGCCCGTGGCCACCTCGCTGATGACGGCGCCGCTGCCCGCATAGCCCGGGTTGCCGCGCGAGCCGCCGTCAAAGCTCTGCGGCACCCAGCGAGCATGCCAACACCACCACTTTTGCTGCAGCGCTCTGCCGGACGTGCGCGCCACACACACACACACACCAACGCACGCGCGCACCACTCGGTAGGCGCCCGGCCTCGAGTCGATGCGCTGCCCGGGCGCCACCCGCACGTTGTCGCCCTCGGCCTGGCACCTGGCCACCACCTCGGCGGGCGAGGGCTTGTCCACGCCCCGGGTGGGGATGTACGTGGACCTCTGCGCGCCCGCGCGTGCGTGTGTGCGTGCGGGGTAGCGTGTGGGCGGGGTGGCGTGCAGCGGAATTGTTGAGTGGGTGAGTGCCAGCACCGAAGGGTGGTGTGGGGACGCACCTGGTAGCCGCCGTCACCGCCGTACGACGACTGGCCGCCCGAGCCGTAAGGGCTGTACCTGCAGCGCCAGCGTGCACCACAAGCGTGGGGTCCTCGGCTCTCCAGCAGCGCCAGGGCGCTTCACGCAAGCATCATGATAGATGTCGCGGGGCCAACAGGTGGGCGCACCTCTGGTTGGAGGAGCCGTAGCCACCCCCACCACCGCCGCCGCGGTAACCGCCGCCGCCGCCGCCGCCGCCGCCGCCGCTGCCACCGCGGTACCCACCGCCGCCGCCGCCCATCCACGCGGCCGCCTCCTGCTGCGAGTTGAACGACTTGAACTGCGCGCCCGAGTGGCCGTTCGTCTGCGCCTTGCAGTCGTCCCAGCTGTTGAAGATGCCGGTGCTGCGCCCGTTGCGGACGGCGTAGAACTTAGGCATCTTGGCGCGCTGCGACAACGTGCACGCGGCGCCATGCCACTTGAATTCGAGCCCCGCGGCGTGCCGACGTGCGGGTCGCATCCAGAGGCCCAGACACGCTCCCTCATGCATCCATGCATCTGCCAGGACGCTCCCCAGGACTCTGCTGCGAAGATTTCTGCTGGCCCCCAGCGCTCGAGATGCTGAACAGCCTGCGCCGGCACCTCCGCGCGACCGATGCGCCCTCCGACCGCCGCGTGTGGTTGTTCGAGGGCTCACCTGGCCTTGTGTGGGACGAGCGTGCGCGATCGCCGGGGCTGGTGGCCGAGCGGGCTCGAAGCGCGTGAAGGTGCTCGGCTGGCAACAACAACCTGCTGAGCGGGCAGCAGCAGGCCTGGCGCTCTGCACCAGAGTGCTGGCTGCTTCTGCAGGAACAAGCTGATGGCTGTGCAGGACTCTCAGCTCTCCTGGGAGACCCGCAGGAACCCTAGGGTTCCGTGCCACGGGTCGCGCGCGTTGCGGCTCACCCCAGGCAGACGTCTGCGCTTGCAGGGAACACAGCAAGGGACGACGCAACCAGGAAGGCTCAGGCCTCACACAGCGCCTGCTCACACGCACTCCAACTAACGAATAGACGATTTTTAGGTACAGAGGGAGAAGCCCGCCGCGCGCTGCGCTTGGGTGAGCGGCGTTCCCAGGACCTGGCAGGTCAGCCAAACAGCGAGTAGTCCACGCTGCGCACGGCCTCCTTGCCCGACAGGTCGGGCGTGTGCTCCACGTCGTGCCCCGCCGTCATGCGCCTCCCGCGGCCCTCGACGTGCAGCCACATGACCTTGCCCTGTGAACACAAGGACACGGGGCAGAGAGGGGCTGGCCAGGAGGGTCGGTGGTGCGGTGCCGGCCAGAAAAGCGCTGCCGAGGCGGCGGCGCTGTGCACCAGCGCTCCTGCGCCTACCTGGCCGTGGTGCTCGTGCTCCTTCTTGAGGATGTCCTTGACGTGCTGCACGCGGTCCGCAAAGCTCTCTTGCCCTCCTGCGCAGGCATCATCGCCATCGTCGCCCGTCGTGACTGCTCTGTGTGCAAACAAGTAAGGGCCATTGTCCAAGGTGCACACGACCACGACCACCGCCGCTCCCGGCCCTGCTGCCCTCGGCGTGGCGTGCTGGCAGCGGCGCTGCTGCGCGGGTGGCGCGGGTACCTGCCGCTCCCCACGCGCCGTTTGCTCCCTCTAGCTGCTCAGGCTAGCAGTGCGCACCCCGCTGCTGCTCCCGCTGCGCCCCTCTGCCCGGGCACGCCCCGCGGATGGCTGCGCTTCGTCACGGAGTTCCTGCCGTGAGGCGCGCATGACCCCCGCCACCCGTTCTCGCCTGCTTGCTTGCTGCTGGACGGCGCGCCCGGCGCGACTGGAGCGACCGACGCGCACGTGAAGACAGCGCGTGAGCGCCTGGGAGGAGAGGCAGGCGCGCTGGATCGGAGGCAGCTGGTCGACCTGCTTGTCAGTGTCGCGAACGCCATTGCTCTGCGCGTGCCACTACTGAACGTTGGATGGAGACGGTGGTGTTGCTGGTGTCGTCGTAGCGACTGTGCGCAGAGGTCGCACGCCAGAAAGCTCGCCACCAGGGGTCTGCATTGTCCATGCGGGCTCCTGCAGCGTGCCGCGCCTCAATCCTTGCGCCCCTCTCACTGTCCTGTTGATCCTGCGCGCGCATCTGCAGACAAGGCTTTGCTGTGGGAGCCGTGGCAGAGGTGGGACAGCACGCCACCACAGCGGAGAGCAGGAGGACGGCAGCAGCACGACGACGACCACTCAGCAGCACCAGCACCACCACGGTCACGCGGCAGCGTCGCGCAGGACGTCGTCCACGCAGCACTCGAAGCTGTCTTCCCCAGCAGCCTCGCGCACGACGCCGCTCAGCGCTCGAGGGGCCCGGTCGCCTGGCTTTGGCGTGATGAAGAAGGCCGACACATGGCAGGACGTGTTGTGGAGGTGCGCGCCTGATCCGAGGGGCCCGCCCGCCTCAGGCTCCTTGATCATCGAGGTCGAGGTGTGCACTCACAGCCTCGAAGCGACTGCTCTCTGCTTGCCAAACTCTGCAGGTATAGAGGCGTGCTCCTCGTGCTGCTCATCCCGGTGAGCCAAGCTTGAGGAGCACTGAGCGGCGCGTGAGCGGCTGGCTGTTGCGCGCGCGGCGTGCCGAGGCGGCGGCCCCACGCACCAGCAGCAGCAGCTCAGTGCTCCAGCACCACGCTCACCACTGCCAACAACTCAATTGGCCCTATCGCGCCTGCTGGCTGCAGGGCCTGCTCATCGCGGCGGTGCTCACCATCCTCCCGCGCGCCTCCACGCTGGCCCAGGACCCCTCGCTCACGCTCAAGGACCTGCAGAACCACAAGTCGGGCGTGCGCTACGCCGTGGTCTTCGACGCCGGCAGCACGGGCAGCCGCGTGCACGTCTTCAAGTTCAACCTGGAGGACGGGCGGCTCAAGCTCCAATCCGACACGTTTGAGCAGCTCAAGCCAGGGCTCAGCAGCTACGCCGACGACCCAGCCAAGGCGGCCGCCTCGCTGCAGCCGCTGCTGGACACGGCGCTCAAGACGGTGCCGCCGCAGCTGCAGGTGCGCGCGCGGTGCCGGGCCTCCCGCCTTGGCTCGGCACCAAGTACTTGCGGCACGGGACGTCGGGGGGCGGGGCTGTTGCGTGGCTGGTGGCGATGGGGATGGGACACATCTACTTGACCCGCCGCGGAACGAGGAGCGCCCCCGCACAGCCGACCTGAAGGGGAGGAGGGACCGCCTGCGGCATGTCGCCCGCGCGCCTGCCGCAGAAAGCCACGCCCGTGTCGCTCAAGGCCACGGCGGGCCTGAGGCTGCTGCCCGGCGACAAGGCGGACAAGATCTTGCTGGCGGTGGAGGAGAAGCTCAAGGGCACGCCCTTCCGGCTTGCAGAGGGAGCCGTCGCAATCATGGACGGTGCGGGGCGCATGCCAAGGCTGGCACACCCCTTGACTGGGGTGGGGAATGCATGGCCAGACAGGGTCGGGCAAGAGGGCGCCTTCGTATCGCACGAGATGCCGCTGGCCCTGGCCCAGCGCCCAGCACGTTGCGCCCGCCGCCAGGAGGGCGGGCCTGCGCTTGTGTCGACGGTGGGAGTGGGCACGTGTGGCAGGCGACGCAGCACCTAGCCGCCGCCAGGGCAGCAGAGGCGCGCAGCTAGGCTTAAGCGGCTGCGAGCCGCGTGGCGTGCGGGCCTGGCGTGGCGTCACGGCGGTCCAGCCCGCGAGCAACCAGGCCGCCGAGCCCAGGCCGGCGTTTCCGGTGTGTCCGATGGGGGGTTCGCAGGCAAGGATGAGGGCGCGTTTGCCTGGCTGACGCTCAACTACCTGCTCGGCCGCCTGGGCGGCGCGCCGCAAGAGACCGTGTCGGCCGTGGACCTGGGCGGCGGCTCGGTGCAGGTGCGTGGGGGGTTGTTGAAGGAGGGGGACGGGGGACAGGGAGGCGTGGTCCAGGAGGCGCCGCGAGGCACAGGCGTGCTGCGGGGAGAGAGCGGAGAGTGGAAGCGTGCGGGCGTGCGCCCATGCGCTTGCTCCCCTCCAGCAGAGGCGTCACTCACTCATGCCCCCCTGGCTTGGTGCGCCTGCTCGCTTGGTGCTTGCGTGCGCTTGCAGGAGGCGTTTGCCATGACGCACGACCAGGCCCTGGCCGCGCCCAAGGAGCACGTCACCAAGCTGCACGGGGGCGGCAAGACGTACAGCGTCTACGTGCACAGGTGAGGCCACGTGCTGACTCGCGCGCCGGGGCGCAGGGGGGCGGCAAGACGTACAGCGTCTACGTGCACAGGTGAGGCCAGGCCACACGCCCGCGCGCACCACGTGGGGTGGCGGCTGCAGAGCGCCCTCCCCGCGCAGCCCCCCGGCACGCTGTGCACCCTGCGGGGCGCCCGAGCGCGTGCGGAGGGAGGCAGGTCGGGCAGAAAGAGCGCCGGCATGCCGCGCCGCGCCCAAGCGGCCGCTGTGTGCGCGGCGACTGCGCTCGCCCGACTCCCTCGCTGCGCGCGGCGGGTCACGCGACCGGCCTGCCGCCGCCCCACGCAAGCACGAGCGTGCGGCTTGACGCGCCGTGCGTGCTGTGCATGCTGTGCGTGCTGTGCCTGCAGCTACCTGGGCTACGGCCTCATGGCGGCGCGCGCCAAGGTGCTCGAGACGGCCAAGGAAGGCACCGGGCACCCCTGCTACGGCAAGGTGCGGCATCCTCCCGCCCTCCCTCCCTCCTCTTCTATGCCCATCTCGCTGCATGTTGCCGCGCACGCCTGTATCTTGCGCCTGCATCGCCCCCTCCCTCGCACGGACCTGCGCGCACCACGTGCACTGCACGCCCCCACTAAACGCAAACGCCTGCAGGGCCGCGAGCCCGTGCACGCATGGGGCACCCTCGCGCTGTCCTGAGCGCCGGCGCCGGTGCATGCTGTGGCACTTCTTCCTTCCCCCCCGCCTGCACACACGCGCCTGCAGGGCAGTGAGCCCGTGTACAAGTACGCCGGCAAGGACTACGCCATCAAGCCCGCCGGCGACGTGGCCAGCTTCAAGCAGTGCACGCTCACCGTCACCGAGGCGCTGCAGGTGCAACAGGCGTGCGGGGCCAAGGCGCCACAGGTGAGGCGCCCCCCAGGTTGCATGCTCTGGGCGCGAGCGGGGGGAAGAGGGCACCTTTCCCTCGCTGTTGGCGGGGGGTGCGGCGGCGTGGGCGGAGCGGCAGCGTGCGTCCGAGCCCGCCCCCCTCCACACCTTCGTGGCACACTGGCGCTGGGCCCCGCCGCCCACCTTGATGCGCGCGGCGCGCGTGGTGCGCCTGGCCGCAGGAGGAGTGCACCTTTTCGGGCGTGTGGCGCGGCAAGCGGCCCCAGGACGCCGTCTACTACGTGAGCTCCTACTTTTGGGACCGTGCCTTTGACACGGGCATCATCAAGGACGAAAAGGCCACCGTGTGGAGCACGCTGCCCTCGGTGCGCGCACCTGGCTGTGTGCAGTGTGGCGGGGGGGGAGGGAGAGGCGCGCTGGGCGCACGGCCAGCGCGATGGGTGTGAGCGCACACCTGCATTTGCTGGGCTGGAGGGAGGGGCGCGCTGGGAGCCTGCCCGCCCTCGGTGCGCGCTCCTCGGTAAATGTGCACACCTTGCTGCCTGGGCCCCCCCTACCTGTCATCAGCGTCCAGAGGAGAGCCACCGCCGCGCCAAGGGCCAGGCGGCAAGCGCGCTGTCCCGTCCCTCACCCTCCTCCCAGCGACCCCTGTCCACCGCCCCGGGCTGCGCGCGCAGGAGTTTGCCGCCAAGGCCAACGAGGTGTGCAGCAAGGCGGGCGGCGAGGAGCTGGTGGCGGCCTTCCCGCGCGTGCAGCCGGCCGGCGCGCCCTACCTGTGCGCCGACTTGACCTACGCGGCGCAGCTGCTGGTGGCCGGCTTCAAGCTGGCGCCCGCCGCGCAAATCACGCTGGTCAAGCAGATCCAGTACAACGGGCAGGCCATCGAGGCCGCCTGGCCGCTGGGCGCCGCCGTCAACGACCTCAGCCTGGCCGCGTCGCACTGACCTGACGTGACCTGACGCGACGCTTCGTGCTTATACATCGACGCTGGTGATACACCGCTCAGCTTGCGCGCACTCCATTTCGTTTTGCACCAACGTTTAGTTCAGTTGCTCTGGGCAGAGAGCAGGGTGCGCGCTGGCCAACCCTGGCAAAAGCAAGCATTCGCACAGCAAGAGGTGTGTGCAGGTGGAGACGTGGCATCATGAGAGATCGGGAGGCAAAAAGCAATGACGTGTGCCCTCCCCTCCCGAAGCGCTTCAGCGGCACACGCAACGCGGATGAACCAGGGCCATCGGGTGCATCATGATCAGAGACCCCCAACACACACACGCTCTCTGACAACAAACAGCGGCACCCTCCTGGTGGTGGTACAAGGCGTCGTCAGCAGCGTGCCTCTCTCCCTCTCATGTCCAAGCGCAAGCGAACAAGACCCACAGCACTCTCCGGGCGCCACACGATCACCCCGCCTTGCCGGACGACAGGTGCGCCGCCGCCGCCGCCACCTCGGACGCCGTCTGCAGCGCGCCCATGTCGGCGGCCAGCGAGGGCGTGAGCTCCGCCGCCGCCAGCGACATGGCCCCGTCCAGGTCCACGCCGCCAAACAGCGACTCGCTGCGCGCGCCGCCCGCCTCGGCCGCCGCCACAGGAGGAAGCGGCGCGCCGGCGCGCCGCGCCGGCGGCGCCATGGCCGCGGCTGGCGCCGGCGCCGCGTCCGTGCTCATGAGGCGGACGGCGGAACCGCCGCCGCCCCCCACCAGGTGCTGCTGCTGCTGCTGCTGCTGCTGCGCGTCCTCCTCGCTCGGCGAGGCGGTGGCGTCCTGCAGTCCCCGCAGCAGCGACTCGATGCGCGCCGGGCTCGCCACCGCCCCCGCCGGCCCCGGCAGCACTGCCGCGTTCGTCACGTGCGACAGCCGCGTCGCGCCACCGCCGACCGCGGCCGCCGCCGCCGCCGCCGCCTGCGCCGCCGTGCCGTTGGCCAGCGCCGCGCCGCCGACGCCGCCTACGCCCGCCCCGGGGAGGTACGGCGAGTCGAGGCGCATGGGCGTGGTGTTGCCTCCGCTGCCGCCGCCCAGCAGCGTGTTGATGCGCTGCGAGGCGGGCACCAGCCCGAACAGCGACTCGCCGCGCGTGGCGTCCATGAGCCCCCGCAGCGACTCGTGCCGCAGCGACCCCAACGAGTCAGTGTGCATGCGCGACGCGTCCGCCGCCACCACGCCCGCGGCTGCGCCGCCGACGCCGCCAAGCAGCGAGTCCAGCCGCCGTCCGCCGGCGCGCGGCGCCATGGCCGCCAGCGCCTGCTGCTGCTGCTGCTGCGAGCCGCCGTCCGCCGCCGGGAGCGCACCGCCGCCGGCGCCGCCGCTGTTGGCGCCGAGCGCCGCGCCGGCGCCCGCCGCCGCCGCCGGCTGGTGCAGCAGGTCCTCGAGGAAGTGGTGCGGCAGGAAGCCGAGCGCGCTCTCCTGGCGGAAGCCGCCGCCGCCCAGCAGCGCCATGAGCGCCGGGTCGGCGCCCGTGAGGAAGGCCGACGGCGCGCGGTCCGAGCCCAGCACGCCGCCCAGCAGCAGCGACGACGCCTGCGCCGCCGCCGCCGGCGTCAGCGGCTGCAGCTGCGGCGGCTGCAGCAGCGAGGTGCCGCCCTCAGCCGCCGCCGCCTGCTTGCCTTGAAGCGGAGACGCGGCGTGGAGGAGGAGGTCCGAGGCGGACGGAGGGGGCAGGAAGGCCGACGGGGGGGTGGCGGCGGCGGCGGCGGCGGCGGAGGGCGGCAACATGCCGAGCAGCTGCTGCAGCTCGGGCGAGACGGCGGCGGGCGGCGCGCCGGCGTCGCCGCCCGTCAGCGCCGTGCTCCACAGCGCGTGCACGTCGCCGCGGCGCGGCTGCTGCTGCTGCTGCTGCTGCTGCTCCGGCGCCGAGGGCGCCGCGGCGCCAAAGGCGGGCAGCCCGTTGGTGTGGGTGGCCGCGCCGATCAAGTCGAGGCTCTCGGCGGTGCCCAACACGCCAAAGAGGCTGGGCATGCTGGCGGCTGCAACAGCAGCACCGCCCTGGGGGTGGTGGTGGGCGCCCAGCAGGCCGGGCGCGAGTGGGTGCAGCGCCGCGCCGCCGCCGCCGCCGCCGGCAGGTGCGGGCAGCAGCGCGCCCAGCATGCTGAGGTCGCCGCCCTGCGCGGCGGCCAGGGGCGCCGAGGGCGGCAGCGGCGGCAGCAGCGCGTCGCCGTTGCCGTACGCGTGCGCTAACTGCTGCTGCGGGTGCTGCTGCTGCGGGTGCTGCTGCTGCTGCGCGTTGCCCGGGGAGTGCAGCGCAGCGACAGCCGCCTTGGTGCGGGGGTAGGTGGGCTTGGCGCGGCCCGCGGCGGGCGCGGCGGCGGCGGCCGGCAGCGGCTGCTGCGGCTGCGGCTGCGGCTGCGCGCCCTGCTGCTGCTGCTGTGCGGTGGCGGCGGCGACGGCGGCGGCGTGCTGCTTGGCCTGCTTGTCGCAGGCCTTGCAGCGCTTGGCCAGCCCGTTGGGCTGCGCCTTGTCCTTGGCAAAGTCCGATGCGGGCTTGAAGTGCAGGCAGGTGGTGCACTCGTGCAGCTCCTTGGCGGCGGGGTGGCCGGCGTGCTCAAGCGCCTTTTTGGCCAGCAGCTCCTTGCGCCGCTCCGAGCAGCACTCCTTGCACCACGAGTCCTGCATAGCGGAGGCGGGGCGGGGGGCGCGGGGAGGATGCGTCAGTCAGAGGCGAGAGGCAGGAAGGATAGGGAGAGAGCGACTTCAAGAGAGGTGGGGCGGGCGGCGCTCACCAGGCCCGAGGCGGTGTAGGCGTGCTTCTTGAACATGGCGGCGGGCTTGATGACGTGGCAGCGCTTGCACTCCTTTTGCTCCCACATCTGCAGGCCCTGCTCGATGTTGCGCTGCTTGCGCGCGGCGTGCTGCGCCCGGCGGCACTCGCGGCAGCGCGCGTCCAGGCCCGTGATGCGCCGCGAGTCCTTCATGAAGGCGTCGGCGGGCTTGCGCTGATGGCAGATGCTGCACTCGCGCTCCGTCACGTGCATGGGGCCCTCGGCCTTGCGCTTCTCGGCGCACTTGTTGAAGCACTGCTTGCACCAGCTGCGCGGCGTGAAGGAGCAGGGCAGCGAGGGTCAAGAAGCTGGAGGGTCGCGGTGCCTGCCTGTGGCGCGCGCCCGCACACAAACACGCACCTGGTGTAGCCGTTTTTCTTGGTGGGGTCCTTCCAAAAGTTGGCCGCGGCCAGCTTGACCAGCTTGCACTTGGAGCACGCCTTGTAGCCCTGTGGGATGGCGTCGCCGGGTGCCAGGTCCAGCACCATGGCCATGCCGCCGGGAGGCAGCTGCGGCAGAGGCTGCAGCTGCGCGTGGTGCTGCTGGTGCTGGTGCTGGTGCTGCGCCCCTCCTCCTCCTGCTCCTCCTCCGCCTGCTTCTTCTGCTGCCGCTTGGAGCGCTGCGAGGAACATGTCATCATCGTCGCTG
>VFQP010003253.1_pt1 | contig 16808 bp, 13 predicted proteins | sample 3512351 | NCBI WGS metagenome assembly VFQP01 (sample SAMN10412372, study PRJNA504923) | tailings metagenome | isolation source: Relicate 1 Philex TSF1 revegetated site | place: Philippines: Tuba, Benguet | collected 2017-08-29
ATAGACAACGCCGTCGCATATGGCGCGGAAGATGCGCAGCAGCGGGAGCGCGTCGGCTTTGCGGAGTTGCGCCGGGCGCGGGTAGGTTCGCAGCCAATCGTCCAGTTTATTGCCGCCGACAAGTTCCATGGCAAGGTACGGTTGGCCGTCGTCACTTTCGCCGGATTCATAGATGGTGGCGATGACAGGGTGCTTCAAGCGGCCAAGCGCTTCGGCCTCGCGTTGGAAGAGGCGGCGCATGCGTTCGCTGGCGTAACGGCCGCCGCGCATCAGCTTCAAGGCGACTTTGCGGCGCGGGCTTTGTTGCTCGGCCTCAAAGACTACACCCATGCCGCCTTCGCCGATTTCGCGAAGGATCTTGTAGCTACCGAGGGCTTCGGCGGGCGCCTCTAGCGTGCGAGCGGCACGCGCCACGGCTTCCTGGAGGATGCCGGTCTCACTGGAGGCGATGAGGGCTTCGACCTCTTTTCGGAGTTGTTCGTCACCGGCGCATTCCCTGTCGAGAAAACTCGCACGCTCCGCGCCGCGCAGCGGTTCGGCTGCGTGGAAGAGTTCTTCTAACTTTTGCCAACGCTCGGGACTCATGAAGAGATCGATTTCAGCTCGTTCTGTAGGAATGCGCGGGCCATGCGCCAATCACGATTCACCGTGGAGAGAGAAATCTGAAGAGTCTCGGCGACTTCCGACGTCGTGAGTCCAGCGAAGACGATCAGGTCGATGAGATTGGCTTTGCGCGGGTCCATCGCGCGGAGTTTGTCCAGAGCTTCTTGAACCGCGAGTATATCGACCGCTTCGGCTTCTTCGCTGGCGCGGCCTTCGTGGAGGGTGACGCGGAGCCAGTCGGCGCCGCCGCGTTTTTGGGAGTCGCGTTTGCGGGCGTGGTCCACCAGGACCCGGCGCATCTCGCGGGCGGCGATAGCGAGAAAGTGGCCTCGGTTTTGGAGAGTGAGGCCGGAATCGCTCAAGCGTAGATAGGCTTCGTGGACAACAGCGGTGGGACTTAGTGTATGGCCGACGTTCTCCTGCCGCATGTACTTACCCGCAAGTTGGTGTAAGTGGTCGTAGACGAGGCGCGTGACGGCATCCAGGGCTTCACGGTCTCCCTCTCCCCACTTCTCCAAAAGCAAAGTAATATCAGCGTCCATCTTGACCCGGTGTATTCACCATCGTATCTGACAGAATGCTTGGCGATTGGGTTGGGGCCCTGATTTACTGGGGACACACGCCTCGGGCTTGGCCAGCCCGAGGACGCGTATGTCCCCGACGGGAGGATTGGATGGAATCCGCGGCTCTAGGCCAATCGCTCTAGAGGAATAATGGGGCCGCCACCAAGGTGATGGTGCTGATGAGCTTGACCAGGACGTGGATCGAGGGACCGGCTGTGTCCTTGAAGGGGTCGCCGACGGTGTCGCCCACGACGCTGGCTTTGTGGGCGTCGGAGCCTTTGCCGCCATGGCTGCCGAGTTCGATGTACTTCTTGGCGTTGTCCCAGGCGCCGCCGCCGTTGTTCATGAAGGTGGCGAGGAGAATGCCGGTGATGGTGCCGACCATGAGCATGGCCGCGACGGCGCAAACGCCCATGGGGGTGCCATCGGTGGCGGGGGCGAAGTTCCTGAAGAAAAGACCGACCGCAACTGGGCCGAGCACGGGTAGCATTCCAGGTAGGATCATGGCCTTCAGCGCGCCGGCAGTGACGATGTCGACGCATTGGCCGTAGTCGGGATCTTCGGTGCCTTTCATGATGCCGGGCTTTTCGCGGAACTGGCGCCGTACTTCATGGATGACGGTTTGTGCTACTTTGCCGACGGCCTGGATCGCGAAAGAGCTGAAGAGGAAGACGAGCATAGCGCCCAGTAGCGCGCCGATGAAGACGGGAACCTGACCGATGTCGACGCTGAAGGGGATCGATTCGAACTCGACACCCCGGCGCTGGGCCAGGACCATCTTCACTTCGTCGATGTAGGCGCTGAAGAGCAAGAAGGCGGCCAGGGCGGCGCTGCCGATGGCGTAACCCTTGGTGAGGGCCTTGGTGGTGTTACCCGCGGCGTCGAGCAAGTCCGTACGGTGCCGAACTTCGGGGGCTTGCTTGGACATTTCGGCGATGCCGCCGGCATTGTCGGTGATGGGGCCGAAGGTGTCCATGGCCAAGACATACGCGGCGGTGGAGAGTACGCCCATGGTGGCGATGGCTGTACCGTAGAGGCCACTGGCGAGGGTACTTACGCCGGGCAGGGCGGCTTGCACGCCCATCCAGTAGGAGCCGAGGATGGCGGCGGTGATGGAAAGGGTAACGAGGCCCGTGCATTCGAGACCAATAGAGATGCCGGAGATGATGGTGGTGGCGGGGCCCGTGGTGCAGCTTTCGGCGATGAAGCGGACGGGACGGTACCGATGGTCTGTGTAGTACTGCGTGAGGAAGACGAAGAGGAAGCTGGTGACGATGCCGATGGCGCCGGCGCCGAAGAGCCACATATTGCCGCCGAGGAGTTGTTGGACGGCAATATAGAAGCCGCCGAGGGCCAGAGCGCTAGAGATGTAGAAACCACGGTTCAAGGCGTCCATGGGGTCGTCTTTTTCGTTCGAGAGGCGGACGGCGAAGACGCCGACGATGGAGGCAACCAGGCCGAGGGCGCAGGTATAGAGCGGGAAGAGGACGCCGGCGATGCCGAAGATCTTGTAGAGGCTGACGCCGAGGATCATGGCGCCAATGTTTTCGGCGGCAGTGGATTCGAAAATGTCCGCGCCACGGCCGGCGCAGTCGCCTACGTTGTCGCCCACGAGGTCCGCGATGACGGCGGGGTTGCGGGGGTCGTCTTCGGGAATGCCGGCTTCGACCTTGCCGACGAGGTCGGCGCCGACGTCGGCGGCCTTGGTATAGATACCGCCGCCGAGCTGAGCGAAGAGGGCGACGAAGCTCGCGCCGAAGCCGAAGGCGACGATTTGGCCGGGGACTTCCTTCGGGTTGTTGATGCCATCGAAATAGGCAAAGAGAACGGAGACGCCGAGGATGCTGAGAGAAGTGACGGCCAAGCCGGTAACGGCGCCGCTGCGAAGGGCAACCTGCATGGCTTTACCCAAAGAGTTGCGAGCAGCGGCGGCGACACGGATGTTGGCCCGGATGGAAACCCACATGCCGCTGAAGCCGGCGAGTATGGAGCAGAGAGCGCCCGCGGCGAAGCTGATGGTCATGCGGCGGGCGGTGATGTCCTCGCCTTTGGCAGCGAAATAGGCGGCGTATATGATAGCGGCGAGAATTAAAGCAAGGGCCGCGATAGTGCGGTTTTGGCGGCTCATGTAAGCCTCAGCGCCCGATTTGATGGCATCGGAGATTTTGCGCATCTCCGGTGTGCCCGTGTCCTGAGCAAGTACTTGGCGGGTCAGGTAGAGGGCGACTAACAGGCCGAAAGCGCTGAGACCGAGGATGGTCTACAGGGTCGTTTGCCACGAGGAGGGGTCCGCCTGGAGCCACAGCGCGCACGGGGCGTTGAGGATGAAGTTCACGATTGAAAAAGACCTTTCAGGCAATACCAATAACGACGGAAGGATGCCTGCTCCGGCCCCTCCGCCAGACGTTTTCAATCCGAAACCGGATTGAAAGAAAACCTTGCCTAGCTTAGCTTAAGTTTTGCGTGGCAGGCAATAGGAGTGAGTTGCCGAGTCCGCGCCGTTCCAAGGCAGCGCCTTGCTGAAGAGTGGTCCTTCGGCTTTGCGAGCGGAACGGCGCGGATGGGAAGCGGCGAATGGGTTCGTTCGCTTCCACAGCGGCGAATGCGCCTTGGGCCGGATGCCTTGTTATTCAGATGTCAAATACCTAGAGCGCTTAGACTGCTGGGCGCTGGGGTTAGGGGTTGTTGGTTTTGGGACACAGGTGCGTGTCTGCAGGGAGAAATTGGGTTCGTTCGGTTTTCCGTTGGGCCTTATCGGGCGCCGAGCTTGTTCGCCAGGCGAAGGTCGCGATTGACTTGGTAGAAGTCGAGGATGGCACGGTCTTCAGAACCGCGCGTTTTGTCGCGCTTAGTCTTGGTGTCTTCGATGAGAGCCCGGAGTTCGAGGAGCCCGGAGAGGCTGGGGCCGGGGTCCAGGCGAGCTTGTTGGCGTAAGGCCCGGTCGAAACATACGCGCATGGCCTTGGCCTGTTTCATGCGCCGGATGGCGTCATAGCCGGCAGCCGCCACGGCTTGGGAGAAAGGATCGAGGGAAGCGCGGTTCATGCGTTTGCTCCTAATGCCGTTTCCTGCCCAGCTCGCTGGTCTTTCCATGATGGGGGAACAAAATAGCGCCGCGGTTGCGCTGGATTGCCGCCGTTGCGAAGGTGTTCGCCATACTCGAAGTCATCCACCGGGATCCGATCTTCCAGGTACTGAGAATCGAAGGCGTCGGAGGAATCGGCGGCGAAGCGGGCGGAGCCAATGGCGCGGCCGGCCTTCACTCGTTCGTCGCGGATTTTGCGGTAGGCCTTCAACGCGGAATCGGTTTCGCGAGAGAGCTTAACGCGGAGGTTGGCGAAGCGGAGATAACGGCGTTCCAGTTCGTGGTCGCCGGGCGCGGCGAGCATGTCGGATTCAGCGCGTGTTTCGTAGAGGCGAGCGCGTTCGGATTGAAAGGCGGCGAAGGCATAGCGGCGAAAGGCCAGTTCTTCGGTTTCATAGGCTGGGGGAAAGTCCTTGGCCAGTCGCGCGGCGAAGGCTTCGAAGTCAGCCTGCAGGCCGGGTGCGTGGGCGAAGAGGGTTTCGTGATTGGCGCCGAGACCGTGGGTGAGAGCGTTACGGGCGGATGCGGATTTGCCGGTGGCGCTGCGCGGCCCCGAGGATTTTTTGGCGTTGGCTTGGTTGGCCAGGACTTGTTTCTGCGTTGGCATTTTGGTGCTTGATTCCTTCTGCAAAATAAATTGGCCCCGAAGCACGGAGGGAAGTCCGCGCGGGGCCTTGCGAAAGTGAAGCTAGCATGCCGGGACGTGTGAAGGCGTCGATAGAAGGTGTGAATTCGTTGTAAGTAAAGGAGAAAGAAATTTTTTCCGGGCCGTGAAGATCTCGATCGCTTAGGCGCCGGAGACTTCCTTGATGAAGCTCGCGATGAGGCGCTCGATCTCGGCTGGCGGCAGGTTGTAGCGAGTGACGGTATCGGGTTGGCCGAGGTTGCCACTGATGACGAAGGCGCGGAGGCCGGAGCGGGCGAGGCTTTTGGCCTGGGAGGCGTGGAGGCCGCCGACGACCTGGACGGGGGCGGCCTTGCCGACACGGTTGAAGATGGCGCGGGCCATGTCGCCGAGGTAGTCGCTTTCGATGAGCTTGGGGTTGTTGCGGCGGGCGTCGGATTGGAGGTGGATGCCGACGGCATCGACGCCGGCGTCGAGCATGCGTTGGGCGGTATCGGCGGCGCTTGCGGTAGGGCCCTGGTGGGGGATCAGGATGTCGGCGAAGGCCAGGCGCGGGACGTCAGGGTGGGAGCGGCGGAATTCGTCGCGGACGGCACAGACGGATTTCGCGGTATCGACGCCGGAGAGTGCGAGGAAGTCGACGATGTTGCCGCCTCCGGAGTAGACAAAGCGGGCTTCGGAAGCGCCGCCGTCCATCGTCTTCATGTCGGCCAGGAGAAGCGCCTGGGGAAATTGCTTGCGGAAGGCGGGTACGACGTTCGCGACGCCTTCGTTCTTCAGGAGCGGCGTGCCCATTTCGAGGATGTGCACACCGGCCTTGAGCGCCGCCGTGGCGACGGATAGGCCTTGCGGGAGGGTGGCGACGTCGACGGAGATTTGGAAGGTGTATTGGTTTTTGAGTTGGGCGAGGATGCGGGCGGAGGCTGGGTGGGATTGCTCGCGGCTTTGGCCTGTGGCTTGGGTTGGAAGGAGAGTAGCGAAGTATCCAGCGGCGGCTACTTCGCTGGCGTTCGTTAGGAAGAATCTGCGGTTTTGTTTTGCGGGCTGGTGTTCGCGCACGGGATGTTCCTTGGGGAAGGTAGATTCATCATATGCGCGATGCCGTTTGTCGCGGGAAGTCTGGCTGCTGGCTAGGAGCTTTCGCGTTGGCTCACGGCGTCGATTTCCGCGAGGATTTCGGCGGCGGGGACGATGGCGATTTTGCCGTCGCGCTAAGTGACGACATCCTGGCCGAGCTTATGGTGAATGGTTAGGGCGCGGCGGTCTCGCTTCCGGGCTTTTCTAAGAGACCAAATCGGAGCGGTAGACCCTCACGCCTTGAAAATCCAAGCCCGCAGGGCGTACCACTCACTAACAGAGTGCGCCCTTTCTCCATTTCAGGCTGAACCAACACCCCATGAGTTCTAAATGGTTTTCGATCAAAGCGTCTTCAGAAAGGCAATCAAAGCGGCTTTGTCTTGTGGCTTGAGCCTGAGGCCAAATTCATGACCCAGAACCGCACGTTTCGGAGTCATGCCCCGATAGCCAGTCGGTACATAGTCTGGCTGCAATCGCTTCTCGTCAAACCAATCTTCGAGCGTGGCGACTGATCCGGAGTGCTCAAAGGGGCCGCGGTACCAGACTCCCCGGAGTGAAGGCACGCGATAGTACCCCGTTCCTCGACGTGTCTGCATCGCCAGTTCCGGATCGGTCCCGACCGACACATCGAGTACGTCATATGTCTTGCGATGCTCCGCAGGCACCTTGAAACCTCTGGCTGGGGTCAATTTGTTGTTCGTATAAAGCGGTGCAGGATGGCAGAGTGGACAGCCCTGGCGGGCGAACACCTTTTTACCCAACTTCGCCTTCGCGTCGTTCGGATTGGGATTCTTGGGTGGCTGTAAGGAATAGATGTACAGCGCAAGCGCATATAAGTCGGTATCACTCGACCGCAATTGCGTTTCTGGCGGTGGCAGCTCGTCCGACTTTCCAGAGTGGTTGACGCTGACCGGGCGGAAATCCCCATACAGCGTCAACTCTTCGATGAAGCCATTGATCGCCGCATAGCGCATGATGTCTTCGATCGATCGATGGAGTTGGAGCCCGGTGTTGTCGAGATACTTCCGGTCGGCGATGCCAATCAGATCCGGTGGGTGCGGCGGCGCTCGCAGAGAAGCGCCCTGTCGCGCTCCAACTCCATGAGGGATGCTCGCCAGATGCGTGGCGACATCCTCCATCGTCATGGAGGATAATTCGGCCAGGGGGTCTGGCTTAATCCATGGCGCAGCGAAGAAAAGTTTCAGAACCCCGGTGGCCGGCTCCGAGGTGTTGCCCTGCTTTCGGATTTGGTAAGCCCAATGCTTGCCGAAGGCAATCGAGCCCGCGGCACCCCAGATCACCTGGCCATCCTCCATCACCCGGCTATGGCAACTGGCACAGGAGTCAAAGGTAACCTCAACCTTTCCTTTCTGGCGGATGACGTAGCGATAGTAGGGCAGGGTTCCGTCTTTGGCCAGCTTGGCTTCGGTAGCCGTCCACCATTCTGGATTGCGAACCTGCGTAAAAGGGAGGTTGATTGGAGTAAAGGCGTTGGCGGAATGAAAGACTTGTTCTCCCGCACGAATCCAGTCGGCCTTGGTCTTCAGCTTTGCGACATCGAAGGCAGGTTCCGGATCGCGAGTCTTTAGGTGCTCAAAATAGCCAGCGGGCTCGCGGCCCGGAGGATAAATGGGATAAGTTTTCCAGACCTTCCGCTCGGGAATCCTATAGTAGTAATCCGCTGGGACATGCTTGGGCCGCAAGCCGGAGGCAAGGGGCAGTTCCAGCGTCTCCATGATCTTGTCATCCCAGATCTTGCGAATCTCAGGCCGGAATTCCTGACTAAAGGCAGATACAACCATGGACAGCGAAAGGGTCCACCTCATGTCGGGATCTTAGCACCGATTCCGATCTTCTCTCCATCACAATAGGTCTCCACTAAAGAGCCGGAAGACGGCCTGGACAGGCGTAACAGGAACGCTCAGCGCGTCAAGGCGTGCGAGCAATCCCGGTGAGCCGCCCATGCAGGGGTGGTCGCGGAACGGCGGAGATCCGTCCGCGGTCCTAGGAGCAGAAGGTAATGCCGGCGCGAGCGGCATGCTCAAGCAGCCCAGCATACAGCGATGGAATGGGTGACCAGCGGATTCGGGCTGGCGGCCGAAGTGTAGGCGGCAACGGCTGCTGTCCATGCGATTGACGACAGGCCCCACAGTTCCGATTACCAACTCAATCGATTTGAGGTAGCCATCAGCGCCTCGGCAGGACTGGCAAAGTGCTTTGAAGTCCAGTTGTGCGACAAATCAAAAGGCCCGTTGATCCCATCAATACGCTGAGCCTAGATGTTGCTGATTTCGTACGGCCAAAATGGAGTCAACGGTTGGATCCAAAATTCGCTCGGCGCCCAGACTTTCGCAACTTTCCACAGCATGTCGCAATACGTATCAGCAAGTGAATCATGCGCGGTTCTGACACAGAGAGCGATTCAGGTCAATTTCCGGAAGGCCGACGATTCGAGAATTGGAATGGCTCACTTGCGCAGCGGGCGTCTTCAGTTCGAATCCGCGATGGGGAGGCATTTCGGACGGCTGGTGCGCGACTCGTCAACTGAAGGATCGCCGCCGATGTGGACGCGTTGCGCAAGCGCTCCGCCGATTTACGCTACTCCATGCTGCACAAATTCCACAGGATCCAGGTAACCTTGCGCCGAAAGCTGCGTATACTCCCCGGAAGCGATATGGGACCGAGAGAAGCAGCCATCTTCGAGGAGTTGTACCGTTGCTACGCGGACGACGTCTTTCGATTTTCACTCTATCTCTCGGGAAATTAGGCTTTTGCGCAGGACTTGACGTCTGAAGTCTTTGTGCGCGCCTGGAGCGCGGCCGCGCCGGTACAGGTTGTCACGGCGAAGGCCTATTTGTTTACTATCGCGCGCAATCTGTTTCTGGATGCAGTGCGCCGAGATCCGCCTCAATCAGAACTTCCCGCCAGTCTGAGAGCCGCTCCGGCGCTATCGCCCGAAGTTCGGGAAGAACTCAGCCTGACGTTGGACGACCTGAGGCAGATTGCCGAGGGTGACCGCAGCGCATTGGTGATGGCGGTGTTTGAAGAAATGCACCACGAAGAGATCGCCAGGTCTCTCGGCGTGAGTGTCGGGGCGGTCAAAACTCGAATCTTCAGAGCGCGGTTGCGCTTGAGTGAACTGCGGCAACGACGATTGGTGAGGAGTGAAAAATGAACGTAACTAGAGAAGTGATCAAGGACCTACTTCCGCTGTACCAAGAGGGCGAAGTCAGCCCGGATACACGGCGGCTAGTGGAAGAGTATCTGGCAAAGGATTCAGAGCTGCGAGATCAATTGGCAGCCCCCGCATTTGGCAAACAGAGCCTGATCGTGCGAGAGGAAGCCGACCAAGCGCTAGCGACGCTGGAGAGAACGAAGCGCGCCCTTCGGCGTCAGAAGTGGCTGCAGTTCTTCGCGCTACTGCTTACGTTGGCACCCTTCACGTCGTATGGGGCGGGTGGACAACTCAAGTTTATGGTGCTAAGAGATGCGCCGTTGTCGCTGATCCCGATGTGGGGAGGGGCCGCTATATTGTGGGTTTACTATCTGAAATCGCGTCGAGCAGGAGTAGCAAGGTAAGCGGTTGCGATGCTGCTTACGGCTCTAAAACGCGATTTGTCGCGAAGGGTAGAGTTGCCTACGGCCAGTGCCTGAATCACGCGCAAATCGGAAACCGGGAGGAAGTAAGGCTAGCCGTTAGGATTAGCCCCCTCTTAAAGGCTGTGCTCCGGGCTCGGTTCCAGAGGAAGTTGCCGGTGGGTTTGTATGCGCTATTTTGTGCACGGCCCTGCGGCAACCGAGTGAAATGATTCGTAAGTCGTCGCTCGGATGGGACGAGAAGGGTCTTTGCCGGTGCATCAATGAATAGCGCCATGTGCTATCGGATTCATCCCATCTTCTTGGAATCCCCGGGGCAGGGCTTCGGGGATATCAAGCGGCGTGGATGGGCAGCGGATGAGGGTGGTGGCGTTGGAGTGCAGGGTGCATCCGACTGGTGTGTTTAGCTCAGGAGTTTCAGAGCCAAGTAGAGGAGGGGGCCGAGCGGGAGTAGCTGTCATTGTTGGTGAAGATGCTGAATCGGGCGTTTCATGGGCAATTGACTGAGGTTGGGCTCAGGTTGGTGTTGCCGCATTAGAAGTTGTTTGGCTAGGAAGGCCAGGATGTTCCATAAGAGGCTCTGGATGCACCTGATGCCTTCCTTGCAATACCTAAACCCCCAGCTTCTGTTTCAGCCGATCCGTGCTCAGATGTCTTGCTACATCGAAAGGCTCGCAGTCGCCGCTGGCCGAGGTGAACTCGATCGGCCCCACATCCTGTGCAACCCTTAGCGCCGCTCGATTCAACACCGCACTCCGTTTTCCAATCCCCATCAATGCCGCACCCATCGACAGGCGGACCTTTTCCGATTCCGTCCTAATGGAAGCTGCGATGCGTTCGATATGGGCGAGGAAGTAGTCCTCGCCTGGCGCCTTTTTGCCAGAGAATTTCGACACCTCATAGAGCAGCCCATAACCACAATCACGGCGCACCGGGTCCTCGCTCCTGACCCATTTGTCCGCAAGCTCGACAACGAATGATGTTTTCGCGAGCGTTGCGTCGCAGGAGGCGAACACGTGCGCCAGCATACCGCCGGCCAACTCCCCAACCTGCTGCTCGGCCTGGTCCCGGGTGATTCGCGCGGGGTCGTCGATGAGGAGAGCGATGACCCTGGCTTCATATACGTCGGTCTTCCAAAGCGCTTGCGCGAGTTCCCGGTTGCGCCCTATTTGCTTGGCCAGCTTGCGCAGGCGTGTAAGCCCAATTCCAAAACTTCTCATCCCCGCCGTGCTCGAACCCAGCTTCTTCCAGTTGTTCATGCCTCGCTCGTCGCGCTCGGTCTCGAGCAGCGCCAGCACTTCGGAAAGAGTCATGGCAAGCATCTTTCTGCCTTCAGGTTACATAACGTGAAGCGCGGAGTGCGGCGGTACGACGATCCATAGCGAGCCGCAAAGCCCGGGTGGATCACGCGCGACGTCAGACGCCAGAAAGGGTCGCAGGAGACGCGGTACATAGTTGAACCCCTGCAATTTCTATGCGGCCGTGTTCGGAGCGACGATCTGATGGTTAGCGATTCGTCAATTGACGTATTGCCGATCATCCGGATATGTTGGCGAAACAGAGAATGTGGCGTTCCTGGTGTTTCATTGAGCCCAAGACTTTCGAGTTCACGAGAACTAAGGAAGCCGCCGGGCCTCGCCCTCCGTTCGCTTTAAAGTAATTGGACGCCTTCCTCCAGAGCAGGGTGCGATCGGGCAGGTACCAGACCGCGAGTCAAGTTGTGCGAGAAGGGCTTCGGCTGTTGAAGCGCCAAGAGCGGGAAAGCGACGAAGCGTTCCTGCACCCGAAGGCGAAACTTCAGCGAGGCGCCGGCGAAGCCGACCGCGGGGATCTGCTCGATGGCGGCAGGGCGGTACAAAAGCTTTTTCCGCTTTGAGTGCTTGTGGTGGTAGGAATATGGAATAGCATGACCACTCGCCGTCAGTTTTCCATTTCCGCGTTGGGCGCCTTTGGGATGAAAGGGGCGGCCAAGAAGGCGCCGAAGATTCTTTTGCGGTCTTCCTGGCAGAGCGTCAACATTGGCGATATCGGCCATACGCCCGGGGCGTTGAACATTCTTTGGAAGTACATTCCCGAGGCGGAGATTACGCTTTGGCCGGGGAAACTGGGGCACGGGTCGCGGGAGTTGCTCACGAAGGCGTTTCCGAAGTTGCAGATCGTTGAAGGTTCGATCGATGCGGCGGGCAAGCCGACTACGCCTGAACTCGCCAAGGCTTGGGGGGAGGCGGATTTGTATTTGAGCGGATCGGGCTCCGGCTTTCCGGCGAGCGCTCATGCGGTGGCTTTCCGGAAGGCGACTAATAAGCCATTAGGCGTGTTTGGCGTGAGCACCGATCCGATCTCGGGATTCGGTAAGGGCCGTATTGCAGAAGGTGGCAAGCTGGACGACTTGCGAGCGAAGGCGCTGGCGCTGCCGCCGGATCATTTGCCGGAAGACTTGCGCTATGTGATCGACCGGGCGGCGTTTTTCTTCTGCCGGGATACGATCTCGCGGGATTACATGAAGGCGCAGAAAGTAAAGACGCCGATTGTGGAGTTTGGACCGGATGCGCAGTTGGGGATGACGCTGCGGGACGATGCGAAGGGCTATGCGTGGTTGCAGGCGCATGGGTTGGAGGCGGGGAGGTTTATCTGCGTGATTCCCCGGCTGCGCTACACGCCGTACTACCGGATCGATGGGCGGGCGCGCACGGCGGACGATGCGGTGAAGGATGCGATCAACGATCGCACGACGGAGCAGGATCACGCGAAGCTGCGCGAGGCGATGATTCGCTATGTGAAGAACACGGGCAACAAGGTGATGGCTTGCGCGGAGATGACTTATCAGGTGGAGATGGCGAAACAGGTGTTGGTGGATCCGCTTCCAGAAGATGTGAAGAAACATGTCGTTTGGCGGGATACGTATTGGCTGCCGGATGAAGCGGCCTCGATTTATTCGAAGGCGCAGACGGTGGTGAGCGTGGAGTGCCATTCGCCGTTGATTGCCTTGCATAACGGCACGCCGGCGATGTATCTGCGGCAGCCCACCGATACTTGCAAGGGGCAGATGTATCGCGACTTTGGATCGGGTGATTGGTTTCTGGAAGTGGACGAGGCTACGGGAGAGGGAATCGCGGATCGGCTGATGGCGATTCACCGGAATCCGGGCAAGGCGAAGCAGCGCGTGCAGGGCATTATGCGGACGGTGCACGAGAAGCAGAAGCGGATGGCGGAAGCGGTGTTGGCGGCGAGTGGAGTTTGAGGAGATTATGCCTGAATACACAATTCAACCTTTAGTGACGGCGACGGCGAAGAGCACTGGCGGGAGGAATGGACATTCCGGGACGACGGATGGGTCGGTTCGGGTGGACCTTTCGGTGCCCAAGGAGATGGGCGGGCCGGGGCTACCGAACACGACGACGCCGGAGCATTTGTTTGCGGCGGGTTATGCGGCTTGCTTTGGCGGCGCGCTTGAGTTTGTGGCGAAACAGCACAAGAAGGATGTGGCGGGCGCCGTGGTGACTTGCAGTACGTCGGTGGGTCCACGGGAAGGTGGGGGCTTTGGGATTGCAGTATTGATGCATGTGAAGGTGCCGACGATGGCGCGGGAGGAGGCTGTGCCGCTCGTGCTGGAGACGCACGAGAAGGTTTGCCCGTATAGTCATGCGACGCGGGGGAATATTGAGTTTACGTTGGAGGTGGAGGGGGCGTAGCTCCGCATAGGCGGCACCGTGGAGGGTGTGTTACATTCTAGGCAAATGAGTAACGCAATCACAGTCCGGCTTCCCGCGGATTTGGCGGAATGGCTGAAAACGACGGCTGCGGAAACGGGTGTGCCTAAGGGAAAGATTATTCGTGAGCAATTGGAAAGGGCACGTGTACAGCAGGAGCCAGCTTTTTTGCGACTGGCGGGGAAAGTTTCGGGGGCGAAGAATCTCTCTACCCGGAAAGGGTATTCCACTAAGTAGGGCTGCACGTGAGAGGAATTGCCGATACAGGTTTTTTAGTTGCCTTTGGAAACCGTAATGACCATTACCATTCTTGGGCGCTTCAGGTTGCGCGACAGATCCGCGAACCACTTCTGACCTGTGAGGCCGTGCTCTCCGAAACGGCATTTCATTTGGGGGATTCGCAACTGGCATTGGGCTTCATCGAGACCGGCTTGATAAAACTCGATTTCAATGTGGCCGAGAACCTAAGCCGGATTCGAGAACTCGCGCTGAAGTATCAGGATCGTTCGCCCGACTTGGCGGATCTCTGCTTGATACGATTTAGCGAATTGCATCCGAAGAGACCTATCCTCACGACGGATCTTGCAGACTTCCGTGTCTACAGGCGGAACAGTCGAGAGCAGATTCCACTGATCCATCCTCCGCGGCGATAAGCCTGCTGTGATGCGGAAGATTGGGCGGTGGTGCCGATTTGGCGTTGCTGGCCGCAGGCGTGGGGCTTACGCCGTCCGCCCGTCAAGGTGCATAGCGGAGAGCTTGCAAGACATCTTCACGCTCCAAGTAGGGATAGTCAGCCAGTAGTTCCCCGATGCTATGGCCAGACCCAATCATCCCTATGATCATGCTGACGGTCACGCGCATTCCCCGAATGCAGGGCTTTCCGCCCATGGCATCTTGCCGTTGTGTAATGCGATCAAAGTCAGGCATATGAGGGTTTTCCTATGAAGCGCTGTGCAGGGGTGCTACTTCGGGGCCATGCGGAGGGCGCCGTCGAGGCGGATGGTTTCGCCGTTGAGCATTCTGTTTTGGATGATGGCGAGGGCGAGTTGGGCGAATTCCTGGGGTTGGCCGAGGCGGCTGGGGAAGGGAACCGTGGCGGCTAGTTGTTTCATGGCTTCTTCGGGGAGGCCGGCTAGCAAGGGAGTTTCGAAGAGACCGGGGGCGATGGAGACTACGCGGATGCCTTGGCGGGCGAACTCTCGGGCCAGGGGTAGGGTCATGGAGTGGACGGCGCCTTTGGAGGCGGCGTAGGCGGCTTGGCCGATTTGGCCGTCGAAGGCGGCTACGGAACTCGTCAACACGATCACGCCTCGCTCGGGGTCGCCGTTGGGGGGCGGGTCGTTGGCGGCCATCATGGAGGCGGCGAGGCGGACTACGTTGAAGGTGCCGATCAGATTGATGTCGATGACGCGGCGGAAGTTGTCGAGAGGGAGCGGGCCGTTCTTGCCGAGAGTGCGTTCGGCGGTGGCGATGCCGGCGCAGTGGACCAAGATGTCCAGGCGCTCGAGTTCGTCGAGGGCGGCCAGGACGTCGCCTTCGTCAGTGACATCGGTGCGGCAGAACTGAGTGAGCGCGCCGAGCTCGGCGCTGAGCGCCTGGCCTTTGGCTTCGTTCAAGTCCGCGATGACGACGTTGACTTGGGCGGCAACGAGGGCGCGAACGGTGGCGGCGCCTAGTCCGGAAGCGCCTCCGGTGACTAGTGCGGATTTTCCGGCCAGGCTCATACGCTTTGATTATCCGTGGTGGGCTTCAGCTTCGAGCAAGCGCTCCGCTTCGATGGCGGCCATGCAGCCCGCGCCCGCGGCTGTGATGGCTTGGCGGTAGACCTTGTCCTGCACGTCGCCGGCGTGGAAGACGCCCTTGATGTTGGTGCGCGCGCCGCCGTGGCTGATGATGTAGCCTTCGTCGTCGAGATCGAGTTGGCCGACGAAGGGCTTGGTGTTCGGGATGTGGCCGATGGCGACGAAGAAGCCATCGACTTCTTGTTCCGTGAATTCGTTGGTCTTGATGTTGTGGAGGCGGACCTTGGAGACGACGCCTTGTTCGTCGGCGAGGACTTCATCGACGACGGTGTTGAGCACCAGGGTGATTTTGGGGTTGGCCTTGACGCGGTCCACCATGATTTTGGAAGCGCGGAATTCTTCGCGGCGGTGGACGAGGGTGACTTCCGAGAAGCGGGTGAGGAAGTTCGCTTCTTCCATGGCGCTATCGCCACCGCCGACGACCATGATTTTCTTGCCGCGGTAGAAGAAGCCGTCGCAGGTGGCGCAGGAACTGACGCCTTTGCCGATGAGGCCTTGTTCGCCCTTGACGCCAAGCCAGCGGGCGCTGGCGCCGGTGGCGACGATCAGGGTTTGGGTTTCGATCCATTCGCCGTCGACGCTGAGGCGGAAGGGGCGCTTGGAGAGATCGGCTTCGACGACGGTGCCGAGGCGGAATTCGGCGCCGAAGCGTTCGGCCTGTTGCTTCATGTCTTCGACGAGTTTGGGGCCGAGGACGCCTTCGGGGAAGCCAGGGAAGTTTTCGACTTCGCTGGTGATGGAGAGCTGGCCGCCGGGTTCTTTGCCCATGAGCACGAGGGGCTTCAGACCGGCGCGTGCCGTGTAGATGGCGGCGGTGTTGCCCGCGCAGCCCGAACCGAGGATGACGACTTGATGAGAATTAGCTGACATTGAGGAACCTGAAAAGAAAAAACCGGAACAAGTATTTGATGCTAGCAAGCCTACGCGAGGATGCGCGTGAGAAGGGCGTAGGCGGCCCAGCCAGAGACGTAAGCGAGGAGGCCCATGTAGACAAATTGCACGAGTGGCCACTTCCAACTTCCGGTTTCCCTGCGCACGACGGCGATGGTGGAGATGCACTGGAGCGCGAAGGCGAAAAAGATCATGAGGGCGACGGCGGCGGGAAGAGTAAGGTCTTGCTGCAAGGCCGCTTGGAGGCCGGTGGTGTCGTCTTCGGATTGCATGCCGTAAATGGTTCCGAGGGTGCCGACGATGACTTCACGGGCGGCGAGCGAGGTGAGGATGCCGATGCCGATTTTCCAATTGAAGCCGAGGGGTTGGATGACGGGTTCGATGGCTTTGCCGATTTGGCCGGCGTAGCTGTCGCCGATGGTGGGCGGTTGGCCGTTGGTCTGGGGCAAGTGGGCGAGGACCCAGAGGATGATGGCGGTGCCAAGGATGATGGTGGAGGCGCGCTTCAAGAAGATTTTGGAGCGGTCCAAGAGCCGGAGCAGGATGCTCGAAAGGCGCGGCCAGCGGTAGGGCGGCAGTTCGAGGAGGAAGGGGCTTTGTTCGCTCTTGAAGATGGTGCTCTTGAGGATGCGGGCGGTGAGGACGGCGGCCAGGAAGCCGAGGGCGTAGAGGCCGAGCATGGTGGCGGCGCGCCAGCCGAAGAAGCCGCCGAGGAGGGGCTTGTCGGGAATGAAGGCCGCGATCAGCATGGAGTAAACAGGCAGGCGCGCGGAGCAGGTCATCAGCGGCGCGACGAGGATGGTGGCGAAGCGGTCGCGTTTGTTTTCGATGGTGCGCGTAGAGAGGATGGCGGGG
>VFQP010003254.1_pt1 | contig 16806 bp, 18 predicted proteins | sample 3512351 | NCBI WGS metagenome assembly VFQP01 (sample SAMN10412372, study PRJNA504923) | tailings metagenome | isolation source: Relicate 1 Philex TSF1 revegetated site | place: Philippines: Tuba, Benguet | collected 2017-08-29
GCGCTTGAGGGGCGGGGGCTGGAGGGGCGGTCGGGGGCAGAGGGCGGGAGCGCGCGCGCCGAGGGCGAGCGAGCGAGCAGCTCTCTGTGCGTGCGGGCCGGCTCGCAGCGCACCTGTCCTGCGTGCGTGAGCGCCAGGCTGTGGAACGAGCCGGCCGCCACCTCGGCCACGCCCTCCTCCGCCCCCGGCACCTGCGCAACGTCGCACGTGGCCCGCGCATGAGGGCCGGGGCAGCCCACCTGGTGTTCCGGCAGACCTGGAGAAGCATGGCGGCGGTGCAGGAGGAAACGATGGGGGCCCCTGGCGGCGGGCGGCTGAGGGCCAAACGACGCTTGCTCTGGCCTGGGCGGGCGCCAAAACCTGGCGCGACGTGGCTTGTTTGCCGCTCCGTGGGCACGAGACGCAGGACACGAGTGGGGGGCCCGTGGGGGACTGACTCACGGGGTAGGGGCGGTTGTCGGCGGGCGCGGCGCCAGAATAGTCGCCGCAGCGCTTGCCCCAGGCCCACACGGCGCCGCCCCGCGTGAGCGCCAGCGAGTGCATGCCGCCACACGCCACCTGCTTGAACTGCAAAGCGCGCAGGCGAGACGGCAGCGCCGGCGCGCGGGAGCGGGTGCGCCGCAGGCCTTTTGTTCGCCGGGGACGAGGCGTGTGTGTGTGTGTGGGAGGGGGGGGGCGCCGAAACGCCAGACGTGATGGCCGGAACACGCCAAAGGAAGGTGAGCTTGCTTGGACACGTTAAGGGGGGTTGCAGGCCAGCAGCGCCAGACGCGGGGAGGTCACCTGGAGGTGCGACGGGAGGTCGGGTGTGGTGGGGAGCAGCACGTCCCGCTGGCCGGGGTCCACGCCGCACTGCGGGCGGGCGGGCGCGCACGCCGCGCAGAACACAGGTTCAACACGCCGGTGCTGTGTGTGTGGTGTGGGCGTCGGACGGGCGGCCGCATCGCGCTGCAAGTGGCCCCCCTTCCCAGTTAGCTTGCCCTCAACGCACCTGCTGGTACTCGTTCCCTCCCCAGCAAAAGACCTGCGAGCGGAGGCGCCAGGCAGCGGCGAGCGGTGGGGCGGCAGGGGCAGGGGTGCCGCGCGTGCACACCGCGTGCAGAGAGATCAAGCGGCGGGCCGAGTCGCGCATCACCTGCCCCGCGTCCGTGACGGCCAGGGCGTGCCAGCCGCTGACGGCTGCTTGCGCCACGCGCACGTGGCCCAGCGCCGCCACGCGCTGCGGCTTTGGCGTGCGCAGCCGGTGGCCCTGGCCCAGCGTGCCGCGGTCGTTCCAGCCCCACGCCCACACCTGCGAGGACATCGTCGTCGCACGCCAGCTCGCTGGTGTTGGTGCACACTGCAGGCCTGCAGGGGGCTGGGCATCGCCGCCGGGCGCCGCAGCCCACACGTCGCCCAGCCACTCCCAGCCACCCAGCCTACTGCTCAGGGCGTCCATCGCAGCGTCTGCGCTCACCTGGCCCCGCGCATCAATCGCGAGTGTGTTGCGGCTGCCCGCCACCAGAGGTGCGCCGCCCGCCGCGCCGCCAGACCGCAGCGGTAGCCCGAGCAACGCCTCCACCACCTTGGGGCTGGCTACGTCATCTCTCCCTTCGTTGTCCAAGCCCAGCTGGCCGTCCTCGTCCACGCCCTGCGGAGCAGAGGGCGGGCCGTGCTCGACCTCTTGGCAGGCGAGCCCACATTGCGCCAGTGCCTGCACGCCTAAGTGACTCACCCAGGCGAACACCACAGACGCGGCCCCGGGGCCAGCGCCGCTGCGCATCGCTGTCACGCTCGCGGAAGCCGTCTCGCGGGGGCAGGCATGCTACGGCCGTGCGAGACGAGCGCTCTGTGACGATTGCTGTGGGTGCGCCGAGTACTGTCGTGCACGCTTCCTCTGCGCAAAGTTTGCGGTGGCTTTTCGAGCGCGCGCACGGCGGCGGTGGAGGTACATGACTAAGCGTGCGTCAGGGTCATCGATCTCGACCGTTGCACGATGTCTTCTTCACATGCATGTCATGCAGCCTCCGTGAGTGACGCAGCGCTCCCCAAGCGCGGTCCATACACGCACGCCCGGCGCCGCGTGCACGGCCCACAGCGGCACACGTGTTCAAGTGAAGGGCAGGAAGCGCCTGACGAGCTGCGCGCCGGGCCACGACGGCTCGTCGCCCTCGGTGGAGGGCGGCAGCATCTGCTGCTGCCTCTGCCGCGTGTGCACGCCGGCGGCGATGCGGTGGATGTCGAGCACGCCGGGCGGCGCCGGCCGCCTGGCCTCCGAGTAGCAGAGCGCGCGCAGGCGCAGCGCGTAGAGCAGCACCACGACGAGCATGAGCCCGCAGACCATGAGGATGCACTGCAGGATGGTGATGTCGTACGGCCAGCAGTCGATGCAGTTGTAGTCGCCCTGGCACGCCACGCTGCTGCCCAGCATCGTCACGTTGGCGCCGGTCGCCGCCACCAGCCGCTGCATCAGCGTGAGCGCCGTCTGCACCTGCTGCGCGCACGACGGCATGGTGCTGTCCCAGTCGCGCACGGTGATGTACTGCGCCGACACGTTGCCCAGCGTGCTGACCGCGACCTGCGAGCTCGGCGCGCAGTAGTAGCTCGTCGCGTTGCCCGCCGTGTAGTACGTGGCCATGGCGTACGCCACGCCCGCCGCCAGCACCGACTGCGCGCCCGTCAGCTCCGAGTCGGCGGGCGACGTGCCGTTGGCGCCCGTGTACGTGAGCGTCACGTTCACCTGCGGGCGTGGTGTGGCGCGCGACGACGGCGTCGGTGAGGCACCGCGGCGAGCAGCCATCGCTCTACACACCACTCTCGACAGTAGCAGCAACACCAAGCGCACCTGCACGCGGGCGTCGAGGCACGGCGCGATCTGCGCGGCCGTCGCGGCGTCCGACGCGCTGGTCTTTTGCGCGAGCCTGAGCGCGGCGCCGGGCCCCAGCAGCGCGCAGGTGGCGTTGAGCAGGTAGCTCGGCAGGCCGGAGATGGAGCCGCTGATGCGCGCGAGCAGCGTGCTGAGCGTGGCGGTGGAGCAGTCGGGCACCGCCGCGTAGTCGCGCAGCAGCACCGGCTGCGTGACGAGCCAGCCCACGCGCACGACGGCGCCGCCGCGGCCGAGCATCGCGCCGAGCGACGTCATGCTGGCGTTGCTCTGGCTGTTGGACACGACCACCACGGCGCGCCAGCGCACCAGCTGCCACTCGTTCTTGAGGCTGTCCGTCTCGCCGTCCGTCATGGGCGCCACCGCGCTCATGTTGGCGCGCTGCAGCACGAAGGTCAGGTCGCCCTGCGCGATGGTCGAGCTGGTGAAGTCAAAGTTGCTGACGCCCTGGACCTGCGTCAGGTAGGCCTGAGGGTTGGACAGCAGCAGCCCGAAGCTGATGTTGCGGATGCCCGTCGCCGGCGTGCGCACGCGCATCAGCGTGGCGGCGCGCGGCGAGATGTACGAGAGCGTCGAGGGCGCCGAGCGGTTCGCGTCGCCAATCTCCACCACGCCCTGGAGCGAGTAGGGCGCCCAGGAGGGCAGCGAGGGCGACGCCAGGCTGGAGAAGAGGTACGCGCGCATCGACTCGTTGAGCGGGATGTTGCCCAGCGTCGCGAAGGTCGACGGCGCCATCACGACCACGTACGGCAGGCTCCCGATGCCCAGGAAGCGGTAGCAGTTGATGGCCCTGTCGTCGTTGGTGTTGTTGGCAAGCAGCCCGGGTTGTGGCAGGGCAGGCAAGTGCTGAGCACGCGGTGCTGTGGCATCGCTCGCCTGCCCTGGGCGCCCGTTGTGCTGCTGCTCCCACAGCGCTGGCGGTGCTGCGTGCAAGCCTCCTGGGCGGAGCCCTGGTGGCCGTGCCACTGCTGCCAGCACTCACCAGCTCAAGTTCCAGACCATTTGCTGCGCCGCCAAGTCGAACCTCGGCTCGGGCACGCATCGCGAGATGTTGACGGGAGGCTTGAACGCCATGCTGTAGTTTGTGCCGTAGTACAGCACGTCGGTGCCGTTGTTGAGCGCGTCGCCCGCCACCCACACCTGGACCTGCAACACGGTTTGTGGGTGGGCGCGCAGCACGAGGGGAGGGCGTCAGCGCCAGCGCCTCGAGAGGAGCAACCCGCGTTGCGACCCACGCTCCTCATGAGCTTGCTCGTCTCACCTGGCCGCTGGGGCAGGACACCTTGCCCGCCTCGTTGGCCGGCGTGATGTCCAGGCACTCGGCCGCCGGCGGCGGCGGCGAGGGCGGCGGCGGGGGCACGGCGCCGGGCGAGAGCGGCGCCGTCGACGCGCCGGCGGGGCTGGGCGGCGGGGGGCTCGGGGGCGAGCTGGGCGGGAAGCCTGCGCATGCGGTGGTAGATGATGGTGAGGCAGCGGGCTGACCACTCGGGGCAAGCAGTGCGGATTGGGCAGGGGGAGAAAAAGCCAGCTGGTGGTGCGGCGCGCGCAGCCTTGCCGCGTGCGCAGAACAGCGGTTTGTGAGGTGCTGATCTACTTGCCAGAGATGGCTCCACCAGATGTAAAGCTCAACACACGCTGGGCACAGGCGGTGTCTCTGTGGCGGGAGAGGAAAGGCAGCTGGTCGTGCGGCGCGCGCCGCGCACCTTGTGCGACCTGTGTGCCTGAGAGCTGCATGGTGATGGTGGCAAAGTTGCCCGTGGTGACCGACACGGGGAAGCTCCACGAGGCCTGCACGCGCGCCAGGCCCGCCGCCGCCAGCGTGTACTGCGTGTTGTTGCCCAGCGTGGTGGTCGCCGCGCCCGCCGCGCTGGGCGTCACCTGCGAGTTGAACGCGCGCGCGCACGCACGTGTGGTTTTGGGAGCACGCTTGGGGAACACGGGCACAAGGCAGGCGTGCCCTCTACACGTGCTCTGCGTGGGCAGGGCGCCATAGTGCGCCCACACCGTGCTTGGACCACAGGCGGCGCCTGCAGCACCCTCACGAGGCTGCATCGCTGGGTGGCGGCGCGCACCTGCAGGCTTGTGTGGCCCCCTGTTCTGCAGGGCCACTACCCCAACCCCAACCCTAACCCTGCGCGCACCTGCAGGCTGGCGCCAAAGGCGTTGGCCCCGTCGGGCGGCGGCGACGTGATGTTGACCACGTACGTGCCCGCCGGCATCCTGCGTTGCTCAAGGGGCAAACCAGGGCACGGTCAGGCGTCGGGCTGCTCCGTGTGAGGCAGCGCCAGCGCGCCTCCTCTCCACATCTACGAATGCTGACGATGCTGCTATGGACAGAAAGAGCCAGCTCCAAAGCTTCGCCCAGCCCTCCGCAGCGCAGCACTCACGAGGCCAGCGAGCTGGTGAAGTTGAGCAGCGTGGTGGTGACGATGCCCGAGCGGAAGCTGGCGGGCAGGCAGCTGGTGTTCCAGCAGGTGGTGAGCTGCAGCGCGCCCCAGCGCGGCTCGTAGGCGGGGCGCGGCGCGCAGGCGTACAGCGTGGCGCTCACGGCCGAGCTGCTCAGCAGCACCAGCGAGGTGTCAGGGCTGGCGCAGAGGCCCGTGGTGCTGCTGGCCCAGGGCAGGCAGGGGCACGGCAGGAACTGCGCCTGCGCCGCCGGCGGCAGCAGGGACGTCGCCGCGCCCCATGCCAGGGCTAACGCCAGCGCGGTGAGCGCGGGCGTCCGGGGCCGTTTGGGCTGGGAGGGGGCCGGGTCGGATGCCGAGTGCGACCGCCGTCGTGAGCGCCGCCGCGGCGTGTGCTGCGCAGCTCCCGGCTCCTGGAGTTCCTGCTGTGGCTGCTCCACACACTCATGCTGCTGTTGTTGTTGCTGCTGTTGCTGATGCTCCGCTGTTGCGGCAGCGCCGACGTCCGGCGGGAGCAGCGGGCATGAGGCCTGGGAGGTCCCCCAGGCGGCGTCCCCAGTGTGCACTACGCACGCTGGTGGAGGGAGCGTGGTCACTGTGAGCGTGAGCCGCACGCTGCTGCTGCTCCGCGCCTTGAGAGCCCCATGCTGCGATGCCGCATGCTCGCACCCAGCGCCCCACCCCGACTCGCACACCGCCTCCCGCTGCGAATCCATGGCGAGTGGGTGGCGATGGTGGTGCGCCGCGGCTGCGCAGGCGTCTTGGCGTTCCCCTGCGCGGGGGGTACGGGCGCGGGACATGACGCCGTGGATGCAGCGTCCCCGACGAGGACATCAGTGCGCGCGCCATGACTGGAGCGTGGTGCTGCTGATGCGCGCCGCTCGGTGCCTCCCTCGCGCCTGCTGGCTGCGACCACACTTCCTCTCGGGTGGGAATGCCTCTACCGTGGCACAACGCGAGCTGCGCAGCACCGTGGACACTGCTGCACGCAAGAGACGCACCAATAGCTGTGGGCGACGCTGCAGCGAGGGCTCCTCGTCCCCTGCTTCACAGGTGGGGGTGCCCTCCTCGCTTGCTGCCCCTTGCTGCTGCTCAGCAGGAGGCTCAGCAGCGCTGCTGCTGCTTGGCGAATCGTGCTGCTGTGCCTGGGAGGGCGGCAGATCTCTCATTGCCGCGCCCCCAACGCGTGCATGACATTGTACCTCCGCGACTCGCGCCGCCACCGGTGCTGATGGGCAGGCGCCCACGTTGGCAGAGCAATGCTTAGAGGCATCAGTGACCGTGATCACGCCGGTGGAGGCGAGGCGGCCAGCGTGGTGCGCGTGCGCGCCGTCCGCGCACGTGCAGCACCAACGGGCTCGTCAACCTGACACACACTAGAGATTGTACCTGTCCTTGCTGCTGCTGCTGCTGCTGCTCCTGCACTGCCGTCCATGGCATTGCCCCCGCCCCACACGCCCCGCACAGCGCGCAGCAAGTGGCAGCAGCACAATTGGTGCTTGACATTGGCATTGCCACTTTGCGAATCTCGCATTGCAGCTGCGAGGCCGAGGCAGGGCTCTTCCTCCCGCTACCCAGCGAGTCCATCACTCCAGCTCGGCGCGCTCCGACACAGGCAGCAGCGGCGCCAGGAGCATCACTGCCATCGCGCAGCTCCGGCGTCGTCCCTGTGCCGCGAGAGCTCTCTCGCGCCGCCAGGTCCGCGGAGCCGGTGCACAGGCGCAGCCGTGCCATGCAGCTCCAGCAGCAGCATCGACGGCTCAGAGATGGCGGCAGGGGCGCCAGCAGCGGCAGCAGCAGTAGACACCGCTGCCTGCGGCGCGCGGCCGCGCTGCCGGGGGCGCGCCCCCAGCGCGGCGGTGCCGTGCGCGTGAGCTGCACCTCCACGCTGGACCGGCCCAGCAGCAGCAGCGACGCGTCTGCCTCCGCGCCCGCGGAGGTGCAGCTGGGCCCCACCACGTGCGTGCCCGAGGACCTGCAGCTGCCGGCGGGTCAGCTCAGCGCCATCGACCGCCAGGGCAAGGGACGCAGCGCCGACGTGTTCCGCTGCTTCGGCTGCACCAAGCCCGAGTGCCAGGTGAGGCGAGCATGCGCTCCGGGCGCTGGCGTTTCCACCGGGGGCCTCCTCCGCAGCGCGGCGCTTGCCGCCCTGCGCCCGCCTGGCACGGGAGGACAGCTCTGCTCCTGTGGAGAGATGCAGCGCAGCCGCCGCGCTGGGGCCCTGCCCCATCAGGCCCGCGAGGGCAGTTCAGGACGACGCAGAGCGCGGGCGCTGCTGCTGCTCGTGTTTGCCCGTGCCGCAGAGCCCGCTGGGGTGTGCGCAGAATGCGTGGCGGCACCAGCCAGACGGGTACCTTCGGGAGGTGCTGACGGCGCGCGTGTACGACGTGGCCGTGCAGTCGCCCCTGGTGCGTTCAACGTGGAGGGACCCAGGGCAGCAGCAGCAGGGGCGAATCGGGGCGGCGTAGCCGTGCAGCCGCCCCTTGGCGCATGGGACCCAGGCGCGGCAGGAGCAGAGGTCGTTGGGGTGACGTGCGGGCGTGGGTGGCACGGCCCTGCGCTCGACCCTGGCACGTCCGGGGGGCCCGGGGGCAGCAGCAGCACGGGCGAATCGGGGGCGCTGCAGCGGCGGCTTGAGTGGCGATGTGCTTTAAAGGCTAGGGCTTTAGGCCCGTGTGCGCAGTCACCGCTGCCTGTGGATGCGTGCAGGCCAGGCGCTCCAGGCCCCATGGTTGCCGCCGCACTCTCTCCTCCTGTGCCTGTGTGGGTGGCTGGTGCGTGCAGGAGGAGGCCAAGAAGCTGAGTGAGGCCCTGGGCAACCGCGTGCTGCTCAAGCGGGAGGACCTGCAGCCCGTCTTCAGCTTCAAGCTGAGGGGCGCCTACAACAAGGTGGGCACGCTCTCCCTGTCCACAGAGGGAGGAGGGGAGAGGAGGGCCGGGAGCTGGAGACAGCCAGCCGGGATGGGAAGCAAACACGAGCCCTCCCTCACGAACCCGGCGGCAGGGAGGGGGCCGATGGCAACGCCACGACAGCACCGCCAGCACCCCGCTGGCCTCGCGCGCTTGCACTCATACTGCACTCATGCATGCGCTTTGCCCCACTGCGGCGCCGCAGATGGCCAAGCTGCCCCAGGAGGCGCTGCAGCGCGGCGTCATCACCAGCTCGGCCGGCAACCACGCGCAGGGCGTGGCGCTCGCCGCCTCCCGCATGGTGCGCGCGCCGCTGCCCCCCCCCCAGCCCTAAACCAGGGCTCAGCCTCCACAAGCACGCCTGCTCGTGGCCCGTCCGTGCAAGCACCGAGCGACATGCTACGCACTCGCATGCAACCCCATGCATGCGCCCCCTCCCCCTGCGTGGTGCCCTAAACCCTAACGTAGGGCTGCACGGCCATCATCTGCATGCCGGTCAACACTCCCGAGATCAAGGTCAACAACGTGCGCAAGCTGGGCGGCATCGTGGAGCTGGTCGGGGAGAGCTACCAGGAGACGCAGGTGAGCGCTCCCGCCCTCCCGCCACCACCATGCCCTCGGGTTTTGCAAACCGGCTCGTTCCACGCCTGCATGGGCAGCGGGCCTTGTGGACGCCCTGCCCAGACGGTCCCTGCGGTGGAGCACAGCGGCGTGCTGAGGGGGGCGGGCGCCTCGCAAACCCTAACCCGAGCCCGAACCGTGCGCCCTCAGGCGTACGCCGTGGAGAAGGCCGTGCGCGAAGGGCTCACGTTTATCCCGCCCTACGACGACCCCCACACCATCAGCGGGCAGGGCACCATTGGAGACGAGATCCTGCGCCAGGTGAGGAGTGCGCGCGCACACGCTTGCAACATGGACGTGGGAGCAGGCATGCGCATGCTGTCTGTCCTCAGCGGCGCCGGCCGAGATCATCGCGCCGCGCTGCGGCGCTCGGAGGGGCCGGCGAGGAGGGGGCGGCGCCGCGCCGGCTTGCCTGCGGCTGATGCTGATCACGTGATGTGATGGCGGCGTGCAGGTGGGCGACATGGACGCGCTGGACGCCTTTGCTGACGCTGATCTCGTGATGCTGATCACGTGATGTGATGGTGGCGTGCAGGTGGGCGACATGGACGCGCTGGACGCCATCTTCATCCCCGTGGGCGGTGGCGGCCTGGCGGCGGGCATCGCCGTCTACGTCAAGGCCCTCAAGCCCCACATCAAGGTGCGCCTCCGCCCCCGCCCCATGGGCCTAGGGCTTGGGGCTAGGGCTCCGCGTGCACGCGGTGCCGCTCCGAGCTGCTGCGTGGACGGGCAGAAGCGCAGGGCAGCTCAGGATGCGTGGTGTGGACCGGAGGGAACGAGGCGTTTAAGCGGGTTGCTGTGGGGCAAGTGCTGGCCACGTGTCCTCCCACACGCGTGGTAGTCCTGTGTGGCCGTGAGGAAGGAATGGGGGCCACGTGCTGGCTGAGCTGTTGTGGCCGCAGATCATTGGCGTGGAGCCGACGGGCGCCAACGCCATGGCGCAGAGCCTCCAGCGGGGCGAGCGCATCGCGCTGTCGCGCGTGGACGCCTTTGCCGACGGCGTGGCGGTCAAGCAGGTGAGGGCTTTGCATGCGCCAGGCCCTAGCCCAGGGCACGGCAGCGGCAGCGAAGCGTGGCAGGCCAGCACGAGGAGGCAGGGCGACACTGAAGGAGTGATGTGCCTGGACGACGGTGGGCGGCGGTGCGCTGCTGTGGCTGCGCGTGTGGTTTGGTGCAGGTGGGCCAGGAGACGTTCCGGCTGTGCCGCGAGCTGCTGGACGGCGTCATCCTCGTCAGCAACAGCGCCATCAGCGCCGCCATCAAGGTGAGCGGGGCACCCCAGGCTGGGCGCCTGCTGAGGCTGGCGTGGATTGAACCACCCCAGGGGGGTCGGGCAGGGCATCGCGCAGCCATCCTCCCTGCGACACCTCGCCATGCGCGCGACCTCATCGCCTGCATCACCACTTCCCTGCCCCCCTTGACCGCCCCTGGATCGGCAGGACGTGTTCAACGAGACGCGGTCCATCCTGGAGCCGGCCGGCGCCGTGGGCGTGGCGGGCGCCAAGGCCTGGCTCAAGGCCAACAAGCTCAAGGTGAGAAAAGCAAAAGCTTGAATCTTCAACAGGGGACCGCCAGGACCTTTGCAGCCTGCTTCCGCCACCCCCAGCGGCGCGCGTGTGCGGCTCGGGGCGTTATGCACTCGCCTCGCCCTCATGCGCCTGCAAACCCCCGTCCCAAGCCCTGCTGCATGCGTGCGCGCCGCTGGCGAGGCGCAGGGCAAGACGGTGGTGGCGGTGACGTCGGGCGCCAACATCAACTTTGAGCGGCTGCGGCTGGTGGCTGAGCTGGCGGACGTGGGCGCGCTCACCGAGGCGACGCTCACGACCGTCATCCCCGAGCGGCCGGGCAGCTTCCGGGACTTTGTCAAGATTGCCACGGGGGGCGGAGCCATCCCCGTCACAGAGTTCAAGTACAGGTGAGTGCGTGGCGGCCCACGTCCGTTTCCCGGCATTTGGCGGGCGGGAAGCGACACGCACACAGGGGGCCCCGCATGCGACTGGTCACGGCCAGGACGTTGCAGGGCGGCCGCAGGGCGCTCAAAACTTGCTGTGCATGCTGTGCGTGCTTTGCAGGTACTCTGCCGGCGAGCGGGCGAGCGTGCTGTGGGGCGCTGGCATCAAGTCTCAGGACGAGCTGGCACAGCTGCTCGAGCGCCTCAACGCCGGTGAGCGCTGGGCGCCACGTGACGACGTGGCAGCGGCGGCGCCGTGGGTGTGTAGGGAGCGCACGGCTCTTCCTCGCGGCGCGTTGCTTTGCGACGGGCGCGTGGGCGCATGCGCGCGTTATGGGCGACGGGCGTGCGATGGCACTTGGTGTGCTGCTGAGCGTGACGCCGTTGCGGGGCCCTTGACATGGTCGGGTCGTGTCGTGTCGTCATGTCGCATCGCGCGGCGCAGCGGACATGCCGACGACGGACGTGAGCGGCATGGAGGTGGCGCAGCTGCACCTGCGGCACCTGGTGGGCGGGCGGGCGCGGAGCTACATGGGTAGCGTGCCCCACGAGCGCATCTACCAGGTGCGGCGGGAAGGAGGAGCAGGAGGGAGCACGGCATGCGCTCCTGGCTGATGCCCTTCGCTTGTGTTAGACGAGTGCAAGCAACTGTTCTGTTGTGGTGTTGTGGTGGCGGCGCTTGCAGATCATCTTCCCCGAGCGGTCGGGCGCGCTGGCGGCCTTCCTGGCGGCCATCAGCCCGACGTGGAACGTGACGCTGTTCCACTACCGCAACACGGGCAACAGGGAGAGCAGCGTGCTGCTGGGCTGCCAGGTGCGGCAGTGCGCGGCGGGTGGCGGGCACTGCGGCACAGGCCAGCGGTGGTGTGCGTGTGGGCGTGATGGCAGCTGTGTGGTTGCTTGGCGCTCGCGGTTTGCGCTTGAGCGAGCGCAGGTGCCGCCAGAGGACAGCGTCAAGTTCAACGCGGCCATCGCCACGCTGCCCGAGTTCACGTTCAAGGAGCTCAGCGCCGACGTGCGCAGCGTGTTTGACCGCTTCATCCTCTGAGGACGAGGAGGAGGGGTGGAGCTGTGTGTGGCGTGATCCTGGGGCGAGCTGTCGCTGGCGCCGTTTCTGCTTTGACTCGGTCGTCCTCTGAACGCGACGCCGGCGAGGCTCTGTGCAGTCTGTGGCGCGCCTCTCACTCGCTCCCGACACGCACCGACACAGCCTTGAAAGCGTCGCACTGCTTCAGGCACGATGCTGATGCAGCAGAGGATGCAGCAAGCGAGTCGGAGCTCGGCCGCTCCGTCGTGCCGTGGGCTCGCTGGAGCGCGGCCACTGCCAATGGGTGCGTGCCCTGCGAGTGCGCTCGCTCGCTTGTATCGTGTTGGCGGTGGCGCTTGAGGAGGAGAGGCGCGCGTGTGTGTGGCCAAGTGGCGGGGAGCCACACAGAGCGATCCGCCAGGACGAGCTCGCTTCACGACACGGCGAGGCGGCAAGCTGCTGAACAATCGCATCCATCCTGTGCGCAGGCCGCAGCCGCACGCGCGTGGTGCGGTGCCGAGCAGACACGCCCGTGGAGAAGAACACCATCTTGGTGGTGGGAGCCACAGGCACGCTGGGCCGGCAGGTCGTGCGCCGCGCTCTGGACGAGGGCTACAACGTGCGCTGCATCGTGAGGCCGCGCCTCAACCCGGCGGACTTCCTGCGCGAGTGGGGCGCCACCACCGTGCAGGTGAGCTCGGGGCCACAGGTCCAGGATCGCCCTCGGGCGCGCCAAAACGCAAGGCCACTACGCGAGCGGGCACGGGGAGCAGCAGCTCAGGGTGATCATCATGCTGCCGACATTGCTGCTCAATCCTGTTGTGGCAGGCGGACCTGGAGGACCCGGCGTCGCTGCCCGCCACGCTCGTGGGCATCAGCGCCATCATTGACTGCGCCACCGCGCGGCCAGAGGAGTCCACGCAAAAGGTGGACTGGGAGGGCAAGGTGGCGCTCATCCAGTGCGCACAGGTGCGGCGCGACGGGCCCGTGGCTGCTGCGTGCCCTCCTGCGCGGACCACAAGCGCTACCTTGCGGTCCCACGCTTGTGCTCATTCTTGAGCAACTGACGTGCGCGCCCACACGTTGCGTGCGTGCGTGCCCACCCTCCCCACAGGCGATGGGCATCCAGCGGTACCTCTTCTTCTCCATCTTCAACTGCGACAAGCACCCCCAGGTGCCGCTCATGAACATCAAGGCGTGCACAGAAAAGTTCCTGGCGTCCAGCGGCGTGCCATACACCGCGCTGCGGCTCACGGGCTTCCACCAGGTGCGGCACGCGGCCGCTCGGGGACGACTCTATAGAGGTGGCAGCAGCAGCACGTGCCCCCCTCCAGCACCATGCGGCGCAAGGCCAGGGGTAGAGGCGGCTCGCTCGCACGGCTGCAGACTGCTGCACTGCCAACTGGACCCTAGCTCCGGCTCTGACGCTGCGATTGTGCGGGGCGCGGCGGCGGCGGTGGTTTGCCCTTGCGCCCCACAGGCAGTGATCGGCAACTACGCCGTGCCCATCTTGGAAGACAAGACCGTGTGGGGCACCACGGACCAGTCACGCACGGCCTACCTCGACTCGTTGGACGTGGCGCGCATGGCCATGGCGGCCCTCAGGTAGGGCTCGCACACGGGGTCGGCGCGTGGAGCACTCAGGCGCTGCGTGGCGTGAGTCAGCTGTGGAACCACTGGGCACGGTTGAGGCGCTGGAGGCTGCGACGGCACACTTCACATTGTGGTGGGCGTGGTGGTGGGCGCGCAGGAGCGAGGCGGCGGTGGGCCGCACGCTGACGCTGAGCGGCCCCAAGGCCTGGAGCACGCAGGAGGTGATTGAGCTGTGCGAGCGCCTCAGCGACAGCAACGCAAAGGTGCGCCCTCCCTGCTCCTCTGCCTTTCTGGGGGTCCAGCGCGCCGGGCTGGTGTGCGTGCCAGCCGCCGTGGGGCCGGCGGACGGGGCCGCTCGGACCCTGCGCCTCACCCGGGCGGGCACGTCAGCCAAGGGCCCCGTGAGGCAGCCAGTCCCTGTGGACGTTGAAGCCTTGCGGAGGCTGGGCGCCGATGCCTGTCCGGGGCAGCTCTACCCAGCGGCGCTCCACGCGTGACGGCGCTGACCCCCATGCTGTGTGTGCGCGCCGCTCCCACTGCAGATCACGACGGTGCCCACGTGGCTGCTCAAGGGCACGCGCGGGCTGCTGCGCTCCTTCCAGTGGGCGCAGGACGCCGCAGACCGCCTGGTGAGTGGAGGCGGAGCGCGCCACCCACCCACCACCCGCTTGCGGGCCCGGCCACCATCACCACCACGCTTGCAGGACAGCGCCAGGCTTGCTTGCCGCATGGAAGGAAACAGAGCGAGAGCGGCGCGGCGCGGCGGCTCAGGGGGCTTTGCGTTGACACGTGGGCGCTGTCTTCTCCCGGCCCCGGGTCTTTTACAGGCCTTTTCCGAGGTGCTCTCTGCCAACGAGAACTGGTCGGCGCCCATGGAGGAGACGTACCAGATCCTGGGCGTCGAGCCCGGCAGCGTGCTGGGGCTCGAGGACTACCTCAAGGTGTGTGTGCGGGGTCGTGTGTGGGAGCGTGTGGGTGTGACGTGCGTCGGGCAGGCGGGTGAGGCCGGAGCACGGATGACTCTTTCGCTTTGGCAGCATCATAGCGGCGCCCTGCTCACCCGTGTGGGCTTGTTTTCACGTCGCGGCTGGTCGCCTCGCCTTGGTGGTTCAGGAGTACTTCACCAAGATCATGAAGAAGCTCAAGGAGGTGGGCGCCACCTCGGACCGGACCAACTTCTACGTCTAGACGCACCTGCCTCGTCGGGCAGGTCGTCGCTGCTCTGGGCTGCGGAACACGAGTGGGCCCTGGAGCGCGGCTGAGAAGCACCTGATTGCGCGGGCCGCGTGGTGCCTGTCTTGGTGTGTGTGTGGTGGGCGGCGGACGCTTGCTGTTTCTTGACGAAACGCGATCTTTTTCGGTTCTCCCCAGCTCCCCACGCGTTGAGGAGGGGGGCCGAGCTCAGCGGCGGGAGATTTTGGTCCTCTTGCTGTCGCCTGCTGACACTGACACGACGACGCTCGGGCTCTGCATCCACTTTCCAGTTTTTCCTTGCCGTCAGGAGGCTCAGGAGCGCCTGCAACGCCGGGACGCCAGCCATGTTGCAGCAGCGCGGCCCCCGCGCCCGCACGCGTGGCAGCGGCAGAGGTGGCTCAGGCCCCGCACGACACATGGGCTTCGTCGTCACGGTTCACAGTCGGCGCGCCAGCGTCACATTACTGTCAGCGGAAGGGTGGAGATCTTGTCGTCAGAAGGTCAGGTCGGCGCGGTTGGGGGGGTCGACGGTGTTGGAGAAGGCGATGTAGTTGATGAGCTCGGGCTTGTCCTCGTTGGCGAACTTGGCCACGATGACCTTGGCCTCCTGCTCGGTGACCTGCAGCTCGAGCTTGGTGCTCAGGCACCTGCGGCGAAGGACCGCGTGGGGCAGCCAACCCTGACCTGCCGCTCGCGCGAAGACGTCCCTGCCTCCACAGCTGCGTGGCTTCCCCACTTGTGCCTGCCCTGCCCAAGACCCCTCTTCAAGCTGCTGCCTGCCTGCCTCAGCGCAGCACTCACTGCCTGAACTGCGGGATGGTGACGTGGCCGTAGAGCTTGGCGCTGTGGTCGTCCGCTGCTGCGTCGTCAAAGAAGGGCTTGACGGGCGTGCCCCTCTTGGCCACAATGTCTGAGAGCCGCTGCATCACGGCCTGCAGCAGCGCCTCGTCCTGGTCGCCCAGCGTGCGGCTGCTGCGGTCGTAGCGCGTCTTGTCCAGCAGCTCGATGGGCTCTGGCGCCACCTCTGCGAGCGGCGTCTTCTCCAGGTTCTGCGTGACGCGAACGCGTGCGCGCACCACGCGCGAGGAGCGGCTCAGCTCTGAGGACCCGGTGGGGGGGGATCTTCAACATGTTCACTCGCACGGCGTGGGCCCGAGCGCATCTGACCCGCGTACGCAGGCCCGCACGTCCATGTGTGCATACTCAGCATGCTCTTAGCGCCTCCCTCAAGCCCAGTGGGGAGCTTCGCTCGGGCTCGGCTCGTGAGGCTGCAGCATTCCACCCCCTCTCCCGTGCGAACCCGACGCCACAAGCGGCTCACCGGGAGCGTGAAGACGATCTCGACGTCGTTGATGAAGGTCTTGTAGTCTGTCATGATGAGGCTGGGGCTGCGCGGCACCGTGTACGTGTCCGCGATGATTTGGAGCTCCTGTGGCGTGAGCACCTTGTCGAGCCCGGCCATGGACAGCGCCGTGAGGAAGTGGTTCGGGTACACAAAGCCGCTGCGCAGCTTGTCAAAGTCCGTGAGGAACTCCTTGACGCGCACGCGGTTCTTGTAGACTATTTTCTTGAGGCGCGTGAGCGCCGTCTCGAACGACGTGTCGGGCGCGAGGACCACCATTCTTGCTGCGTTGGGCCTGCTTGTGCGCTCGCCGGGGGAGGGTCGCTTTGACCCGGTCAACATGCACGGGAGAGCGCAAAAAGCGCAAGCGACAGCGCACGACAGCCGCAGAGATGAGGCGTACGCAGTGCGCAGGGAGGTGTCCGGAGGCACGCACCCAGGGGCTCCGGGCTACACAAGCACGGGGCCATCGTGCGATGGCGGCCGCTCTTCTTGCTGGTGCGGGCGCGCGTCGCGGGCCTCCCTCCTCTGCCTCTCCTCCTCGCGCTCCGCGAAGGCCTGGTGCTCGTGGTGCAGCGCCGTGAGCAGCCACACGACGAAGACGGACGCGCCGCCGTACGCCGTCCACCCCAGGATGGGCGTGCGGTGCGCCAGCGCCCACTCGCCGCCTGCAAGTGTGTGCACCCCACGGCACGTCTGGTCGGACGGCGCTGCCACTCAGCGTGCGAGAGCACAGCATGGCCCTACACGCACCAAACGCGTCCAGCAGCAGCGCGAGGCCCCACACCACGAGGCCCAGCCAGACGGCCGCCACCAGCGTGGCCACCACCCAGTTGTGCGCCAGCCGCAGGGGCTCCCTGGCGGCGCGGTGCCGGGCGTCCTCCATCACCTACGGCAAGG
>VFQP010003255.1_pt1 | contig 16806 bp, 19 predicted proteins | sample 3512351 | NCBI WGS metagenome assembly VFQP01 (sample SAMN10412372, study PRJNA504923) | tailings metagenome | isolation source: Relicate 1 Philex TSF1 revegetated site | place: Philippines: Tuba, Benguet | collected 2017-08-29
AGTCGCGCGGCGCGCCGCCGCCGCTCGCCGCGCCGCTCGCCGCCTCGACGCCCAGCGTGGCGCCCAGCGCCGCCGGCTGCGAGAGCAGCGCGCAGCTCAGCTCCGCCACGTCCTGGCCTGACACAGAGCCCTGCACGCGCGACCCAGCAGCCACACAGTGTGAGCCAGGGACTCCCTGGCAGGCCGAGCCACAAACGCAGCGCCCGTCTGCACCACACGCACCTGCGCCGCCGCGCCGGACCCGCCCACCAGCTGCAGCTCGGCCGCCCGCCCAGCGCCGTCGTCCACGCCGCCGGCAGGGGCGCGCACCACGGCGTGCGGCAGGCCGCTGGCGCGCAGCGCCTCCTCCTCCGCCTGCTCGCCAGGCACGCAATGCGGGCACAGCGCCACCACAGGTGTGCTCGCCACCTGCCGGACCGCCCTGCCCAGCCCCGCCTCCTTCCTCACACCCTTCCCCCGCTCCCAGCGCCTCACCTGAGCGTCACCCGCCGCCGCGACCAGCACGAACCGCGGCGCCGGGGCCTCCCCGGAAAAGCGCGCGGCCCGCAGCGCCGTGATGGGCAGCGCAAAGGGCCCGGCGCGGAAGTTCGGGTTGAGCTGCCCGTCGTACTCGAACTTGGAAAGCATCCTGCGCGTCGCCAACACGCAATGCAGGCGGAATGCCACGAGGAGCCACGGCCCCCGCCGTCTTGCTGCTGGGAGCAAGCGGGAGGCACCGGTAGAGTGTGCGCAGACTTCAGCACCAGAACCTCGTGCGTGGAGGGACTCACAGCTGCACGGAAAAGATGGACGAGGGGTCGAGCTCCTTGCCCGCCTCCTTGAGCGTGCGGGCCCGGAACACGGGCAGGAAGGCCGACCACGGCACGCGCAGCGTCTGCCACACGCCGCCGCCCGCCACGTCCACCGAGCGCGTGTAGGCGATGCCGTCCCAGTTCGAGTCGGCCCGCACGATGATCTTGTAGCGGAGCACCACGTCGGCGCCCTGCGGTGTGGCGCCGCACCGCGTTCAAGGCGGGGCCGTGCAGGGGGCGGCTCAGGCTGGCGACAGGAGGCCGGCGCAGCATTTCCACCGGTGTGCACGCCGGGCCGCATGGAGCAGAGGCGCTCAACGCCGCATGCTGCTTGCTGCCGCAACGTGGTTCTCAACCAAGAAGGACCGTGGCGCCGGCGGCGCCTCCCACACGTCGCCTTCCGCGTCCCCTCACTTCCGCGTCCCCTCACTTCCCTTCTGACACTGTACACAGGCGCGCACCTTGACCCTCAGCTCGAGCCCGTCAAAGGCCGACAGGTCGGCCGGCGGGTCCAGGTTGAGGCAGCGCACGCTGGCAAAGCCGCCAGAGTTGCTGGTCGACACATTGCCCCTGTGCACGTGCACGCCACGCCACGCCACGTCCTCATGCCGCGCTGCCACACGGCCAGCACATGCAGTCTTGAGGTAGCGGAAGCGCCGGAAGTGGCACGCGCACTCGCCTGAACACCATGGCCGGCCCGCCGTCCTCCCCCTGCCCCTGCTCCACGCCAATCTTGCTCAGGCTGACCCCGCCCTGCGCGCACGCGGGCGCGCGTCCAAGCCCCGTCACGCTCTCGATCCGTGGACAGGCCGCCAGCCGCGTGTAACGCACCACGCAAACAGTGCCAAGCAGTGCGGTAGCCAGGCGCCGCGCGTGCGCAGGATTCACTGCGTGCTACGGAGCAGTCACGCTGCCCCTCACCATGACGACGTCGTCCAGCGCGCCCCAGGGCACCGGCCCGCTGCCGTCCGCCTGCGCACGCGCCGACACCTCACACACCTCGCTCGGCAGGCCACGCCTCAAGCGCAGCTGACAGAGCCAGGCCCCGGTTCAGCGGGTGCAGGCCTGCAGAGGCCGCGAGGACAGGAGACAGGAGGCCCAGTGGCGACCGGTAGCCACATGCCAAAGGGGGAGGCATCCCGCCCTGGGGCGCTCAAGTGAGCTGCACCTGGGACTCTGCTCAGGGCCTCCACGCCACGAGCAGCTCACCTTGAGCAGTGCAGACGCGGTGCTGAATCTCAATCCACAAGGTGGCAACGCAGAGGCGGCTCACCTTGAGCAGGTCAAAGCCTTGGGTGAGCCCAAGCCGCGTGCCCAGCGCCCGCACCAAGGCGCCGACGCTCACGCCCGCGTCGCCTCCGCCCTGCGCGCCACCAGCGACCCACGACGGCGTGCTGTGTTTGGTGCCGTGCTGTGCGCTCGCATGCCAACGGAGCAGCTGCTGACTGGCATGGTCTCGCACGCCAGGGCCACGGCTGGGTGGCTGGCTCAAGGTGTGACCGGCGTCCGCGCCCTCTCTTTGCCGCAGGCAGAACTTCACCAGCGCGTCGCGAAGCTACCTCGGCGCACGGAACGGAGAGACAACACCCCGGCGCACCTGGCAGCTGATGACGGCCTTGACGCCCTCCAGGCCCGCCACGCCCGTCGCGCCGCCGCCGCCTCCCTGCAGGTCCACCACCGCCACCTCGAGCGCGCCGCCCGGCGCCGCCGGCAGCCCTGCCTGCAACCGCCACGCAGCGCATGGCAGCACTCGGGCCCTGAAGATCGTCCCTGCTGCCCCCACCACGGCGGTCGACTGTGCTTCCCGTCAGGAGAATCAGGGCACGCACGCCGCACCCTTCCCGCGGCAAGGCCCACTCGTGCTCACGCGTGGCCTGTACCCCTTTGCAAGCATTCCTCTCTCTCAAGGCCGTGAACAGGCAAGGCCCTGTGATCCACGGCGGCCCCACGGCACTGCCACCAAGCAAGGCATTCACCAGCAGGCCCAGGGCCTGGTCCTTGGCGGCGGCGGTGGCCACCAGCGCCCGCACGCGCTTGCCCGCCGCCAGCAGCGTCGACACCACGCGCCGGCCCACCCCGCTGGTCGCCCCTGCACACACCACCGCGCGTCTCCCGGCAGCCACGCGCGTGAGTGCGCCGTTCTGGGTGATCAGCCAGCTCAGGTTGGGCCGAAAGCGAGGCCGCACCCGTCACTGCGACGACGCCCTCCACGGGCACGGCCACGGGCGAGGTGAGGGCGCCGCAGACGGCGCTGCCCGTGCCGGCGACGGGGACCACAGAGGCGGGCGCGCTGGCGCCCTCCTGCTGGCGGATCACGGTGCGCGCCAGCGCGTTGACGGCGCCCTGCAGCGTCTTCTGCAGCGCGCCCTGGTTGAAGAACGCGACGGTGCGAGCGAAGCGGCCGACATCCCAGGGCTCTCTCTGCTTGCTGCCTCCTGTGAGGGTGAGGAGAGTCGGGTTGGCGGGCGCGCGCCTTCCAGAAGAGGAGCTCCTCTGCACACGCTGTGCCTGCCACGCTGAGCGATCTAGCGCTGCTCACCTTCGGCCTTGACGGCCACCGTGCGCCTTGCGCTGGTGCTGGGTGTGTTGCGGGGGTGGTGCGCGCCCGCCGCGATGATCGCTGGCTGAGCCGAGAGGGACTGCAGAAGCACGGCGGACCGCGTCGTTGCATGCATCGCGTCTGTGCAGGTGCAGCTTTCTCTACTTCTCTTGCTCAAAGTGAGGGTCGAGGGCGAGGTGGGTGCGGACGTGCAGGAGGACAGTGCGACGAAGTGCGAGGGAAGCCAGTGGAGCCGGTGGAGCTTATTCCATCACGCATGCGCTATTGCCTCAGTCCTCATCCTGGATGGCTTCAAAGGCGGCGAGTTTTGCGGCCAGCCCCGACGACAGCCCACCGTTGCCGCCGCCTGCCGCCGCCTGGTCCACCAGCGCGTCCACGTCCTCAATGTCCTCCACGCCCAGGTCGTCCTGCACAGCGCCCCAATGACACGCGCCTGCTTAGATTAGCAAGCATCTCATCATCACCATGTCAGGTGCTCGAGCGGCCCCGACACTGTCACCTCACCCCGGCGGCCTGCCGCTGCTGCACGCGTTGCTGCAGCGCCTCCAGCTCCTTGGGGTCCACTGCAGGCGCGCCGCCGCCCGCCGCCGCCACCGCGCCCGCGCTGCCCTGCCCGCTGCCGTCGCCCACCATGAGCGTGCCCGCCCGCGCCAGCGCCCCCGACCCCCACTGCCCCTGCTTGGGCGTCGCCGACACGTGCTGCACCAGCGGCCGCCCCGCGCTCGACCTGCCGCCCGCCACGCCTGCCGCTGCCGCCGCGCCGCTCGTGCGCGCCGCTGCCACCTCGCTCCCGTCGTCGTCCAGCTCCACGATGCCGTCGCCGGCCGCCTGCCCGTGGTGGTAGTGCGCGCCGCGGTGGTGCCGCTGGTGCATGGACCCGGCCCCGGCGGCCAGGTCGCGGCGCGCGGGCGACGCCCTGCCGGGCGAGACGCGGGCGTGGCCGTCGTCGGCGATGGCGTACGCAGACTGCAGGCTCGCCCACGGGTCGTCGGGGTTGGGAGGCGCAGCCTGGGCTGCTGCTGCGACGGCGGCTGAGGCGGTGGCCGACGTGCGGAAGCTCTGCATCGACGCCTGCTTGCTCGCGGCGGCGCGGGGGTTGGGCGAGGCCCGCACGGGTGAGCCTGGCGCTTCGGGGGCGGCTGGGACGCTGGCCGCCAGGGCCCCTCGCTGGCCCGACGGCGATGTGGGGAGCGCATGGGCGCCGTTGTCGGCGGTGGGCTGCTGCTGCTGCTGCTGCTGCTGGGGCGGGGCTGCTGGAGGAGGAGGGTCAGATGCCGTGGCGGGCCCGTCGCCGGTCTCTCGCCGCTTCTTCTGCGGGCGAGCAGAGGGCGCGCGTGGAGAGTGTGTGCCCGCCTCGCTCGACGACTGTGTGCACGCTGGCCAGCCGCTTGAGGCGCACCTGCGACTCTTGCTTGGCGGGTGGCGGCGCGGGTCGTGCCAGCTCGCTCTCTGTCCGGTCGGTGAGCATGGTGACCTGCTCCACAGCTGCAAGCGCAGCGAGTGCGGCGCTCGCAGCAACAACGCGTCGGTGGATGCCGGATGCTGCGTCGCTGCGGGGTGCCCGTCAGACCAAACGCAAAGCACGCTCACTGGGCTTGCTTGCCGGTGCAGCAGGTGCCTGTGCCGCCCTGCGTGTGTGTGGTGCGCGCAAGGCAGAGCTTCTGATGCGGCCTGCATCAGCGTCCTGCCGGACTCCGCTGGGCGCCCGCAAGGGCGAGCGCATCCGTGATCGCGACGTCGTCGTCAATCACCTTGAAGCGCCCCCATCCTGCGCGGCGCTCGGCTTGGCTGCGCGCGTGCGTTCGCGGCACGCGTACGGGGTCACACCACGGCGGTCAACCAGCAATCGCGACCGGCAGCAAACCAGCCGCGCGACATCGCTCGTTGCTGCTCTCGGCGCATCTGGCTCGCCATCATCATCGCTCACCTGCCTTGCTGCCCCCACCGCCCATCCTTCGTGGCAGCAGCCCAAGGCCACACAAGCTGATGGTGCTGGTGCTGGTGCTCGGTCGTGCGCAGTGCGTGGCTTCCCTGCAGCCCCTGGAGGGACTCCCGGGGCGCGCAGGGCAGGGCGCGCGCACGAACGCTTGAACCGTCAGCACCTGGCGCTCGGCCCGGCCACCGCCACAACACGCTGGAACACAGGTCGGTGCTGCAGGCCAGGCGGCGCCCTGCCCGAGGCATCGTGTGTGCTCGTGCGGTGCGCCCAGCCCGTGATGGCGCACGCACCGCGCCTGGCAGCGCGCACGGCCAGGACCGGGACCACTGCACCGCTGCGCGATTGTGCCACTGTGTTGCCCAGCTCCCTCTGGGCCGCGCTCAGCTGGCGGGGCTGTCCCCGCGCCGGGCCCGCGCATGCGCGCCTCGCCGCCACATCATCCTCGCGCCTCGCAGAGCTCAGCGCCAGCGTCAGCAAGACACTTCCGCCTCGCGGTACACAGAGCCTTTTGCCAGCAGCAAGGACCAAGAAGATGCCAGTTCCGGCGTACGGCGACGTGGGCAAGGCGGTGGCGGACCTGCTCAAGGGGTCGCCCAAGTCGGGCGCCTTCCAGCTGGACAACAAGATCACCTACAGCGGCACCACGTCCACTGGCCTGGCCGTGACGCTGACGGCCGTGACCAAGGGGGACAAGGTCGAGCCCCTGCTCAAGGCGGCGTGGAGCAACAAGCTCGGCTACAGCGCGGACGTGAGCTTTGACGGGGGCGCCAAGGTCGGCGTGAACTTTGGCGCGGCCAACGTGCTGCTGCCGGGCCTCAAGCTGACGGGGAGCGTGGCGCTGCCGGACCCCAACAGCGGCAAGCTGAGCGCCGACTACGCGTTCCCCTACTTGACCACCAAGGCCACGGTCACCGCCACGGCCAAGCCAGTGGTCGATCTGGTGGCCAGCACCGGCTACAAGGACGTGATCGGGGGCGTGGAGACGGGCTACGACACGGCCAAGAGCGCGGTGCGCGCGGCGTGCTCCTGGGGATTGGACGCACGGGATCGGTGGCAGCAACGCAGCGGGCGCAGCATCAGGCGCTTTGCGTGGCCTGCGCACCAGCCCGCGAGTTGATCCCGCCCCTGGGCTCATCTAGCTGGAAAGGGAGATGCCGCCGCTGTGGGCAGCGCAGCATCGCAGCATCGCAGCAGGGCTCTGGTGCTGCGTGAAGTCCTCACAGCTTAGCGCCACGATCCACTGGCGGCGCAGGCGGGCGGGACGTTCTCGCGCCTCCCTCCCGATCGTCACGCAGCGTGCACCGTGACCCCCCTCCTCTCTCGATGTGCACGCAGGTCAGCAAGTACAACATTGCCGTGGGCTACCACACCGCCGACTTCCAGCTCGCCGTCAGCGTGCTGGACCTGCTCGGCACGGTCAAGGTCGGCTACGCGCACAACGTCAACAGCAGCCTCAAGGTGAACGGCCGGGCGCCCCCCTGCCTGCATCCTTGTGCACCAGCGCGTGCCATTCTCACCAGGCAGCAAGGCTGACGTCCTTGGGGCCCGACGCACGCACGCAGGTGGGCGCCGAGGTGACGCGCAAGGTGGCGTCCGGCGACACGAGCGTGACGCTGGGCTACGCGCGCGCGCTGGCGAGCGGCGCGCTGGCCAAGGTCAAGGTTGACAACACGGGCGTGCTCACGGCGCTGTACGAGACGCGGCTCACCACGGGCGAGAAGGTGGGCGGCTCGTTCCAGGTGCAGGCCACCGACCTCAGCAAGCCCGTCAAGTGGGGCTTTGCCGTCGACCTGGCCTAAGGCGAGGTGGAGCGGGAGGAGGAATCGGAGGAGGGCGGCAGGCGGCGGCTGGCTCTCGGGCTGCGCGCTGGCGGCGGCCGTGCGTCCCGGCAGCTGCGTGCCGGTGGAGCCGGCAGCGCGAGCCAACGGCGAGGCCGCAGCGGAGGAGGGTGGCGTGTGTGTGGGAGCCCACAGGTGGATCGTCTGAAGAGCAGCGGCGGGCGGTCCAGCGGGTGAGGGGCGCGCCGCCGCGTCGTGCAGGAGGATGCGAACGGACGGAGCACAGCCCGGACTTTTTGCCGTGTGTGTGGCCTCTTCTTGCGGGCTCCGCTGCTCTGCTTACTGCTTGCGGTTTGTCATCCTCCTCGTCGTTGTTGTCGGTGGGCGTGCGGTATTCGGCGTGGTGCCGTTCAACGGTTGCTTTCTGGACTCGTGGCGTGTTGCTGTTCTCTCGCTCCTGTGCTGCAAGGGAGGACTCTTCGTCGACAGTGGTGCCTTTCATTTCACGTGGCAGGCAGAAAGGGTGTCCGGTGCTCAAACCAGGCCGTCCTCGTACGCCTCCTTTCCGTTCTTCGGCGGCGGCGCGTCCAGGAACGGCCACTGCATGATCTCCTCCCAGAGGCACTTGAGTGCCAGGCGGTCCTTGGGGATGCGCCCCTCGGCCACCTCGAGCAGCGCCGTCGCCATCTCATCCCTGCGTGCATCAGCGTCGGGCGTAGGCCATCGAAACGATGAGGCCAAACGCCTCCCATGCGAGGCAGGACGTGTAGTGGTGGTGAGCACACGCCTCACCGCACCTGGACACGCCGCGCTCGTCCTCAATGCCCACCTTGCGCGCCTCCTGCGCGCACACGGTTGAGCAGCGCGCAGCGGAACAGCACCACGGTTTGCCCGGCCACACACCAGGGGCCGGGTCTGCCAGCACCCAGGCGCAGATTGCAAGCCTGCGCGAAAGACAGGGTCCGCGCCGCACGCACCTTGAGGTTGGGGTCCTCAATCTGGATGACGAGCTTGACCTCGCCGACGCTCATGTCCCTGTTTGCCTTGAGCTGCTTGAGCGCCTCAAACACCTCCCGGCAGTACGTGCGCGCCGTCTGCAGCGCACGAGCGAACAGCCGCGATTGAGGTGAGCAAGGACCGCGCAGCACCACGGTGCCTGCGTGCACACGGCGCCTCACCTCATTGTCCACCACCTCGGTGCCGATGGGCCCGTCCCGCTGGACTGTGCCCGCAAACGCCGCTGCAGCAGCGGCAACGGCGGCATGCGGCGTGTGAGGCGGCCGCACCGTGGAGGTCGCTGCTCCGACCCTCCCCCTGCGACACGCACCTCCGCTCTCCATCTCTGCCTGCTTCTTCATGAAGGCCTCCACCTGGGCCTCCAGGTCCAGCTGCTCTGACTGCGCCCTGCGGCAGGCCACCGGGTGGGTCGGAGCGCCCCGCCGCCACATCACCATCACCCCGCGCACGCGCAAAGGCTGAGGAGGCACTGCGCCCCGCACTGCTACCACACCCTCACGTCGCCAATGAGAGCGCAGCTGGCTGCAGAGGAGCTGCTTCCCTTGAAAGCCTGTGGCTTTCCTGTGGTGGTCCTCGGCCCACCCGCTGCAGATCCGCCCACCTGCAGACGTGCGTCGGCCAATGCCGTTGCCGCGCTGCATGTCCGGATCGCCGGAAAGCTGGCGTCGCTGCGCCTGAGACGACGACTGCGCGCTGCGAGCTGCAGCCACGCCCAGCTGGGCAGCGGCTGCCAGCGCTGCCGAACGGCCGTAACCTGGTCAGGTTCATCCTGTTCGATTGGCGAGCTCGCGGCGTTGCTGTCGAGGGTCGAGCCCCCAAGCCCGGCAGCTCATGCACGAAAGCGAAGAGCAGCACGGCGCTGCCGCTAGTATCGATGCGATGAGGGGGTGCCTTGCGCTCGCGCTCGTCGTGCAGCTGCTCCTGGCTTGGCACCCTGGAGCGTGCGCCATCACCTGGAAGTCCAAACGTCGCGCTGACGACGCTCACCGAGACGGAGCGGGCCCTCTGCACGGGGCAGCACGCGGCCTGGAGGTGGCGCCGGCGCACCTGGTGCAGCGCGGAGAAGGTGATGCGACGCGTGCGATGCGGGCCGTGCGACGCTCCACCTTCTGCACTCCGCATCGCGCCGAGATGTACAGCAGGACTCCTGGCGCAGCAGGGGCGGCTCTGCGCTGCGCTTGCCTGCGCAGAGAGAGTGTCCGTGGTGCCCTCGGCCCTGCGCTTGCTCTCGCGTGCGTGTGCGAGCGCAGACCTGCGTGCGTCGCTGCAGGAGGTGGCCAAGACCGAGCGCCACACCTTCCTGTCGTGGCTGCTGGGAACGGACTGCTACTCCATGGCGCTTGACGAGCTTGACACGGACTGCAGGGGCATGGGCGAGGAGCAGCGCACGCGGTGCGTGCTCGGCGCGGCTGTCCACGTCACCTGACCCTGACCTGACGCCACACTCAAGGTCGCCTGCACTCGCTGCGCGTTGCGCGCAGGCTGGCGTTCGCCATGGCGCGCTGCTTCCTGGCCCGGGCCACCGGCGAGCACGTGCCCCGTGCCTGCCCCCGCACCATGCCCGTGTCGCAGTGCACGCGGGGCCTGGGCGACCGCGCCTTCCAGACCTTCACCCAGGTCCGCACTCGCGCACTGTGCAGCGCAATGCAAGCAAGCGCTGTACCGCAACGGGAATGCACCGACCGCTGCGTGCGCATGCCGTCGTGCCCCGCGCGGTCACCCTTGCAGTTCTTCACAAACGTGCACGCCATCTGCGTCTTCGTCTCCAACCAAGACGTGCTGCGTCAGGCCGAGGCCATGACACGCGCCATCCACGCGGCCGGCCTCTCCGCCCTCACGTCGCTGGACCACATCAGCGCCAACCTCACCGAGCAGCACCAGGTGAACACGCGCGTGCGTTGTGCGGTGTGAACTGGGCGTGTGTTCGCTTGCACAACGGGGCAGCTCCCTGCCAGGGCAGGGCGGCAGAGATCAACCGCGAGGAAGGGGGCAGTGTGTACGTGCAGGAAGGATCAGCAGCGAGGCAGAGGAGGCACCAGCCCAGCAGTGCCCGCAGTGTGACCTGGCATCCGAGCACCTCCCCGGGGCCTCTGCCCGCGCGGCGCAGGTGCTGAGCGAGCTGGGCGTGGCGCAGCAACAGATGGCGCTGGACGTGCAGCAGGGCCTGGAGCGCACGGACGCGCTGGGCGCCGAGGCGCAGGCCGTGCGCGAGTCGCTGGAGCGGTCGCGGCGCGAGCACGAGGCGCTGGCGGCGCTGGCGCAGGGCCAGGCGCGCGCGCTGTCGGCGCAGCTGGCGGACCTGGCGCAAGAGGAGCAGGGCCGAGCGGCTGACGCGCAGCACCGCTGGCGGGTGCGTGCGGTGGGAGGGCGAACAGCCAGGGCCAGCGGAGGGCGGGGGCCAGCGGAGGGCACAGGCCTGCGCGCAGGGGCGGCACCGCAGCTGCTCTGGCTGAGCGCCTGACCCTTGCCTGTGCTGGACACCGGATGCTTGGCTGCTCGCCGCAGGAGCTGGCCGAGGCGACGGCGCAGCTCGAGGCGCGCCAGGGGCATTACGTGCGCCTGCTCGATTCGCTGGACGCGGCGCAGGACCGCACGACCGCCCTGCTGGCGACTTTTGTCGGCAGGTGCGACGACCGGGGGCCACATCTCGCCGCATCGGCTCTGTCCTGGAGCTGACGCGCGCTGTGACCCGTTCGTTCGCGCAGGGAGTCGAGCGCGCGGGACCTGCTGTTCCACGCCGCTGCCGCCTCCGTGCTCTGGTTGGCCTCGCCCCTGGTAGTCCCGGCGTCGGCCGCCCAGCCGCACGCGGCCCGCATCGTGTCTCTGCTGCTGCTGGCCGCCTGCGCCATTGCGGAGCGCTGGGCGCTCGCGTCGCTGCGTCGGTGGGAGTGCCCACTCACGCCCAGCGGCGAGGTGAGGCGGGCGGGCGACGAATGCTGATGGGCAGGGCAGGACCCTGGGGCTGTGGTTGACCCGGGCTGAACAGAAGCCTGCACAAACGATCGTATCGCAGGTGCCCGTCACGCTGCGGATCCCTTGGCGCTGGCTGGGCCTCGCGCTGGCCATGGTCAGCCACTCGCACAGCGGCGGGACGTTCGTGGTGCTCGTCAGCGTGCGCGCGTCCGTGCGTGCCGTTTTCGCTGCGCTCGGCGCCGCGCTGGCGCTGCGCTGCTGGCGCGCGGAGCGGGAGCGACGGCGGGGCGAGCACGACCTCGCCGCGCTGATGCAGCAGGTCGAGGAGCGGATGCATCTCATCTCGCAGCAGCTCGCGGAGCTCCTGCTGATGCAGCGGCACGAACACCCTTTGCGGTCCGCCGCGTTGGGCCCACCGCTCGCGCCGCCACCGCCGCTCCACCGTCCACAGCCACCAGCCCCCCGCCAGCAGGCCAAGCTGCAGCACGGCGCAGCGACAGGTGCGCGCACACCCAAACCAACCCCACCGTCCGACGCGCCCCCGTCCACGCACCACCGCGGCGCCCTCTTGACGCCTAGTACCCCTCAGGCTGGGCTCGACCCCTGGGCGCCACGGCTTCTTCCCCCCCACCAGCCAGAGGTGACCTGGCCCTCTGCCCCAGCGCCTCTGCCTGACGCCAGCCAGCGAGCAACGCAGCCACAGCTCAGCGCTCCGCTGCCGGCGCACCCGCTGGGCCTCCTCCACCACCAGCAGCAGGGTGCGGCACGGCCCGACGTGGAGATGGAGCCGCAACCCACCGATGAGCGGCGGCAGAACGGCGGGCCGGCACCCACGCAGCCGACGTCGCAGCGCGCCCCTGGTCGGGCCAACAAGCGCGCTTTGGAGCAGGCGGCGGCGGAGGGGGACGCCGCTGCAGAGCTGGAGGGCGCTGAGGTTGAGCAAGGGGGCCACGACGCAGGCGGCGGCGGCGTGCCTGCACGACCCGGCAAGGCCGCCAGGCGGCGCTGACAGGACGGGCTGCTGTGTTGCGGAGAGCCTGCTCTCTGCCGTTCAAATGTCTCCCAAAAGCGCTTGCAGCAGCGCGTTCCGGCAAAAGGCGCATGAAGGGTGTGCGAATGCGCTTCGCACCATATAAGCAGCAAGCAGTCAAGGGTCCGCACCGCAGGTCACCGCCACCGGCTGCGTGCACAAAGGAGCCATACCCGCCGCCGCAATGCAGACGGCTCAGCCGGAAATGAATGCGCCGGGCTCCACGAGCTCCCAGGACACGCACCGCGCTGGGGCCCCACGGCGTGCGCTTGCCAGCACAGGGCCCTCTCACAGGGCGTGCGGCGCAGCACAGCAACAACATCTCCTGCCCGCAACCTCCCCCCCGCTTTGCGCTCCTGCACCACAACCCCCACAAAACGTACACGCAAAGGCGGCAACCCGCTGCAAGCTGCGCAAAAACGACCCCTTCAGGCGGGAGGCTCATCCCCCCACCGGCAGGGCCGCCCCTGTCTACCGTGGACCCCCCACATTCCCCCTCCCTGGCAGGGCAGCACCGCCAAATCTTCGGCGTCAAGCGGCCAGCCACGACACCAGGCCGCTTTCACACCGCCACCTCCACCTGCCCCTCGACGCTCTTCTGCTCCCCTGGTGGCAGCCGGGCCGCCACCTCGTCGATGGAGGCGTTGAGCTTCGCGATCTGGTCGTTCAGGTCCCGGCGCGTGGCCTCAGGGTCCCTGTAGCTGGAGCCCGCGTCGCCGTCCACCAGCCCGCCGGCCGCGCCGCTGCCGCCGCCCTGCAGCACCTTGGTTATCTGCGTGTGGGGTCAGGGTTGGCAAGCAAAAGAGGAAGCTGCCGTTGAGGCGCAGCAGCAGAGCGCTCTGTGGTTGCTTCCGCCTCATCCCGAGATGGACGTGCGCCGCCAGCGTGGCCGCCTCCGAGTCGGCGGCTGAGGTGGCTGCACCTGGTGCAGAGCTCTGAATTGAACGCGCCACCATGACAGGCCCTGCCAGCAGCTAGCGCGCTCCCGCATTTTTCGCACGCACCCACACACGCCCCGTCAGCATCATCGCCGCGTGTGCGCTGCCGCCGCGTGAGCACCGCCGCACCTGAGGCGCAAGAGCCACGGTCAGCGCGCCGACAACCACGCCGCCCACGAGAAATCCTGGCCAGAAGGAGCTGGAGGAGGACTTGGCCCTGCGTTCGCAAGAGGTGTGGCAGTGTGTGCGGCCAGCTCATCGACGCCTCCAGCGCGCCCTGCTGGAGGCGTCCCGTGCCACAGGGTGAGTGCTGCTGCCTGCTCTAGCTGCCCCCTCACCGCGCTGCGACGTCGCGCGTGTGCGGCCTCGGCGCCGCGATGAGCTGCCGTGCACCTGCGCACGAGCACGCACGATGGCGCACCCTCGTGTCGAGGGCGATGCGTCAGCTGCACAGCAGCGCTGATTCCCTCAGAACGCTTCGCACGCACCAGGAGCGCTTGCTGCGCTCGCACCCCTGCCGATGCTGCTGCAGCTCCTCCTGGACGGAAGGTTGTTCAGCGTGAGGGCCATCCTGCGCTCAGCTGCTCAGTGTTCACGGGCCAGTGACGGTGCTCCTCCTAAGGCTGAGCAGGCTCTTTGGCGTTGTGGCGCGTGCGCCCGGGAAACCTTAGGGTTAGGTACCAGGAGGGAGGGAGCAGGCACCAGTGCCTCCTCACCAGCAGGTGTGCTTGCCGGTCAGCTAGCTCCCAGGTAGGCTGCAGAGCGCTGGTGGAGGGGGCGAGCGTGCGCGCCTCGGCTGCGCACGCAGCGCATCGGCGGTGGGCAGGCCCTGCCAAACGACATGTCCAGGCCACCAGGGCGTGCTGCGAGCAGTCCGCGAGAAGCTCCTACCTGGGCGGGGGGCGCGCCATGCGCAGGTGAACGGCCGCGCCGCAGCAGGGCCCCCCAGATCATAGGACAGGACAGAATTGCAGCCATCCGCAGCCATGCCTTGACGCGGAGCGGGAGGCCACCTTGCCTTTGCGGCAGCGCCGGGCGGAGGTGCTCCCCTTCTCCCCCGCGCGTGTATGCGCGAGTACCACGAGCTCTGCGAACGCGCCACCATGGACAACAAGGAGATGGACGAAATCGCTGGCGAGCTCGAGGTGCTGCTGCGCCAGGGCGGCGAGGCCGAGTTCTCGCAGCAGTTTGAAGCCTGGCGCACGCGGCGGAGCACCGGCGGGGCGCAGACGCTCTATGCAGAGCTCGAGAACGACAGCCTCAAGGAGCTCGAGGTCAAGCTGGCCAAGCAGGAGGCGACCCTGCAGACAACCGCGAAAAAGGGGCCCCACCCCCCCAGGGCCGTCGTCAAGCTGCTGCTGCTCCGGGCGATGACGCGCAAGGAGCGGGCGCGGCGCAAGGCGTCGTCCTCCAGCTGGCTCCAGGAAGTGAGCCGGGGGGGCGGGGGGACGGCGCGCCGCAGCGTGCGCAGCGGCCCGCACACCTCACGGCACGTTGCACACACGCTGCGCAGGCGCAGGCGCAGCAGCTCAACGTGAAAGGCAACGGCGTCCAGCAGCAGGGGGCCGAGCGCGTGGACATGGCGGGCGACGACGACGACGACGAAGCCGCGCCGCAGCCCGCCCCCACGCAGGTCCGCACCCACAGGGGAGCAGCAGCCCTCGCGCTGCTTCAACCGCAAGGCGCAGTGCACCCGCCCTTCACCACCCCACCTTGTGGCGCGCTGCTCGTGGCGCGCCGCGCAGAACGCCGGGCGCACCCTGGCCGGCGCCATCGCCGGCCTGCAGCAGAACCTGAGCCAGCCGCACGGCACGCTCCACAGCGAGCGCCAGGCCGTCAACCTCGCGGCCGCCAAGGGCAGCAAGAGCCGGGGAGCGACCATGTCAATACAGGCGCAGCAAGGTACCGTGTGCGGTCGGCCCTGCAGTCCCGCCACAACAACTCCCTGTCCTCGCCCCGCGCCCACCGCCCTCCAGGACCCCCTGCCGCGGCCAGCTGACGCTGCTCGTGGTGGGTCTCTGGCGATGGCCCGCAGGGACAAAGGCGCGCAAGGAGCCGCTGGCGCTGACCAGCACCGCCAAGCCGAGTCAGGCGCCGCCCGTGCACCAGCCACCAGGCACGTACCCGCCAGGCCACCTTACGCACGCCTCGCTAGGCGCCCGCAGCCGCCGCAGCCAACGGGGGATGGAGGGTACACGGGCGTGGCGTGCTCCCAGGCAGCGCCGCACGCTAACGAACGGAGCCGCTGGGCAGCTGGGGATGAGCTTGCGTCCCCCAGGCCCTGGACGGCAGACGTGTGCATGTGTGCCGCTGCGGCTGACCCGCAGGGGGGGGCAACAACCCGTTTGCGACCGCCACGTACCGTAGCGGGGTCGGCGCGGGCGCGGGGGCAGGTGGCAGCGGCGGCGGAGCTGGAGGCGGCGCGCTGGGCGTTCCGCAGGACCGGAGCTTTGGTCACACGCTCAAAACGTGAGCGGGCGTCCCGGCTGCCCGTGCATCGCGCCGCTGTCGCTCCAGCCCGCCTTGGCAGAGGAGGAGCCCTTTGGGGGTTGTCGGTGCGGGGACGCGGCGTGGGCGGGCGCGTGGACGCGGGAGCGCGCTTTGCAGCTCCGCTGCAGCCGGGCGGTGTTGTGAGAGAGCGCGGGGGATTGATTGCCTTCTGCTCAGCGCGCGCCCGCCCACCATTCCTTGCTGCCCGTGCTCCGTGCAGCGCGCACCTGCCGGGAACGCCCCGCCACCTGCCCGCCGCCCAGCAGGTGAGGAGGGCCCTGCCCCGGATTCCGCCTCTTGCGTGACGAGTATCCGCAGCGCCGCTAGCCGTCCCGTCGCGCCGCCGAGTGCGTGGGGCGCCTTGGCTCACCTCGCGCCAAAGCGCTGCTCGCGGTCGCCGCTGCGTGCCCCTGCGTGCGGCACGCAGCAGCCGCGGGGCGCGCAGCCGCAGGCGCAACACGGCGGCGGCGGCGAGGCGGCGGCGGAGGAGGAGGACGACCACATTGAGATGCACGAGCCGGCGCCCCAGGGCGGCAGCGGCGGGGCCGCCAAGCAGCAGGTGCGACCAACCAACGCGCCCTGCACCAACCCCGCATCACCCAGCGCGCTCTCACCCCGCATCACCCGCAGCGCCCAGTGCAGCTGTGCGAGCTCCATTCGCGATTCAAGGCGCCTCGCTGGGCCGCACACGCGCAACCTCGGCAGCTGCAGTGGCCGGCCTCTGAGCCGCGCGCACGCCGCCAATCCTCGCGACCCCCCGCGCGCCACGACCTCTACATCGCCCAAACCACCTCGCCGCGCGCGCGCGCAGGCCGCCCGCGGCAAGGCGCCGCCGCAGCAGAAGGGCGGGCAGACCCTGGTCCAGGACGTCCTCCAGGACGTGTTCAAGGGGCCGGTGCCGGCTGCTGGCGGCGGCGGCGGCGGCGGCGGCGGCGGCGGCGGCGGCGGCGCGGGGCCGGCGCCGCGCGCGCCCCGGGCGCCGGCGGTGCGGCCGCAGCTGGGCGGTTCGTACGCCAACGCTCCCGGGCTTTTTGGCGCCGGCAGCATGCTCGGCGCGGTCAGGGCGGCGGCGACGGGCGCGGCAAAGGCGGCGGTGGGCGTGGTGAAGGGCCTGGCGCGGGGCATGGTGGACGGGGTGGGCGGCCTCGGGGGCGGCGGCGGCCACGACGACGACTTTTTGGGGCAGGTGTGCCTGCGGGTGGGGCGCGCGCTTCGCCCCTTGCTGCGTCACGCCTGCGTCACGCCTGCGCCGCGCGTGCTTTGGCCGTGCTGTGCGGTGTCGGCCGCGAGGGGAGGGGGGTCGAGCGGCGGCCGACGGGCATCGCTGCGCGCGCGTTGTTGTCCCTCCGC
>VFQP010003256.1_pt1 | contig 16799 bp, 23 predicted proteins | sample 3512351 | NCBI WGS metagenome assembly VFQP01 (sample SAMN10412372, study PRJNA504923) | tailings metagenome | isolation source: Relicate 1 Philex TSF1 revegetated site | place: Philippines: Tuba, Benguet | collected 2017-08-29
CACACACACACACACACACACACACACACACACACACACACACACACACACACACGCATGCACACACAGCCACACCTAGCAGCACAAGGAGTCGATGTGGGGGCATCAGGGCAACAGCAGTCGATGTGAGTGTGTCTGTCATCTTCAAACCAGCATGGGCAAGTGCAGCTGATGTTTCTGCATGCAACTTGAGACCTGAGTGTAGAATGTGTAGAAGAGTGTGTGGGCATGTGGGTAGACGTGTGTGTAGAAGTGTGTCTGGAAATGTGTGTAGAAGTGTGTGTGGAAATGTGTGTAGAAGTGTGTGTGGACATGTGTAGACATGCAATGAGGTGCACATGGACATGTAGCGTATTGCTGAGGTGGCGCTACCATGTACACACATACACACACATGTATACACATACACTCACACAGTGCACCTGAAAACAACACCAGGCACACACATGTATACACATACCAGCAGGTGCACCTGAAAGCCACACCATGGTCCACTGCACATGCCTCACCACTGCCAGTGCCTGCTGCTGTATACCAGCACACACCCAATGCCTATTCATGTACAGTAGTGCACCAATTGCCACACCCAGTGCATGATCGCAGGTGCGACCCAGCTGTAGTGCGACTGCATTGGCGTGTTTGTATAGAGCGGGGGGGTGGGATGCTGTCCATAGGGAATGGACGCAATCACTCCCTGTGTGGGTGGGTGGAGTGGGGGTGGGGTGTGTGGGTGGGTGTGTAGGGGGATGGGGGGGTTGTACAATATGTGTGTCATTCATTGGTTATATAGTATGTGTAGAGCATGTGTGTAGTATGTGTAGAGCATGTGTGTCATCCAGGCAAGCACAACGCACCATGTCCGTGGTAGATTGTACGAAACACAAAGGGGAGGGTTGGTCGTGTGGGTAGAGAGGGGGTCCATGATGGGAGCGCAAGGGGAATTCCCATGGTGGGCAATGGAGTGGAAGAAGTACTTGTGCCAGGGGGAGTGCAACCACACATCCAGCATCTGTGATGGTGATGTACCACCGTGTGATGATGAAGATGTTGTTGTTGTTGTTGTTGTTGTTGTTGATGTTGATGATGATGGCGATCCCAAACACGCACATGCGCCCAAAACCACCAGACGCTGCATCACCAACCAAAACCAGGCGTACCTGTCATGTGGCGATATGTGTTGTGGTTGGGTGTATGTACCTCGCATTGCATTGAGTAGGCTGATGGCGGACGCAAGGGATGAGGGTGGTGGAGGAATGGCACTGGGTGATTCACGAGGCATCTGTGTGTGTAATCATCATTCAGTGGTGTACTCCACATTGACTGTCAAATCATTATGCAGCAGTGTACTAATAAACATTGCCTCTCAAGAGTGCCCCACCATCAACTACCTCGAGCACCAGGTTGCCACTGGACACAGTATACACAACCACCTGCACTGCATGATATGCCGGCAGCCCTGTACTTGTGCGTGGCCGCAGCACCACCTGCTTGTGTGCAATGCCAAGAACAAAGCACATGGAGGCTGTGCTGCTGGGTTGTGGTAGTAGTGCCCCACGGCCTTGCAGCAACCAGCATGTGATCTGGCACCCCCGCCCCACAGGGTGCCACACGTGATGATCTAGCTCCCAATCATGTCGCTGTATTGCATCATGCTCATCTGTTTCACTGTCCTCACGATACACTACGAGCGTGTCTGTTCTCGAGGTATCGTCACCATGATCATCATCATCAGGTTTGTGCTGTGCAAACCACCCCACAAGACTGACGCAACGTAATGATCCATTCATGTACATTGACAACAGATTGCTTGGGACGAATACTCGCAGCAATAGCACCGGATCGCTCATGTTTGTTGAGCGCAGGTGAACAAGTATTTGTACATTGTCCATCTTTTGCTTGTACATCTTCTATTTATAACAAAACAGATCATACCTAGCATACATCTTTTGCATCAACATCCACAAATCCTATGGACACCCCCACTGGCAAATTGTACTTTGCATATGGCGCCAACATGTCTCCCAAGGTGCTCATGCGCAGAAACGTCAATCCCCTGACACAAGAACCAGCCCAGAGCACACAACATACGCTGGCATTCCGGCACCGTGCTGGATTTGCAACACTCGTGCACAACCAACAACAACACAACACACAACTGGACATCCCAATGCCCTATGGCGTCTTGTACACACTCACCCAGTCTGACCTGCATGCGTTGCGGCGAGCAGAGCAGGGGTATCAACTGGCCCTGGTGCCCTGTGTCAGCCTCATCGATAGCAGCAGACAGTACACTGCATATGGGTTTGTTTCCCACCCCTGGGAAATGCTACCAGAGAGTGTCCCACCACGACCAGCATACCTCGACACGCTCATCGAGGGCTCCACACATGCCAAGCTCCCAGCCGAGTACATTGCTCGCTTGCGTGCGATTCCCACAGCTAGTGTTGATGGCTACGGCTTGCCTGATATGTACTATGACACGCCACAGAGAAGGCTTGCGCTGTTTGTTGTTGTGTTTGCAGTGATGTTGTTGACAGGAGCGGGATTTGTTTTCCAAGACAACTTGGGTTTGTTGTTGTTGATGCACAATTGTTTCTGACCACAGCTATTGACCACACTTATTGACCACATTTGACCCCAAATGTAATATAGCCTGGAAGGCTCACCATGTGCACAGAGGTTGATGGTGTACATCTCCTCATCTGAGCAGCAGGATAACTTGCAACAAACGACTTGCTGTGCGCACATATCCATCCGTACGTGGTGTGTACATTGCATATCACGCAGCATTGGTTGAGGTGATGCAGGCGATAATCGAATCGAATCACTGCGATATCATCATGTGCTCCCGTCTGTCGCACAGGACGGCATGGGAGACGACGTCAGTGTGCCCATGGAGGCACTGCAAGGGTATTTGATTGCTGATGATGATGAGATCAAGACATTGTGGTCCCACATTGGTATGCACATGCCTGTGATCGGCGGGGTTGTGGACACTGCTGGCCTGGGGGAACACTGCTGGTTGTCATGGCGTCCTATAAACTATACAGAAACCCTGAACAAGGCACTGCAAGAGTCATGGAGGCTACAGGAGCAATGCACCAACGAGCTCAAGATTGCCCGGAATGCCATCAGATTACAGAGCAAAACCATCAAGCGCTTGCAAGCACAGGTGTGTAGACGCCTGTTGTGGAGGTCATCTTATGTGTGTGCGCTTGCAACTTACTTACAGCAGCACAAGCATATGCCGTTACCACACATGCCTACCACACCCACCCACACCCACCCACCCCCACACACACACAAACCATATGTACTCCACCCCACACAGCAAAACCTGGTGGGTGCACCTAGCAGCCCTGCTGCACACAGCCAACGCACTGCTATGGTGGGTGGTGCTGCTGATCATCATCATTTGGGTGCTGCTGATCATGATGGGACTCCACACATCATCCAGCAGCATGGACAGGGAGTGCTTGTTCCCCAACGGAGGGCAAAGCGCACGGTCGATGTGGTAGTGGTGGATGAGGAGGAGGATGCAGGTATGTGCTTGTATTTTGTATGTGTATTTTGTATGTGGTTGTATGGGCGTGGTGTCGATGAGGTATTGCGTATCGTTGTGGGCGGTATGGGTACGTAGTACTGCTATACACACAGTGTATGCATGCAGCACTGCTATACACACAGTGTATGCATGCAGTGCATACACTCCAGTGTGTACAGTACCCACATTGTTCCTACTCCACATCACTGTGTATATGAAACCCTACCCAACACAACACACTCACACACTGTGTACACTGCTATACACACAGAGGCACCCCTCCCCAAGCGTCTGGCTACCCTGGAGCGACAGTTGGGTGCATGTGTCAATGCCTTTACCATGGCTGCACACACCCTCACTGGGGGAAACACAGTGGGGGGAAACACACAACCTCAACAACAACAGCAGCTGACAACTACACACACTAGTGCTGGTGTTGAACAACACCCACCTGCTGCAACCATCAACAACACCCTCAATCACACAATCAACAACAACACCATGAACAACAACACCATGAACAACACCATCCACCCGTTGTCGCAGTTGCCTGGCGGATGGCAACACAACCCGAATAATACACTCAGTGTCAATAATGCTCATGGTGATGGTACACCTGGTGGTGGTAGTGGTGTTGGTGGTGGGGTGTTGCCTGGTGGGGTGTTTCCTAATAATATACTGGGGTCGACTACACCCACTGCACTACTTCATGCACTGCTCCAGGGTGGGTCAATTCAATCAGCACCAGCACCACAGTCAACCTTAGCAACAGCACCACAGTCAACCTTGGCAGCACCACAGTCAACCTCATATGTTGCATGCATGATGGATGCAAATGGCCAGGTGTTTTTGAGTCCCATGAGTAATGCTGTGTTGGGTGGGTTGATGCATGCAGCTACAGGTGGTGGTGGTCTTGGTGGTGGTCTTGGTGGTCTTGGTGGTGGTCTTGGTGGTGGTCTTGGTGGTCTTGGTGGGATGCAGCTTGCCAATAATGTGCTCAATACACAACAACAAGAACAAGAACAGCAACAGCAGCAGCAGCAAGAACAACAGCATCAACTTGTGGCGATTGACTATACACAAGCCAACACAAGCACTGCACAGCAGGTGGGACAACACCATACGCGCAGACAGGGACCTATGCACCCCAATCCCATACGTGCCACACCTGATGCCATACAGCGCAACACCATACAGCCCAACACCGGCAGTGAAGTGCAAGTAGTGAGTGGCAGTGGACAACAAGCAACGAGGGGCAGTGGCGTGAGGGAAATGCATGTGGTAAAGAATGGAACGCAATTGATTCGTCGTTTCCAAGCCATGATAGCAAGTGGGAGTGTCTGTATGTCGGACCAACAGTGGGCTATACTGCGTGAGGATTTGGATGAGTGGATGAGACAGTGTCAGGATGCACACCTGCATGGAAATGCTGAGGTTGGTCCATGTGTGTGTACAATGAGTGTGTGAGTGTATACATGTGTGTATGTGTGTATGTGTGAGTGTATACATTCGTGTATGTGTGAGTTTGTACATATATGTATGTACATGTATGTGGTGATATGTATGTGGTGATACGTGCATGTGATCATGTGTATGTGTGTAATTATATGTTTGTATGTACATGCATATATGTTTATATGGCTTTGTTCCTTGTTATTCCATGCATCCAACCCCCATCACCCCCCACCACACACGCACACAACACACTACAGCTTCAGGCAATCACCAAGAGTGTACAAGGAGCACGTGTATGGCTGCAGGTAGCAGTGCAGGCCACTGCACACCCCTTCACCACTGTCAATTTCACACAACAACAAGACCATGCACTACAACAACAAAACCATGCACTACAACAACAAAACCATGCACTACAACAACTGCACATGCTGGGTGAAAAACCATTCACAGCAGCAGCAGCAGGAGAAGGAGGTGATGTAGACTACGCAGCCACCACCACCACTGCCACAGCAGGAAGGGGGCGTGGTAGGGGACGTGGTAGGGGACGAGGACGAGGTCGTGCAGCTGCTGCAGAAACACCAATTACAAATACAGCGGGCACACCAATTACAAATACAGTGGGCATTGAGTCACAGCCAGTCACACCAGAGGAAACAACCCCCACCCCCACCAAGGGACGCGGTCGGGGGCGTGGTCGTGGTCGTGGTGGAGGGGGGGGACGTGGTGGAGGGAGGGGGCGTGGTGGGCGTAGTGGGCGTGGTCGTGGCAACATGGAAGAGATTTCAAGCATGCCGACAGAGAATGACTCTGTGGTGGATACCAATGCGGTGGATAAGGAAGTGGTGATGGTGGATAATGACGATGATGTGTTGTTGTTGCATGGGCATGATGTACACGTACCAACCAGAAAGCGAGGCAGCCGACCCCGCCCTGTACCTCATCTTGAGGGTTCTGTTGAGCATGTGCAGCCACGTGTATTTGAATCTCTGCTGTTGGAAGAGGGTCATGGTGGTGGTAATGATAGTGGTGGTGAGCAGCATGGTGTTGTTGGTGGTGGTGGTGGTGAGCAACATGGTTTTGGGGTTGCTGCTGCTGCTGCCAGCAATGGTACAGTCAATGGACGTGCAGGTATCACTGGTGTTGCTGGTGTTAGTAATAACAATGCCCCCACTGCTGCTACTGGTCTCAATAATAATGGGACAGCCAATGCCCCCACTGGTGTTTATACTAGTGGTGCAAATGGTCCCACTCATGTCAGTAATAATGCCCCCACTGGTGTCACTGGTGTCAATGATAGTAATGGTCCCATTGGTATGAACACCAATGCCCCCACTGGCGCCACTGGTGTTCATAGCAATGCCCCCACTGGTGCTGCTGCTGCTATGCACTTGAGTGGCAATGGAGCTGCTGTGAGCACCCCAGGCGCAGACCAAACACGGATTGCCTCTTCTCATGCTGTACCACACCCACAAGAACCACACACACAAGTACCACACACACAAGTACCACACACACAAGTACCACACACACATGTACCACACACACAAGTACCAGCACCCATAGCAAGGACCACTGCAGCAACTTCCCACCCTGTACCAGTGATGCAACCATCCCCCATGCACGCTGACCCTGGTGCACCACACAATGCTGACCCTGGTGCACCACACACTCGTGTTGATGCAAATGCTGCTCCTGCTGACACAAATAATGCCGCTTATGCAAATGCTGCTGTTGATGCAAATGCTGGTATGCAAGGTATAGTGAATGCATGTTGACATAATGTTTGTCAGTGTATAAAGAGTGTGTAGGTGAAAACACCCACATATGTACACATACATATGCACATCACACTCTCACAACAGGTATTCCTCCAACAGCCGCCACCAAGTCTGCCATGCCACATGCATCCACACCAGCAGCCCCCCACATGGGGCCACGGACAACCCACGCCGTGGTCAGCAAGCCCACCCCCCTCCGCATGCATCCAGAGCAAAATTTTTCAAGTACTTTGATGCTTCCGGAGAGGGGCCTGCAAGGGCCTAGCACAGGTGACCCGGGCGCAACACCACAGCACCAAAGAGAATCAGAAGCACCACCAGCACCACCAGCACCACCAACAGCACCAACAGCAGCAGCAGCAGCGCCAGCATGATACAAGCTTGATACCACCTGGCTTTCTTCAAAATATTCACTCTCCACCGCCTGGGGCGGGATGCATTGAATAACACAGCTGTGCGATGTCGACCAGATGTATGATGATGATGAAAATAAGAAACGCACGCCGTATTTTCTGGGTTTTGGAAAGGGTTCTTCATACAGTAATGATTTGGATTCGTTGCAACTAGCTAGTTGCGAATGTGCCACAAGCATCAGCTCTGTGATCTCGCTGAGCACCGTCATGTCGTAGGAGTGTATTAGATCATATCCGATATGCACTGGGATATGTGTACATAAAAACCAATACGAATGAGGTAAGCAATACACCGCCCTGCACAGCATCGCTACGCAGCGCATGCACAGTGCACAATGAGCAAGAACAACAAAGAAAAAGGGTTGGCTGGGACACCCCCAGCGGCATTCATTCAAGGCTGCCTGCAAGCAGATGATGAGGAGTTTGAGCTGCTTTGGTCACGCATCGGTACGTGATGTCAGTAATGTCAGTGGTCGATCACTGCGTTCTTTGTTGATGGCTACAAGACCCACCCTGCACACAGATGCTCTCAACACTGCACTGAACAAAGCATGGAAGGAAAATGAGAAAAACGTGCAACAGCTGAACAAGGTCGAAAAGGTGGCCAATGCGCAACAGGAGACCATCAAATCCCTCCACAAGCAGGTGCGGGCATTCGTTGCAAGGGCACCGATGTGCTCCTCCTCAAACACATTGCTTGTCATCACCGCCCGTACATATCAGGTGCAATCCATTACCACAACCTTGACCGCCCAAGCAGCCATCATCCAAACCCATCATGCAGGCGCCTCAACCAGCACTCTTGCAGCAACAACACCACCCCCAACCACCACTGCTGCTGCCACTGCGCAGCAAACGGGGGATGAGCAAGATGATGTACCGGTTGAGGTCGTGCAAGAGCAGTTGTTGCGGCAACAGCTGCAGCTACTTCAGGTCATGCATGAACAGTTGGTACAGCAACAGCAGTGGATGCAGGAGCAGCTTGCACAACACCAGCAATCGATGCAGCAGGCGATACAGCAAGCTGTACAGCAATCAATGCAGCAATCAATGCAGATCATGCAGGAGCAAGTGGTGGTAGGAGTAAAGCGCAAGCTGGACACAATGTTGGGGGATGATGGCGAGCGCGGTGCGCAACGCGCACGCCATGATTCAAATGATGGTGTGTCGGAGGCGTGGAGAGATGCGGTCATACCACCTCACTCACTCATCACTTCATTCACTCATCATCACTTGCACCTTTACATCGTCCTGTGCAGGTGTCCTAGCAACGCGCATGCAACGTATGGAGAAACACTTGTTTCACCTCACAAACATCCTCACAGCAGCACCACCAGCATTACCAGCACCATCGCCTCCTGAAGAAGATGACATCCCTGAAGAATACAACATCACCAGGCTACCAAGGGCACCTAGTGGGCCATATGATACCAAGGCAGCCGATGTACAAGATGTACAAGATGTACAAGATGTACAACGTTCTAGTAAGAAGCAGGCACGGGGGTCTCCACAGTGTGAACGTTCTCGTGAACGCTCCAAGGATGAACGCTCCAAGGATGAACGTTCCAAGGACAGAGAACCGAGCACAAAGAGCACACGTGAGACGCAGGAAACACCCCCTGCGAGAGCCAAGGATGCAGCATCTGCAGGGCCTGTCGATGTTGATTCAGGCTCTCAGAGGAAGAGCGTGGCCGACTCTGCTGCAAAAGATGTGTTAAACTTTGCTACAAAGGATGGGTTGAGCCCAGTTGGAAAAGAAAAGTCGGAATCTGCTAAAAAAGATCGGTCAAACGCTGCTGAAAAAGATAGGTTGTATTGGTACTGCTGGCCATGTGGTGTACCCTGTTACTCATTGGAAGCGCTGCTCGATCACTACAAGTCTGGAAGCCATATTGAGACATGCACGCGTTTGGAAGATTACGTGAGTATGTTGGCAAGGGGAAATGGGGGTGGGTGGGACAATGCATTACAATGCACGTGTCACATGATGCACTACAATTGTCACTTGATATCACCACTTGGTATCACCACAGACAACACAGCCAACAAGGAAAAACTCAGGAGCCAATTCAATTACTGGGAGCACAGCTACAAATGTTCGCTCTGCAGTGCGGTGCGTGGAGTGATGGCATGCACACAGCAATGTGAGGGCTGACAACACACTCCCATCCTCCCATCTTCCCCACCACCACCAATATCACCACCACCACCACCACCACCTCAGCAATACAAGGTCGTGCCAGATTGCACACTGCATCAGTATGTTGGTCACATGCATGGCAAGCATCATAAGAAGCGTGTGGATGCCCTTGTACACAACAAGCAGGAGTGCACTACCCTGAGCAACCATGTGCGGCGCAAGGTGGCCGATGCGCTTCGTGACCAGACATCCCAGGAAGATGAGGAAGAGGGAGGGCCAATCTTCCCCACCTTCAAGGTCAAACCCGAATTTCGCTTTTGCGAGGTGTGTTGGGAAGAACATTGGGAAACATCTTGTTGTATCATGTGTGACTGCATGGTCAAACATCTTGTTCATTGCATTGTCAAACACATGAGCTAAACACATCAACAATGCATTACATCAAACACATGACACAGCTCGTGCAAGACGTATCAAAGGCACGCAGAGTCAGTGTTTTTGAGAAGCTGCGCCCTATTGCCACACACTTTCATGAGGAGCAAGTCAAACATTATGTGAACTACGTCAGCCACAAAGAACATGGCCCACTGCGTCATGTTTACAATGAAGGTGGCATGGTGGATACGCGGGAAGATGGACGTGGGGAGGATACGCGGGAAGATGGACGTGGGGCAGTGGATAGACGTGATGATGGGCGTGGGATAGATAGGCGTGTTGATGATCGATGTGGGCATGATATGTATGATCGTCGATGGGGGGATGACAGGCGTGATGATGATCGATGGGGCAAGGACAGGCAGCTTGAGTATTGGCATCATGACAGCCAAAGGGACCGCCAGTCAGGGGATGACAGATCAACGCCACGCAAAAAGTCACAACACAAAAACCGACCTGACTCACAAGCTAATACCCCAACAAAGGAAAAGTCACCATCACGTCGTTCCAAGTCACCATCGCGTTCTTCCAGGAAAAAACGAGACAAGGACAACAAAGACGATGGTGCACGTCGATCTCCAAGCAAATGCAGCCGCACGGATGCCGCTGAGGGTAGCGCCGCTGCTCCCCCTGCTGGGGGAGTGGACCAGCATGTGTTGGATTCGGACCAACGCGTGTATGATCCTCGATTGGCGGCAGGGGCCAAAGCAGACAGGCTTGCAGAGGAGCGGCTTGCAGAGGAGCGGCTTGCAGGGGGAAACACTGCATCAATGAAAGCAGAGGGTCTTGTTGAAGGGGTTCCTGCCTCAGCAGAAGCAGAGCTGCTTGCAGAGGAAATAATAGCATCAGTTGAAGCAGAAATGCAACAGGAGCTGCTTGCTGCTGGTGGTGGCACAGATCAGCAGGAGGAAGCGGTGGAAGAACAACAGCACCATCAACAACAACAGCATTACAAACAGCTACAAGAGCAGACATCAGCAGAAGAGCAGACACCAGCACATGAGCAGTCCCCACTTGAAAGCGGTGCATGGGAGACTGTGCAGGACGCTGCTGTGGAAGAGGGGGAGGCTGTTGCTGTGGAGGACGTGGTTGTGCCATCGGGTCTCTTCAAGTTTCGGTATCGACAGGTTACACCACCACTTGATTGTGCAAGCCCTGCTGCTGGTGGAAGCAAGGGATGACACAATGCATGCGCTCGTAGACCATGGGGAAGCATGGAAGGCCAACAGACGCAAGGGGAGTTTTTGGGTTGGCTGATTTTGGGTGTGCATTTCATACCTAATCCGCATACATTTTTATTGCTGCGTGTGTTGCTAAATAAAGAGACTGTGTAACAGGGCTTTCATTGTTCTGCTCCCAAGCATCGTGCAATCTTGTGTGCATCGTTCCCCTGCGTACGCACGTCATGGCGCATCACGCCTCAATTGTCGTACTTGTGTGTATCGTATGCATCGCCAGTGGTACGCGCAGCGTTAATAGCACAGTGCATACATAACGCGTTCCATCGCCGGATGTCGCTCCTCCTCCCCTCGCAGTCTCTCATGCACTCACCATCAACTGGAACTCTGGGGATCTACTCAACATCAACAATCAGGTATTTGCAGAGTGTGGACAGACGCTCATGCTGGTATGGAACAACAGCACAGGCAGCCCAGCACGCAGCGTATGGCGCACCCCCACCGGTATGTGGTTGTTTTGCCTCCTGTTGATCTTTTTCATGCACATATCACCACATCAACCCCCCAGCGGCATGTCCTGATGTGTGGCTCGACAACCGTGAGACTGGCCTGCAGCAAATGTGGGCAACACAACCAGAGGGGCGTGTCAGTATTGCCATTCCTCAGGGGGTAAGGTGTTTGTGTGCGTGTGTGTGCTCATGATGTGAATGATTATAGGGTATTGAGTGGTGATATGTGTGCATGTGTGCATACCCATACATGTGGTGTTGACGACATGCACTGTTTGCTGCTAAACACACTCAACATGTACATGCTTGCTACACATATGCCATCCCACCCGCATATGCCATCCCACCCTACACATACGCCATCCCACCCTACACATATGCCATCCCCCCCCCATATGCCATCCCACCCACATATGCCACCTCAGGTGTTTGGGGTGTTTCACTTGGCAGACAGTGTGTCAGACAACTGTGCCCAAGGCACTCAGCTGACTGTGTTTGTACGATGCAGCAATGGCAATGGTACCTATGAACTCCCCAGCTCTACACTGCTGTCCTATGAACCAGTGCTGCAAGCATCTGTGTCAAGCAGTATGTGCGGGGGAGGGGGGGGTGCTGAGAGTGTGGGTGGATTGCATTGTATGTTGTTGCTGCATGGACACCATGTTGTTGTCGTACACATACCCATGTTGTTGTTGCATAGAGACCCACCGCACCTCACCCCTCACCACCAGCAGAGGACATTATCATATACACCCATGTTTTCGTGCAAACACCCACCCACCCCACCTCACCCAACAGAGGACATTGTCATTGATTGGAACAAGCAGGAAGAGGGATTTCGCAGGCGTCCCATAGTTGCTTCTTGCTCAGATAGGTTGCGTTTTGAGTGGAATGATGCCTTTCCTCATAGCCTGTGGATGAACACACCTGGTACAGAGAACCCACATGACATTGCTGATGGTACTTGTGTGTGGTAGTTGTGTGTGGTAGTTGTGTGTGGTTCGTAGTTGTATGGCATTTGTGTGTGTTTGGCACTTGTGTGTGGTTGGTAGTTGTGCGGTACTTGTGTGAATGGTACTTGTGTGGTACTTGTGTGTGAATGCATGGCGTCACAGGCAAGTGAACTTGAAAAAAAAAACAACACCATAAACACCAATACACACACACATATCCACACACACCCATCCACACACACAACAATACACCCAGGTGCCAACCACCGTGGGGGAGGCTGCCCCACCTTTTCCTCCACAAACCCCGCCCTGGCACAGCTCGTAGGTGAAACAGCCAATGCCACTGAAAAGGTCGTAACCATCAGCTCCCCACTCCTCTACCACATAGAACCAGAGTTGGGTTTCAACTTGTTCTTCTATGATGGGGCAGATGACAATTGTGTTGCGAGGGGTGGGCAGCAGCGGGTGTTGGTGCTGTGCAAGCCAGATGATACTGTTCGAGGTGGGGGTTGTTATTGTTATTCCATGGCGAGTGTTATGTGGGGGGGGGTGCTTGGTGGATGAAGTGGTGTTGTGTGCGAGCATCGTTGTACTTGTATTATTGTACCTGTATTATTGTACTTGTATTATTGTACCTGTATATGTATGGTATCTACATCTACTATCATTTACACCAGCATACACTCCAACACAACGCACACACCAATAATAATATATCAACACAACACACACCAATAACAATACACACACCAACACATCACACAGAGCTGGTCCCTAATCTGCCTGACTGGGATGACTCTGCAGTGCTCGCAGCCTTGGAAAAAGACGGCCCCTACTCATCCCCAGCCCCCAGGGGCCCTCGGACACCATCCCCCAAGCGCCCAGCAGCACTGCCACCCACGGGGCAGCGTCCACAGTCCGGCTCGCAATCAGCGTATGTGTTGTTGTGGTGTGTGTGTGTGTGTGTGTGTGTGTGTGTATGCTGCATCAAAAAAAGGGGTTCGGTCTGGGTGAGACATATGCAAGCGCCACCACCCCCCAACACACTCAACAGGAGTACGGCAACAAATGGTGCAGGGCTGCAGGGAGGCATGAGTGCATTGGGGGCAACAGTGGTGGGCGTGGCGCTGCTGCTGGCATTGCTGTAGACAGTATTGGTGTGTGAAAACTACCATTGTTTTCTTGGCTGTGTCTTGGCTGTGTTTATGTGTACCCCAAGCCCACATCGTCCCCATAATCAAGTAATCGAGTTTGCAATAGTAGACACACTCCAGAGCACAAAACATATTAGCATCTGTGTGCTATACGTACATTCCTAGCCGTTGTGTGGCGCAACCCACACAATATCTTGCTGCACGCCACTTGCATGATCACAATAGCATACACACATCAAGCTAGGACACGATAAGCACGTGTGGCTATGGCAGAGAGCAACATCATCTTTTTGGAAAACTATGTAGAGGGTATGGGGCACGTATGGAGGATGGTCTTGACAGCAAACACCATGCACATCTCGATACCGTGTCGACAGGCACATCTGGGATGCCACCAGACCTTCAACGCTTTGTCAACACCATCAAGGCACTGGATGAAAAGGCAGCAGGTGTGTGAGGAAGTGTTTGAAGAAGACGCCCATTGTGTATGGCCAGCCAGACACCTACCTTGCTCACACACAGGGTTGCAACACACAATTCAGCAGCTGGCAGAGCAGTGCATTGCACGGCATCCCCAATACCTGCCATCATCACGCAGCTCCCCAGCATCAGCAGCAGGCGGTGATCAAGAAGATGTATGTGGTGTATGGTGGAGCAGCATTGTTGTGTGCGTGAGATTCTTATGGTGTAGGAATACCTGTATGGTGTACTTGTAGCACACCATGCGTGTCTAGACATTACCATGCTACAATCCTCACAATACACCCCACAATACAAACAGGTGGCATCGTTGCGTGCTCGTATAGAAGACCAGCAGCGTTTGCTCATCTTGTATGTAGAGGAAAAAGTAGCGCTGGCTAGTCAAGCACAAGACATCATTGAACACCATTTGCAGCGATTAAACCATGACATGCGAGAATTTGAAGAGGAAATAAAGGTGGTTTATGGTGGTAGTTTATGGTGGTTTATTGTTGTATGGTGGTTGTGTATGCTGTTTGTATAAAATGTGTATACTGTGTGTATACTGTATTGAACAGCGCACATGTTGCTTGGGGGAACGTAGCAATCATGCATGACACTACCAACACCATGCAACAAAACACACCACACACACACTTACAACAAAGCACACCACACACACACTCCCCTCTCCCACCACCAGGCATACAATGCTGTCAACAATTATGATTACGGGTTTGAGGAAATGCCAAGCAAACGATTTGGCATGGGATCCAGATCTGCAAGCCGAGTGATGAATGATTTTGATGTATGTGTGTGTTGGTGTGTGTACATGTATGTACATGTATATGGTTAAGTGTGTACATGTATGCATGTAGTTCATGCACAATTGTATATTGTATTGTGTATACCGTACATGTACACTCCATGTACACCCTTTGAACCCATGCACCCCCTACACACACACACATGCACACGCCACCACCATCACCTCCTCTCCCCCCCAAAAAACACACACAGTTTGGGGCCCCCTCTACAGGGGGCCGCCGTCTTGAGGACAGCACCCAACGAAGGGGGTCCCGCTTACATGCTGAGTTTGAGATGGTACCCAATTCCACACCTACTGGGGAAGCTTCCGGAAGACGGTCCGCTGCACTGAAGAAGGATTCAGGGTATAGTGGTGCAGGGTATACAAACCTGGCCACACCAACACAGCAACAGGTTTGTGAGGGGGGGGGCATGTGCTCACTCCATGCACATGTTTGTTTCATGCACACACATGTATTCACACACACACAAAAAAAAAAACAGTCCCCATGTTGTCCCTCCAAACACAGACATCACGCAAAAAAGCGCAACGTGGTGGGTCACGCAGTGGTGCTGCAGAGACAGCTGCTGTCCCCTTGCATGCAGCACCACCAGCAGGGGCCCCTGTGCCGATGGAGATGGCCCCCGTACCGTTGGCGCCCATCCCGGGATTGGCTGGCTTGCAAACGTCAGCAGCGCAACCACAGGCACCTGGGACGTTGTTACGAGAGGCGGATGTGAATCCAGCACTGATTGGTCGGAGGGCAGAGTTGTATTGGCCTGATGACAATTTGTGGTACATCATTGAGATTCAGAGTGTGGACTTGATGACCAAGCGGGCGCAGATTTTGTACATTACAGGAGAGAGTGAAGAGCTTGATTTGAATGAGATTATTAAAGAGGGACACATGTCACTGATCACCATGTGATGATCGGTGGGGTGTGTGGCCATGGTGTGTGGTGGCTGTATATTGTTATTTATGTTGTTTGTGTTGATTATACATATATCTGGTACAAAAATAGACCGCCTGCAAACACGCAAAATACATTGGCACACACGCACGCAGTCGAGTCGACCATCGTGCAGTCAAGACATCACAATTGTCACACCTTCTAGGCAGCCCCTATGGCTCCTAAATTGGCACAAAACGATTGCGCAGCAATACGCAAGAATGAAGAGAATGAAGAGTCTGAGGAGCAGCCACTCTTGAGGGCAATACACACACAACACAGTCTTGTCTCTGTAGCATCATCACGGTTTAGCGTTGAAACGCCACGTCTGGCACAGATACCTGATGGCATAGGGCTCGAATGCAAAAAGTATGCTCGGGTGTTGAATGGTGGCACATGTTGAGGTGCACTGATGGCCGTCCTCACAAAACCCCCCGGGCTACACTCAGGCTCACCGCCCTTGCTGCACCCTTGGTCTTGCAAAACTCGCTGGTCATGGCTATCAACATAATGAACACAACCGTCATAGGTACACGATTGGGTGCCCAGGCGTTGGCATCAGCCATGCTGGCATCATCACTATACAACATTACTGGCTTGTCATTGACCATGGTGTGTGTGTGTGGGGGGGGGGGTGTTGTTGTGTGCATATGTGTGTGCAATACATTGTATACACTACATACACTACATACACTACATATCCACTACATATCCACTACATGCACTACATGCACACTGAATATACACAACATACACCCCGCACACCCACAGGGGTTGGCATGTGGCATGGAGACACTCTCAGGGCAGGTAGGGATACACGTAGGCAGTCAGCATATATTTGTCAGTATATGCGCAGTACATATGCATTGGTTGAATGTCTGTTATGAAATATACCTCATGGTTGTGCATGCATTCCTACAGGACACACATACACATACATGTGACGTACATACATATGATAAACATGACACATACATACATGACACACATACAAGACACACATACACAGACATGAGACGC
>VFQP010003257.1_pt1 | contig 16796 bp, 18 predicted proteins | sample 3512351 | NCBI WGS metagenome assembly VFQP01 (sample SAMN10412372, study PRJNA504923) | tailings metagenome | isolation source: Relicate 1 Philex TSF1 revegetated site | place: Philippines: Tuba, Benguet | collected 2017-08-29
CCACCCCGTGCGGCACAGCAGCACAGTCTGCCCCCGCGCCACGTTGCTGTGTTGCGTGGGCCAAAGTGCCGATCCCTCAGGCCAGGGAATAAATGCCTCCCCACAGCCCCCAGGGCGCGCTCCTCGGCACCACACCCAGCACCATCCTCGGCAGCCCTGCTCAACAGGAGGATGAGCGACGCCAGGGCAGCCGTCACGCGGCGCCCTTCTGACGCAAACGGGCGCAACGGTCTCCCGCCGCCTCTGCGCTGCCAGGGCAGGCGGCGAGGCGCGCCGGCGCCACGCACGCGCGCAGCGCGCGGCGGGCTGCTCGTCGTTTCCTCGCACGACGGGGCGCGCTCGTCAGCCACCAGCGCTGTCAAGGGAGTTAAGAGAGCAGCTGCGTCACGTCTTGGAAGACACCGGCCCCCCCTCCCTGCGTCCAAGCGGGGCCCCCTGCCACCCAGCAAGAGTCCGCGCGACCACGGGCCAAACGCAACACACGGAGAAAAAACGAAACGTGGCGGCTGGGCGGCTCCGCCGACAACAACACACACGCTGCGGGTGGAGGAGGGACGGGGGCCGGACGCGGCGACGCACACAAAACCACGCCCGAGCGCGCACGACACACAGCGCAGCACAGCACAGCACACGCGGCGCGTTCCATCCATCCTTCCGTCGGTCCTCTTCTCTTCATCAAACGGCGGGGTGGAGGTTCAGAAGCAAAGCAGGGCACCAAAGCGCGCTTCGGGCCACGCACACACGTGGCCGCCCCCCCGCGCTCCGCACCCCGGCGCGCGCCGAGCAAACCCGGGGCAAGCGGGGGGCGCGTCGGGGCGCGTAGCGTCGCAGGGGCCGCAGCGGGCGGGGGCGCAGCGCAGAGGCGCCGCTGCAGTGCAGGTGGCGGCGCAGGTCACTCCTGCAGGGGACCAAGGCGAGCCTGCTCCCGCCTGCCCTCTATATTCTCAGTGCAGACCTCTGCAGACCTGAGGCTGGCGTTAATGCACCTGTCAACCGCGTCGGCAGGGTCGTGAGGACGGTCGTCGGCGACAGCACGCGCCGCCGCGCCAAACTAGGACACCTGGAGAGCGGCGCGCGTCACAAGCCTGGGGCGACCCGCGCGCGCGCCGCGGCCGCTCTGCGCGCTTTGCTAGAGGAGGAGGCTGAGAGGGTCGGCTGCTGCCTAGCCCGGCAGAAGCCCACAACGGGGACGGGGCGCTGTGCGGTGTGGGGGGTCACTGTCGTCGCCGGCCACATGGCGTGCGGCACGGGCGGTCAGGAGTAAGGAGGTCAGTGCGCGTCAGGCTCTGGCGCGATGAAGCCGGTAGGGAAAGCCCACGAAGGGACGAAGGAGCCCAGGGCCCGGAGCAGTGCATGGTGAAGCCATCGCCGCCGGCGCGCCTCCTGCCGCGCCCCCCGCTGGTGACGAGTGCGGCCGACGGCTGCTGCTGGGACGCGACCGCCGCGCCGCCGGGGCGTGGATCAGGGCCAGTTGAGCGTGCGGGCGATGACGCTGGTGCGGAAGCCGGGGCTGCGCACCACGGTGGGCTCGGTGCAGCTCCACTGGCAGCTCACGCGGCTGAGGCCCAGCTCCATCTGCAGGCAGCGCGGCGTAGCACAGCACAGCACGGCACAGCACGGCAAGGTGAGGCGAGGTGCAGCTCCAGTTGTGTGCAGCGCGGCGGAGCACGGCGCAGCACGCGATTTGTGTGCCGCCCGCCCCGCTGCGCAGCCAAGAGGAGCGCGGCGGAAGCAGCGGTCATGAGCAGGCGTGCGTGCGCACTGTGCGAGTGCGGCGGGGCCAGAGGCGCGCCAAGGAGTGGCAGTGGCACGCGCCAGAAAGAGAAAGAAAGAGGACGCCAGGTAGGCGTGGGAGTGCAAGACTATGGCACCACGCATCCCTCCGGAATCACTGCGTGATGCCCTGCCACCTGGGCAGGCGCCTGCGCCGAGCTCTCACGGGCGCCAACTGGGGAAGGGTGCGCGCTGCGCTTTGCCGCAACTGGGCAAGGACGCGCAGGCGGGTCGGCAGCCAGTCGCGTCCCCTTTGCGCTGCGGCGGCATCTGCCGAGCCCACCACAGGCAGGTGGCGCTGGCCCTGGGCGCCTGACGCGTGCCAGTGATGCGTGCCAGCAGGTCAGGACGACTCGTGCAGGGCTCCCCAGAGCGCGCATCTCCAGGGCGGCATGAGGTTTGCGGGCGCGCACAGCGTGGGGGCGCACAGCGTGGGGGCGCAGCGAGCCCGGCGCGGCGGGCCTGAGGTCTGCGGGCGCCGGGCCACGCCTGGCTGTGGCGCAGCGGTCGAGCAACCACAGCTCGACAGCCGCTCGGCTCCTGCGCCGCGGCCAGGCGTGGCCCGGCTCCTGCCGGTCGGTCTTCCGCGCCGCGCGCGCTGCGCCCCCACCCCAGGCGCGCCCGCACGCGCGCACACCTCGGCCCCCGGCGAAGCCGCGCGTCGCCTTTTGAGCCCTGTTCGAGTCCGCCCGCTGCGCGCCCGCATCGCCATGCGCACACCAAGCGCCTTCCCCAGGCCAAGCCGGACCTGCCCACTGGGTGGGTGAATGGCAGATGCCGCCGCGAGAAACGAGGAAGCGCCGGGCTCCCGACACATTTTGCGGCAGTGCGGCAGGCGCCCCTTCCCAGTAGGACGTGGACCTCTCAGCGCAGGCGCCCGCCCTGACGCTCGCACTGCACGACTCGCCCTCCCGACCGCCAACCGCGCCACGGCGAGAAGCAGAAGCGCCCACGGCAGCCCCGCCCGCGATCCTCACCTTTGCACACATGGGGTAGGGCAGCCAGCCGCGGGCAAAGGGCATCATGTGCGCCGGGAGGCACCAGCCCAGGTCCTGCACCACGCACAGGTCCAGCGTGGTGACCCAGTCCGCCACCATCTCGTGATCGTACCTGCGCCACAGCACGCGACAGGTGAGGGAGTTGGTGTGAATCTCTTCATCACGCGAGGGAGCACAAACAGGAGAGGGCCTGCCGCTCCCAAGACAACGAAGAAAGCGTGGCGGAATGAGGGCGAGTGGACGCCAGCAGCCGAGGGCGGCGCGACTCACTGGGAGCAGACCGAGGGCGGCACAAAGTTGAACACGGCGGGCGCCACGGCCATGTCGCATCCCTCTTGCGCGGCGCAGCCCAGCGTGCGCGACCAGCCGTCCACCCGCCGCACGTGCCGCGCCACGCACGCCGCGCCTGGCCGCTGGCACACGTCGCCCTCGGCCCGCCGCGCGTCGCCGCCCGCCGCAGCTGAGCCGGCGCCGCCACCCTGCCGCTGCTGCTTGGCCCAGGCCTTGGAGACGGCCGTCTCGAGGAGCTGCCGCTCCTCCTCCTCCTCCTCCTGCCGCGCGTTCCTGCGCTCGACAGCCGCACGCCATGCCGCACGCCACCCGTGAGCATCATGTAGACAGCACCGAAGGAGAGGGAAAACGAGAGGGAAGGAAAGGAAAGGAAAGGGAAAGAAAAGGACGCACTTTAGCAGGTGGGCGCCCTCCTGCAGCGCGGCGCGCGACGCCAGGCGCAGGCTGCCCTGCTGCTGCTGCTTGCGCTCGGCGCGCTGCCGGTGGTGCTCCCGCACCGTCTCGCGCCACGCCTGCAGCAGCCCCGCCGAGTGCTGCCGGTGAAGCACCCACACGGCGCCGCGCCCCACCGCCACGCTGCTCATGCCCTCCTCCTCCTCCTCCTCCTCCTCCTCCTCCGCCGCCGGCTGCTGCTGCGGCTGCTGCTGCTGCGCCTCCTCCGCCGCCGGCTGCAGCACGCCCACCCGCCGCTCCTGCGCGCCCACCTCGCCTGACTCCGCCAGCAGCGCCGGCGTCACCCGCTGCTGCTGGCCCATGGCAGACTCGTAGAAGGGCCCCCACGAGGAGAAGACGCCGCCGTCCGCCGCCAGCGAGGACGCCGCGGGGGCCGAGGGCGCTGGCCGCGCCGGCGGCGACACGACCAGCATGGGCCGGGGCCCCCTGGGCGCGCCGAAGAGCCCCTTCTTGACCTTGAAGGCGCCCAGCGACTGCTTGATGAAGGGCATGAGCGGCGCGCCCACCAGCTGGTCGCAGCCGTGGATGTAGACGAGCGCCTGCACGGCGGCGGGCGGCTGCAGCAGCTGCCAGAGCTGCGAGCGCACGAGCCGCGCGCGCTCCACGTCGAGCGCCGAGGGGCCCAGCACGCCGCGCCACCAGTGGTAGAGGCTGCCGTGCCGGTGGTGCGACGGGTTGGGGCTGGTGGACGTGGCGGCCGCCGCGCCCGCCGCGGCGGCGGCGCCGATGCCGCCGGTGCTCGCGCCGCTGCTAGTGGATGCGCCGCTGCTGCTGCTGCTACTGCTGCTGGAGTCGTCTTCGTGGAATGAGTCGTCCAGGGCGATGATTTCGGCGTCCAGGCCGCACTGCGTCCACCGCTCGTGCTGCGTGGGTGCGGCGCAGCAGGCCAACGGACGAGGATGTATGTATGAGGCTCTCAGGATCGGGATGAAGGCCGTCACAGCGTGTGAATCGCTGTGCGTTTGTGCTGCGATTCATGGGATCTCTTCCGAGGGGGGCGCACCTGGTAGCACTTGAGCTGCTCGGTGATGAGGTAGAGCCGCCCGCCCCACCTGCCCTGCGAGCGGATGCTCTCCACCAGCGCCTCGCACCTGCGCGCGCGCGGCCAGGCGGCAGGCGGCTCTCCGTTCACGCAGTGTAGCTGCTCGTACCTGCAAACGTCCCGCGCGAGCTGCCCGGCAGGTGCATTCCCGACAGGAACGACAGGCCTGGGCAGAGAGGCAGGCAGCGCGCTCACTTGAGTTGCCCGGACAGGTTGGGCGGCGCGTAGACCACCACGGCCACGTTGTTTGCTGCGCGGGGATGGGCAGGTGGGCGCACGCGGCGTCAGCGCCCGCCGCTTAACGACGACGCGCGCATTCCCCCCGCCGGGATGACGTGAAAACTCACGCGGCGCCACGCCCCACGCAAGCGCTGCGATGCACGCCTGCCCGCTGCGCGCAATTGGGCGGGATGCCGAGCTGCAGTTCAAGCGCACACCTGTCTGAAGGCCGGCCAGAGGGAGCGCCGCCCCCGCTTGCTGCAGCTGCGTGGCAGGCTTCTTCTGCTTCGTCTTGGTCGAGGCTGCCATCGTCGCCGCTGACGCCGTCGCGGCTGCGGCCGCGCACAGGAGGACGCCCAGGGCGAGAGCCCTGCTTCCGGCTCGGCGACGCCGAGCCAGCCCCATCCCAGTGGGTGTTGAGAGGGTCACAGCGGCCTCAGCAACGTGGCGTCGGTGTGCTCTGCGCAGCAATCACGAGAGAGGCGCTGCGCAGGTGAGCCAGCAGTCGCATTTCCCTGGGGAATGGCAGGTGGAGTTCTCCTCTGCAGGCACAGGGATCTGTGCACAGAGGACGCCGCCTGCTGACGACGACACGCGTGCTGCACGACGTCTGGCCTGCGCTGCGCTGACGCCCGCGTGCGCCGTGCCCGGCCACCCCGAGTCGCGCAAAGTCGCCACCACTGGCTTCCAAAGCCGCCTCACCTCGTGCGGTGCACGCAACGAGGCCGCTGCGTGGTCGCGCTAGGTGCCGCGCTTGGTTGGTGCGCGCTGGCCGCTCCGCCGCTCCGCAGGCGCTATCTTTGCGTCGATCGCCCGGCACCGTCGTGCGCGCGCGCGTGGAGTCGCAGTGAGTTTTGCTGCGGCGCGTCGGTGCGATCCAGAGCTCTGCCGCTCTCCTGCTTCTTCCCTGAGGAAAGTTCTGTGGCTCTCGCTGGGTGCGGGCGGATGACGGATCCCATGGGACGATTAGTGCGCGCGACTGCCAGTTTAGGACGCACGCGCACGACAGCAGATCTTGACCAGGTGTTGAGTTGAGTTTGTCGTGAGCAACGGATCACACAGCACCACCGCCTTCTAAATCTTGCTCTTGGGCGCGTTGAACGCGTGCACGTTGCCGCTCTCCACCCCCGCCAGCGGGTCCAGCACCACCTCCACCAGCGACGGCAGACGCTCGCGCGACGCGCGCTCCGCCGCCTGGCGCAGCGCTTGCAGCAGCGCCGTGCGCGAGGAGGCACGCAGGCCGTTGCCGCCGAACGCCTGCGCCCACCACCAGGCGGTTGCCGCACGCCGTGTGTGCACGCCAGGGCCGGTGCGGTAGCTCCCACAGGCCATGGTCTCACTCACCTGCATGAGCAGGTCGTAGCGGCTGGCAGGCACAAAGGCCGTGGGGATGGGGTCCTGCCCGAAGCCGCCCGACGCCGCGCCCTGCGACGCCGCGGCCACCAGGTCCCGCTCGCGACGGTCGCCGCCGTAAATGCCGCCGTTGTTCATCACCACCACCACCACGGGCAGATTGTACCTGCGAAGGCACAAGCAGTCACACACGCAACTGCTGCTGGTTATGCCAGGAAGGGCAGAGTTAAGGTCAACACGCCTGCTGCGCCGCTCTGCAAGCTTGCTCACCGCTGGATGGTCTCCACCTCCATGCCGGAGAAGCCGAACGCCGAGTCGCCCTCCACGGCGAACACCACCTGGCCCGCCGCCGCCGTGCACGCCGCTGCCACGGCGTAGCCAAGGCCCACGCCCATGGTGCCCCACGTGCCGGCGTCCAGCCGCAAGCGCGGCGCCTGCACGCCAGAGAGAGAGAGAACCACCCACCGGGGCACGCTGTCACGCGCAGCGCGGCAGGCAAGCAGGCGGGCAGGCGGTAGGCCACTACTCTTGGGGTGGTGGCGTGGCAGGGGAGCGAGGAGGAGGGCGGCGGGCGCACCGCGGCGGGCAGCAGCAGGCGCGCCATGTCCATGGTGTTGGCGCCCTCGCTGGCCACGACGGGCGGCGTGCCGCGCGCGCTGAGCTCCAGCACCACCTGGCGCAGCGTGCCCAGCGCGCCGTAGTAGTCGAGCGGCGACTCGGGCGCGGCGGCGATACTCTTGGACAGCTTGGCGCCCTGCCGGGGGAAGGGGCAGCAGCAGCATCGCACACACCGGGCAGCAGCGTTGCAGTCGGCGTCGAGAGCTCAAGAACAGCCAGGTGCTGGCAAGGCCACACAGGGCGCCCAAGGGGGGGAGTGCAGTGACAGCAGCGCACACGGCATCAACTCATGCGCACGCTGGCGTTGCGAAATTTCGCCGAGGGCTGGGGGAAAGCAACCGCGTGGGAGAGCAGCGTTGCAGGGCTACCAAGGCGCGCATGGAAGTGGGCTCACCGCGGCGGCGGCGAGGCCGGAGAGGCGCTGCACCCACGCCAGGTGCTTGCTGGGGTCCAGCGGTGGCGCGGCCGAGGGCGAGGGCGGCGAGGCCACGGGGCCGGCGCCGCCCAGCGCGGCCCTCAGCGCCTGCGGGCAGGCATGCACACCACGCGCGCGGGCAAAAGCCTCCATCGAACGTCCGCCATCGCGCCGACGGCCTTGCGTCGAGGAGTTGCGCGCACGGACACGTCCGCACCTGGAGGCCCAGCGCGGCGTCGCCCTGCACGACCACGCCGCCCTGCGACGCGACGAGCTGCACGTCGCGCGCCGAGGGGTCCACGTCCAGCAGCACGAACTTGACGCCGGGGGCCCAGCGCGGCGACTCGCCAAAGTGCAGCTGCCTGCGCGGGCAGGAGGTGGCGAGGACAATATGCAGCCGTGCTGGTTCCCACCGCCCGCAAGGCCGAGCTTTCAGCTGGGCTTGTAGCGGGCGGCACGCGCGCTACATAGTGGTGCGCGGTGCGCGGGTACGCCTCACCAGTTGAGGCGGGCGCCGACCACCAGCGCCACGTCGGCCTCCCTCAGCGCCGTCGAGCGCGCCGCGTTGACGCACAGCGGGTGCGCGTCGGGCACCAGGCCGCGGCCCATGGCCGTGCACAGCACCGGCAGGCCGAACCTGCGCCGCAAAGCGCCAGCATCAAGCAGGAGCTCGGGCACAAGCGTCAGAAAGGATGGCCGCGGCATCGACCGCTCAGCCGCTGCCGCCACCTCACACCGCATCAAGTCCACGGAGGCCCTCCTCCACAGCGTGCACGCGACAGCTGGTATTCAACGCTGCCCAATCGCCAAGTACGCGTGCGCAAAGGGCTCCCCGGAACGCACGCCTCAGCAAGAGCACGAGGCGGGCGCGTCGCATCACGACTCACTGGTTGGCCAGGCGCTGCAGGTCCTCCTCAGCGCGCGCCAGCGCCGCGCCCTTGCCCGCCACCACCAGCGGCCGCGCCGCGCCGCGCAGCAGCGCCGCCGCCGCCGCCACGGCGCCCGCCGCCGGCGCCGCCGGCGCGTGCGCCGGGCCCGCGGCGGCGCCGCGCGGCAGGCCGTCCAGGCCCGCCTGCAGCTCCTGGGGCGAGGCGCGCCGCAGCAGCAGGTTGCTGGGCAGGTCGAGGTACGTGGCGCCGGGCCGCCCCAGCAGCGTGTGGCGGTAGGCCTCGCGGAGCAGCTCCGGGAAGTCCTGCTGCCTGCGACGCAGCAGCGGCGGCCACGGCGACGCAGGAACGGGGCAGCGGAGCGCGCCATTCATTCAAAGGAACGGAAACAGTGCGGTGGCGATCGTTCACCCTCAGGTTCTGAGCCCCAGGGCGCTCAGAAGAGAGCAGTTCGGTGGTGCCATGGGCAGGATCCAAGCCACACGTTGCTGCGCCCAGTAGCTGGGTCCTGGCCCCGCAGAAGCGTCCGAACTGATGAAAATCCCACCCACACCAAAGCGCACCTGGCGGGCCGCGCCGCCCACTTGCAGTGCGGCCTCAGCGCCTCGACTTGGTCGAGCTCCTGGAACGCACCCTTGCCCACCTCGTTCTGCGCACCCACGGAGAACACCACAGGCGGCGCGCAGGGCGCCGCAGCGGCGACGCGTTCGGCATGAGCTGGATGCGCAGCGCAGCGCGCAGGACAAGAGTGCCGCAGCGCATGACGCTGCTGACGAGTTGTGCGGCGAGCCGCCCCCGGGGCTGCCAACCCTAGCGCGCAGGGAGAGCGCCGTGGTGGCTGGCGACTGCGCGGCGCGCCTGACGCTATGTGCGAGTGGTGTGGGTGAGCCGCCTGGGGCTGCCAACCCTAGTGCTGCGCGAGGGGCAACACCTCCGGCCCCACCGAGGTACACAGATGCAAAATCCCACACAAACACGCACCTGCTCGCAGGCGCCGGCCAGCATGATGAGCGGCCAGCAGTTGATGGTGGCGTGGCTAGCGCCGGCGATGCCGTGCACGGCGCCGGGGCCAGAGACCGTCAGCAGCACGGCGGGGCGGCCCGTCAGGAAGCCTGCGCACACCACGCGCGGGGCGTCACACGACACGGGATGAGCTGCGAGCGCGCCTTGCGCCACCGCCCTCCCCCACCTGCACAAACACAGGCTGCCGCTGACTGCCATTGCTCCGCCAAACAGCATCACCGCTGCCCCGCGCCGACTCCATCCCACGCTGCCCACACAGCTGCCGTCGAGCGCAAACTCCCTGGAACGCCCCTGAGCCAAAGGCCGCCATGGCGTACCCCGCCCGCCACCGCCAGCGCCCACTCAAGCTGCTGCGGGTGATCCCTCAACAGCGGTCGCCCGCCACCGCCTGATCCATCACCACCCCAAGCACCTCACGCACCAAAGGCGGCCGCGGCGTACCCCGCCGACTGCTCGTTGCGGAAGCCCACGAACCGGATGCCCGCCGCCTGGAACGACGACGCCAGCGGCGTCACGGGGATGCCCACCACGCCAAACGCGTGCGTGACGCCCAGAGCTGCCAGCGAGCGCGCCACCAGCTCGTAACCGTCGCCCAGGCCCGCCACCTCAGCCGCCGGCTTGGCCGCCGCCGCGCCTGCCAACGCGACCGCAAGGCAGGTGAGAGCACGCGGGTGGAGGCCCTGGCGGCCTCGACGTGGCCTCTGGCTTCCGTGGGGGGCTTTGGGGGGCGCAGTGAACTGCTGCTGTCTTCGCTCTGCCTGCCGCCGGCAGTGGCCGCGCCTTCCCTCGCGACTCCTTCTGCTTCCGTCTGCCCAGCCGGTTTTACACGTCTTGGGTGTGCACGCCCACCCAGCACGCAAAGAGCAAACACATGCGGACCGAACAGGCACGCGGGATGTGTCCCCGCCCTTAGAGCTTGCTGCGCGGCCCGGGCCCCCCCGCCCCAGACGCACCTGGAGCGGGGGGCGCCGGCTTGCTGCCGCCCTTGTTGCCCGTGATGAAGGCCGTCACCATGTGCCGCCGCTGGATCTTGCCGGTCGCCGTCTTGGGCAGCACGTCCGTCACAAAGATGAGCGTCGGCACCTGCACCACGAACAAGATGAACACAGCAGAACGGCCCCACAATCACGCACGCACACAGGCGTGAGCTCCCACCGCAGGGGAGCAGCGGACCAAGGACGCCGTCGCTGCAACGGCGCGAGCGCTGCCACGCATCAGCTCCAGCTTCTTCCCACGGACGCTGGCCGCACAGGACGCGAGCAGGGTCGCGCGTATGTGAGGCACCGCGTGCGCAGATATGCAGTTCATGGTATGATCATCTGCTTGCCAGAGATTGGCTCCGCCAGACGTAAACTGCTCAACACACACCTTGAAGGCGGCGAGGCGCTGGCCGCAGTGCTGCCGGATGGACTGCTCCACACCCTGCGCGCCGGCGCCCGGCTTGAGCACCACGGCCGCCGCCACCACCTCCCCGTACTGCGCGCAGGCACGCGCACGAGGGCGCAGCACAGGTGAGGCGCCAGCGCCGCCACGGTGACTGGACGGGCACAGCCTGCTTGGCGGGAAACTGCCTCGTCGGGAGGTGCACGGCCCAGCCTTCCTCAACCACGCCTACCGGCGTTCCCTTTCTTTCTTTCTTTCGCCAGTGCCGCCCAGCAGGGCAGCACGAGCACGCGAAGATGCCGTGGCCCGCTGTCGCGCACGCACGCTCCGCGAGACTGCGGCCGGGCGCGGAATCCCAATGCCGGCCTCCATCATCCTGCGCCCTTCCGCTTGCCGTTCATCCTGAGCGCTTGCGCGTGCTCCCCTTCTCATCCGGCGCGCCGAAGCTCACGCCCCTAACCCCAATCCCGAGCCCTCCGCTCCCGCTCTGCTCCCGCCCCAAGATCTTGGGCCTTTGAGCCCTTGCTCCCGCCCGGCTCACCTTCTCATCCGGCGCGCCGAAGCTGACGGCCTCGGCCACGCTGGGGTGCGCCAGCAGCGCGGCGTCCACCTCGAGCGGCGAGATCTTCTCGCCGCCACGGTTGATGAGCTCCTTGATGCGCCCCACCAGCGTCAGGTAGCCCTGCGCGTGCGCACGCAAGGACGCGCGGCAGGCAGGCGGGTCGGCACTACGCCTGCTTTTCGGCGCGTCGCGCCGCGAGGAGGGCACGCGCTCCCGCCTCCTCGCTCGCTTGAGCGGTCACGTGCGTGGAACCAACCGCCTGCTGAAGCGCCTGTTGCGACCCTGGATCGTGCATCGCCTTCTTTCGTCTCCCCCCAGCTGCTGCTCCTGCTTACGCCTCACACCTGATTGTCCAGCACGCCCTGGATCGTGCATCGCCTTCTTTCGTCTTCCCCCAGCTGCTGCTTCTCCTCACGCCCCTCACCTGCTCGTCCAGCACGCCCTGGTCGCCCGTGTGGAACCAGCCGCCAGCGAACGCCTCCTCGTTGGCCTTGGGGTTGTTCAGGTAGCCGGCCGTCACGTTGGCGCCGCGGATGCACACCTCGCCCACCTGGCCCGGCGGCAGCACGCTGCGGACACCACCGGCGCCACGGCACACGACGTACACCGTCACGCGCACGCCACCCCGCCCAGGTTTCCCTGGGCCACCAGCTCCCGGCTGATACCAAGGCCGTTCCGCTCGTCTGGAGCAGCGAGACCTGGGTTTAGGGTGTGTGTGCGCCAGGCCCGAGGCCGCAGGGAGCTCTGTGCTGGAAGAAGGCCCGTCAGAGGCGAGCGCGGTGCCAGGTGGCGGCCGCTCACTTGTTGCTGGGGTCGAGGATGGCGACCGTGACGCCGCCCTGCGCCGTGCCGACCGTACCCGCCTTGTGCGGGCCGCGCTTGGGCAGGGGGTTGGAGCACATTTGGTGGCTGGCTTCCGTCATGGCGTACGCCTCCAGCACCGGCACCTGCGGTGTGTGTGTGGGGGGGGGCATGCGCGCGTGCGTGAGCATGCGCGCGACGTTGTTGTCGCCGTGGGCGTGCCACCAAACCAGACTCTGCGCCGCGACACCTCCCAACAGCGGCGAAAAGGTGGCTGCAGGAAGAAAAGCAAGTGAAGGCAATGTCTTGCTTTCCCTTCCCTTACCTTGAAGGTCTCCTCGAGCTTCTGCAGCGTGGCGGGCGCCAGCGCCGACGAGCACGAACGGATGAAGCGCAGCGGCGGCGGGCTGCGGGCGGGGTAGTCCTCGGCCGCGCGCGCCAGCAGGATCTGCGCGGGCAGCCACGCGCAGCGTCGCGGCACGCGGCGTCTGGCCCTGTCCCACCACCACCGTTGCACCCTCCTCCGAGGTGTGGCCCGTGCCGTCCGCAGCGGCGTGACCGCGGGGATGCCGGCCAGAGCGGCAGCGCGAACGCAACGCGCGTGCGCCGGCCGCGCAGCTCCGTGAAAAAGCCGCTCCTACCTGGTGGATGGTGGGAACGGCCGTGTAAAACGTGGCGCCGTGCGCCACGCAGTCCTTCCAAAAGGCGTGCGCCGTAAAGCGGCCCGCCGTCGGCAGTACCACGGCGCCGCCCGCCGCCAGTGGAGCCAGCAGCCCTGCGCACACGCAGCCGGGCGGCCCCCCCCTATCAACGCCGTGCCACCACCCTCAGCAGCCACTGTCAAGCCGGGGCGCTGCGGGAGCGTGCGAAGCGTCGCTTGCCCGCTGTTTCCAGCAGCCCCGCATTTCAGAGCCGTGGTGGTGTACGCGCCGCCGGGGCCGGCCGCGACGCAAAGCTGCCGCACCTGCCATGAGGCCGTGCACGTGGAAGAGCGGCATGACGAGGTACGACACGTCCGAGGGCGCCAGCTCGTACGTGTGGGCGATGTTGGCCAGCGAGGCGGCCAGGTTGCCGTGCGTCAGCGGCACGCCCTGCGGGTCATGGGCGCGGGCCGTTGGTGTGCGCGCCCAGGCCGGCGCGAGCAGGTGGGGGACCGCAAGCTGCGCCGTCACGGCGCCCACAGCTCTTGCCAGCACAACGTGCGTCCCAGGCCTCACCTGTGGCCTGCCCCCTCCTCCCCCGTGGCGTGCCTCCGCTGTTGGCCTGCCCTGCGCCTCACCGTTGGCCTGCCCCCTCCTCCCCCGTGGCGTGCCTCTCCCCGTCCCCGTTCCCGCACCTTTGGCCTGCCCCCTCCTCCCCCGTGGCGTGTCTCTCCCCGTCCCCTCACCTTTGGCCTGCCCCCTCCTCCCCCGTGGCCTGCCTCTCCCCGTCCCCGCACCTTTGGCCTGCCCGTGGTGCCGCTGGTGTGCAGGAAGAGGGCCACGTCCGACGGGCGCGGCGCGTCGGGGACAGGCCGCCCGCCCGGCGGCGGGAAGGCGAAGCCACCGGGCGTCAGCGGCGCCACGTGCACCAGCGGCGGCGCGGTCGCCGCGCCTGCGCGCGACAGACGCGTGGGACGCGTGTGCACAGCCGCTCGCGGCACGAGCGCTGGCAAAAGTGGATGCCCGTGTGTGCCTGCGAGCAGTTGGCTGCAGGGCCGCGCGCACTGACCCTGCGCCTGCAGTGCGACGGTGGCGATTGGCACGCGCAGCGCCGCCGCCGCCTCCTGCGCGGCCTGGTTGCCCTCGGTGGGCAGCAGCAGCAGCACGGCCTTGGAGTCCTCCAGGTAGAAGGCGTGCTCGTCCTTCTTGTACGCGGCGTTCAAGGGCGCCGCCACGGCGCGCGCCCACGTCACGCCCAGGAACGCCACGACATACTCGACCTGCACGGGTCCCGCAGCAGGTGCGCGTGATCAAGGGCGTGTGCGTGGAGGACCGTGGGGTCCAGGCCAGAGGTGGGACGCACGTTCTCATGGCTTCGCGCCCGCGCACATGGCGCTTGACTTGCGTGTGCTGGCGCACCCTGGATCGCTAGCTAGCTGGCGCTGCTCGCAGAGGCGCTGCTGGGGGAGCTGCTGGCCACCCGTATCAGCGCGCTGGCCTGCGCAGCTAGCCAGTTTGCGCGCCCACGCATACAACGCGTGGATGCCTCTCTCCAACGACGCACCGTGTTGGCGAACGCCAGGCACACGACGTCGCCCGGGCGCACGCCGGCCTGCGTCAGCCGCGCGGCAAAGTCGCTCACGGCCTGCCGCAGCGCCTGGCGCGTGAAGGAGGGGCCACCCTCGGTGACCGCGATTGCGAGGCGCTCGTCCTGCCCCGCCAAGACGTGCGTGAGGTCGCTGTATGTGGGTGCCATCGTTATTTGTGCTTCTCTGTTTGTCCGTGTGCGTGCTGCGCCCTCTCCTCCCCCTGCTGCTTTTCTGTGCGGCGCCCCGTGACCGGTCACGGGTGTCGCGGGCGCTCCGCGGGCGCGCGATGAGCAGTGAGGCCAGCCAGGAGCGTGAGCGCACAGCTAGAACTCCAGCACACACACACACGCACGAACACACACACGCTGCCCCAACGCTCCCTGCTCGTTGCGCCCCGCGCGTGCGTGCACGCCACCCCGCCCCCGCATCCCCACGGTGTCCGTCGTCGACTGCTTGCACCTCAATGTTCAGCACCATCCTGCTCCCTGGAGGCCTGCTCTTGCTGCTGCGTGCGGGGTGTACCCCGCTCCCTCCTGTCCAACGCCGTCAGCGATCAGAGCAAGACATCGACGTGCTTTCAAGCTGCTGCTCCTGCGCCGCCACGTCCGAACGCGCGTGGCGCTTCACAGGGGGGCACACCCATGTCGGTGGTGCACCCGACCTCGACCCCAGCGCGCAGCAGACGCGCACCTAAAGCGCGCAATGGCGTCCGTGAAGCGCAAGAGCCCGTGCAGCCTGAATGGCGACGCTGCTGATGAGGAGCCTGCTGCTGCCGGGCGTTCAAGCAGTCCCCCAGGCAGCAGTGCCGCCCCACTGAACGCCTCCTGGGCCCCCCTGTCGGTGCTGGCCGATTGGCCGGCCGGCAGCCTGCACCAGGTGGACACGGAGCCCCTCACGCAGTCGCAGCCCAAGCGCACGCGCCACGGCTGGCAGGCCAAGGTGCGGAACAGGTCGGGTCGGGGAGGCCACCAGGTGCACCGTGCAGGGTGTCGAGACCCACGCACACGCCCGCAGCCCGAGCGAGCAAGCGTGCGCATGCGCGTGGCACGACGCATGGCGCGCCCTGACGCGCCTGGTGGTGCTGCTCCCCGTGTGCGTGCTGGGGGCGTCCGCCCTGTGGGGCCGGCCGCGCAGATGGAGACGCTGAGCAGCATCTTCATGGAGAGCAAGGACCGCGTGTGGCAGTGCTTCGAGAGCGGCCAGAGCCAGGCCATCGTCGAGTGCAACAAGCTGGTGGAGCAGCTGCACCAGGCCATGATGCACGCGCCCGTCGACGACCAGCGCCTCAGCGTGGGCGGCGAGAAGAAGCGCATCCTCACGCGCGCCCTGGCCATGCGCGAGGTGCTCATCGCCCAGGACGCGACCCTGGCCGCGCAGCTCGCCTCGGAGCTCGACCCCGAGCCGCCCGCGCCCCCGCCCGCCGCCCCCGCCGCCGACGCCACCACCGACACCAAGCCCAAGACGGGTGGCTGCGGCATCACCATGTCGCGCAGCTCCAACGAGGCCGAGGCCGACGCCACGCCGGCGCAGTGCGTGCTGGCCGTCTGCCTGCTCTACGCCTCGCTCTACGAGCAGACGCCCTATGCCGAGGGCACCGACCTGCGCCGGCGCGTCTTCCACGACTACTCGACGCTCAAGCGCGACTTCCGCAAGGACGAGCTGCTCGTGCTGCGCGGCAAGGGCCACGGGCGCACCGAGCAGCTCTTCAACGCCGTCAAGGAGGTGGACCGCACCACGGGGCTCGAGAACCTCATCGGCGTGCTCTTCGAGGATTGGCGCGTCTACAACAAGCGCGTCGACCCCTTCATCCTCGCCGAGCAGCTCAACGTGCAGGTGCGGCGACTTGCGCGGCGGCGAGCGAGGCCTCGTGTGCGCGACGTCGACCCCCCCCCGGCGCGATCTGTGTGTGCGGGCCGGCGCGGCGAATCGCGACCTCGCTCGCGACCTGCCGCGCGCGCAGGTGCTGACGCTGACGAGCGACGGCCCCATCGGCAAGTTCGTGTGCCGGCTGCGCACGCTCATGGTGCTGTGCCTCACGCACATGCGGCTGCTCAAGGAGCTGTTCGAGGGCGCGTTCGCCGGCCGGCCCGCACCCAACAAGCACATGCTGCCCATGACGCTCGACGACCCGCTCGACTTTGTCGACTTCACCGAGGTGCGCGAGCGGCCGAGTTGGGGCTCGCGAGCCATGCTCGACGTGAGGAGGAGAGTCGAGTCGAGCAGAGACCGTTCGTGGTGTCCTTGCTTGCGCCCCTTCCCGCCTTCGCAGGCCATGGCGCGCAACGTGCCGCAAAAGCACGTCGAGGGCACCAACCTCTTCTACGGCTGGATGTACAGCCCAGAGGTGCACGCCACGCCAGAGGTGCGCCGCGGGCTCCATCCGCGACGACGCCCGCCTCCGCTCCCAACGCCCCCACGCCACATGAGCCACCTGAGCACCGCGGCAGCCAACAAGGGCGCTCTCCCCGCCCCCCTCCTGCGCCAACCTCTCGCGCACGGCACTCACGCCCTCAAGGCGCAGGGAAGCACAGCGCACGTCAGACTCGCGATCGTGCGCAAATCACCGCCCGCGCACGCGTGCACGGCGTGCAGGTGTGGCAGCAGATCTTTGGGCCGGGCGCCAACCGGCTGCCCACACTGTACGAGCACGTCACCACGCCCGACGACGTGGTGAGTTCCCTCGGCCCCCTACTTGTGTGTGTGTGTGGGATTTTGCATCTGTTTGGACACCTCGGCGGGGCCGGAGCC
>VFQP010003258.1_pt1 | contig 16796 bp, 14 predicted proteins | sample 3512351 | NCBI WGS metagenome assembly VFQP01 (sample SAMN10412372, study PRJNA504923) | tailings metagenome | isolation source: Relicate 1 Philex TSF1 revegetated site | place: Philippines: Tuba, Benguet | collected 2017-08-29
CGGCCGACGTCGCTTTGGTCAGGTCGTTGTTGACCACCATCAGCCGCCCGTCGCGGCCGTGTTTGTAGGAAGCAAGTTTCATGATGTTGTCTGATCCGCTTTCGGTTTATGCCTTCAGAACGCCGCGGCGTACCTGATCGTCTTCGAGGGACTGGAACAACGCCTTGAAGTTGCCTTCGCCGAAACCTTCGTTGCCTTTACGCTGGATGATTTCATAGAAGATGGGGCCGATCGCGTCTTTGGTAAAGATTTGCAGCAGCAAGCCTTGCCCTTTGGTCGGCGCGCCGTCCACAAGGATGTTCAGCGATTGCATGCGGGCGAGGTCTTCGCCATGGCCGGGCACGCGTTCTTCGACGCGGGCGTAATAGGTGTCTTTGGTTTCCTGGAAATCGATACCCTTGGCGTTCAGCTGTTCGACGGTGGCATAGATATCGTCGGTGCCGAAGGCGATGTGCTGGATGCCTTCGCCGTTGTAGCGTTTCAGGAATTCCTCGATCTGCGATTTATCGTCCGAAGATTCGTTGATTGGAATACGGATCTTGCCGCAGGGGCTGGTCATGGCCTTGGACTTCAAACCCGTCAGCTTGCCTTCGATATCGAAGTAGCGGATTTCGCGGAAGTTGAACAGGTCGGTATAAAAATTCGCCCATTTGTCCATGTTTCCCCGGTTGACGTTATGCGTCAGGTGGTCGACATACGTGAGGCCCACGCCTGGATTGGGGGCGGTGTCGGTGAAGTTGAAATCGGTCTGGTAAATCGTGCCCTTGTCGCCGTAGGTATCGACGAAATAGAGAACTGAACCGCCAATGCCGACAACGGCGGGGATTTTCAGCTCGCCCGCGCCGATTTTGCCTTCGTATGCCACGGCGCCTTTTTCAAGCGCGCGGGCATAGGCTTTTTGCGCGTCTTTCACGCGGAAGCCCATCGCACGTGCGGCGCCGCCGTTGCGGTCGGCGGCAAAGGCCATGGCTTCGGGCTCTTCGTTCAGGATGAAGTTGATATCGCCCTGCTGCCACAGCGATACTTTTTTCGATTTGTGCGTGGCGGTTTTTTTGAAGCCGAGTTTGGTGAACAGCGTCACCAGCTCTTGCGGGTTTTTGTGGCAGTATTCCACGAATTCAAAACCATCGGTACCCATCGGGTTTTCAAACAAATCAGCCATGACAATGTCCTTTCATGTAGAGACAGTCGGTGAGGGAATGCGATGCAAAGAGTATTGATGCTTTTGACGTTGATTTCAAGGTGTTCACGCATTGCAGGGTTTCGGAAAAAGAATGATGCAGGGCACAAAAATAGGGGCTTGGTTTTGCCCGCCTGAAATTCTAATATGGCAACAGTTTTATTCTTGCAGGTAGGTTATGCAGCCCCATCCACGCGGCCAGATGTCGCTTCCGTTTATTGCCCCCACGTCGTGCGATCTGCGCGTAAGTTTTGAATTCTTTCCGCCCAAGACGGAAGAAATGGAAAAGACCCTGTGGGCGTCGCTGGATGTGCTGGCGCCGCTGGGGCCCAGCTTTGTATCGGTGACCTATGGCGCGGGCGGATCAACCCGCGCGCGCACGCATGATATCGTCACGCGCATTCAACAAAAAACCGGTTTGACGGCCGCCGCGCATTTGACCTGTGTTGGCGCCACGCGCGAAGAGATTGACGAGATTGCGCGTGCATACCGCGATGCAGGCATCCGCCACATCGTCGCGCTGCGCGGAGACATTCCGGGTGGCGTCCAAAAATATACGCCGCATCCGGACGGTTACGCCTATGCGGCCGATCTGGTCGAGGGGCTGCGCAAGATTGCGGATTTTGATATCAGCGTTGCGGGCTATCCCGAAACGCACCCCGAAGCCGCCAGCGCTGCCAGCGACCTTGAAAACCTGAAGCGTAAAGTGGATGCGGGCGCCAAGCGCATTATCTCGCAATTTTTTATGGAGCCGGAAGATTTTCTGCGCTACCGCGACCGCGTGGCGGCGATGGGCATGTCGGTGCCTGTTGTGCCCGGTATTTTGCCGATCACGAACGTCGATCGCACGCTGTCGTTCGCGGCGCAATGCGGCGCGAAAATTCCGGCATGGATGCCGACCTTGTTCGAAGGGCTCGACGACCAGCCCAAAACCCGCCAGCTGGTGGCGGCGACGGTGGCGGCCGAGCAATGCCGCGTGCTGTATGAAAACGGCGTGAAGGATTTTCATTTCTACACCCTCAACCGCGCCGATCTGACGCTGGCGATTTGCCACATGCTGGGCTTGCGTGCGGCGCAGGCGCCGGTTGCCGCGGCGGCCGTGGGCTAATCCAGAAAAGGATAAAATATCAGGGTTTGAAAGGCGGGCGGGCGTTAGACCCGGCGTTATCGCGGCTGGCGATATGGGCTGCGCGCCATTCAGCCAGCTGCGTATCATATTGGCGCAGGAAACTGCCGATAGAGGCGGGCACTTCGGGTTTCGGCGTTTGAACGATCATGTCCTGCAGGGTTTGCAGGCCGCTTTCGGACGGATCGATCCGCTTGAAGCTTTCAATCGCCTTGTCCACGCGTTGGCGGAACAGAAGTTCGTTTTGCGCAAAATCGCCCGCGCCGCGGTTCATCAGGTCATAAAGCCCTTCGGCATGCAGCACATGGCAGGTGACTTTGCATTGCAGAACGAATGATTCAAAATCGCTGCTGTCGACGCCATAGGCTTTCAGCTGGCGCACCGATGCGCCCGCCAGACGCAAGGCGTCAAGGGCATCGTCGATCAACCCGCCCTGACCCAGTTCCCGATATTTTTCGCAGTAAGTTTGCAGGCTGTCATGCGCGCGGCGTACCTGCGATGTGAAGCGGTCAAGGATATCCAGCACCCGCAGCTCCGCCATTCTATCATCGAGACGGTTGAGATGCGCGGCGCGGGTGAACTGGTCGAACAAGAAATGCGTCTGCGGCGTTTTGCTGGCGGGGCCGTTGTTGCCGAATTCATTTTCGGGACGCTGCAAATGTCCGTCGGCGCGGTCGATGTCGGATTGCAAAAACGGGGCATTGCCTGCGGGCAGCACGTCAGGATGCGGGCGGGCGTGGGGATTGCCTTTCATGTCAAAGACATAGCCTTCACGCTCCGCAAAGGCGCGAAAATGTTTAAAACCCATGGCATCGGCGGTCGGCTGCTGCAGGGCGAAGGTATCTTCGGCGCGCTGGCATTGACGCTCGAACTTTATTATTTCATCAAGGACGTCATTGAAGGTCGCGCGCGATTTCAGTTTTTGAACTTCCTTGCGCGTCTTGTCCTTGTCGCCGCCAAAAACCCAGGCGCCAAGGGATGGTTCGGTAATGGTCGCGGTTTTTTGGATGCTCCACGTTTTTTTGACGGGATCGTCCATATAGGCGTCGATGCGCACGTGATAGCTGCCGCGCACATAGGCCTTGAGCGCATAGGTCTGGCTGGCGCAATGGCTGCCGAACAGCGGTTGCAGTAATTTGCGCGTGCCGTCCGGCGTATCTGGCAATGGGTCGTTTCGATTGGCCATGGGTCCTGTGCCTGATCTCTCGGGCGGTATTTAAGTGCCGCAAAGACGGCAGAATGAAAGAAAGATTATTTGTAACAGACAGGTTCAAAACGGTCAATTTGATGCTGCCGTCAGACATATTATTGCGCCCAAATGTACGTGCAGAGGCAAGAGAGACCAGATTTCAAGCAGTTAATAAAATGTTTAAAACCAGGGGTTTTGTTAACTAATTATGAATAGTATTCAGATAAAATAAAATAAGATCAACAAGTTAGTAAATTGGTGAGTCTGTACTTTCTTAACGTTTCCGGAGGTTACAGCGATGACGGACATGACAGACATTGTAGCAACACCCGATACGGCCACGGCCGCGTCGGAGAACAAGGTCTCGGTCATCACCGTCAATTTCAAAGACGGTGGTGTCACAGACCGCGTGCAATACGAAGGCGAGGGCGGCATTCCAAAACTGCTGCGCGAACTGGCAGGGCGTGCGCATACGGACAAGGTGAAATCGGTGATCGTACTGACGATCAACGAAGACGACCATGTCGATTGGGTGCATGTGGCAGATAACGAGCATCACCTGGCGCTGGCGGCGCTATGCCTTGATGACCTCAAGGATGACCTGAAAGACCAGATCTTTCAGAGCATGGCGGAAGAAGAGGCGTGACAACTGCCCGTTATCTTGCACCCGACCATTCCGGCGTACCGCCGTAGCGGGCGCGCCGCGTAAACGGCTGGCATTTGGTTATGCGTGCGGCTTGGGCTGGGCTTTGCGCATATCGTTGAGGTATTCCACCATCCGGCGGCCTATTTCGCGCGGGCCGGTCAGGGCAAGGTCGATATTCTGCTCGTAAAAATAATCCATTTCTTCGTCGTTGTGCGCGCGTACAAGGATTTTGAGATTGGGATTCAGCAGTCTTGCTTCCTCGACAATCCGGCGCGCGGCGAAGGGGTCGGGAATGGCCACTGCCAGCGCGACGGCCTTTGAAATGGCCGCTTCCTGCAAAGTGTCGGGGTGGGTGGCGTCGCCGGCAATCGCATGGGCGCCGCTGTCACGCAGGGCATCCACTTTTTCGCGGTTGCTGTCGATGATGACAAGGTCGATATGCGCGGCTTTTACATTCTGGCTGATGTGCATGCCGACCTTGCCATAGCCGACCAGAATGACGGTTTCGCGCAGCGATACTTTTTCGTTACGGCTGAGCTGCGACAGGTCGGTTTCCGGCGAAATGTTGAAAATCGACGACAAGCGCGGATTCTTGCCGCTGTATTCATAGGCAAAGCGGGAGAAGCGGAAGACCAGCGGGTTCAGCGCGATAGACACCATCGCGCCTGCCAGCACCAGATCTTGCCCGCTTTGCGGCAGCAGGCCATAAACAATCCCGAGACTGACCAGAATGAACGAAAATTCACCGATCTGCGCCAGGCTGGCCGATACCAGCAAACCGGTCTTCATCGGGTATTTGAACATGATCACGATCAGGAACGCCGCCAGCGATTTGCCGACCATGATAATCAGCGAGGTAAAAATCACCTGCGCCGGATGCGTCATCATGATTTTCGGATCGAAGAGCATGCCGACAGCGACGAAGAAAACGACCGCGAAAGCATCCTGAAACGGCAGGGCGCGGTCGGCGGCTTCGTGGTTCAGGTCTGACTCGCGGATCATCATGCCCGCAAAAAACGCGCCGAGCGCGAGGGAAATATCAAACAGCTTGGATGCGCCAAAGGCGACGCCCAGCGCGGATACGAAAACCGCCAGCGTAAACAGCTCGCGCGAACGTGTACGTGCGACTGTTTCCAAAAGCCACGGCAGCAAACGTTTGCCGCCAAATTGCATGACCCCGATGAATACGGCGACTTTACCCAGCGCCGCCAGCAGCGACATGCCAAGCCCCGATCCGCCTTCGCCCGCTTCGGTGTCTGCGTTGACGGATACGGCAAGGGCGGGGACAAGAACCAGCGCCAGAACCATGGCCAGATCTTCCACAATCAGCCAGCCAATGGCGATGCGGCCGTTCATGGATTGCAAAAGGTTGTGTTCTTCCAGCGCGCGCAAAAGCACGACGGTGCTGGCAACCGACAGCGCAAGGCCGAACATGAGGCCGCTGTGCAGCGGCCAGTCCCAGAAATAGCAGGCAAGGCCGGCACCCATGGCGATCGCCGCACCCATCTGCACAATCGCGCCGGGCAGGGCGATCTTGCGCACCTCCATCAAATCTTTCATCGAGAAGTGAAGACCGACGCCGAACATGAGAAGCACGATGCCTATTTCCGATAGTTCATTCGCGATTTCTATGTTGCCGATAAAACCGGGCGTATAGGGGCCGATGACAACGCCGGCCAGCAGGTAGCCGACAATGGGGGATATCCGCAACTTCGACGCGATTAACCCAAAGACAAAGGCCAGACTAAGGCCCGTGGCGAGGGTTGAAATCAGCGGAAGGTCGTGTTGTACGGCCATGCGGTCGGCTATCCTTAAAGCTTGATGGGGAATAGTTTTTCTTAATTTGGCATATCGTATGCGGGCAGGTAAAGATAAACTTGTGGTTGCGGGATTCTTGCTCGCCAGTTCCTGCGGGTTATGCCATATTTGGGTAACTTAAACGGGGATTGGGTATGACATATTCCGAAGACGATATTCGTGCACGCGGGCAGGCGATTGCCGCCCAGACCTTGGAAATTCGTGATGAGAGCGCCGCAGCTGACGCGCTCGGCGGCTATCTGATGACGCAGCAGGCGCACCGCAATGCACAAATGTACAGTTTTGCCGCGCAGGCGTTTCTGGATGCCGGGCGCCCTTCGCTGGTTTTTGCAACGTGGCAATTGTTTGTCGCCTGTCTGGAAGACTACGCCCATGAATACCGCGAAGAGCCGGAAACCTATGCACAGGCGGTGACGGCATTGGCAGCGTTTTTGGAAATATGGCGGGATCAGGCAGATACATTCACTCCATATGGTGTTTTTTCAGAAAAAATCAATGCCGCCATCGATTATTTTGACGAGGTCACGATGGGCGAGAGCCCCGCACAGCGCCTGCGCAACGACATGCTGCTGATGGGGGACAAATCTATGGAAGGCGGCGATTTCTACTCCGCCGCCCAATATTATAAAAAAGCCGCCGCGGAACAGCAAAGATCCGAAGGCTGGCTGCGCTTATTGCAAGTGATGGCCGAAGTTGATCTGGGACAGGGCTATGGCATTGCCGCGGCCGGGGATGCCTGCCAGCGTGCGCAGGACGCCGGTATCTGGTACGCATCGCCGTATTACCTGCAACGCCTGATTTCGGTGGACGAAGACACCAACCCCGATGTCGTCAGCGGCGAGATGCGTGCCGATATGTCCCGCCATTCGCAGCAATTCATCCGTAGCCTTCACGATTATGCCGCACCGCTTGGACAAGCGGTCGGATTTTCTAAATATCTGGCACCGGCGGTGCGCCATGACAGCGTGGTGGGAATTTTTTCGCAGCAAAAGCCCGAAGACGTACTGGCGCGGCTCGAGGCTGCCGGACGTGCCAGCGCGATCAAATCCGCCGTCGGCGCCTTTTTGCCGGTGGTGATTTATATGCTCCGGCAGGGCTGGATTTCGCAAGCGGATATCGCGCAGCTGCCCGCCGCGCTTGACCGGTTCGAAGCCGTGCTGGGCGCAGAAAGCGTGATCATCGCCGATACGGCGGCGCAATCATCGCCGATTGCTAACGGCGCGTTCGAGACAGAACAAAAAGTTTTCCATGACTTGGCGATGAATCTGAATTCAACCATCACGGCCGTGATTGCGGAAACCCGCCAGTTTTTAAAAGAAAATGTTTGATTTCCGCAGCATGCAGCCCATATCACATGGCTTGCGCCCCCATTCGTGATGCCAACAAGGGACGGTTTTTTGTATGAAAAAGAAGTTTTTGCTGGTGGCAGCAGTTGTTGGCGTTGCGGCAATCGGACTTCATCTCACCGGCGGCCTGCGCGCCGAAAAATCAGCCGTGCAAGAAGAAAAGCCTTTGACGCCGGTATATGTAACGACCGTCAAAGCCGGCCGCGTGTATGACAGTGTCGAGGCGCTGGGGACAGCCAACTCTACAGAGTCCGTCAATATTACCGCCAATGTGACCGACCTTTTGCGTGAAATCCGCTTCGCGGATGGCCAGACCGTTAAAAAGGGCGATGTGATCGCCGTGCTGGAACATCGGGAGCTGGCCGCGCAACTGGCTGCATCCAAAGCGCGTCTGCAGCAGGAAAAGCGCGAACTGGCACGCCTTGAAGGCCTTGTGCGTGACAAGGCCGTGCCGCGTCAAGACTACGACCAGCGCGTGACATCGCTTGAAATCACCGCGCGTGAACTGGAAGAAATCGAAGCGCGGATAGCCTATCGCACTATCGTTGCGCCATTTGACGGGACCTTAGGCGTGCGGCGCATCAGTGTGGGCGCATTGGTGCAGCCCGGTGAAGTCATTACGACGCTGGATGATATCAGCAGCATCAAGCTGGATTTTACCGTGCCTTCGGCTTTTCTCACTACCCTCGCGCCGGGCGTGCCGGTCGAGGCCGAGGTTGACGCATTGGCCGGCCGTGTGTTCCGCGGCAAGATCGAAAGCGTCAACACACGTATCGATCCTGTCACGCGTTCCGTTCTGGTGCGCGCCGTCCTGCCCAACCCCGATGCGCAGTTGCGCCCCGGTCTGCTGATGCGCGTGCGTTTGATCAAGCGCGAGCGTGAAGCATTGATCGTGCCCGAAGAAAGCATCCTGCAGCGCCAGCAAAGCCATTTCATTCTGGTCGTCGCGCCAGACAATAAAGTGGAAGAACGCCAGATTTCTATCGGTGCGCGTCTGCCCGGCCGTGCCGAAGTCACCCGCGGACTTGAGGCGGGGGAGCGTGTGATCGTGCGCGGGATGAACCGTGCGCGCCATGGTGAAACGGTGAACGTTGCGCAGGAACTGCCGCCGCCGCGCGCCTGGGGCGCCGACGCCGAACAGGGAAATAACCCATGATATTGTCGGATATCTCGGTCCGCCGTCCGGTTTTTGCCTGCGTTCTCAGCATGCTGCTGGTGGCATTCGGGCTTTTGTGTTTTGACCGCCTGCCGCTGCGCGAATATCCCGCGATCGATCCGCCGATTGTTTCGATTAACACCAATTATCCGGGTGCCGCTGCCAGCGTGGTTGAAACCCGTATTACCGAAGTCATCGAAAAACGCATTGCGGGCGTCGAAGGGGTGCGCAACATCACATCTCAAAGCCGCGATGGTTCGTCCCGCATCACGGTGCAATTCGACGTAGACCGCGATATTGACGCTGCTGCCAATGATATCCGCGACCGCGTATCGGGCGTGCTCGACGACATGCCCGACGAAGCCGACCCGCCGGATATTCAAAAGGCGGATTCCGACGATGACGTCATCATCTGGCTGAACCTGCAGGGCGAGGGGATGAGCATTATCGAGCTCACCGATTATGCCCGCCGTTATCTGGAAGACCGCTTTTCTTCGCTGGATGGCGTGGCGCGCGTGCAAATCGGCGGCGCCCGCGATATTTCCATGCGTGTCTGGATAGACCGTGTGAAGCTGGCCGCGCGCGGCCTGACGGTTGAAGACATCGAAAACGCCCTGCGCGCCGAAAACGTCGAGTTGCCCGCGGGCAGCATTGAATCGCAAAACAGTGATTTCACGCTGCGCGTCCGGCGCGGCTATACCACGCCCGAAGATTTCGGCGCGCTGGTGCTGTCGCGCGGCACCGCTGCCGATGGCGGTTATCTCGTGCGCCTGTCCGACGTGGCCCGCGTGGAAATCGGGGCGGAAGAAGAACGCGGCACCCTGCGCGGCAACGGCGTGCCCATGGTAGGGATTGGTATCGTCAAACAGTCCAAGGCAAATACGCTGGACGTGGCGCGTGTGGCGAAGGCTGAAATGGCGCTGGTGAACCAGAACCTGCCATCGCACATGCGCCTTGCCCAAAGTTATGACGGCAGTTTGTTTATCGAGGCCGCAGTACATGAAGTTTACGTGACGCTGGGCGTGACTGTCGTGCTGGTCGGGCTGGTCATGTATGCGTTTATGGGGTCGATGCGCATTACCTTCATTCCGTTTCTGGCGGTGCCGGCGTCATTGATCGGCGCGTGCATTATTCTGTATGCTCTCGGATTTACCATCAATTTGCTGACGCTGCTGGCGCTTATTCTGGCGATTGGTCTTGTGGTCGATGACGCCATTATCGTGGTTGAAAATGCCTACCGCCGGGTGGAAATGGGAGAGCCCGGGCTTGTCGCCGCCTATCGCGGCACGCGTCAGGTGGCTTTCGCCGTGATTGCAACCACCATCGTGCTTATTGCGGTTTTCCTGCCCGTGACGCTGCTGGAGGGGGACGTGGGGCGGCTGTTTTCCGAATTCGCCGTGGCCATGGCGGCGTCGATTGCGCTATCGGCGTTTGTCGCCCTGACGCTCACGCCCATGCTTTGCTCTAAAATGCTGCGGCACGAAGAAAACCCGGGCGCGTTTAACCGCTTTGTCGACCGTTCGTTCGATCGTCTGAAAAACGGGTATCTGGCCGTTCTTGATAAAATGCTGGAGCATACAATCATCGGTGTTGCCTCGATGCTGGCGGTGCTGGCGGGCGCCGTGTTCCTCTTTTTCCAAATCCCGTCCGAATTCGCCCCGCGCGAAGACCGCGGCAATTTCAATCTGCTGATCCGCGGGCCGGAGGGGGCGTCGTATAATTACACGATGGAGCATCTAAATATCGTCGAACAACGCCTGATGCCCTTTGTCGAACAGGGCGCGGTGCAGCGCATGCTGATGCGCGCACCGGGCAGTTTCGGCAGCACCGCCGCCTTCAACGATGCGCGCGGCATTTTTGTGATGTCCGATTGGAAACAGCGCGAACCCATCTGGCATTATATGGACGAATCCCGCCGCCTGACGGCGGACATACCGGGTGTGCGCATTACATCGACCGTGCGCCGTGCCTTTGGCGGCGGTGCGCAAAAGCCCGTGCAGTTCGTGCTGGGCGGCCCCAGTTACGAAGACCTGCTGCAATGGCGCGATATCGTGCTGGAGCGTGCGCGTGCAAACCCGGGCTTGATCGAAATCGATCATGACTATTACGAAACCAAGCCGCAAATCGGCATTTCCATCGACCGCGATCTGGCGGCTGATCTGGGGGTGCCGGTATCGGTTATTGGCCGCACGCTGGAAACCATGATGGGCACACGCCGCGTGACGACCTTCATCGAACGCGGGCGTGAATATGATGTGATATTGGAGAGTGAAAAATCCGGCAAGCAAAGTCCGCTGGATATCACCAATAGCTTCGTCCGTTCGACCCGCACGGGCGAGCTGGTGCCGCTGTCCAGTTTCGTGACGCTCAACGAATTCGCCGACGCGACGACGCTGAACCGTTATAACCGCGTACGCAGCATCACGATCGAGGCGGGCCTGGCCGAGGGCTATTCGCTGGACGAGGCGCTCGATTACCTTGAAAACGTCGTGCGAAGCGACCTGCCCGCAGGGGCGAGTTACGATTACAAAGGTGAATCCCTCGACCTGCGTGAATCCGGCAGTTCGATCTATGTCGTTTTTGCGCTGGCGCTTTTGGTTGTATATCTGGTGCTGGCAGGGCAATTCGAAAGCTTTATTCACCCGCTGATCATTATGCTGACCGTTCCGATGGCGATTACGGGCGCGCTGATCAGCCTGTGGGTGACAGACCAGACATTGAATATATATAGCCAGATCGGCTTGATCATTCTGGTCGGCCTGTCGGCGAAGAACGGTATTTTGATCGTCGAGTTCATCAACCAGCTGCGGGACGAGGGGGTAGAATACCGTGAAGCCATATTGGAGGCCGCCGGCAAACGCCTGCGCCCGATCCTGATGACCACCGCCGCCACCATCATGGGCGCCGTGCCGCTGGTGACGCTTGCGGGCGCGGGGGCCGAAAGCCGTTTTGTCATCGGCGTGGTGATTATAGGGGGGCTGTGCCTGTCTATCTTGCTCACTGTATTTGTTGTGCCGATGATGTACCGTATTTTAGCCGTCCGCACGACATCACCCCACGCGGTCGAACAAAAACTGGAACAGATGTTGCAAGAGCATGCCCATAGGAACTGACCTTTGGCTATTTACATACTGCGGAAGTTAATGAAAAATTAATCTTTCCAAAGGTAAAATAGTAAAAGGGCAGTATGCTCTGACATATTTACGGGGTTCCAGAATGGCAACCACACCGAAGTTAAGTAAAGCCACGTTAAATTTTACCTCGACTTACAAGTATAAGATCGCAGGCAAAAATGATTTTCTGTTTCAAAAAATTGCTGGCTTTTTCAGTGATGACAAAGTCAAATTCAATATGTTTAAGAGTAGTCGTCTTAATGACGTGACGACACAGGCGAAAATTGCGAATAATCCAGATCTAACCGCCGAAGAAAAGAACATCCAGTCAGCCGAGGCAAAGGTTCAGTTTCTGGGAACAGCTACCCGGACGCTTAAGCAGAATATTGATAAAGACAGTAACCCACGCACCGTTGCCTATGCAATCAGCCAGATCGTGAAAGAACTGCAAACGTCGGTCAACAACTATATCTCTGGCCGCGGCGGTACAACGACAGCTGTCGCAAACGGCGAAGACGGCGGCGTGAATGTTGATATTTCCAGCGATGCCGCTGCCGCTGCAGGTGGGTATAACGCCGAACAAGACCAGAAATTCCTGAATGACGTCCAATACATGGTGAACAGTTTGAAGTCCTTGCTGCTGAAGCAAAAGGGCCCGCTGCGCATGATGGGTAAATACTTCGACACCAACTACTATCAGGCCGATCGCCGCTTGGGCGAAATTGCTGCTTCCATCACAGCATTCACCACACCGGCCACGGCCGCGCCCGAAGAAACCACGGGCGATACATCCGGCGAAACGGGCACGGATACAGGCGGCACGCTCGCCGATACGTCTGGCGCAGGCGGCTCCGCAGCGGGCACCTCTGGCGAAGACACCGCTCAGCCGCCATTCCAGCCGCTGGATATTACGGTTTAAACAAGTTTCCAAAAATATTCAAAAGTACGCGTAGACAGGCGCTACACGCCCGCGCATTCTTTCAAGACCTGCACCCATTTCTCGCTCACGGGGGCGGAGCCTTTATTGGCGTAAATCTCCACATATGTCTCGCGGGCAGACTTTTCCTGCAGTTCTAAAACCACGTGATAAAGCCCGTATTTCTCGCCGCCGGTTTGCATGCGTATAACGCTGCGGTCTGGGTCGGTTTGCGTTGTGGTCGTCAGGTATTTTGTGCCCAGAATGTCATTGGGCTTCTCGGCTTTCTGCTCCCAGCATTTCGCTAAAGATTGATAATCTTTTTCCAGCACAAATCTGTCTTGCTGAAACCGTGCTGTTTTCAGATCGCTCATAGGCTTGGGCGCAAAAGAGCAGCCCGCCAGCAGCAAAACAGGAATAAGGAGAGAGAGGTTTTTCATTCGGTTCTCCTATGTTCGGGTTGCAGGAAACGGGAAAGCCTATGAAGGGCTTTGTTTAAAAAAGCCGCCTGAATGGATGTCTTGAATAGGAAATATTGGTAGCGAGGGAGGGATTTGAACCCCCGACCAAAGGATTATGATTCCTCTGCTCTACCACTGAGCTACCCCGCCACAGGGAAAGTGAACGTCTATATGCCAATAATGGCCGCGGCTGTCAAGCCTGCCGTTCGTGTTTGTTAAATATTTGATTTATTTAGGCCCCGGGCAGCGGGTCAGCAGGGTTCAGGGCTTCGGGCGGGCGATAATTCTTCATATAGGTGAAAATCGCCAGCGCGATAACGCCGCAAACGGCCACGACCGCCGCCATGGGACGCGGGGTTTGGGCATGCATCAGGCTGACCAGACCCGCCGACACGGCCGACAGGCAGAACTGCAGCATGCCGGCCAGCGCCGATGCGGCGCCAGCGCGGTGTTTTTGATGCTCCAACGCGCCTGCGCCCGCATTGGGGAAGATCATGCCCGACACGGTCAGGAAGCCGAACAGCGGGGGCAGCAGCAGCCACAGCGGCGCATCGGCAAAGGCCGCAACGCCCAGCAGTACGCCGCAGGTGGCAAGGGCGTAGAGGCAGCGGCGGATGATGGCATCGGGGTGATGTCCTTTGCGCAGCAGCCACGCGTTGACCTGCGCGGCCATGATAAGCCCGAAAGCGTTGGCGCCGAAAATCCAGCCGAAATGTTCGGGGGCGATGCCGAAGTATTCGATGAAAACGAAAGACGATCCGGTAATATACGCAAACAGCGCGGCCTGCATGAAGCCTGCGGTCATGGTATAGCCCAGAAATTCGCGGTGCTTCAGGATATCCAGATAGGTGTGAAAGCTGCGGCGCAACTGCACGGTTTCATCCGGGCTGCGCGTTTCGGGCAGGAAGAGGGCAATAAGCACGAAGATCACCGAACTGATCCCTGCCAGCGTCCAGAAAATGGCGCGCCAGTCGAAATGCAGCAGCATATAGCCGCCCACCAGCGGCGCGAGGATTGGCGCCACGCCCATGACAAGCATGAGCAGCGAGAACACCTGTGCAGATTCACGGTGATCGAACAAATCGCGCACCATGGCGCGCGACACAACCGTGCCCGCGCAGGCGCCGAGGGCTTGCAGCAGGCGGAAGAATATCAGTGCGTTGCTGTCCGACGCCGTCGCACAGGCGATAGAGGCAAGAACATAAAGCGTGAGGCCGACATACAGCGGTTTTTTGCGCCCGTACCGGTCGGTCAGCGGGCCATAGACCAACTGGCCGAAGGCCATGCCGATAAAGAAAGACGCGAGCGAAAATTCGATCTGCCCCTGCGGCACGCCCAGCGATTTTGCCATCGCCGGAAAAGCGGGCAGATACATATCAATCGACAGCGGGCCAAAAGCAGTGAGGCTGCCCAGCAAAAGAACAAGGGCATAGAATTGTCTGGAATGGGTTTGCATGGGGCGTCCGCATAGGGGCGCGGGGCATGAGACCGCGCCGGTTAAGAAAATCAAAGCTAACATAAACCGCGCTGTCGATCCGTCAACGGCGGGCTATCAGATATCACGCCGCGACGGAAATACCGCGGTTTTCCGCGCCTGTAATCCAGCCGCCGCCAATGACGCGGTCGCCAATATAGGCAACGCAGGCCTGACCGGCCGCCACGCCGAAGGCAGGGATTTTCAAAACGACATGATCGGTAAACACGGTCGCTGGAATCGGCGATTGGGCGGAGCGCAGCTTGACTTCCGCATCCAGTCCCTCGGGCGGGATATCGGCCAGCCAATTGCATTCTTTGAGGTATACGGTGTCACGGCCGAGCGCTTCGTAAGGGCCGACCAGCACCTGATTTTTATCGGGGCGCAGGCCGACGACGAACAGCGGCGCATTGTTTTCGGTATGGCCGCCGCCAATGCCAAGGCCGCGGCGCTGGCCGATGGTGTAATTGATGATGCCGTTGTGATCGCCCAGTTCGCGGCCGTCGATATGCACGATCTTGCCCGGCTGCATCGCGCCGGGGCGGAATTTTTCGACCACGCGGGCATACGAACCGTTGGGCACGAAGCAGATATCCTGGCTATCGGGCTTGTCGGCCACAATCAGGCCGAAACGCTCGGCGTGCTGGCGGGTGATGTCCTTGCTCCAGCCGCCGAGAGGGAAGCGGAGGAAGTCCAGCTGCTCTTGCGTTGTTGCGAACAGGAAATAGCTTTGGTCCTTGCCGGCATCAAACGCGCGGCGCAGTTCGGCTTTGCCATCGGCGCCGAGCGCACGCTGGATGTAATGTCCCGTCGCCATGCAATCTGCGCCCAGATCGCGCGCGGTTTCAAGAAGATCCTTGAATTTGACGTTCTGGTTGCACTTCACGCACGGAATAGGGGTTTCGCCGCGCAGGTAGCTTTCAACGAAATCCTCGATCACATTATCCTGAAAGCGGCTTTGGTAGTTGAGCACGTAATGCTCGAAGCCCATTTTCTCGGCCACGCGTTTGGCGTCATAGATATCTTGCCCCGCGCAGCAGGCGCCCTTTTTGGCCAAGGCTTCGCCGTGGTCGTACAATTGCAACGTGATGCCCACGACCTGATATCCCTGTTCGTGCAGTAGCGATGCCGCGACAGAGCTATCGACGCCGCCGGACATGGCGACGACGACGCGGGTATCTTTGGGGTCTTTATCAAATCCGAGCGAGTTCATGGGCTGCTTCATTCTCCTGCCGCGCACTATATACGGCTGCGGCCTTGAAAATCAAGCATTTTTCATATTTTAAACGTGACCGAATTCAGCTGGCCAACCCCGCGCGGCTGTGCATATACTGTTGAAATTCATCATTTTTACCAAGGCAGGAGCGCCCATCATGGCCAAGCCACCCCGCACACCGGAGACGGATGATCTGACAGAAGACGCCGAAGGTGACGACCACGTGCTGGAATTCACCCCCGAAGAAGACGCGACGATTGAAGACATCGCGGGCATGGTCGTCGACATGATGGAAGATTACGGCATGGACTGCGACGTGCATTTTCCGGCCTTCACCATGGAAGTCGAACATGGCGCGACGGCCGCGGAGATTATCGAAGGGTATCACGATATCCTCGCACATCTGGCATCGCAGGAAGACGGGCAAGACGAATAATGCCGGCCTATAAAGCGGTTGTTTTTGACCGCGATTCAACACTCAACGTCACCACGCAAATTTTGCGTGCCGGACAAAAGCCGGGTGATCCGACGGATGGCTATGTGCTGTCACGGGATGAGCTGCGGTTGTTCCCTGCGGTCAAGCCCGCACTCGCCGTCTTGCGCGCGCAAGGAGTGCGGCTGTTTGTGTTTACGCAGCAAAACGGGATTGGAAAAGGCCTTGTAACCCCTGCGGATGTTGACGCCATTCATATGCATATGAATGTGCTGCTGGGTGCCGATGCCGCCATTGAAAAATTTTACTATGCCTGGAGCATACCGGGACAACCCGCCGATCCGCGTGCGAAGCCATCGCCCGCGATGCTGAATGAAATCATTCAAGAGCATGGATTGAAAGCGGCAGAGGTTCTGGTCGCCGGCGATTCTAAACGGGATTACGACGCGGCCATGGCGGCGGGGATGGATTTTGTCTGGATACGCGACGACCTGCGCCGCGTGGCCGAGGCCGACATGCAGAAAACCGGCTGCGCCGTTTATGACGACGTTGCCGAAATGGTACGAGAGCTGTTCCCATGAGATTGATAAATCAAGGTTTTTATATTCTTAACCGTTTGTTCAAACGTGGTTGTTATAATCGGGGTGCGGAAGCATGATTTCCGCACAGTTTACCGGAGCAACCATGGCAGGGCACAAAGGCAGCGGCAGCGAACATTACGG